>Ga0209390_10001520_pt1 | contig 44499 bp, 23 predicted proteins | sample BON01_FD_187212 | JGI IMG/M metagenome (GOLD analysis project Ga0209390, IMG submission 187212) | Freshwater microbial communities from Lake Bonney liftoff mats and glacier meltwater in Antarctica - BON-01 (SPAdes) (version 2) | ecosystem: Environmental > Aquatic > Freshwater > Ice > Glacier...
CCCCCTCCCCCGAAAACCAAAAAAACGCAGCAACAGCAAGGCCGACGACGCGGTGGACAATGCCGCCAGCAAGGCCAAAGGCATCTTCCGGTCGATGGACGCGGGCGCTAAGGACGCGGACAAGGCGGCCGGCAAGGCCGCCGACGACGCCAAGAAGGCCGCCGACAACGCCAAGAAGGCCGGCAAGGACGTCAAGGCGACCGCCGGCGAGGCCAAGGGCACAGTCAAGGGCGCCGCCAAGGACGTCAAGCGCACGGTCGACCAGGCCGTCGCGGACATCACGGGCGGCGTCAAGGGCGCCGCCGGCCGCGCCAAGCGCGGCGAGAGCGCCTTCCTCGAGGGCCTCAAGGACGGCGCGCCCATCGCGGTCGTGGCCGTCGGCGTGCTGGCCTACTACCTGGCCACGCAGAAGCCGTGGAAGAAGCTTGGCGGCGGCGGCGGCAAGAAGGCCGGCGGCGGCGGCGGCAAGAAGGCCGGCGGCGCCGGCGGCGGCGGCAAGGCCCCGGCCGTGTGAGAAGGGCCAACTGTCGGGCGGGGGAGGAGGAGGAGAATAAGGAGGGGCAGGCGTTTTTGGCAGCGCCCCGTCCTGCCGCCTCGTTCTCTGCACGTCGGCGCCGGCGCGCAAGCGACCAAGTGCGCGCGCGCGCCGGGCACGTGCGCGGAGCGCACTGGGCCCTCGACGACGCGCCTCCTCTCTTTCTCACTCTTTGCTTTTTTGACTCGACTTGACCAGACACTTGAAAAGGGGGGGAGGGGGGGGGCGGGGGGGGCGGCGACGGCGCGTCGCGGGGTGCGTCGCGCTGGCCAGCCGGACCTGTTCCCGCCGCCCGCCCGCCCTGCTGGCGCATCCTCACGTTGTAAGGCAGGAGACCTGTTGTTGCTGTAAGACATCGACGAATAATCATCATCATCATTGCCTCACCCGTCCCATTTGCTCTTCCGCCCCTGTGCGCGTGCAACCAGCTGCTTCCTCCACCTGCTGACCTCCCTGCCCCTCCTTGTTGAGCCCGCCGACCTCGTACGTCGCACTCGAGAGCGCCGGCCGCCTCTGCCTCGAGTCATCGGGTCTCCAGCGCGGCGGCGAAAGAAGATGTCGTGCTACTGGGGCTGCCGAACGGTGCGTCGTGTGTGTGTACGGCCCGGCGCTCAACCCCCTTTCGCAGGCCTCCCCTCCCGCGTCTCCCTTCGCGCCTCCTCTTGCGCGCGCGCGCGCGCCGCCCCGTCGCAGGCGGTCCATCGCCACGATCCGTGACTCGAGCAGACTCGTGACGGCATGGACGCGCCTACAAGTGACGTTTGGGCGCACAAATCGGGAGAAACAGGCCCTTGGAGGGACGCGATGCAGCGCAACGCTCGATCGACAGGCGGCGACCCGACGAACGCCCCTCGCCCCGCTTTGCTCACAAGAACCAGCTTCACCCCGCCCGCCCCCCCACCCCACCCCACGACACCACAACCCGACTCTCCTCCGCAACCCGCAGGCCTCCAACAAGGCTGGGTGGTCCTTCCTGGCCTTTTTTCTCGCCGCCGCGGGCGCCTTGCTGGGAGTTGGCCTGTCGCGACTCGTGCCGCTGGTCGCGGCGCTGCTGCGGTGCGTGCAGACCGACGCCCTGGCCTTCTCCGCCGACCCGTCGTGGTGCGTGAAGCCCTTCACGGGGCTGGCGACGGTCCCGCTGATCCTAACGGGCGCGGGGCTCCTGGGGCTGCTGGCCGCGTTTATCATCCTGTGCTTCTTCTGCTGCTGCAGCGTGCGCCCTCGCCGCCGAGGCGCCGCGGGGCAGCAGCCGCAGTTTTTGACGGGCGCGGCCGCGGCGGCGACGGCCGCCGACGGGCAGCAGCCGCCCTACTACCCGCCCCAGCAGCAGCAGCAGCACGACCTGAGGGCGCAGCAACACCTCCCCACGGTCGACCCGCACGGCGCGACCTACTGGGACGAGAAGGCGGAGCGCCTGGTGCCCGGGCCGGGGCCCGCGCTCGCGCCCGCGCCGCCGCTGTCGGCGGCGCGGTCGGCGCGGTCGGGCGCGGCGGCCGCAGCGGCCGCGCCGCCCGTCATCCCCCTGTCGGCGTACGCGCCCGCCGGACCGTCCTCGGGCGTGGTGAGCCCTCTGGGCGAGCCCGTTGGGGACCACAATGATTACCCGCAGGTCCGGGCCTCCGTCTGAACGAAACCACAACCCTTCTCCCGCCCAACTGCCGCCGCCTCCGCCGCCGCCCCGCGTTCCTCGTCCTCGCTCGCCCCGCCGTTCCTTGCCGCCGCCGCCCGAGATCCGCTCTCTCTCGGCGGCGAACAAAACTCGCAGCTCCATCCCATCTTTTTTGCCTTTTCTTGCCAGCGACGAACTGTTTGTCCCCCGCGCCATCCCCTGAGGCGCGTCGGCACCGCTTGTGTTACACCCGAAACGTGATCTTCTGCATTTCGACTGTGTGCGGGCGGGCGGGCGCAAAACGACAGAGACTCCTCACTCTCGTTCCGTCGTGCCCTCCCGCGTCGTGCCCGCGCGACAGGCCGCCAATAAGATGCAGGCCGCGTCAGGGACTGCGAGCCGGCATCGTCCCAACGGCAGCGCGCCCGCGCGACGAGCGCGCCCCCATTGGCCCGTGAGCGGCACTGCTCACGCCCTCGGCGTCGCTGCGGCCGCTGCCCCGCGCGCGCTCGACGTCGCGCCCGAGAGCGGCGGAAGCGACAGCAGCAGCAAGAAGAGCAGCGGCGGTGGCGTGGGCCGGAGGATCCGCATCCGCCTGGCCGGGCCCAGCGACTACTGGGAGGCGTCTGACCTGCACTGCGCCTGTTTCTTCGAGACGGAAGACCGGGCTCAGCGCACGCGGCGGGGCAACCTGGGCGGGCTGCCGCCGGGCCCGCCCGCGTCGCCGCGCGGCCGCCGCGCCGCGCACGACGGCCGCTGGGCGCCGACGGCGCTCCGCGTGGACCGGTGCGTGGCGCTGCAGGTCAACGACGACCTCGAGAGGCGGGGGGTCGGGCGCACGGCGCTCCTGCTGGCCGAGGAGGAGGATGGGGAGGAGGAGGAGGATGGGGAGGAGGAGGACGCGGTCGAGGCGGCCCCAGCAGCAGGCCCCGACCCGCTCGCCTTCCCGCGCCCGCTCTTTTTCCTGGCGCGCCTGCTCCGGCCGCCGGTGCGCGCGGGCCTGGACGCCGCCATCGTCGCGGCGCCCCCGCCGGGCCCCCCTCCGCGCGGCGCCCTCGATCTCCGCCGCCCCAGCCCCCCCCGCCGCCGCCCCCCACGCCTGCTCGGCGCCGCCGCCGTCGACTCTTTCGGCGACCTGGTGCCGCCGCGCGCGCTCGACGCGGCGCGCGACGGCGCCGTCGGGTGGGCGCGGCGCGAGGGGTACGCCTACATGAGCAACGTGGCGGTGGCGCCCGCGGCGCGCAGGCGGGGGGTGGCGCGGCTGCTGGTCCGGGCGGCGGAGCGGCTGGCGGCGGGCGGGGGGGTCGAGGGGGAGGAGGACGAGGGTCAGGAGGATCGGCAAGGAGAGGGCGAGGCGGGGCGGGGCGGGGCAGGGGCAGACGCCGCCGGCGCCTGGGCCTGCCGCGCCGCTGCCCTCCATTGCAGCCCATCGAACGAGGCCGCCCTCCGCCTGTACGACAGCCTCGGCTACCGGCGCGTCGCGCTCGAGCCCGCGTGGGCCCCCTACCTGAGCGGGCGCGGCGCGGGCGGCCGCTGCTACCTGATGGTGCGGCGGCTGCACTTGTGAAGGCGAATGGGCGGACAGGCGGGCGGGCGGACGGGGGGGCCTCACGACGGTCGAGGAAGCGCACGCGCTGCGGCGCGGCGAGGAAAAACGACGGCTCATGGTGAGGAGCGCACGGCGCCGGTCAGGCGGGGGGCGGGGCGCGGGGCGGCGGGGCGGGGCGGGGGGCGGGCAGCCGCTGCTACCTGATAGTGCGTGGCGGCTGCACTGTGCGCCCGGCTCCTTCGTGACGTGTGGACGTGTCTAAATGTTGACAACGGGTACGCGACACACACACACACACTGGCCTAGAAACGAAGGAAAACCTGGGCGAAAAACACAACGCGACCGATGACGGGCAGAAAAAGCCGCGCGCGCGCGCCTTTTTTCACGACGACGCCGACTTTTTGCGCGCCGCCCGCCGCGCGGCCGTGCCCGCAGGCTTCTCGAGCGCCGGCTGCGGCAGCACCTTGTACACGCGCATCATCCAGTGCTGGCTCGTGAACGCCTCCTCAAAGTGCCGCAGCTTGATGTCCTCCACGCCGATGCCCGTTTGGCGCACGCGGTCCATCACGGCGCCGCCGCCCATCATGCTGCGCGAGGCGGCGGCAAAGCTGTGTTTTTGTTTTGTGTGTGTTTTTTGGGTTGTGGGTTTAGTTGTTTGGTTGTTTGGGTTGGGGTGTTTGTAGTAGAAAGAGTCGCGTGAGTGGGGGGGGTGGGGGTGGGGGGACGGGAAAGGCGGGTGGCGGCGGCCGAGGAGGCGCGAGGGGGTGCCCGTTGGAAGCGACCCGCCAAGCGGTCTCTCGCTCCGTGAACGACGCTCCCCCCAGCAAGCAACAAGAACAAAAAAGCCGCCGCGACTCAACTCGTAGTAGCTGAGCTTGTACATCACGCTCTTGAGCATGGCCGGCGCCGCCCCCCGGTCGATCCGGTACTGCCCCTGCCCGTCCAGGTAGTCCGCCTCCTTGATCTCCGGGTACACGCCGCCGCCGATGCGCACCATCCAGAGAAACTTGTTGATGTCGTCCGAGGGGTAGCCGACGAGCCCTCCGAACACGACAAACACATAGTCGACGTCGAGCGCGCGCAGGACGCGCCACCCTTTCAGCTCGGGCGAGGCCATGGCCCTGCCCACGGTGGCGATGTGCGTGTTGTTCCACGTGTTGTTGTCCACGATCACGGTGCGGTTGGCCATCGCCGTCGTCTGGTAGCCGTAGTCCCACCACGAGGCGACTTTGGCGCTCTCGGGCGTGTTGTGGCGCAGCCAGGCGTACGCCTCGCGAAAGTCGTCAAAGACGTGGAGGGACCCGTCGGCGCGCTGGGACTGGAGGACGATGGACGGGGCGCTGTACATGTCCGCGGAGACGCCGATGCAGTGCACCGCGTAGCGCCAGAGCAGGTAGGAGACGAGCGCGGTGCCGAGGGCCGCCGCGGGCACGGGCAGCCGGCGCGGGTCGGTCGGCGCAAAGGCGGCGTCGTCGTCGTCGCGCTGGCGCGGACGCTCCTTGGCGCCGCCCTTGCTGCCGCCCTTGCCCGGGCGGGTGAACGCCGGGGGGGACCTGGGGGCGGCGGCGGCGACGGCGGCGCCGCCCTTGCGCTGCTGCGGCATCAGGCCCTTGGACGACGAGGGGCCGGTGGCCGCGCCGCCGTCCCCGCCGCCGCCGCCGCCGCCGCCGGCCGCCGCCGCGCCCTCTGCGGCCTCTGCGCCGCCCTCGTCGCCCTCGTCGTCGTCGCCGCCCAGCGGGCCCAGCAGGCCCCCCAGGCTCCCGAAGCGGCGTCGCAGCGCCGACGCGAAAGCCCCCAGCAGCGCCGACGCCGCCACGCCCGACAGGCAGCACGCCGCGGGCGCCAGCACCAGCATCAGACGCACCATAACGCCCGAGAAGTAGACGCTGGCGACGCCGTACAGCGCCAGAAATAGCGCGCCGTCGGTCAGGTCGCGGAAGCACACGATCAGGCCCAGGGGCGCCAGCAGGGCGGCCGCGTGCAGGTCGGTCACGTACGACGCCCACATGGGCGGCTGGTGCTCGGAGACCGACGCGATGATGGGGATGTACTTGCTCGCGTAGGTCGGGTCGAGCAAGGACAGCGAGCGGCCGGTCCAGCCGAGCGTGGGCGACCCCGCCACGAGCAGCGCGACGCCCGCGGCGGACGCGGCCAGCAGTGCCAGGGCGCCGAGGGCCACGCGACGCGCGGCTTTTTGGAACGCGGCCTCGGGCAGCAGGCGGCGGATCCAAGCCACGCCCAGCGCCACGTGCAGGCAGCCAAACGCTAAGAAGGCGCCGAAATGCTCCGACATCAGGACGGCGTTGAAGCCGACGACCGGGACGGAGCAGGCGAGCAGGGTGCCGACGCTGACCAGGGGAGCAAACGCGCTGTAGAGGCGGCCCGTCATGCGCCCCGTGGCCAGGCAGGCGAGCGCGTATATGGGAATCAGGTTGATGACGAACGAGTAGCCGCCCCAAGACAGCACCATGTAAAAGTAGGCGGCGACGGAGGCGGCCGTCCACAGCAGCCGCCCCGTGTTGTGCGCCTTCATAAAGGTGTAGAAGACAAAGACAAGGGCAAAGATGGCGACGCCCTCGTTGTCGAAGGAGCCGGCGACCGAGCGCGAGATGTAGGAGGGGACCACGGCGACGAGCGCGGCGGCCGCCAGGCCCGCGCCCTCCCCTTTACCCGGCGCGCTGCACTCCCGCACCAGCCCATAGGTGGCCAGCGCGCAGAAGGCGCTGAAGAGGGGCGCCAGGAACACGCACACCTCCTGCACGTGCACGGGCAGATTCAGGGCGTGCAGCGCGTCGTGCACAAGCCCCGCCGTGAAGATCAGTCCCGGGTAGACCGTGCCGCCGATGCCGCGCCCGAGCGGGTACCAAGTGCGCGCGTCAAACCAGTCCCACGTGCGCGCGGCGCCCTTTGTGACCAGGTGGCGCGTGACGCGGTAGTTGAAGTAGGGGTCGAACTCGTGGATGACGGACTCGTACTTGACGACGGAGAAGAGGCTGTTTGTGTTTAGTAGGCGTGGGTTTGTTTTGGGCGGCGGCGGCGTTGGTTTTCAGCGGGCGACAAGGGGGCGGGCGGGCGGGCGGGCGGGCGCGCGTCTCGAGCGTGCGCGCGCGCGCGCGATCCAAACGACGGGAACAAAGAACGCACCGGATGCTAAAGGCCAGGATGCTGATCAGCAGGAGCAAGAGCGTGCGCGCGGCCCAGCCCATCAGCGGCTCGGGCGCGGGCTCCTTGCTCGGGGGCGACGGGACGAGAGGGGGTCCGCCCGCGGGCGCGGGACCCCCTCTCGCCCCCCCTCCTCCTCCTCCTCCTCCTCCACTCTTGCCGGCTGCCATCCTTTGAAAATGTGCCGTTTTCGAAAAAAACTAGTCTCCTGCCCGTCCACCACCCCTTGGTGGTTCGGCCAAACAGGCCCCCTCCCCGCGCGCCCAGCTTCCGCGGTCGGGCGGTCGATGGAACGGGAAGAGAGGAGGGGGGATGGCAACAGAGGGTGTCGTCGATTCCGGGGAAGGCGGGAGGGCGAACTTTGCAAAGGGCGTGTGTGTGCGATGATCGTTTGTGACAGGGGTGCGCGTGATCGCGCCTAGGTCTTGGTCGCGTGTGCCGGGGTGTGCGTGTGATGGTGGCGCGCTGGGAGAGTGCATGAGTCGACCACCGTCGAGTCGACCACCGTCGTGCGAAACTGGAGCGTCGTTTGCCGGCGCCCCGGGGAAGTCGATCGACGCTCTTGAGAGCTGTCTTGCTTGGCGCCCCCGGCACACAGGTAGACACACAGCGTCGAGTCGACTGATTCTACGTCCAAAACTGCACGCGCCAACGGGTAACGCGAGCGCGCCTGCGCCTGCGCCCCGCTTGCTCCTTTAATTCACAACGCCCGTTTCATCCCAAGCTCTTCCACGCACTCTCCCCGCTGCCCCCCCGCCTCCGCGTGACGCCACGCAGTGACACGCCATTCGAGACCTCGAGCCGCCGCGCGCGCCGAGCAGGGCTTGAAGCGAGTGGGGCCCTTGCTCTCTTTTTCCTGCCCAAAACGCCTACGCTCCATCCTCCAATCCATCGACGCCCGTGGTCCCGCCGCCCTCCCCACTTAGCAAGCGGCCCGTGCTCCTGCTCTGCTCCGTGACCGTGCGCACGAACCACCTCGAGCTCCGACTTTGGGCTTCTTCTTCTCGAGAGGGGACGTTTCCCTCCCCTGCCTCTCTCTTCGAGTCTCCGATACTTTCACGAACTCCCTGCGTCAACAACAGGCCTCTCATACGCCAGCACCCTCGTCAAACCGACGACGCGTCGCGACCAGACCCATCGCAGGCGGAGGCCTACGCCACGCGCACAGCGCGCAACACCACCACGATGCTGCTGCGAGGACGAGCGGGAGGGGGAGGCAGCGCCGTCGGCGGCGGGCGGGCGTCGCGGCGGTCGACCCCGCCGTTGCCGCAACGGCAGCCCCGGCTCTTGCCGCCGCGCGCGGCCTCGGGAGACGACGCCCCTGGCAAGAGCAACAGCAACAGCAACAGCAGCGGCAACAGCCCAGACGGCGGCGGCAACAGCAACCGCCCCTCGTCCCGCCCGCGCAGCAACAAGTCGAAGCACTTCTCGGGCAGCCAGCGGCGGCGCGGGCGGCCCGCGTGGATGCGCTCGCCGACCGACTCGCCGCTGCGCGACGGCAACCGGGACCGGCTGGTGGGCCTGCTGACGGAGCGGTGAGTGTTGTTTGCTGGTCGGCGTTGTCGGGGTTTCGCTAGGGTCTTGTCTCCTTCTCTTTCTCTCCGCTGCCGTTACTGCCAGGTCCCGAGGGCCCGCCCCCACTCACCCCGCGCGGAAACCAACGAACAAAAAAACGCAACGCGACAGGGCCACTAAGACGCTCATGGTGTACCTCATGGAGACCAACCCCAACGTGTACGGCTGGCTGCTGGCATTTTACAAGGTGAGACAGAACAAGCCGCTGTGAGACACAAATTACGCCGCTCCGCTCCCCCCCTCACCCGCCTGCTCTAGTTTGCTCACCGCCTCCGCCCCCGCCCCCGCCCCCCCCCCCAATCCCCCTCCCGCCCTCCCGTACCAATGACCAACCCACCCGCAACCCCCAACTTCCCACCCTCCGATCAAACAAAAAACACCCAGGCCCACCCCATCCCCAAGGAGGGCAGCTGGGAGGAGATCTCTGGCGAGGCGCTGCTCCGCCGGCTGCTGTCGATGCGGCCGGAGGAGGCGCGGTGGTCGCTCGGGCGCGAGGGGACGCCGTTCGCGTCGGTCGGGGGCGGGGGCGGCGGCATCGGCGTGGACCCGCGGTCGATCGCGCAGCGCATCATGGACATCCGCACGCAGCTGGCGGCCGAGTTCGCGCAGGACCTGTCGCTGGTTGGCGAGGAGAACGCGGGCTTGCTCCGCGAGGCGCTGCGCGGGTCCGTGGGCGCGTCGCTGGCGGGGTGGGAGCGCGGCGGGGGGGACGGTGGGGGGGCAAGCAGCAGCGGCAGCGACGGCAGCGCCGTGAGCACCGTCACGGGAACGGTCAGCGACGACGACGACGCCGCGGCGTCGTCGGCCGACGGGGGGCCGACCGGGGGGCGGCTGGGCCAGCCGCAGCAGCAGCAGCAGCAGCAGCAGCAGTCGGGGGGGCCGGGCGCGGACGGCAGCAGGGGCGGCGCCGGCAGCGGCGACCCGCCGGTCGTCGTGCCGTCGTCGGCCCCCTCGCACCCGGAGCTGCTCGAGGCGCCGCGGCTGGTCGCGCAGGACGCGGCCGACCGCGCGGCGGCGGCGGCCGAGCAGGAGCGCCTGCGGCGCGACGCCGCGCGGCAGAACCGGCCCTCGCACCGCAGCGGCGGCGCGGGCGGCGGCGGGGCGGGGGCGGGCGACGGCGGCAGCAAGGGCGGCAGCGGGACGGCGACGCCGTCGTCGGGTGCGGGGGGCGGCCCAGGCGGCCTGTCGCCCGACATGATCTCGCTGCTAGAGCGCGCGCTCAGTGCGCCCGCCGCCGCGCGGCCGCCGCCGCCGCCCTCGCCCGGGGGCGGCGGCGGCGGCGGCAGCGCGGGTGGCGGCGCCGCGACGCCGCCGCCAGAGGCCTCGTCGGTGGCGGCGGCCGCAGCCGGGGGGGTCGTCGGCGACGGCTCGGCCGCCGGCCCGCCGGCGCAGCTTCCGGCGCCCGCCGCGGCGGCCGCCAAGGGCGCGCAGCCGCAGGGGCCCTCCTCGCCCTGGCCACGCTCGGCCCCTGGCCCCTTGGCGGGGGGCGCGCCGATGGCCGTGCCACCGGCGCCGTCGACGCCGCCGGGGGCGGCCGGCGGCGGCGGCAGCGGCGACGCCTGATCCTTGCTGTTTGTCGCAGAGGCGCCGCCTCCCCCTCCTCTTTTCTCCCTTCCTTTCTTTGAGCGACAACGACTCTTGAGAGAGAGAGCCGGCGACACACCCATTTTTGGAGAGGGACACTTGTCCCGCCCTGACACGCCCCCCCCCCTCTTTGCTCTCATTTGGCGCCGCCCCCGCGCCCCCCCCTTTCCCCTTGATTCCAAAGAGAGCGAGAGAGAGCGAGAGAACCAGCACCCGCACGCTCGAGCGTGAGAACCCAGAGAGACGGACCTTTTGTGCTTGTTTCCCCACAACCCGCATCCATTCATCCTTCCACCCCCCCGTTGTTCAGAGCACCGGCGGCGCGGCCCGGCCGGTTCGCGCCGCCAACAAAAGAGAGATAGACGAGCCCGGCCGCGCGTCAACGCAGAGTTGGCGGCAAGGGGGGGCCCTTGGCTACCTTGTCGTTTATGACCCCTCCCTTCCCATCCGCCTTTGACCGAGTTACATAGGTTGCCCCGAACTCTATCGTGTGCAATACCATTCGAAAACAACAGCTCCTCGTCCTCGTCGCCCTCATCCTCGTCGCCCTCGTCCTCGGCGCCCTCATCGTCTCGCCTCAGCGGCCAAACACCACGCCGCCCCCGACAAGGCCTCCGCCACCACCGCCGACAAGGCCTCCGCGATTGGTCTGCCGGACGTCGTTGACTACGTTGACGGGGGTGTTCACGGAAACACCGTTGCTCGCCGGGAAACCGACTCCGCCGTTCGAAGGAAAACCGAGCCCGCCGTTATTGGGGAGGAACGTCGTCCCCGCTCCTCCAACGCCGCCGCCGACAAAGGGCGTTGGTTGGACAAACACAGGCGCCTGCTGCTGCTGCGGGGGCAAGACGACGACGACGACGGGCCGGGCAGAGGCTTGAGGGCACATCGCCGCGGCCGAGGCGAGGATTAGCGCGGCGAGCGCCAGGATCGAGGGGCGCACCATTTTCTCCAGGTGTTTTTTGCGGGGGAAGGGCCGTCAGCGTTTTTTTGCGCAAAGAGAGTCACAAGAGGCAAGAGAGCGTAATGCCGTGCTTTCTGGTATTTCTTGCAATTATTGTGTTTCTTGTATTGCTTGTGTGTCAATGCCGTGTAATTTGTGAAGGAGGGCGGAGGAAGCGCGGGTGCCAAATGAAAGATCACAGAAATTTCTGCAGAATTTTGGCCAAAAATCAGTGGCCGCCGCCGCCAAACTCGACGCCGGCGCGGCGTTCGCCCCCGGCCTGCTGCTGCTGCGAATGGTGGGACCACTGGTGCTCATGCTGCTGCGGATGCTCCTGCCGCCGACGGCCGACGCCCCCTCCGCCGCCGCCAGCCCTTGCTGAGAAGCTCCCGCGGGAGGGTTGGTGGTCCTGCGGCCGCAGCAGCAGCTGCGGGTGCTGCTGCCGCTCCCGCTCCCGCTCCCCGTCGGCCCCAACCTCCCCGTCCTCCCCTCCCCGCGTCGCCGTCCCGCCCCCGCCCCCCTGCGCGCCGGCGCCGACCAGCAGCAGCTTCTCCACCCGCGCGACGACGTGGCGCCCGTAGGCCACGCGCGCCAGCGACGACAGCTGCCCGCGCACGCGCTCGAGCAGGGCCTCGCGCTGCTCCGGGTCGCACACGTCCAGGACGCGCTGCACCACAAAGTTGCCGAACGGGTCGCGCATCATGCGGCCGAGCGGCGAGTCGGCGCTGTCCCCGTCGTCGGCGGCGTCGGCGTCGCCCCCCTCGTTGCCGCCGCCGTCGTCGCCCCCCTCGTCGCCGCCGCCCTCGGCACAGGGCGAAGGAGCCGCCGTCGGCCGCCGCGGGCGCCGCCCGTCCCCGTGCCCGAGCAGCAGGTCGATCAGCTGGCGCCGCTGCCCCTCGTCCGCGTGCACCAGGCACTTCTCGACCACGTTGGAGGCAAACTTGTTGCGCGACAGGAACGCGGCGTGCGGCAGCAGCGCGGCCACGCACGCGGCGCGCCCGCCGCCACCGCCGCCCCCGCCCCCGCGCCCGCCGCCCAGGTTCTCGATGACGTGCTGCACGACGTAATTTCCGTAGCCGTCCTGCGCCAGCGCGACGCACGAATCCAGGACCTCGCGCAGCAGGGCCTGGCCGTGGGCGCGGGCGGCGGCCTCGGCCGCGGCGACCTCGGCCGCGGCGACGTCGGCGGCGGTGTCGTCGGCGGCGGCGGCCGTCGAGGCGGCTACGCCATCATCGCCCTCGCCCTCGCCCTCGCCCTCGCCCTCGCCCTCGCCCTCGCCCTCGCCCTCGCCCTCGCCCTCGCCCTCGCCCTCGCCGCCGCGGCACAGCCTGTCCAGGGCCCGCTGCACGACCCGGCACCCAAAGGGGTGCGCGCTCAGCGCGGCGCCGTGCCCGCGCAGCTGCGCCGCCAGGCCGCCCAGCGCGCATAGGGGCGCGCACCCGAAGCACTTTTGCAGCACGTGGTTTCCGTTCTGGTCGCGCGCCAGGCGCAGCGCGCCGCCGCCGGCGCCGGCCTCGAGCTCGAGCGCCATCTCGCCCTGGAACGAGGACGCGGCCCAAGACGGGCGGGCGGAGGCAGCAGCGGCAGAAGCAGCCGCAGCAGCCGCAGCACCGCCCCCCGCTGCCGCCGCCCCGGCCGCCGCGCCCGGCCCGAACCGCTCGAGCGCCTTTTGCACCACGCGGCAAGAGTAGGCGCCGAGCGACAGCTCCAGCACGCGCCCGCGCATGGCGTCGGCCAGGTCGCGCTGCACGGGGCGCCCGTGGTCGTCGCCGCCCGCGCCGCCGCCGCAGTCGAGCTCGATGGCGCGCTGCACCACAAAGTTGGCGAATACGTCGGACGCGAGCTCGAGGCAGCGGCCCTTGAGCTCGGGCAGCCAGGCCTCGGCGTGCAGCGCCTCGCCGGGCGAGCGGTAAAGGAGGGGTGGGGGAGCGGGGGCAGGCGGCTCGGAGCCGCCGGGGCCGTCGGAGGGGGGGAATGGGCGGGGGCCAGGGAGGGAGGCGATGCCGCCGCCGCCGGGCATGCCCAGGGCCGCGATGGCCTCGAGGCGCTGCTGCACGTAGCGCGAGCCGTGCTGCTCGAGCGACAGGCGCGCGAGGCGGCCGGCGCCGTCGCCCGCAAGGCCCGAGGGGGCGGCGGCGGCCGAGAGCAGGTCGCTGGCCGGCAGCTCGGCGCTGCCGTGGCGGTCGCCGCTGCTGCTGCTGCTGCTCCGGAAGCCGCGGTGCCCCGCCCCTTGCTCCTCCTGGTCGCGCCCGCCGCCGCCGCCGCCCGCCCTGCCGCCGCCGCCGCCGCCGCCGCCGCCGCCGCCGTCCCCGCTCAAGTAGCGCGCGGGGGCAGCAGCCGACCCGCGGCCGTGGTCCTGGTGGTGCTGCTGCTGGTGGTGCCGTGGCCGCTGCTGCTGATGGTGCTGCTGGTGCGGCTGCTGTTGGTCGTGCTTCTGGCGGTGGCGAGGGCCGTAGGCGAGGTGGTCGCCACCGCGCTGGTCCTCGGCGCCGCGGCCCCGCGGCGAGCGGTGGGGCGGCGGCGGCGGGGCGGCGAGGCAGTAGCGGACGGCGGCCGCGTGCGGGGGGGGCTGCTGCTGCTGGTGCTGATGGTGCTGCTGCTGATGCCAGGGGGGCTGGTGCCACTGCTGCTGCTGCTGCTGCTGCTGCTGCTGCTGCTGCAGCTGCGAGGGGGGCGCCACGTAGTAGTAGTGCGCGGGGGCCGGCGGCGGCATCGGCGGCGGCATCCGCGGCTGTCGCTGCTGCTGCTGCTGCTGGTGCTGCTGCTGCTGCTGCCAGTGCTCTTGAGCGTGCTGCTGCTGGTGCTCGTGGTGGTAGGCGTAATAGGCCTGGCGCTGCACCTGCTCCTGCGGCTGTTGCTGCTGCTGCTGCTGCTGCGGTTGGCCGCAGCGCGGCTCGTCCGCGCCGGGCGGCGGCGTGCCCGCGCCGCTGCCGCCGCCGCCGCCGCTCCCCGGGAGGTGGGCGGGCAGCAACGCGCGCGGGTCGCCGCCGCCATCGTACCCCGCGCCCGGCCACGAGTCCGCGCTCACGCGCGGCTGACGCTGGTGTAGCTGCTGCTGCTGCTGAGCGCCTCCTCCCTTAGCGCCGAAACCACCCTCGCCGCCGGCACCCCCGCGCTCGCCCGATGGCCAAGAGGGCGCGGCCGAGGCGGACGCTGAGGCGGCAGCCGCCGCCGCCGCCGCCGCGTACTGGGCCTGGGCCGCGGCGGCCATCACGCCCTGGTAGTACGCGGCCGCGTAGGCGGGGTCCTGGCCGGGCGGGGGCCGGGGCACGCGCGCTGCCATCGCGGCGGCCGCCACGGCGGCGGCGTTGCCGTGGAAGGGGTCGGGAGGGGCGCCCTGGTGGGGCAGGAGCGGCGGCGGCGGCGGCGGCGGCGGCGGCGGCGGCGGCCCGCTGGTGTTGTGGGGGGGCTGGTGGTGCCGCGGGCGCGCCAGGTGCTGGTGGAAGCGGTGCTGTGGCTGCCCCGCGCCGCCGCCGCCGCTGTACCTGCCCCCGCGGGGCGAGGCGTGCTGCCGAAGCTGCTGCTGCTGCTGCTGCTGCTGCTGCTGCTGCTGCTGCTGCTGCTGCTGCTGCTGCTGCTGCTGCTGCTGCGGCCCCCCGGGCTGCGCGAGCGCGCCGACGCTCAAGGTCGCCGCCGCCGCAGCCGACGCAGCAAACACAGGGCCCGGCCCGGGCCCGTACTGCTGCTGGTGGCGCTGCTGATGCTGCCACAAGTGCCGCTGGTGGTGCCGCTGGTGGTGTTGCTCGTGGGGTCGGCCGTCATCCTCGAAGAGCGCGACCTCTTGCGCCGTCGGCCGCCGCACGGCGCCGAAAGAGGCGGCGGCGGCGGCGGCGGCCGCCGCCCCGGCCGAGGACGAGGGCTCGGGCCCCTGGCGCTGCTGCTGCTGCAGCTGGCCGTCCGATGAGGACGCCATGCGCAGCTTGGAGGTGGCGGCAGAGCGCGCAAGCCCGCTGGAGGGACCCCCACTGCCCGAAAAGGGGGCAAAGGGCCCCCCCGGCGCCCGCAGCTGCTGCTGCTGCTGCTGCTGGCCGCCGCCGCCGCTCACGCCGCTCATGCCGCCACCAACGCCCGCGCCCTCGAGCTGCTGCTGCGGGGCACAGTAGGAGGCGTGCGCCGGGGGCGGCAGCAGGGAGCCGTCCGATGCGGCGTCGACGCTCGCGCGCGGCGTGCTCGAGCCGCTGCCGGCGCCGCCGTCGCCGCCGCCGCCGCCGCCGCCTCTGCCGCCGCCGCCGCTGCTGCCGCCAAAGAGGAGGTGCTCGGGCGCCATCATGGCAAAGCCTCCTCCTGGGTCGGTGTATCCGCCGCCGCCGCCGCCGCCGCAACCACTGGCGTCGGCGTGCGGGCCCCACCCCCGCTCCCGCTGCCGCCGCTGGTGGTGGTGGGGAAAGGCGGCCGGCGCGTCGCCGTCTCGGGGCTCGTCAAAGGCGGAGCCGCGCGCGCCCCGGCCAGACAGCGGCCATTGCGGCCGCGCCTGCTGCTGCTGGTGCTGCTGCTGCTGCTGCTGATGGTGCGGGTCTTCAGCGTGGTGGTCGAACGAGGCGGGCAGCGCTCGGCCCCCGCCGCTGCCCCCGCCGCCGCCGCCGCCCCCGATGCCGCTGCCGCTGCCGCGCCGCGAACCCATCCTGATTGTGGGCCCTGCGTCGCCACCGTCCCAGGGGCGCCCGGTCTGCTGCTGCTGCTGCTGCTGCTGTTGCTGTTGCTGCTGCGGCCGGCCGACTGCCCAAGCCCCGCTGCTGTTGCTGCCGCCGCTGCCATTGCTGCGCCGAGGCTGCCGCTGCTGTTGCTGCTGCTGCTGCTGCTGCTGCTGCCGCTGCTGCGTTTGCTCCTGCTGCTGGGGCTGGCCCACGTCCTCGTCGCCGTCGGCGTCGGCCAGGGACAGGCGGCACCCGAGGACCGCCTCGAGCGCGTCGTCGTTGCTGTCGTCGTCGCGCGTGGCCGCCGAAGGGCCGGCGAGGGCGGCCGCGGCCGAGGCGGCAGCCGCCGCGGGCGCGACAGCCGAGGCGGCTTCTGCGCCCCTGGCCGCGCCGCCCGGAAGGACAACGTTGGCCCACAGAGGCGCGTCTGCGAGCCGGTGGATGCTGCTGCTGTTGGTGCTGCTGGGTTTCACCGGACCCAAGCCCCTCAGCGCCGCGGCCGCTGCTTTCAGCGCGGCCGACGACAAGGGCGATGGCGCCGGCGCAGACGACGCAGACGCCGCTGGGCCCGCTGCGCACGCGCCCGCGCTCGCGGCCACGAGGGCGTAGGCGCCGCCGCCGCCCGGGCGCGCGGTGTCGCTACCACCCCCGGGCGCCTTGTTGGTGGTGGTGGTCCTGTCCGGGTATTGTCGATTTGAGTGTGTTGTGTTGGCCGCGGCAAGGGAGGAGGCACGAGGGTGATGAGTTTATTTTTAGCATGTCTGTGAGTCGGTTGAGGCTCCCCTCTGTGCGCGCCCCATCTTGTCTTGCCGACGTCGCACGCGCGCACGACAAAGGTCCGCATCGTAGGCCTCCTCACCGCTCCTCGCGCGCCGCGTCCGGCGCGTCGGCCTGCATGATGATGCTTCGCTCCCCAACGACCTCGGAGGGGGCTGTTCCTGCCTGTGTGGGACTCCGCCCCTTCAACGACAACGAAAAACCCTCTGCGGGGAGGTTCAACTCGGGCTGCTGCTGCTCGTGAATAGCCGTGAAGGTGGAGCGTGTCGGGGACCGTGCAGTTGTTGTGCTGGCCTGCTTCGGCCCTGCGTCGGCGAGCTCGAGGCGGCCGTCGGCGCCGCCGCCGCCGCAACGGCCGCCGCCGCCGACCCGCGCATCGCCGAGCTCGAGGCGGCCCTCGCCGCCGCCGCCGCCGAGCACGCAGCAAAGCTCACGGCGGTGGCGGCGCAGGCGGCGTGGCAGACCAAGCGCGCCGCCATGGCCGGCGCGCACGGGGCGGCCGAGGGGGGGGCGGTGGCGCCGGCCTGGCGCGCCGCTAACGCCGCCGCCGTGCACGCGGTGAACGCCACCACCGCCGACGCAGTGGCCGAGGCCGCCTCGCGCGCCGCCGAGCTCGAGGCGGCGCGGCAGCGCGGGCGCGAGCGCGCCACCGGCGCGGCCGCCGCCGCCGCCGGGCGCGAGGCCGCCACGCGGCTCGCCGCCAAGAGCGCCCCGTCCCGCGCCGAGCCCAGGGTGGCCCGGGCGCAGGCGGGGGGGCAGCGCCAGGCTGAGCGGGCCGAGCGGCTTGCTGCCGAGCCACGGTTGGGGCAGAGGACAGCGAGAGTGCCGCCCGAGACGCCCACAGACCGCAGATCAAGGCGGCGGTGGCGGCGGCGGCGCGGCGCGCTCCCACGGCCGTGTCTCGCGAGGGGCCGTCCCAAGCCGCCGCCGCCGCCGCCGCCGCCGTTTCCGCCGCCGCAGGTGCTGGGCGGCAGCAGCAGGGAGGGGACGGAGCCGGGTACCTGGCGCCCGCGGGCAGCCTGGTCGAGGTGACCGTCAAGGGTGGGAGCCGCTTGACCCTCCACCGACACCCGGCGCGGGCCCTCGGCCTGTACGGGTTGGAGGGCGCCGTGGTGTTGCAGGCGGCGGGCACCATCGTCCAGTGCGAGACCCGTTACGAGGACGGCGGGTTACGCGCATGGGCCCAGTGCTGCGAGAAGCTGGGGCTCGCGGTTAACAAGGTGGTGCGGTTCGAGCGGCGCGAGGAGGCCCGCGAGTTTGTGGTGCACCTGGCCCGCGGCGACGCGCCCGTGTATGTTGCCCGCGGTCCCCCGCAGCGCGGGCCGGGGCGGGTGGGGCGGCCAAGCAAGCCGACCTAGAGATCTGCGAATTGCACGGGCCCGGAGCACATGATACGCCCACACTACGCCTACCGACTTCTGCCACGAATAGGCGCGCGGACCTTTGATATAGTATTCCGAGTGTTTTATGACTAGAAGCCTGCGGGGCCCTCTTGCCCGCGCGGCTGGCCGCCCGCAGCGCCTTGGGCGTTCCTTTTTTTTCTTTTCTTCGCACACATCCGCCGTCCTGACGCATCCAAACCTCGCGCGCCCCGGCATCAGCGTTGCTTGTCAGTAGCGCAACGCTCTCGCGGCAACGCTGAAGTTTTTGCAAGACCCACCGACGAGGTGGCGGCGATGGTTGGCTGGGGGGAGGAAAAGGAAAACCGCATGGGGCCCACGAGCTGCCCGCCGCAGTCCCCGCCTGCCGAGGCGCGCGCGTTGGCGCGCGCGAGGCCCAGGGTGGCAAGCGCGGCGGCCGCCGGCACGAGCTCGCACGAAAAGGGGTCCCGCGCGAGGCGCTCTCCAGGCGGTTGCCACGCTCGTCCACATTGTCGGACAAGCGGGCGAGCCCGATGATCGGGGCATTGAGGCCGGCGGACGCGGCTGCGAGCAGGCGCTGCAGAACGATGCACATGTTGTCGTCGACAGGCGTGAAGTCGCGAAGGCCGGCGACTGCGGCGGGGGTTGGCTGCTCATGGGCGTGGGCGGCGGCGTGGGCGGCGGCAAACGCGCACGCGAGGTGCCGCAGCGCGCTGCGGGTCTTGGCCTGCGACGCGCCAAAGGCGCACCACCCGGCGCTGTCGGCGGCGGCGCGGGCGGTCGCCTTAGTGGAACGGGCGAGGACGCCGGCGTCGATGGCCTGTAGTCGCCCCCAGTGCAGCAAGCCCCCCTTGCCGGACGTCACGGCGACGAGCGACACGCCGCCGCCGTTGTCCGAGGTGCCGGGCACCAGCGTCGCGACGCCCAGGTCCGTGTCAAGCCACGTCAGCGTGTCCGTCAGGTTGACGTGGCCGCCGGGGACCGAACAAGGCTCTCGTCCGAGGCGACGCTGCCGCCCGCCTTGCCTCCCCCGTCCTCCTCGCCGTCGGCCTCGGCGGCGGCGGCCGCGGCGGCGGCGTTCAGACCAGAGGTTGAGCAGGCGCTGCTCGTCATCGGAGAGCTCGACGCCGCCGCGTAGCGCTTTGGCCATGGCCTGCGACGTGGCCGAGTCACAATACTTGTACTGGGTCCGTCTCGGCGCCGCTGTGATGGTTTTTTTGGTGGGTTTTGATTGTGGGTTTTTGTTTTTTATATTGGCGTTTTTTGGTATTTGAGCGCGTTTCGGGCGCCGGCGGGGAGGAAAACGTCGCGGCACCCACAAGCCCTCCCCTCTCTCTTTTTGGCGGGGTCGATCGGCGGGCCGATGCCCGACGCGAATCGGGCGCGAAAGATCAAATGGGCGCGCGTGGGTGTTTGGCGGCAGGTCGGGCGCCTGCTTCGGCGGCGGCGGGCGCCCGCCCGAAAAATGATAACGGTCGGCAGCGGGTCTGGCGCGGCGGCGGAAAAAAAATGCAACCGCCCGGTCGGCGTTTACGAAATGTTTTTTGGCGTAAACTTTCCGAATTCTCTTTCCGAAATTCCGAAATGTTTTTTGGCCGGCGGCGGCACCATTATCCACACGCCAAATGATCTCCTCCCTCTTTCTACTCACGGGTCGCGCGCTCGAGCGCCTGGTCCGAGACCGACTTGAACGCGGCCGCCTTACCCGCGGCCGCGGCCAGCGCCTCGCGGGCGGAGGGCGCGGCCGTGGTCGGCGTCGGCGGATCATGGGAGCAAACACAATATCAGACCAAAAAACTCACCCAGCGTGCATCGCCGCCACGCGCCGTTTGGACAACTGCCCACGGTTATGCTGTCAGTCATCGTACGCGGCCAGGCCTACTCGTGCCCCCGGCACCGCCTCGTCCTCGCCCCCTCCTCACCCCGTCGTGCAGCAGCCCGTCGCCGCCTTCGCCTTCGCCGCGACCTCCGCGTGAGCGGGGCCGAGGAAGCGCGCGCTGCCGCTGCTGCTGCTGCTGCTGCTGGTGCTGCTGCTGGTGCTGCTGCTGCTGCTTCTGCGCCTGCCGCAGCTGCGCCTGCTGCTGCGCCTGCTGCTGCTGCTGCTGCTGCGCCTGCTGCTCCTGCTGCTGCTGCTGCTGCTGCTGCTGCGCCTGCTGCTCCTGCTGCTGCTGCTGCTGCTGCTGCTGCGCCTGCTGCTCCTGCTGCTGCTGCTGCTGCGGGGCGGGGCGGGGCGGCGACGCAGCGTCTGATGACGAGCAGGCGGTCACTCTCACAATCGATCGAGCACCCCTCCCTTCCAGTCCGCTCATTCCCCTACACCCCAGCACTATGCACCCCCACTGCAGTCAGCGCGAGCACCCGAAGAAGAAGAAGGCCAAGCGGGACAGCAGCGGCGGAGGAGCGAGTGCACGAGCCGGGTCGTCGCCATCGCCCGCCGCGCGAGACGCGCCCGAACTGGCCCCGAGCGCCGCCGCGCCGGTGCAGGTCGTACCCTCCGGCACGGCCCTCAGTGTGGTGGGTTGGGATTGGATGACCCCGCGGGGAACACGGGGACCCTTCGTTTCGCTTTGCGCCGCGCGCCGCGCGCCGCCCGGCACCGCCGACGGCGTCCGCTCAGAACGCGCCGGCCTTCCTCACTTGCCCCCCCAAACACCAACAACAAAAACAACAACGACAGGTCGCCCGATGGATGAACTCGACCCCGGCGGACCTTCTCGGCGTCGGCACCACCACCAACAACAGCAGCAACAAGCAGAGCGCTGAGGACGACGCCGACGGCGACCCTTTTTTTGGCACGGGCCGGCTCGCGCCGCGCGCGGGCCTCGGCGCGGCGACGACTCCCCAGCAGCAGCAGCAGCAGCAGCAGCAGCAAAGGGAGCAGCAGCGGCGGAAGCTGATGGCGGGGGGCACGCCGTTGGAGCGGCAGCTGGGCGCGCAGCTGTTGGGCGGGCGGGGCGGGCACCGGCGGCGACAGCTCGCGCCCTCGGACGACGGCGAAAGCACCAGCAGCAGCGACGCGGACGAGGACGAGGCGGCGGCCGCGGCGCGCAGGCGGGGGAGGGTGCCGGCGAGGGGAGGGGGCGGGGCGGGCGAGCAGGGCGGGGACGAGGCGCGCGAGGGAGCAAGCGCTCCCGCGCCTCGGGCGGCAGAGGCGCGCGCGGCGCTGCTGCGGGTCGACCCGGCGTCCCTGTCGAAGTGGCAGCGCAAGCGGCAGCGGCAGAGGGAGAGGGAGAGCGGGGGGGAGGGGGAGGCGGGGGGCGGCGGCAGCGGCCCCAACGGCGGCGGCGGCGGCGGCGGCGGCGGTGCAGGCGGCCGAGGGTGAGGTGGGAGATGTTCGAGACGCATTGCCAACTTTGTCAGCCCCCCCACCCCTCCCACCTGCCCGCGCCGACCGCGCCCGCGAAGGTCCCTGCGCCGCCCAGGCCGCCGCCGCCGCGGTCGCGCGTACCGCCGGCCGCCACCAGCCCCCTAGGCAGCGTCGACGCGAGGTTTGTGACGTCTCCTTGGCGCCCAGTAAATAAGATCCATTACAATCGGGGCGGGTTCGCGAGGATGGGTACCGGGATGGATGTTCTAGGGGGTGGGGGGGGGTGCGGGGGGCAGGAGGAGAAGAACAAGGGAAGGAGGCGGATCGGTCGTCTGGATTTGTGTTTTTTCAGGCGTGGGTGGCGCCAAGACGCGCTGTGCGCCCCCTTGAAATCAGCCCAGCAGGTTGATCGCACCGACGCCCGCGGCGAGAAGGCCGAGGTGGTTCTTCTTCTTCTTGAGGCGGGGGATAGGGAAGAAGGCGCCCTCGGGCAGGAAGCCGGGGACAGCGAGCGTCGCGCCGCCCTTCTGGCTCGTGCTCTGGCGGATGGGGGTGGAAACGGTGATTGGGGTGGCGACCGAGACGGGCGTGCTGCTGCCCACGCTGACGCCGTTGCCGCCGGTGCCGCTCCCCGGGAAGCCGCCCGGGAAGCCACCGCCCGGGAAGCCGCCCGTGGCGACGGGGGGGGCGGCGATGACCGGCGCGGGAGGCTGCGGCACGAGGACGATGGTGGAGGGCGCCCCGCCGCCGCGGCCGACGCCGCCGCCGAGGAAGCTCGAGGCACGCGTGGCGGGCGCGGACAGGGCGGCGGCGGGGACGGCGCGAGTCGTGGGCCCGCTGTTGATGGCCACGGGCGAGCTGGCGAAGGCGTTGACCTGGGGGGCCGGAAGGGCCTGGGCAAGTGCGCGTCGGGGGGACGAGGAGGAGGAGGCGAGAGCAGGGGCGGCGGCCGTCGGCGTCGCGCCCAGCGCCCCGACGGCAAGGACGACGGCGAGGAGCGCGAGCGCCGCCTTCGACAGTGGCCCAAGAGCAGCCATTTTTTTCCTTTTTTCTTTTTGTTGTCCTTGTGCGTGCGTCGAACGAGCTTTGCCGGGCTGCGAGCGAGTCACATATGGCGATGACTTCTCGAACTCGGTTGGCTATGTCACCCTTGCGTTCGCGCGAAGAACTCTTTGAGGTAACAATGAGAGAGTGATTTTCGCTCGATGGTCGAGCGAGACGGCAACATTAGAGGGCGGCCAACGGCGAAAGGTGCCGTCGGCGCGATACAGATTTCGAGTCCCTTTTTTGTGTATCACGTTACTCCCGCCAATGCGACCACTAGACGGTTCTTTTACATTATGGGGCGAGATGACAGTTCCGATTTGAGGGAGAGAGGAGGGAGAGAGGGGGGAGTACGAGACGCTTGTTGCCGTTTTCTCGCACGGCGGGCGCCGCCCCGGAACCAAAACAACCAAGAAAAGACGCCATCTTGACTCGACGGCAAGAGCAGATCAGGTTTGCGGAACATAAACCTGAGGCAGCCGTCTTGACTCAGCGGCAAAAGCCAATCACGCCTGCAAATGATCAACCCAGCAGGTTGAGCAGGCCCGCGCCCGCGCCCAACGCGCCGACGAGGCCGGCCACCGGGACCCCGCCGCCGCCGCCGCGGCTGCGCTTGCCGGCGGCCAGCACCCCCCCGGGCAGCGTCGTCGTCCGGCCGCCGCGAAGGGATGAGGACTGGCGCACGGGGGTCGACACGCTGATGGGCGCGGAGACGTCCACGGGCGTCGAGGTGCCGACGTTGAGGCCGTTGCCGCCCGAGGGGAAGCTCGTGACGACCGGGGGGGCGGCGATGACCGGCGCGGGCGGCTGCGGCACCAGGACGATGGTGGAGGGCGCTCCGCCGCCGCCGCCGGCGACGCCGCCCAGACCGCCGCCACCGAAAAAGCTCGCGGCGCGGGCGGCGGGCGCGGGCACGGCGGCGGCGCGGCCCGGGGGGGCGGCGGCGGCCCCGAGGCCGCCGTTAATGCTCACAGGGGCAGAGGCAAAGGTGTTGATGGCGGCGGGAGGGGGGCGGGCCTGCGCGAGCGAGCGACGCTGGGCGGCAGCCAGGGCGGGCGACGGAGCGGCGACCAGCAGCAGCAGCGCGAGCGCCGCAATTGATCCAAGAGCGTTGCGGCGGGCCATTTTGGGTTTGGTGCGGCGGCGGTCCTTGTCTTCAACCGTTGCGATTAGGTCGATCGAGGTGGCACAGGTTGACGATGACTCGTTTGCGCTGCTTCTTTGTGTCGAGATAGAGCGAAAGGTCGCGAGTTGCTGTTGGTTTCTCTGGCACACCGACGCGGTGAAGGGGAAGAGAGTCGTCGTCGATTCGCACACCGCCGCCGCCGCCAAGAGGCAAAAACGCGAGCGCGGAAAATTTGACCCCATTTTTCCCCCTCTCTATGGACTCCCCACCCCTCCCTTTTTTCACAAGTGTTTGGTTTCATTCGGTATCATCGCGACCCCCTCTCCCAAGAGCACCACCCATCGTCGTTCGTCTCGCTGCTTCTCTTCTCTCCTCTCCCCGTCGCCGTCCGCCCTTGGTCCCCGCGGCCGCCGCCGCAATAGCAACCGCTCGGCAGCCAAGAAATGAACGGCCCGTGAGAGAGAATGGGACAGAGATAAAGTGCCACGAGGCACCATGTCATGAGCGCAGCGCTCGCGTTCGCTCGCTGCCCACGACGCCGCGCGCTGATCCTCCTTGCGGCCGCGTTGCTTGCAACGCCCTCGGCGTCGTTCGGTGGCGCGGCCAACGGCGAGAGGCGCGCGGCAGCGAACGCCCTCAGGGGCCAGTCCCTACCTGTTGCGCCTGCACCCGCCAACGTCTGCGGCAGCCCCGGCGAAGGTCCCGGCGCCCCGAGCCGGAAGCTCTTGCTGCTACAGGATTTCGGGCGCGAGCCGCCGCCGCCGTCACCGTCCTCGTCGACAGCAGCAGCGGCAGCGGCGGCGGCCCCCGCGTCTTTGGCGGCGCTGACGACAAAGGCGGCCGCGCTCGGCACAGCGCTGAGGCTCAACGTATTGGGCTTCCTGATGACGGCAAAGGCGAGAGCGCAACGACCTCCACCGCCAGCAGCTCTCCCACCCATTGCCGTCGTCCCCGCGGCCGCCGGCCCCACCCTCGCCGCCCCACCCGCCGTCGCTGCCACCGCCGCCGCCGCCGCCCCTCCCCCACCCACTATTCTGTCGCTGCCCGCCGGTCTTCCCGCCGGGGGTAACATCGTCGTCCAGACGTCGACGCCCGTGAGCGTGACCAACCCGATCAACATCGACGCCGGCGCCACACAGACCAGCAGCATCGACGGGGGCGGGGCCGCCGGCATGGGCGGCCTGCTCGGGCGAATAACGGGACGCGGCGGCGGCGGCGGCGGCGGAGGGGGCGGCGGGGGCGGCCCGCGCGTGGTGATCGTGCCCGTCTTTATAGGAAAAAGGTAGGGGCCGGCCGTCGTGCTGGAAGCGCCAGGAGGCGAGAGGAGGGAGAGAATGAGGACGGGAGGGAAATGACAGGGGCGGCGGTGCCGCACTGCACTGCACTGCACTGCACTGCAGCAGCCCGCGACGCCGCCGCGGCGGGCGCGCTCGAGAGCGGGATTGTTTTTTTGATCGGAGGGCCTAGGAGTAGGATTTCAGGACGCCTTCCTTGTGTTATGTAATGCTAAAAAGGCTTCCTTGTGTTATGTAATGCTAAAAAGGAGCGGCGTGTGTGTAGCTGCGGTCATCGAGCGAGCAAGAGAGCTGCGGGGCGGGAGGGCGAGGAGAAACGCGCGAGAAAGGGGCGGCGGACGGCAGCTGCGGGAAGGACGCGAAACAAACCAAACCAAACCAAAACAAACAAAAAGAGAATCACTACATCAGCGCCGCGCGGCCGGCGGCCGACTCGGCCGCCCTCGCGGACGCCGCCGCGAGTCTCGGACGGGCGGGGGGTGTCGCACCGCTCGAGGTCGCACATGCCGGCGGCGCAGGGCGCGGGCTCCGTGCGTAGGTCGCTCGGGCGCGGGGCGCCGGCGCCGCGGGGCGGCGGCGCGGGAAAGGCAAACAGGCGCGCGCCCTTACCGCTGCCGCTCGATCCCGTCCCAGAGAGCAGGAGCGGCGGAGGCGTGGCGCGGGCGGGGGACGCGGCCACCTGGGCGTACGAGGGGCGCGGTGGGGAGGCGGGGGCCGGGGCGGCAAAGGCCGACGCCGGCGCGGACGCGAGCGTCGGCTCCTGCCGCTGCTGCTGCTGCTGCTGCTGCTGCTGCTGCTGCTGCTGCTGCTGCTGCTGCTCCTGCTGCTGCTGCTGCTGCCGCTGCTGCTCCTGCTGCTGCTTCTGCTGCTGCTGCGCGGCAGCCGCCGCCGAGACGACCACCGGGTGGGGCGTGTAGCAGCGCGCGTCGCTGCCACCATCGGCGACGCTGCCGCCGGCCGAGGACGACGACGCCGCGGCCGGCGCCGCCCCGGCAGCAGTGGCGTCAAAGCGGACGGCGGCGGCGGCGGCGGGGGGGGAGGCACCTGCCGCCGCCACCGACCCGTTGGCCGCCGCGACGCGCAGCGGGGCCAGCGCGCGCATCGTCGTCGGCGGCAGGGCAGAGGCGTCGGACGCAGGTGCGGCGGCCGGCAAGGACGACGACGACAACGAAGCGCAACGGGCGACCACGGCGACGGCGACCGCGTCCGCCTTGCGGCCCTCGGCGGCGGCGGCGGCCTGGGCGGCGCCGGCCTCGGCGCCCGCCGCCCGCGGGTGCGGCGTCGGGTCGCGCGGGGGGCGCCACGCGCCCGCCGCGCGCGCGTCGGCCAGCGCCGCCGCCTCGAACCGCACCGACAGCGCCAGGCGGACCGCCTCGCCCGCCGGGCCCCCGGCCGCGGCCTCGGGCTCCTGCTCCTCGCGGTAAAAGTGGTCCTGCCGCCGGCGGGGGGCGGGGCCCCGGACGGCGGCGCCCGCCGAGGCCGGGGCCGCGGGCAGGGCGTCGGCCGTCACGCGTTGCGGGGGGCGCGCGCGCGCGCTCGCCCACGTCACGGGCGGCCGCGCGGCGGCGGCGGCGGCGCCGTCGGCCGCCCCCCCTCGGTCCCGAGGCGCCGCCGCCGCCGCCGCCTCGTCCGGCGGCGCGGAGGAGCCCGCGGCGGCGGCGGGGGCGGCAGGCGGGGAGGCGCGCACGGCGCGCGCCGAGAGGGCCGACCTGACCACCGGGCACGGCGGGGCCAGCCCGGCAAAGGCGGGCGTCGAGGAGGACGGCGGCAGCACGGGGGCGGCGAGGCCAGAGGGGCGCCGGAAGTCGAGCGGCACGTCGTCCGAAAAGAGGACTGCGGCGCCCGTCGGCGCCGACGGCGCGACGGCGGTCGACGTCGCCGTCGCCGTCGTTGGGGCGGCGGTGGGGGTTGCCGCCGAGGCCTCGGCGGTCCGGACAACGGCGGCACCGGGCGCAGAGGAGATGGAGGGGCCAGTGGAAGAAGCAGCGTCCGCGGGGGTCCCGCCGCTGCCGTTGCCGCTGCGGCCAAAGACCGACAGCAGCCAGCCGCCGCCGCCGCCGCGCGCGCTCTCGCCGCCGTCGCTGATGCCGCCGCCGCCGCCGCCGCCGGCGCCAGAAAATTTGGAGGGGTGGTGCGTCGCCGCCGCCGCGGCGCCGGCCGCCGCCTTGGCCAGGCGGACCAGCAGCTTGGAGGGGTGGTGGGCCGCGTCCGCGGTCCGCTGCTTGGCGGCGACGGCCGCGGCGAGGCCGTGCGCGGGGCCTGCTGCGGTCCCGGCGGCAGCGGCGGTGGCGGCAGCGGCGGGGCGGGGGCCGCCATGGGCGCCGTCGACCGCCTGGTCCTGTTTGAATGTGTGTTTTGGGACCAAACAAGGGGCGGAGGGTGGTGGCGGCGATGATGAGTTGCGGCGGAGCAAAGGGACGTCGAGGGAGGAGGATGACGAAAGACCCGCCGGAGACCGACGGTGCAGCCACCCGCAACCCTCGCTCAGCTGCCGCCGCGCGCTCCCTCGCTCGCTCGCTCGCTGAATCTCGGCGCAAAAGGGGCAACAACGCACCTTGCTCATGGCGCAGCCCATGGCTGGGTAGGACGGTATGGCTTCCTCCTCTTGACTCTCTCGAAGAGAGAGACAGGTGGGACTTGTCACGGGCAAAACTTTCGCTATGCGCCAGCCGCTTGGAGCGCAGGGAACGACAGGGAGCCGGCCGTCACAGGTCGCGACAAGGCACAACCAGGCGGGCGCGCGCGGCAGAGGCCGAAGGCAGGTCCTGCGGGTGAGACAAGGCACACAGGAGGGGGGGGTGCCCTGGCGTTTCTGTTTCCCTGTTCCGCGAGAGAGGAGCAACGAGATAGATGGGTGACTGGGGGGCCAATCGACGCGACGTGCAAGTCGTCCCGGTCTGTATTGCAACGAGACTGAGTCCAGCTGCCGGGGAGGGGCAGCTGAAGAGGGGGACACGAAGAGGGCCGCTCCCGGTCTCTCGCTCGGTCGGTCTCTCGCTCGGCCGACGCTCGCACCGAGCCGCGCCGAGCCGCCGCCGCTCCCGTCTCCGACGTCTCAAGAGAGCGTGCACACGTCCGCTCCTTACGTCTCAAACCGCACACCACCGCCCTGCTTCTCGCAACCCCTTGATTCATCCAAGCAAACACAACGCACGATACGCGCAACACGGAGCAAGAGAGCGAATCTCTCTCGCGGAGATCCAGACGCCCAATCGCCCCCTCCCCCCCCAATCCCGCGCGCGCGCCCCAGCAAAGTACGCACCGCTTGACCCGCTCGTGCCTAGTACCACCATCATGCGCGCGGCGCTGGGCGCGCGCCCGGCCGCGATCGGGCAGCAGCGGCGGCAAGGGGCAGGAGGCGCAGGACGGGGGGCAGGAGCAGAGACGCGCCCGCGGCGTCAGCAGCAGCAGCAGCCGCTGCCTCTGTCGGCGCGCGCGCGAGAGACGACTGCGGCTGCGTCGCGCGCCGCCGCAGCCGCTGGCGCGTCCAAGCCCAACGCAGCTCCCACCGCACCAACAAGGCGCCGGCGGGGGCCGAGCGCGGCGTCGGCGGCGTCGGCGGCGGCGTCGGCGGCGGGCGGCGCCGACGGCGGCCAAGACGGGGACGCCGACGCTGCGGCCGCCGCCGCCGCGGCCGCCCGTAGCAAGGCCGCGCAGCTGCGCCTCGCCCTCGGCGCCCTGGCCCTCTCCCTCGCGGCCCTCGGCGCGGGCCTCTACCACACCGCCAGCGCCGGCCTCACCGCCCCGGCCTCGGCCGCCGCCCTCAAGGCAGCCGTGGCGCAGTCGCCGCTCGGCCGCTCGGGCCTGCTGCCCGCCTTTTCGCTCATCTTTTTGTCCGAGGTGGGCGACAAGACCTTCTTTATCGCCGCCCTGCTCGCCGCCAAGCTCGGCCGCGCCGTCGCCTTCTTCGGCTCCATGGCCGCCCTCGCGACCATGACGGCCATCTCGGTCGCGATCGGCGCGCTGTGCAGCTGCGTGCCCGAGGCGCTGCGCTCGTCCCTACCGCTGGGAGAGGTGGCAGGGACCGTGCTGCTGGTGGCGTTTGGCGTGCGGGCGCTGCGGGAGGCGGCCAAGGAGGAGCCCGGGGACGGGGAGGCGTCGGCGGCGGAGGGGGAGCTGGCGGACGCGCGCGAGGTGGTCGAGGGCGCGGTGGCGGGCGCGGAGCGGGCGGAGCGGGTGGCGGCGGCGGCAACGGGGGCGGAGCGGGTGGCGGCGGCGGCAACGGGGGCCGCCTCGCCCGCCAAAGAGGGAGGAGGGGCCGGCAAGGGCGCGACGCTGGGCGCTCGCCTTTTGGAGGTCGCGACGCTCATCTTCCTCGCCGAGTGGGGCGACCGCTCCATGCTCGCGACCGTGGCCCTGGGCGCGGCGCAGTCCCCCTGGGCGGTGGCCGTCGGCGCCACGGCGGGGCACGCAGCTGCGACCGCCATCGCCGTGGTCGGCGGCGCGCTGGCGGGCGCGCGCGTGAGCGAGCGCGCGATCAACGCGACGAGCGGCGTGCTGTTCCTGCTGTTCGCGGCCGCGACGATTTTCACCGCGTTCTGACAATCGGGCGCGCATCGGACGTGGGCGTCTGCCTCTCTCGTTTTTGTTTCATTTTTTGTCCTCGGGCGCCCCCCCCTTTCGGAACGCAACCATTTGATCCCCTGACGGATACAAACGCGGGTTTTTGCTGTGTAAGCGACGGAGACGACGGACGAGCTTCCTCGCTTTGTTACAGAGAGGAAGAGGGGCGGGCGAAACGAGTGGAAAGGGGGGGGGAGCGTCAAGAGATGAGGGGGTGGGTGTGTGCGGTTTTTTCCCCCTTGCTCCGTTCCGAGCGGAAAAGAGAGAGAGGGAGAGAAAATCACTTCTTGACCTCCTTGGCCTCCTTGGCCGCCTGCAGCTTGAGCACCTGTGTGACGGATGGACGGATGGATGGGGTGTGGGCCGGGTTGAGATGTGCGTGGGTGCGTGCGTGGGTGGGTGCGTCAGCGATCGGCAGAAAGAGAGAAGAATCTGCGAGGAGAAAATTTGCCGCGGCGCGTGGCCCGGCCGCCCGCCCCGCGCAAAAAATGGCCGGCCCCCCCACCCGCGCGCGCCCGAAAGCGCGACGAAGCGGCGGCGGCCCCGACGAGGAAAGCGGGGTCGCCGCCAGGAGGGAGCGCCCGGCGGGACGGGCGGCGCCGCCAAGGGCGGCCCGCGGGAGGAAACAAAGCAAGCTCTAGCACCCGTCTCTTCAGCCCAAGCCGGCCAGTGGGCGGCAAGAGCTGCTTTTTTATAGGTGCGTGGAGGAAGGGGGGACGAGGGGGGGGGGACAGAAACGGGCGGGGAGGGGACCCCGCTCGGGGGCGCCGCTCGCCCGTTCGCGTTTTCGCGCGCTTCGCAGCAAGCCGCAAACAAACACAACGAAAGGAGGGCGACGAAAGACGCACCCGCTTGACGATCTTCTGCTCCTCGATCAGGAAGGCGCGCACGATGCGCTCGCGCACCACGGCGTGCGACAGGTGCCCGCCGTACACGCGAGACACCGACTTGTGCCGGCGCGACAGGCGGTTGTTGCTGAGCTCGGACGGGCGGCGCGCGGGGAGCTGTTTGTTTTGTTTTGGTTTGTGTGTTGGTTTGGTTGTGTTGGTGTTAGGAGGGGGAGGGTTCGGTTGTGTTGTTGATCGTGCGGCGTTGATGTTGGTGACGTGCCGGCTCTCTTTTTCGGGGGGGACAGGGCCGCTGGCCGCCGACGACGCGGCCGCTCGCCGCCGTCGCCGATCGCGCAGGCGCGCGCGCTGCCGCCGACAAGAAACTTACGCCCTGGAGGACAACGCCGCTGATGCCGCAGCGGGGGTGCTGGACCTGCTTCTTCTTGTACTGCACGATGTGGCGACCACCTGTGTTGTTGTTGTTGTTGTCGTGATTGCTCGGCGTTTGAGAGCCAAGAGGGGATGCGGTGAGCAGGAGGCGGCAAGCTCTCTTTCGCGCCTCCTCAAAGGGCGCGACGGGGGGGCTGCGCGTACTGGGACGGTGGGCACGCTACGTCGCCGACGCAGGGCACGTCGTCCCGCTGCGCCGATCCGGGGGCACAGTCGCGGCTGGTCCGATCACCAGCGACGGCCGCCAGAGAGGAAGAGAGGAGGGGGGCTGTTGCCTCTGTCCGCCTCTTTTGCTCTCTCCGCGACCTCCACCACTACCACCACCACCACCCGCTGCTGATCAGGGCCTCGATCAGGCCCGTCAAGCAAACGTTAGTGCTGTCACGGCGGGCGGGGGCCTCCACAGAGAGAGCAGGAGCGGCGTCCCAAACGCCACGCTACTGACCCGGCGTCTTGACGATGCGCGTCGCGTTCGACAAGGTGTGGTAGCTCGACCGCGTGCGGTAGGTGACGCGGGGCGACATGGTTGCTTGCTGCCTTGCTTATGGGAAAGAGGGAGAGGCTGGAGATAGGCGGGGGGAGGGCTCAAGAGAGAGAGAGGGGGGGGAGCTCCCAGCTCAAAAACGATAAAACGACACAACACCAACAATCCAATCGCCAAAACGAGGGATCCACGCGCATCTGGAAGCAATCCTCCCAGTACCTCCCGCTTCCAACCACTTGCCGCTGCGCACAGAGCGAGGGCGCGTTCCCAACCCCACCCCTCCCCCCTCCTCCCTCTCTCCCTCTCAAAAAACACACTTCCTCTCTCTCCGTAAACGCGCCCCTCCCACTCTCCCCTTCCCACAGCTCGCTGTGCGCGCGCGCGCCGGACGTCCGTCGGAACGCAGGCAGGCGTCACCGGTTCGACCTAGCATGGTTTGACGCGCGCGCGTCGCTCCGAAGCGAGCGTTCCCTCCCCGGCCAAAAATCGCGTCGCGCCGTCGTCGTCAGCTGTCGTTTTTTTTCGGAGGCCGTCGCGCGCCAGCCGTTCGCCCACCCATGGAGGAGCAGCAGCAGTGAGTCGGCTGCACTGGTTGGCAGGGGCGAGGTGTTGAGCCGCGTGCGCGGGATCGACAGGGGGGGCTGCCTCTGCCTTGTCCGCATCCCACGACGCTCACTCACGCACGACAAACGCTTATCCGAACCGGACGGCACGGGGCCGCGCATGATCGAGTGCGTCTCGCGCCCTCCCTCCGCGCCAAAACAAACAAACAGCGACGACCGCGGGCTGCCGCCGCCGCCAGACCAGCAGCCACAACAGCAGCAGCACTACCGGTACACGCACATGCTGGGCGACGGAACCTACGGCACCGTGTGGCTGGCCGAGACGCGGGGCGAGCTCGTCGCCGTCAAGCGCCTCAAGACTTTTGGCCACGCGGCGGGCGGCGGCGGCGGCGGCGGCGGCGGCGCCCCCTCGTCGTCGCCGTCCGCGCCCGCGCAGGCGCCGCTGGCCGCGGCCGCCACGCCCATCGGCAGCGGCGGCGCGAGCGGCGCTTCGGCCGCGGACCTCCACCAGCTGCCGCACTCGGCGCGACGCGAGGTGCAGGCGCTGCGGCGCGTTGGGGCGCACGCGCACGTCGTCGGCTTGCGCGGGGTGGCCGTTGAAGCAGCGCCGCAGGCCCCGCGGCGCAGCGGGCGCCCCGGCGGCAGCAGCGGCGGCGGCGGCGGCGGGCAAGAGGGCGGCGGGGGGAGCGTCTTGCTAGTGTTCGAGGCGCTCGACGCCAACCTGCACCAGACGCTGCAGGCCGCCGCGGGCATGCTCTCGGCCGCCGCCGCCCCGTCCACCAAGAGCGGCGGCAGCGGCGGCGGCGCGCCCTCCGCTCAGCAGCAGCAGCAGCAGCAGCAGCAGCAGCAACCCCCCGCGCCGCCCATCTTACCCGACCACGTCGTGCGCGAGTGGGCGTGGCAGCTGCTGTCGGGCCTGGCGGCCGTGCACCGCTCCGGCTTGATGCACAGGGACGTCAAGCCTGAGAACGTCCTAGTCGGCCTTTTCCAGCAGCCGCCCGGCGCCATGCCATCGGCGGGAGGCGCGGGAGGCGACGGCGCGGCCTCGCCCTCTGCGCCCGCCGCCTCCGTCGCCGCGTCTGCCGGCGCCCCGCTCTCGACGCGCGGCCTGCAGCGCCGCCTGCGCGCGTGCTTCTGCGCCCCTCCCTCCCCCTCCAACGCCTGCCCGCCCGCCGTCCTCAAGCTGGCTGACTTCGGCCTGGCGCGCGACGCCCCCGAGTGCGCGCGGCCGCCGCTGGCGCCGCCGCTGCTGCCCGGCGCGCCGACGACGGCCGCCTTCTCCCCCCCGCGCTACGGCGGCGGCGGCGGCGGCGGCAGCGGCGAGGTCGACGACGACCCCTCTGCGGCGGCGGCGGCGGCCTGCGCCACCTCAACCTCGTCCTCGGCCAACTTCTACGACCCCCCGCTCACGGGCTACGTGTCGACGCGCTGGTACCGCGCGCCCGAGGTGCTGCTGCGCGCCGCCACCTATGGCCGCGCGGTCGACGTGTGGGCGGCGGGCGCCGTGGTGGCGGAGATCGCCGCGCTGCGCCCGCTGTTCCCGGGCGCGACGGAGCGGGACACGCTGCTGCTGATCGCCCACGGGCTGGGGCCGCCGGGCGCGCGCGGGTGGCCCGAGGGGGAGCGGCTGGCGCAGGCGCGCGGGCTGCGGCTGCTGGCGGCATCGCCGCAGACGCCGCCGCTCGCGCCGGCCAAGCGCGGGGGGGGCGGGGGCGGGGCGGGGGCAGGAGGCGGCGCCGGGGGCGGGAACGGGGTGGCGGGCGGCTGGGCCTCGCCGGAGGCGGCCGCCGCGGTGGCGCGCCTCCTGCCCGCGGGCGTGTCGCCGCTGGCCGCCGACCTGGTCGCGTGCCTCTGCGCGTGGGACCCGGCCGCGCGCCCGACCGCCGGCGCCGCGCTGCGCCACCCGTTCTTCGCGGGCGTCGGCTCTGGCGCCGGGGGCCCGGTGCCGCGCGCGCTCGTGCCGCCGCGGCCGCTGGAGGCGTCGCAAGGGTGGCCGCCGCCGCCGCCCCGCGCCGGCCGCGCGTTGTTTGCGCACGAGGGGTCGGCGGCCGGAGGCGCGGCCGGCGGCGGGGTGCCCCTACCGCCGCCGGGCGTCGCCCCTCGGGGGCTGCCCGCGGCAGCGTCGCCCTTCCCGGCCGGCCCCCCGATCCTGCCGCAGCTCGTCTACCCGGCCATGCCCCCGCCCCTGCCTCTGCCCCTGCCTCTGGTGCTGCCGTTCCCGCAGCCCATGCTGGCCCCGCCGCCTTTCTTCTTCCCGTTGCAGTCCTCCCACCTCGGCGGCCAGGCGGGGGGGGCGCCCACCGCGCCGCCGCTGTGCCCGCCCCCGCCCCCTCCTCCTCCTCCGCAGTCGCAGCAGCAGCAGGAGCCGCCGTTTCAGCAGCAGCAGCAAGGGCGCGCCGAGACCGCCGCCGACCGCCTGCTCGACCGCCTGCTGCACCGCCGCCTCCACTAAAAGAAGACGCTTGATTTTTTTCGTTTTCGTCGGACGCGCGCGTTCCCCGCGCCGCACGCGTCTCCGCCGCGTCGTTTTGCCGCATTTGAGAACAAGACGCGGCCTCCCTCTCTCCACACGCACGCACGCTACATTGGCGGCAGCGCCAGAGAATCGTCTAGCACGAACACGCGCACGCACACAGCAATTGCAACACCCAAGCACGACGCCTCCCTCCCCGCCAAGGGACCAGAACCGACCTCTTCACACGCGCGCCTGACTCTCGCCCTCTTCCTCTGTGGATGATGGCGCCGCCGGCGTCCTCATCGTCATGCCCGCGCGCCCTCGCGGCCGTGGTGCGTCAGGTGCGTGCCTTGGTCGAGGGGCGTCGATGGGCGCATCAGCCAATCAGACAGACGCTCACCAAAACCACTCCCTCTGTCACCAAATCGACAGGCGACGGCCAGCCGCGCATCAGCGGGGGCCGTCACCGAGACTGCCGCCGCGTCCGTGCGTGCGCAGGCCGCGCGGCACGAGAGCCTCGCGGGCGCGCCGCCCGCGTTCTTCGGGTGAGTGAGGCGAGGACCTCTTCCTTCCAATGTCCCTCCGCCACGCACGCCCTTGCTGATCGCCGGTCGACGCCGCGAGGATGCGATACTGACACCCGTTGCCCCCCACTTCGTATAAACACCGACACCAACAGCAGCGACCATAGCAGCACGTCGGGCGCCGCGCCGTCGCCGTCGCCGTCGCCGTCGCCGTCGCCGTCGCCTGCCGCCGCCGCCGCCGCCGCCGGGTGCTGCCGCCGCTGCCGCCGCGCGAGCTGCGCCTGCGGCGCTCGAGCGTGCGGCTGCGCGCGGTGCGGGCGGGCCGTCTGCCGCTGCGGGCCCTCGTACGGCGCCGCGCTGCCCACCTCGCTTGGTCGGGCGGCGCTGATCCAGGCGCGCGGCCTGTCGTCGTCGGCCGCCGCCGCCGCCGCCGCCGCCGAGCCCAGCAAGCAGCAGCAGCAGCAGGGGCAGCCGGAGGAGCCTCCGCGGGAGCAGCAGCAGCAGCAGCAGCAGCAGCAGCAGGGGCAGAAGCAGCAGCGGCAGGAGCAGGAGCAGGCGGACACCAGCAGCGGCGGCGGCGGCGGCACCACTACTTCTGGAGAGCGGCGGCCGCAGCACCTGTTTGCGAGCCTGCGGGAGAGCGCGTCCAAGTTTTTCGGCGGCGGCGGCGGTGGCGGCGGCGGCGGCGCAGGGGCAGGCAGCGACGGCTCTTCTTCCGCCGCGGCCGAGTCGCCGGCCGACCGCGCGCGCCGCCTGCTCCGGTCGGCCGCGCGCGAGGTCGCCGACGCGGTCCTCCCGCGCGAGGAGCGCGTCTCCCTGTCGGTCGCCTACGAGGGGCCCGTGTGGACGCCGCCCGCGCCAGGGTCGCCAGAGGCGCTGGCGGCCGCGACCGCCGCCGCTGCCGGCAAGGGCGCCAACGCCCTCGCCGTCGCCGCCCCGCCTCCTCCGAGCGCCGCGAAGAAGCTTCTGGACGACCTGCGCGCGCGCTTCGGCGCCCACCCGCTCTTCGCCCGCCTGAGCGCCGCTGCCGCCCAGGCCCCCGGGTCGGCCGTCGCAGCCGAGGCCGCCGGCGCCGCCGGCGCCGCCGCGCAGGCCGCCGCGCGCCGCGCCCGCGAGGCCGCCGACGCCCTGCGCGAGCGCTACGAGACCAGCGACCACCCGGCCGTCCACCGCGCCGAGGAGGTGAAGGAGCGCCTGTTTGGCGCCACCGAGGCCGCCGAGGCGCTCGCCGAGGCGCTGCGCCGCGACCCGCGCTTCGACGTCGCGCGGCTGCTCGCGTCGGTCAAGCACGACGCCCGCCCTGTCGTCGGCGCCTTCCTCGCGCACGACCTGCCCACTCTGCGCCGGTACGCCGGGCCCGAGCTCCTCGAGCGCCTGGCCGGCGTCTTCGCCCACTTCGAGGCGCAAGGAGGGCTGCGCGAGGACCCCACGATCCTTTTCGTCGGAGACCCCGAGCTCGTCGAGGTGCGCACGGTCGAGGGCGACCCCATGGTGGTGGTGCAGTTCGCGTGCCAGCAGATCAAGGCCACGCGCGACAAGTTCGGCAACGTGGTCGACGGCTCGCCAAACAGCATCCAGCGCGTGTTCTACTTCTGGGGCCTGGTGCAGGACAAGGCCGGCGCCGTGCTGCCCGACGGGCGCGCGCTGCCGCCCCGGTGGGCGCTCAAGGACATGATGTGGCAGAGCGTCCTGGCGCTGGTGTAGTAGAGGGGAGGGGAGTGGGTAGAGGGGAGCGGGTAGACAGTTTTGGCCGTTGGGGGGAGCGTCTTCTGTTTTTGGATTCGGACGTCGCCTCTCGGTCGAGCAAGGGGCGTTGGGTTGTTTTGGGGTGGGGGTGTGCGGGGCTGGCTAATCCGTCGGGCCCCGCCGCGTCGTCGCCGCCGTCGTCGCTGCCGCCGCCGCTGCCGGCCTGCTTCTTCACGGCCGCCCCCTTCTTGCCGCCCTTTTTTGCGCCGCCGCCGGCGCCCGACGTCCCTCTAGGGTGAGGCGGGGGGGGGATGGGGGGGGCATGGGCGACGTGGCCTCGGCCCCCGCCTTCTTATCATGACTAGACGGTGGCTGTGTCGATTGCAACACAACACACAGGAAACCTGGTTATCCTGGGACCGCGCGCTGCAGCCGCCTGACTAAAAAAGGATGTCGGGCGTTCGTTCCATTTTGTTTCGTTCTTTCGTTCGCCGCTTTGCCCCCGTCGTCGTCGGCCAAGTCGCCGACTCTCTCGTCTCGTTTGCTGCGTCCCCCGCGCGCGGCAAAGCGCCTCTTCCCTCGTCCGCCCCCCCCTTGCAACCCCATCACTTGTACCACCCCGCCAAGGCCCACCTCAGCGCGAACGCCCCCGCGCAGCTCAGCCCCTGGAGCGCCAGGACGCGGCAGCACAGCGCGTTCTCGCCGCACGGGCCGAACGCCCTGAGCGTCAGGTTCAGCAGGTTTAGGTCGGGCGCGCCCGGCTTGGGGGACAGCAGGCCCGTGCGCGGGTCGAGCACCGGGAGACGGTGCCGCGGGCAGGGCACCCACCCGGCCAGCTGCGGCACCGAGTAGAGAAAGTTGAACACCTGCGGCAGCAGGAAGAGCAGCAGCGTCTCGCTGTAGTGGCCGAGGATGCCCGCCGAGGCGAGCGCGGCGCCGGCAAACAGGGTGTAGGTGTCGCCGACGAAGACGCGCGCGGGGTACCAGTTGAAGGTCAGCAGGGCCAGGCTGGTGGCGGCGAGGGGCGCGGAGACGTACAGCGAGAAGAGGTGCCCGTCGCGGTTGGCGCCGCCGGCCGCCAATGCCGCGCCCGCCCCAGCGCCCGTCGCCGCCCCCGCCCCCGCCCCTCCTGCCCCTGCCCCCGCCAGCGCCGACAGGTTGTACGCGAGGATCGCGCACGACACCACGAACGTCTGCCCGGCCTCCAGGCCGTTCACCCCGGCGAGGATGTTGATGGCGTTGGAGCAGAAGACCAGCAGCGCCACCACGTAGGCCCGGTAAAGCCACCCTAGGCGCAGAAAGGTGGGGCCGGCCACGCCATTGGCGCACAGGCCGCCGCCGGGGGCGAGCGGCGGCAGAAGCGCGGACAGGGCGGGCGAGGCGCGCGCGGCCGCCGCCGCCGACGCCAAGAGGCCTCTACCTCCTCCTGCTCCTGCTCTTGCTGCTCCTCCTGCTCCTCCTGCTCCTCCTCCGCTGCCGCCCCCGAGAAGGGGCCCCGTCAAGGGGTCCGAATCCGCGCCGCCGCCGCCAGACGGATCGCCGTCGCCGCCATCGCCGCCGCCTCCGCCGCCGCCGCCGCCTCTGCCGCCGCCGCTCGAGCCTGAATCGTGGCCGGAGCAGAACAGCGCCCCGAGCACCGCCCGCAGCGGCTTGGGCACCGACATGGACGTCCCGCCCGAGTAGGCGGCGGTCAGCGGGAGCGCCGCGAACACGGGCAGCGCCAGCTTGACGCGCCAGGGCACGTCGAGCACGTCGTCGGCAAACCCCAAGAAAGCCATAAACCCCACTGTGGCCAGGGCCGCGTTGTAGTCGACGAGCCAGGCGTCGGGGAGGTGGGCGACGACGGCGGCCGGGGCGTGGGCGGTGGGGGGGCGGCCGGCGTCCGACGACGACGGGGCGGACGTTGACAAAGCGGAGAGAGAAGACGAGTTTGAAGAGTTGACGAGCGCGCCGGCGAAGGCGTAGTGCGCCGCCTCTGTGAGGACGAGGCACCCGAGAAAGACGCAGGCGGGCGCGAGGCCCGCAGACTCGGGGATGGGCACGTCGCCCGCGGGGGTGCCGCGCTTGTTAATGTCCTTGCCGCAGATGCCGCGCGCCTGGGTCTTGCGCGCGACCTTGGGGACGAGCCAGCGCGTCGCGGCGTAACCCAGGCAGGCGACCGCGGCCGAGAGCAGCACCGAGCGCAGGAGGACGGGGTCGGTGATGCGCCCGGCAAAGTAGGCGGGCGCCGCCAGGCCCAGGACGGCCAGCACGAGCAGCTGGCGCCCGCGCGGCATCGACAGCTCGGCCGCGCCCGAGGGCAGCTTCTGCTTCTGGCCGCGCTTCATATCGCGCGCGATCGCGTTTTGACAAAACGCGACAGCTGTTTCTTCGGTTTATTCTGTTTCTCCCGCGCAGGATCGGATGCTGTATGTTGATGATGGAGGGGTCCTAGCCGCCAAGACGGAGAAAAGGGTCATGACAGTAACCTACGTGATGAGGAAAGAATGGGGCGTGCGGAGGGTGAGTGGGGGGACGCTGGAGAAGACAGGGAGCGCGTCGTCAGAACGACGCCGACGACGACGGGCGCCGCGCCTCCTCGCCCTGCATCTCCGGCGCCGCTTGGCTCGCCTCCTCCTCCTCCTCCTCTTCGTCCTTCTCCGGCGGCGCCAGGTCCTCGCTCTGGACGAACCGCCTGAAGAGCTCGAGGGCCTCGAGCGGCTTGCTCGTCGGGACCATGTGCCCGGCCCCCCGGATGGTCGCGTACGTCAGCCCGCCGGCGTAAGACACCGTGAACCCCGCGACCTGCGAGCGCGGCGAGGACGGGGACGAAGGACGGGCGCCCGCTTCCTCGTCCTCGTCGGGCGCCGGCCTCCCGCCGGCGTCCGTGCCTCCGTCGACCTCCCAGCGGCGCCATCCGCGGCCGCGCAGGGCGCGCCCGCCCCCGATGTCGCGCGTCCACGCCTCGCTGCCCGTGCTGGGCACCGCGGCGTCGTGGTCGCCCGTGTAAACAAGGGCGCGGAGGGCGGGGGCGGGGGCGGCGCGCCCTCCGGCGCTGTTTGCCGCCGCCGCCGCGAGGCCCGCCTCGCGCTGCATCCCCGCGCGCGCCAGCATGCCCGGCCACCCGGGCAATCCGGGCAGCAGCTCGGCGTGCACAGGCAGCATCGACCCCGCGTCGTGTGTGTAATCGACGAGATCGGAGCACAGCGTCCACCGGCCCGCACCACCCAGCGCGTCCACGGGGCTGGCGTGCAGCGCGCGGCGCACGCGGGCGTCGTTGAGCCAGGCGTCGGCGAGCGAAGAGCTCGTGCAGGGCGGGTCGTGGCCGAGCAGGCCGACGCCGCCGCCGCCGCCGTTGCCGTTGGAACGAGGGACACGGGCGGAGGGGCGCAGCGCGGCGACGCGCGCGTCGGGCGAGAAGGAGAAGGACGCGGAGGTGCCCAGCATCGCGGCCGCCCAGGGGCGCCGCAGCAGCCGCCGCGAGGAGCCCTCGTCATCTGCCTGCGCCGCCTGCGGCCGGTGCGACGCGTGGCAAAGGTCTAGCACGTCGTACACGTTGACGCCCCTCAGCACGCGCGCGCTGCGGTCGAGCAGGCGCGCGCACGCCGCCTTCTCCGCCCCTCGCCCCGCCTTGCCGCCCGACGACGACGCCGACGCCGACGCCCACGCCCCCCAGCCTCCCGCACCGGCGTCCCAGTAACTCCCGTTGCATGCGCGCGACAACGCCGCGTACTCGTCCTGCGGCAGCAGCCCCCTGCCCGCGAGGAAGGGCGGCAGCGCGTCGCCGTCGTACTGCGCGTCCGTGCACCCGTTGCCCACCGCGTACCCCCGGATGGCGACGCGGGGCAGCTTCCCGGCCTTGTTGCCTCGCACGACCTCGCGCGCCAGCATGGGCACGTAGATCCCCGCGTAGGACTCGCCCGTGACGAAAAAGTCGTTGGGCAGCAGGCGCGGGTGGCGCTCGCCCAGGAGCGCGCGCAGGAAGGCGTCGCTGTCGCGCGCCGTCGCCGTGTCGTTGGTCGAGAAGACGCCTTGTTGCTTCTTGGGGCCGCGGTTGTTGTTGGGTGAGGAGGACGGGTCCGATGATTGGGGCGTTTCCTCGTCCACGTACGACAGGCCCACGTTGCCCGGCGAGTCGAGGTAAATGACGGTCGCGGCCTTGGACCAGCTGAACGGGTTGGGCGCGAGCCTCGGGAGGCCGTCGGCGGCGGCGCCGTCCCTCGAGAGGGAGGAGGGGGCGGAGAACAGAAAGGGCCCGTGCTCGTAGACAAAGGCGTCAAAGCTGGAACACCCGGGGCCGCCGTTGAGCCACAGGACCACCGGGTCGCGCGCCGGGTCGCCCTCCGACTCGACCAGATAGTAAAACAGGTTGCGGGCGCCGGCGCCACCGCCCTCCTCGCCGCCCTCGCCGCCGACGCGCACGTAGCCGCTGTAGTGCCGGCTGGGCAGCTCGTGCGGATATCCCGGCAGGTAGGTGATGCGGTCGGCCGCTGCTTCCTCCTCGTTGGCGGACGCGCGCGCGAGCGTCGCGGAGAGGAGCAGGGCGGGGAGGAGGAGGCCGCGGAGGGTGCAGATCAGCGCGGGACGCCCTCCGACCTCCCTCATCGTGATCGGGGCGCGCGCCGCGCAATCGAGACAGGATGGAGGGAGCTGCGCCCGGTTACGTTCGTGGGCGCGTGTATGGGGGAGGGGGGTAGTAGGCAGTTTAAGAATGGTCGTGGGTGGAGGGCCTGAGGAGAAGAGACGGGGCGGGTTCTTGGCTGCGCCGCACCACGAGCGGCAAACGCGTTCGCCTCCGCTCGAGCGCTCGTCGCGCTTGTTTTTGAAAGTTGCGCGACGTCACCGCTCCTCGCTCAATCCCGACCGCTTCAATCGCCACAGTTTTCATCAAGAACGGCCATCCCTGCACCTCCAACTCACAGCAGCGCTACCCGCGCTGTATCGCCTCATCGCATTAACCGACGACGCAAATCAGCTGTCTCGCGGTTTTTCTCACGCGCGCGCGAGAAGGGCCCTCTCCTCTGCATGCGCTCGAGCCTCTTGCGCACGCTGGTCCGGCGAATGAGCGTCGTCGTGAGCCGGCACGGCGACGCCGATGCCGTACTCATCGAGCGGCCGCTCCGCGCGCCCTCCGCCGCGGCGGCGACGGCGGACGGCAATCACGGGGCGAGCGCCGCCGAACCGCAAGGGAGCGCCGAAGACGACGACGGCGTGCGCATCCTACGCCTCAACACCGCTCAGACATTAAACTGCCTAAGCGACTCCATGGCCCACGGCTTCGCCTCGGCCCTCGCGGAGCTGCGCGCGACCCCGGGCCTGCGTGCCGTCGTCGTCACGGGCGCGGGCCGCGGGTTCTGCGCCGGCGGCAGCTACGATTTCATATCTGAGCGACTCGCGTGCGCCGACCCCGCCCGCAACGCCGGCGCGCTCGAGCGGCTTTACGGCACATTTCTGGCGCTGAGGAGCCTGCCTGTCCCCGTCATCGCCGCCGTCAACGGCCCCGCCGTCGGCGGGGGCGCGGGCGTCGCGCTGGCATGCGACATGCGCCTGATCGCGTCGGGCGCCAGCATCGGCCTCAACTTCGTGCGGCTCGGGATCTCGCCGGGCATGGGCGCGACGTTCCTGCTGCCGCGGGCGACCTCGCACGCGGTCGCGTGCCGCCTGCTGCTGACGGGCGAGGTCGTGGGCGCCGAGGAGGCCGTCGCGCTCGGCCTGGCGCTGGGGCCCGCGCACCCGCCGGCCGAGCTGCTGCCGGCGGCCGTGGGCCTGGCGCGCCGGATGGCGGCGGGGTGTCCGCGCGCGGTGCGGGACACCTTGCGCGTGCTGAGGAATGAGGGGGGAGGGGGGCAGGAGGCGCTGCTGCGGGCGGCGAGGCAAGAGGCGGCGCGCCAGGGCTTTTTCTTCACGCGCCCTGACGCCAAGGAGGGGTTGGAGGCGGTGCGGGGCAAGAGGGCGGCGCGCTTCCAGCCGCCCGAGGAGGGGGAGGATTGATTTGATTTGGTGTGAGATTGTAACACTTGACAACCGCTTCGGCAACCTGTTGAGTTTTGGGGGGAGAGGCGGTCTCGAGAACGGGAACTGTGGGGCACTGTGAGCGAATGGCGGGCGGGGGGCCCGGCGGTCGACGGCCGTCAAAAAAAGAAAAAAAAACAAAGCCGGTCAGTCCCTTAGATTGTTACCATCATAATTGTGAGTCAGATGGATATCTTTGGTCTGTGTTATCTCATTTCTTCACTCGGCTGTCGATTGGGCGGGAGGGGGTCCGGGCGCGGCGACGACGGGGACGCGAGCGCGATCGCTGTCCTAAAAAAAGGAAAAAAAGGCCTCAGTAAGAGAGTCAATTGTGTGTCCTCAATACAGCGCGGGGTGTAGACCGCGCCTTAGGTCCACTACTTGTTTTACGTTGTTTATGACAATCATCGGCCAAAGAAAGGGGTCGACAGGAGACCGCGGCGTCGATTGGCGGCTCGCCGGGGCAAACAGGACGCTCTTCATCCTTCTCTCTCTCTCTCACCTCTGATGGTTTCAATCTGGGGGCTGTCGCCGTAACCAAGGGGCCCGCAGACGAGAGCGTCCACACCTGTGATTTGGGCGGAGTGGTGTGATGTGAGGTGAGTAGGGCCGGGGCGTGTTGAATTATGTGTTGGGAGGGGGGTTGCTGAATCTCGGCGCGGGATCAAGAAACCAAAAAAAGGAAAAGCGCTCGCACGACGGAAAGGAAAACGAAGAAAAAAGAAGGGGTGTGGCAAGGCCATAATTCGTGTGTGGTCAAGGCCATACCGCCCCGCGAAGGGCCGCCCGGCTCTCACAAACGACTCAACGGCCGCCTGGGGGTTCCCTGTCCGCCCTGTTGGGGGATCCGCCGCGCCATGCCCGGCAACCGCGCTGAAAACGATGCTTAAGGCGCGCGGCGCCGGCGCCCTCCGGTCTCCGCGCGAGCGAGAAAGCACGAGAGGCGAAAACGCGGGGAGAAGTAGAGGCGTGGTGTGTTTGGTGTTTGCGAACGCAGCAAGAAAATAAAAAAGGGGGGACAAGGGGGTGCATAGCAGAGGCGGAGGAGGCCTCATTCAGCCAGTTCGCATCAATTGTTTTTGATCAGCCGGTAATTCCATAAAAAACAAAGAGGGCGCGGTTGTTGTTTTTTGACGCGCGCCCCCCGATCACCGGCCTCCTCCGGCCGCCGCGAGAGAAAAAAAGCAACGAAAATGCGACGGAAACAGAAGACAGGGGCTCAGTACTTCTTAGAGGGTGATTTGATTCGGATCCCCATGACAATGGCACGCGCTAACATGCCCTTGCGTCGGTGGATTGACAGAAACAAACGTTTCGTCCTCGCCCCGTCGCTTCTGTTTGCGCTCGCGCAACGGAGAAAAGAAAAGAAGGGCGCTCCGTCTCGCGCCCGCGTCGATGCCACCCACCCAGCGCACAAAGGAAAGGAAAAAAAAAGAAGCCCTCAGAGACCCGGTTTTGCATCAATCGGTTCAGCCGGCACTTCCTATAGTGTTTGCGTCGGGAGAAGGAGTTCCTCATGGGGCGCGCGGGCGGGGCGGGACGAGAGAGGAGGGAGAAAAAAGAACGCTCGATCCCGGCTGCGGGGCGCGCTCACCTCTCGTGGTTTGTTGTTGTGCCGCGGCGAGGACGCGCACGCCTGCGCCAGGCGGCGGCGGCGGCGGCGGCGGCCTGCGGACGTGTTTTTGAGGGGGGGGGTGGTTGTCGTCGTAGTGTAGAGAGGAGGAGGGGGAGGAGGGGCGAGGCGGGTGTGTGTATCATGAGTTTATGGGATTTGGCCGGCAGGTGATGGCACTGGCGGCAGACCACGGGAAAGTGTGTTTTTCGGAAAAAAACGAGGGTCGGCCAGCTTCCTATAAAGCACGGCCTTCCCCCCCTCGCCCACGCCCCCCTCGTTTAACGGAGGGGAGAGGGAGCGAGGGGGGGACAGGATCTCAGCGCATCTCTGACAGCCCGGGTCATCGAAGACACGGGGGGGGCGGTGATCCCCCGACGGATCGGGGGAGCCCCCGCCCCCCCCCGCTACCCGTGCCGTGGCAAGAAGGCTTTTGTTTGGTTTGGCCACGTTTTGTGTGGCGCGGTGATGTGGGGTGGTTGTGGGGGCGGGTAATTGACGCGGCGCGCAGGCGCGGAAAAGGAGGCCGTGTTTTGTCGCCGCAACACGATTCGCCCCGCAAATGGCGGGGGCGCCAGAGGACGCCCGGCCGCCGGCCCCCCGCCCTCCCCCTCTCCCCCCCGCCCTCGGTGACGAGGAGGAGGAGGCGCGGGAGACGGCGGGGGGGTTCAGTCTCGCACGCGATGTTGGGACATGCGCCGCGCACGGTGAGGTTAGGCGCGGGCTGCCCGGGGTGTACGATGCGTGCGTTTGGTTTGGCTTGTGGGCTGCAGGGGTTGCCGCCGCGGCGCGCTCGCCGCAACGAACAGCAACGCCAAAAAAAAAAAAAAAAGACGAACG
>Ga0209390_10001522_pt1 | contig 44457 bp, 36 predicted proteins | sample BON01_FD_187212 | JGI IMG/M metagenome (GOLD analysis project Ga0209390, IMG submission 187212) | Freshwater microbial communities from Lake Bonney liftoff mats and glacier meltwater in Antarctica - BON-01 (SPAdes) (version 2) | ecosystem: Environmental > Aquatic > Freshwater > Ice > Glacier...
ACCAGTTTCCGAAGGTCGTCTTTCCGCATGCCGGAAGACCGGAGATGATGTATCTGGACTGGCTCATAGGGAATCGCCCAATTTGTTGGTCATTCTCAGTCGTCGCATCCTATTGCCCCTTGTACCCCCTTGTACCCACTTCGGGCCAAAATGGGGTGTAAAGTCTGCAATCCGTTGAAGTGGTTTGCAATGCAGGAATCTGGCGAATACACTCAGGAAAGACGTCAATTGTTGTTTTTTGCGGCTGTGGTGTAGTGGCAACACAATAGCTTCCCAAGGGCTTTTGATACCTAAAACGCCCTGAAGCCGCGGAACTCAAAATATACAATCCTTTCCGTGTGTTTCGGAAACCTGTTCCCTGTGAACAGCGAGGAAAATCATTAGCTTCTCACCACTTCGTGCCCTTCGAAGTGGTGAGCGACATGATTAAGACCTTGCTTTCGGGAGTAGGTTTCATGGCTCGCAAACCGCTATACGGTTTCCATTCGACTTCGGGTCAGGCTCGCACGACGGTGAACGGAAAACGCGTTTCCCTCGGGGCCTATGGTTCTCCAGAATCCAAAGCCGCCTTCGAAAAGATCAGTGCCGACTGGGAAGCAGCGCACGCGGAACGCAGGCCGACGGTCAACACGGAGTTGACGGTGTCACGGCTGGCGGTCCTGTTCCTTCAGCACGCCGAAGTGGAATATCGGAGGAACGGAAAGCCAACAGGCGAGACGGCAAACTTCCGGTGTGCACTGCAGTCGATGAACAACCTGTTTCATGGTGTCCGGGTCATCGACTTCGGGCCGAAGAAACTGAAGCAGCTTCAGCAGGCCATGGTCAGCGAGGGGCTTTCCCAGTCGAGTATCAACGGCCGCATTCGCCGCGTTAAGCAGGTCATGGAATGGGGTGTGAGCGAGGAAATGGTGTCCGTCAGCGTATCGCAGGCACTGAAGACCGTTCACGGGCTCCGGATCGGCAAGACAGCAGCGCCCGCCCCGCAGCCAAAGGGGCCGGTCTCTGAAGCCGACGTCAACGCGATTAAACCGCACGTCACGCGCCCAGTCTGGGGGATGCTTCAATTCATGCTGCTGACAGGCTGCAGACCGTCCGAAGCCGTTTCCCTGCGATGGTCGGAAATTGACACGAGCAAGGCCGTCTGGATTTGCTCGCCCGGACATCACAAGACCGCTCACAGAGGCAAGAAGCGGCTGATCACCATTGGCCCCCAATGTCAGCAGGTCCTGAACGGGCTCAGGGAACTCAGCCGGTCAGACTTCGTTTTTGATCCGCAGATCGGGTTTGAAGAATTCGTCCGCAAAGCCTACGGTCCCAAAGCACGAGCTCGCAAGGTCGGCAATTGTTACACGAACCATGGATTGAATTCGGCCGTCCGGAACGCCTGCGACAAAGCAGAGATTTCCCGATGGTCCCCCGGTCAGCTCAGGAAGACACGAGCCACACAAGCCCGTCAGCAGGGCGACTTGGAAACCGCTCAGCAGGTCCTGGGGCATTCGTCGAAGCAGACCACGGAACGGCATTACGCCGAAGTGGATCTCTCACGAGCCGAATCGAACGCTCTGCAGTTTGGTTGATGCTGGAGGCGTGATACACTGAGTTTGCAGGGCTAGGTTAGCTCCCGAAAAGCGGTCCCGAAAGCCGCCTGCCCTGCATGTTTTTTCTTTCGGGTGAAGACTTTCGGGAGTCGAGTGTGCCTGATCAGCAGGATGACGAACGCGACGACAGAGAACACTTAGCGTCTCGCTTCATGGGTGCGATTACGAACCCCTGGATGATGCATGGCGAACTCCAGAATCGTTTTGACACGTTAAGCGGTTTATGTATGACGGGCGGGGACGCACGAAAATCATTTCGCGTACCTAACCCAATTCATAAAGTGGATATTGAGTTTAATGTCAAGCTGATTGTCGACGACATTGTCGTGCTGCGCATGCTGGACGCGTTGCACTTCTGGCCTAAATTTCCCGTCATTGTGCTGCAAGATGTCATTTCTGCTTTTTGTGACTGGCTGTCATGCACCGACAAGGGAAGTTGGCAACGTCGATCCGTTAATACAGCCCTAGAACATTTTCTAGCTCAACTACTATTGTTCGCCACATTGCTGGAGATCAAAGCGGAGCACTTTCCCGATCTTCCACCAGGCGAGGGCAGAACTTCTTTACAAGCTGCGATTCTGAACCACGTACCGATTCCATCTGGACATAACAACGCAGATTACCAGCTGGACGACGAGCACTTAGCGGCTGAACTCATAGAGCAGGAAGAGATTTTCGCTCACATGCCACTTTCGATAGTAAAGGAGAATATTGCACATGCGAAGGCACAATATCAGTTCATCAAGGATTTATCACTTCCACCTGGCTGGCCGAAGACAGAAACATGGATTGCAGATCCCACTGCATTCCTGAATGACTTCAATATGTTTGTGCGCATGTTTGAGTCACTCGTAAATTTTGACCCTGAGATCGGATCTTTTTTTGCCGAGAGACCAGCGGGACGACTGGCTTGGATAATTGCGATCGAATTCGTTCCAAAGATCAAGGCTGTACTGGCTGTCTGCCCGTTGCCGATATCTGCTGGACGACTGGAGCGAGTCCTGGAGATTGTTGCAACGCAGGATCAAGACGACGAAATAGAAAGAGACATCTGCGACGAGACAGGTAAGAAAAAAGCCACAAGGCACACTTGGCATCCTCGGTACACCTTCAAGCAAAAGCAAGCCCTTTGCAGAGAGGCAGAGCAAATACTCACTGGAGAAAAGGCTGCCATCGTGGAATTTGTGCGACTCAAATCAGTGCACACCGCAGACAAGGGGAGGGCCACTAAATTCTTACCGCAATGGTTATTGGATGAGCGAACGCTCATGTTCGCTGGGACGGTAGTGCGTCGGTTTGGGGCTCAGACTCGAAATGCTGTTTTAGGCATTCTTAGTTCATTTGAGGAATGTGAATGGGCAGTTCGCATTGATGACCCGCTGTCACCGCCGGACGGCGAGAAAACGAAATTGGCACTGCGAACAATAAACAGAGGACTTCTTGGTTTACGGTTTTCCAAGGATGGTGATGGGATTCGATGGGAAGTGGTCTCGAACTGATCCGAAACACCCCCTGAACTCCCCGCCGTTCCAATGCATACTCTGACCATTGATGTGATTCACTTGGAATCGCTCGCAACAATGGATCGGAGTTTTTCATGCACAACGCAGACGCAAACGCAGCCCCTGAGAGGTTGCAGCCCCTGAACGAAGCGATCCGGGACGTCATCCCCGGAAACATAAACCCGGCAAAGGCATGGCGATGGATCACTCGAGGACTCGCCGGTCTCAATGGCGACCGAATTAAGCTGCAGGTCTGGTACGTTGGGCGCACGCCGCACACGACACGAGTTTCCGTCTGTCAGTTTCTCGAAGCCGTCACAGAAGCCCGTCTTGCTCGCATGGCTCGCACTCAGCAGCGAGCCGACGATGTCACTGCCGCGGAGCTGGAAGCGGTTGGTCTGACAGCAGGCCCACGATGAGCAACGCCCTACCAATTTGCCTGGGTGTTCTGGTGACGCGTCTCCTTTTGGCCGCAATCGCCCGCCGTCACAACGCCCCTAAATGAAGCAAGCCCCGATGCATGGTGCATCGGAGCTCGTTCCGTGGTACGCCGTCCGAGTGCCTTCGAAAACTCACGGACGGCATTTTCTGGAGGACCCATTGTGGTCAAACAACGATCGAAAAGACAGGGGCATTCTGCACGGACGAAAGTCCGTCAGAAAGTCACTGTCAACGACGCCGAAAGCGTAATGACGCAGACGGTACTCAGGCTGTTCAAAACACAGCGATTTGTGTGTGCAGACGATTTGCACGACTTGCTGGAGATTCCGCCGGACTGCACAAAGTTTGTGGCTCACGTTTTCCGTGGTCTGCAGGCTCGAGGTGTGATGCACATCGTCAAGATTGTGAACACGCCGCGCGATGGTCAGCACGGAAACCGCATCGCGATTTGGGAACTGATTCCTAAGTCGTAGCAGTAAAGAGCGCGGGGCCGATTTTTGCGAATCGGTCCCCGCTCAGTTCTTCATTCGTCGGCCGGCATGCCGACTCACCAGTTCCACACACTCCAAAGCAGACGGAGCGAACACAATATGATTATGGCCTTTGATGACTTCGATGAACAGGGGCGATTCCTCGATTCCGAACAACGAATCGACGCCCGTCAGATGATTGGTTGCGGCTGGGCTGTTCGTGATGTGGCTCGGCACTACGGGCTGACAGAACAGCAACTGCGCCGGGAACTCGGGTTACCGCAATTCGTTTCAGAACCGAGTCAGGACCGACAGGAAATCTTGTTTGATGATCGGGGGGAAACATGATTTCCGAAACCGACATCATCGACCAGTGGACCGTGGTTTCTGATTGCATCACGAAGCCGGATGAGTCTCACCAAGCGGTTGAAATACTCACGACCGACATGTTCACGGAAAGGGATTGCCGTCTTCTGTTCGAGATTTTCAAGGCCTTGCATGCTGACGGACTGCCGACAGATATCAATCACGTTCTCGAACGACTGGAAACAGCCGGACAGGTCAGCAGGGAGCTCGGTAACAAACTCCATGAAGCCGGGTGTCAAGCACGAGCACCGCAGCCGGTGGCTTATTACGCAGGGCGAGTCCGGGAGCATTACCGAAACCGATGTGGGGCTGACATCCTTTCGTCGCATCATCAGAAATTGATGAACGGGCAAAGTCTCGATGAGACAATTTCAGAACTGCAGACGGATCTAATGAAGCTGGATGTTCAAGGGGCAGTGGCACGCGTTCGCCGCCGCATGGATCTGAATTCAGGGTATCGGCCGTTTCCCTTACACGCGCTGCCAGATGCAGTGAGCAGGTTCATTGAGGCCGCATCGTTTTCAATCGGGTGTGATACTTCTTTCGTAGCCTTACCGTTACTCGCAACGGCCGCAAGTGCCATCGGTACAAGCCGCCGATTGATGGTTAAGCGAGGATGGTATGTGCCATCCATTCTCTGGGCGGTTGTGATTGGTGAGAGTGGAACACAGAAGTCTCCGCCGTTGCGAGCCGTATTGAAACCGGTACAGGCTCGCCAGCATGAACAGCTCGCTCGATTCGCTGCTGAGATGATGCAATTCAAAACTGAACTGCAGGCGTACAAGCGAGCGATAAAGAAGAATGTGACCTACGAAGGGCAAGCGCCGGAGGAACCGATGCATCCCGCCTGCGAACGATGCATCGTCAACGATACGACTCTCGAGGGGCTCGTTCCCGTCCTTCAACAGAATGCTCGGGGTGTTTTGTTGGCGCGTGATGAACTGGTCGGATGGATTGGGTCATTCGACAAGTACAGCAGCAAAGGGAACGCATCGGCCGACGCAGCGCACTGGTTGAGTATCTACAACGGCGAGCCGATGATTATCGACAGGAAGACCGGCGACAAAACGACGCTGTTTGTTCCCGATGCATCAGTGTCCGTTTGTGGTGGAATTCAGCCCGGGATTCTGAATCGTGTTCTCAGCAGTGAGCACAGAGAAAACGGGCTCGCCGCTCGCCTGTTGCTGACGTATCCGCCAAGACAACCGAAACAGTGGCGCGATGATGAGATTCCGCAGGCGATGGAAAACCAATGGTCGGATGTGGTGAGAGAGTTGTTTGCTTTCCAGCATGATCAGGACGCCGATGGTCGAAGCAAACCCGCGCTGATTCGATTGTCGGATGATGCTCGAGGACTGTATCGGGACTACGTTAACGCGACTGGATTAGAACAGGCCGGTTTAACCGGTGATCTTTCGGCCGCCTGGTCGAAGCTGGAAGAATCGGCCGCTCGCCTGGCATTGGTAATTCATTGCATCCGCCAGGCGTCCGGTGAAACGGTCGATCCGTGGTTGTGTGATGCTGACAGCATGCGAGACGGCATTACCCTTGCCAATTGGTTCAAGGATGAGACGCAGCGAGTTTATCAGCTGCTGACAGAGTCTCCAGATACTCGGCAATTGAGACAGGCCGCGGAGTGGATCCAACAACGCGGTGGAAAAGTGCGGGCTCGTGATTTGGTGTCAGGCCGGCGAGATATCGAGGACATCCACCAGGCGGAAACGCTTCTCCAGCGATTGGTGGAAAACCAGTTCGGGGCATGGAAGACAGTGGTCCCGTCAGATCGTGGGGGCCGTCCGACTCGGGAGTTCACCTTGTTCGCTTCGTCCCTTGCGGATTGATGTGGTGTGAGTTGTCAGCAGAACCCTATCGAGACACAGGGCAAACGGGGGTTCTGCTGACGGTACAGGCGAGTACAAAACAAATTCGATCCCTAATGAGGCACGCGACATGAACTTGGCGGATCCAGCGACGAACAGTGAAAGTGTCGAATTGCAGGCTGTTATCGACGCAGCGTTACGGCTGACGACTGATGAACAGATGCAATTGCTTGACCATTTGAACGCAAGGTATTTCACGGCGCTGGCCGCGCAGATGTCAGCTGAATTTGACCGGTTGCTCCTGGAGATGGATCAGACGGACAATGTTTTGACGAGCGACTGAACCAATCATAGTGACCAGTGGCGGAATCGACTGTTCTCGAAACCTTTCGCGGTGGGTCCCTTCAGGGCCGTTGGTGTTCGCAGTTGGCAAGCGAGCCTCCTATCAGCGACCTTCAATTGTGTCTAAAAACTCCTTCCGAAAATGTTGGGTGGCTTTTGTCTCTTGCCCTCGTGACTGCAGGTACTCGCTCGCAAGCGCCTGAAGCAACCCGAAGCCGATTGTTGCAACTCCTCTGCCTGCTCTTGAGCTTTCTTCGATCAACCGCTCTTGCCATGCAAAGTGTGGGCCGCCGCGGCCGAAGCCATAGGCGACGAATGACTCTGAGCCCTTGAAGCCATCCAGATCCGCAAGCATCGACCGCAGGAACGGACTGTGGTCAACCGCCGGTGTCTGCACTTGTGCTTGTGCTGGCGCTGGGATTGGAACCTGAGTCTGTGCTGTTTGTTTCGGTGGGGCTACCGGTCGCTGTGGTGACTCGGAGCAGCCAGCGCAGGCCAGCATTGCAATAATAAGGGCGGAACGCATAACTGTAATCCTGTCGAGAATCGAGGGGCACAAGCTCAAGGATTGATGTTATCGAGGCCCTCAGCCAGATTGAATCGACTTCCCAGAAACTTTCAGGGTCGGTCCCGTTGGGCTGTTCACATCCCCCACGGTGAAAGCAGTCCCAAATTCGCGAAAAATAGTTCGTGCGTTACAATGCAGCCGGGGACGGGACAGCTCGGGCCGGGGTCCCCTCTCCAGAAATCGACAGGGGAACCAGATCACCGAAGGGGCCGGCAGACCAAACATGTAACCGCGCTCGAGCCGCAGGGGGGAGAGGGGGCATTGTGCGAGGACATGCGGGAATTGTGTCATACACAATGAGCACCGACGCCCCTGGGGCTTTTAGGTTCCCTTCGAAGACTGCAAACCCTACACGGTCAAGGAAGCTGCAGATCGTCAAACACACAGTCCGGCGCAGTTTGGTCTGGGGGCTTGGGGGTCTGTTGCGCGATGGGTCCTCCCGGGGTGTTTTAGTCCGCTACGACTCACCTCTCCGGGGCGGTTGGGGTTTCTTTTGTTTGCGAGCGGGAACGGTTCAATCCGCAGCCGCTAAGGCGCAGGCCGGGTAGGGGGCGTTATGGAAATTCGATGGGTCCTCCCAGACGCCCGGACGGGTCGCGCAGGTATCATGCGGCAAACGACAAATGTCTGCCGGTTTTCAGGCAGGCAGTCAACAACATTCGCTCGGGATATTTTCCGAGGGGGGAGGGGGGGATTGTGCGATGGGTCCTCCCAGACGCCCGGACGGGTCGCGCAGGTTAAGGACGGCACTGTTCTTGCGCACGACGAATTTTTCCGGGGGGTCGGTAGGTAGGTGGCCCCCGTCATTGGGTCCCCCCATTGACGAAACGAACGACGCAGGTATTCCCGACAGCGCCCCTCCGAGACACAGTAAGCAAGCGCAGTTTCGGAAAGGGGCTTGGGGTTGGTCTGCGCCCGGGCCGCTCACGATCCCACACCCGAAGTGGCAAAAACAACAATCGCCGGAATCACGTTTGTGTCTGCGAAAGTTGGTCGGTGTGACCGGGAACACCTGAAGCCGCCTTGCCGCGGAGGACCCAAAACGCAGGGAGGGGCCGGAAAAGTTGGGGTCGATCAGATCCCGGAACCGCCCTTCAGTGGCGCACACTTTTCCACAAAATGAAAAAACAAAACCCGCAGCGAGGGGCATCGGGAAAGGTGAGCCGCTTCACTCGTGACCAGTTTACTCACCACTTCTCACCACTTCGGGGTGAAATGGGGTGCAAAACAATGCAATTGAATAGAGTGGATTGCAATGTCGGAAACAGCCGAATAGACTGGTAAAACGCTAGTGATTCTTGTTTTTTGCGGCTGTGGTGTAGTGGCAACACAATAGCTTCCCAATGGGCTTTGTTGTGATGCCTTTTGGCGGCCGCGGAAATACACAAAATACTATCCTTTCCCGCATGTAGTCGGGATACCTGCCCTCTCGGGCAGTGAGGAAACAGTTGTTTGTACCCACTTTAAGAAACGAAGTGGGTACAGCTTCAGCTACTCACGTTTCGGGAGTGTGGCACATGGCACGCAGACCAATCTACGGCTTGCACGCAGCAAGAAACCTCGCACGAACTACGGTCAACGGCAAACGCATTTACCTGGGTCCGTACAATTCGCCGGAATCAAAATCGGCATTCAACAAGATCCTTGCAGAGTGGGAAGCAGCCCACGCTGAACGATCCACGGCGGCACCTGTAACTCTGACAGTGAGTCGTCTGGCAGTCCTCTTTCTGAAGCACGCAGAAAAGGAATACGTCCGCAACGGAAAGCCGACAGGCGAGACCGCGAACTTCAGAACGGCACTGAAGCAACTGACCAACATGTACTACGGCGTTCGGGTGATCGACTTCGGGCCGAAGAAGCTGAAGCAGCTGCAGGCCAGCATGGTTCCGAGTGGATACGCTCAACAGACAATTAACGGCGTAGTTCGTCGTATCCGCCAGGTGTTCGACTGGGGAGTGTCGGAAGAGATTGTCCCTGGCCGCATTGCTCAGGATCTGCACACAGTGGCAGGGCTAAGAGCAGGGCGGACGACGGCACCTGCGCCACAGCCAAAGCGGGCGATTGATCCTGAATCCGTCTACGCGATAAAGCCGTTCGTTACCCGTCCCGTCTGGGGAATCATTCAGTTCATGCTGCTGACGGGTTGCCGTCCTTCCGAAGCGCTCGCCCTGAAATGGTCAGAGATCGACAACAGCGGGGACGTCTGGTTTTATCGTCCTGGACATCACAAGACTTCTCACCGGGGAAAATCTCGCTCCATTGCCATCGGCCCGAAGTGTCAGCAGGTCCTGAACGGTCTCAGGGAACTAAGCCGGTCTGACTTCGTTTTTGACCCACAGGTGGGGATGGATGAATTCGTCCGGAAAGCCTACGGACCAAAAGCGAAGGCCAGGAAGGTCGGAGATTGTTACACAAACCACGGGTTGAACTCCGCGGTCCGCGTTGCTTGTGACAAAGCTGGCATCCCTCGCTGGTCACCTGGACAATTGCGGAAGACTCGAGCCACACAGGCGAGGCAGCAGGGGGATCTTGAGACGGCTCAGCAGGTTCTGGGGCATTCCAGCAAGCAGACCACCGAAAGGCACTATGCGGAAGTGGACCTCTCACGAGCTGCTGCGAATGCACTGCAGTTTGGCTGACGCTACAATTTGAAGAATCCACGCCTACTTCGATGGAAGGAAAAAAATTCCCGAAGGCTGCCTGGCGTGGGTTTGGGGTTCTTTCGGGGATAATTTTCGGGAGTTGCATTACATGCCCTTAAAGAATGACAAGATCGATGGCGATGCAAGTTCGGCAACAACTTCAGGTTTGGCCATCAAGCATCTTGTGCCTGAACCATCGGCGGCTGCAAGCCAAGCCGCGAGGTGGATGAAAGAACCACACTTATTGCTTGTCTATCTGACGGATGTGTTGAACCAGCTGTTGGAGCGTTGCGAAGAGTATTCGGGGGATGACGCTGAACTACAATACAGGCTGAAGCGTGATGACCGTGGCCCGCGACACGCGTGGTTGATGTTCGTCAACATGTGGCTTCAAGCCGAGACAGACGCAATTGATCTCGTGAACCGAAGCGGGAACATTCCGTTTGCACTCGCCACTGTGGAAGCGTTGTATGGATCACTGAAAGTCTCAGAAAAAGCTGTCGATTGGTCTGAGTTTACGAACTCCGTAATGACGTTCAAACAGGAGTTGCAGCGGCTGGCAGATTGGATTCAATTCCAGCGTGAACTCGCTGACCCTTCAAAGTCAGTAGCCGATTCGGGCGGAACAGAGCGTAAGACCCTGAAGGAAGTCCAGGATTTCACGACGTCGCTCGGTCTGATTTTGTGCGAATCCAAGCGAACGTTACGTCGAAATGGGGCGAAATACTCGCACCTTAAACCTGTACGTCTTTCGACCGCTCTGTGGGAGTTGTTGGAGCTGTTGCTGATCGGCACAACGACGGGCCTTACTCGCAAGCATTTATCCAAAGCCCTTCGAACGTCTGCATCTGCTGTGAGTACGCGAAAATGTGAACTCAAAAATCTGTTATCGGCATTCGATCTGACAATTCCGGGAGACGAATTTCGAATTGAAGCGAGGTGCTGATTACTGATAAGCAAACGCTGATGTGCCGTAAGTGTGTCAGGTTGCAAACGATGTGAAACTCCGTGAGTTGATTTCAAAGTCACTCATAGGAGTTTTTTTATGTCAGTGCCGCATGTTTCGCTGATGCAAGCGCTCAACAAAATCCCTATCCCAGGAAATCCAAATCCTTCGACGCGCTGGAGGTGGTTCAATTGTGGCGTAGCGGGCTTTGATGGCGACAAGATTAAGTTGCAGGTCTGGTACGTCGCCAATCGTCCATTCACGACCGATGCAGCGGTTAGTGAGTTCATGTCTGCCTGCACTCAGGCGCAGGAACTAAAGGCTCAACGTCGCGCCGCAAGATCCGCTGACGTGAGCGCTGCTGAGCTGAGGGAGGTGGGATTGTGACCCCCGAAGCGGTCCAGATTATCCGGAATCTGCGGGCGTGCAATGTCCCGTGGCCAGTCATTGCAAAACGACTCAAGGCAACGATCTTGGAATGTCGCACAGCAATTGGACTGCAAACCTACGGAGCTGCAGACCGGCAAGCACTGCCTTGGGATGTAGAGCAACTGACGCTGCCATTCAACAAATAAAAAGCCGTCACGACGGGAATCGCAACAGCTTCTCGTTTCATCGCTTTGGCGGGCGAATTAACATCGAATAGCGAGTGAAGCATACTGATGGAATCCCCGAAGAACAACCGGCAAATCGACTTTGCGAGCATCCCTGCGAAGCTTCACGATCTCGACCAATGGGTGCTTTTGCAAACAATTACACGCGATGGCCAAGCAACGATAATGCCGCTATCGGTCTACAACACAACGGCATCGTCCACCGATCTGAAAACGTGGACATCGTTTGATAACGCGGTGACCGGCATTATTTAAGCGGCGAGGATGAGCGGAACAACTTCAGGAAGAATGTGCGGTTGCGTGACACGTTTACACTACGCCCAACTGTCAGGCCACCCTTTTAAGGAGATCACATGTAAAAGCCGAATGGGATCCGGAAATGACGACGACTTCGTCGGGAACGCAGGGAGACCGAGAATTCCTTCGGCTGGCTCCTCCGGGCATTTTAGGAGGCTGATGGCTTGTCCTATGAGGAGCGTGTCAGCGGCTGGGCCTGCCTTCGAATTCAGGAGAAGCAGTGCGTCTGCTGGATGGCTTCGGAGCCAGTCCGATAACGGCGGTTCACTTGCAATCGCTATGAATGTGGTACAACCGTATTCATCAAATGGTTGAAGCCAACGCCAGACGCTGAACACGCCTGCCGTTGGCTTCATTGATTCATCTGCTTTAAGTACGGCTAGTGACCGTCTCAATGCCCAAAAACAACACAAGGTCCGTGAATGATAGCCACTTTGCCTGATCGTGAAACGTCATCTGTTTATGTTTCGGCGAGTTCTTCAGAATTACCGATTCGACAACCCGCGACGCCCTGCCCTGATTTCGGAATCATTCATATGCTGCATCGAGGTCAAGAGCAAATACCGATCGCTCATAAGGATGCGGAAGGCAAGTTTCACGACCTGTTCACGTTACCGGCGTGGGATGCTCCGCGAATCTTTCCGGAGATCGCTCCTTATCTGATGCGGGATTCATTCTTCACGATCAACGGATTTTGGTTGCCCAACGGCAGACTGAAGTCGGATTACTCGTTTACGACCTGCCGCGGGAATCGTGGGAAACTGTTGAGGCCTTATAGGCAACGTCGGGCGGAATACTTGCAACGGATCAATGCCATTCACGTCGATATCGATTGCTCAGATGCTGGCATAAATCCTGCTCGTGCCATCTGTGAGCTGATGGAAATGCAGAACGCCGGGCACCTTCCTAAAATCAGTGTGTATCAGAAGAGCGGTCGAGGTGTCTGGGCGTTCTGGCTCATCCGTGATCGGCAATTCTCTGACCGAGGGCAACAAGCTACCCGGCAAGCTGTTTGCATGGCAAAGCTGCTGAACAAGACAGTTCAGAAACGCCTGAGCCATCTTGGTTCTGATCCGCAGGCTATGGACTTAACGCGAATTACCCGTGTTCCGGGAAGCCTTAACACCAAGTCTGATACCAATGTGGAGTATTTCACCAGATCTGATGCATGTGGAAACATCGCCGCATATACGCTCGATGAAATTATGACGTTCTTCAACCTTTCGATCAGTCAGAAGGCCCCGTCTGATGGTAAAGGTCTTGTGGCAGTGCCTAAAGGCCTTAATCCGCGCCAAGGTGCCAAAGCTAGATGGCAGAAAGAAGTTGAGCGATTCAGGACACTCTGGAAGCATCGAGGTGTTTTTCGCGAGGGGGTCAGAGCGGCAGCGGTTTATCTTCACTATACGTTCCTGAGGCAGCACAAGAAGTACTCCGACATCTCCGACCAGCAGGTTAAAGATGAGATGGATTCGCTGTTCAAATGCCTTGAAAAGGTTGATGGCACGAAGGTCACAGATGCATCAGTAAAGGGCAAATCGAGGATATACAGCCGAAGCGATTTTGATCGGCAGCTAAAAACAGAATCTGATGCGATCCCGTCGCATGAGATGATCTCCCAACAACTGAAGATCACTGAAGTGGAGTCTCGCCTCACTGGATGGCCAGAGTTTGGTTCTGTGCCTGAGCTGTCGCGAGACAACAAGCAGGCCATGCGACGGCAACTGCTTCGTAGTTGGTACGTGGATGGGGGAGAGCCAGCACCATCGTGCCGCATGATCGCAGAAAGAATAAGCCGGACAGACATACGGCTGAAATGTGCCCACCGAACGATTAGCGACGATATTAATGTGGTCATGGGTCCAGTAACCGAGCCGCTGTGCAACTTCAAAGCTAATAGGGGGGAGAGTCAGCAGAGCGGCAGTGGCGACACAGCAGGCTTGCAGTCGGCTACAATTCAACCAGCGAGGCAAACAGAGAGAAACCTTGGTATATGTTCAATGTCCTGATTCGACTGAGGAAGAAATTGCGGCGATGTGTCTGCTGATCCAGAGTGGCTGGACGGAAGACGAACGAATGCAGCGGCGGAGATCCGATTGGCGACCGAGCTACACCCGATGTGATGGAATTCGCGAGCCGATTAAGTTGAGCACTTAGGAAGACCATCACGCGATACATGGCATTTTGAAGACTGCGTCCTGACTGGGTTTTTTACCAGTGTCGGCAATAGTGGATAAGTATATCCTGAATTGACGATACAGGGCTCCCCCTCCCCAGTCATGTCACGCCGTGCACTGGCCTACCGGTCTGCCAATGATGCAAAGTGGAAAAAAGGCATTTACTGTCGCAGTCGGACTACTGAGCCGTGATAAGAATGCCGTGTTGAAGCTGGCAGAGTTTCGGGCCGTTCGAACGGCATTCGATGAAGTTAACAAACTGTCACGCCAACTACCTCCGGGCTCGTTCGATGCGGAATCCTCCAGCCGTCCAGATGTCCGATCACCAGAACGCAGGCGAGTGCTGGAAGTCGATCGAGCTGGCAATGAGCGGCTGATTTCCGCGAACGATCCGACCATGACTGGCGAAATGGTACAGGTGCAAAGCTTGAGCGTTCACGCGGTTGGGTTTGAACTGAATATGAATAAGCCTGAGCGGTCGTCCATGAGGATTCAGTACAAGCTGGCCCGTCAGCGAGGTGGCAAAGGCAAGGTTCCGGGACCGGTCTACAAGTACAGCCCCATAGACGCGCAGGACAAGTCTGTCGAATCGCAGGAATCGCATCCTAGAAGAGAAACGCACAGCGCGCGTGCCTGGACGTGCTGGTTGCCACAAGTTGCGGTAGGACGGGAACCTGAATCGCAGGACGCGTTCAGTACGTCCCTCACGTCCAGATGCAGAAATCAGACTTGATCGGTTTCGCGTCAACCACGAATTCAGCGCTTCGCCGAACTTCTGCAGGACCATCTCGTCATCTCCGATGAGTCAAACGCTTCGCGAATGGCGTTTATCCTGGACTCCAAACATCCGAATTCTCAGCACTCCCGGAATCAGTGGGCTTCATCGCATTCAGCAGTCGTTTAACGCTCGCCTGATAGGCGCGATCGAATTCCGCCAAAACTGGCAGTGCGATGATTTTTTTAAGTTCTTGTGCCAGTGTGTTTTCCTTTGGGCTCATGAAGTTAAATCCAATTAGCACGTCCGAAAGGCCTCATCGTGTTTTCTTCGGCCGTCCTGATGGAAGCGGCCCTTCCGTTAGGTAGGCGTTGATCTCGGTCCATGTGATCACCCACGCCTTTCCATGTTTCGGACGACTGTGTCCGAGACGACCGGCCCGGCAGAGCTGCAGGACTCGAGAGACGTCGATAGTCAGTTCTGCTGCTGCTTGGGTGGATGTCAGTGTGTCGCGTTTCATCGAATCGGAGTCCCGTCTGGATTCAATCGGCAAGAGACTCGCAGAATATCGTCGCGTAGTTGCTCAGCGGCCATCGCTTCGAGTGGATAGTAAAAGGCCGGTCCTGTGGCTGCGAGTTTTGCCATCAGGTTTCGCTCTTGCCTGTAAAGATTGGCAATGCCATACAGTTCGTCGATGTGATTCTGCAGCAGTCACACACGACGCTCAGCGTTCTTGATCATTCGCGCTTTGTGTGGTTTTAATTTCATTCGTCATTGCACCATGCCGGGCGTTCAGCAGACGTCCCGGTTTTTCAGGTTCCGATAGACCTGCACGGGCTTCGCAATGTCGATGTTTGTCAGGTCACTTATGACTGGCTCGGGTTCTTGTGGCATCAACAACTGCATGGAAATCTATAGGGACATCAGGATAGATGAACATAGAGCAGGATAGATTTCTGAAATTCCTCCTGATTGGCGTAATTCAGGCTCAAGTGGAGCGCAGTGGCGAGCCACTTGCGCTCCACTTGCGCTCCACTGGCGCTCCACTGGTTTAAGTGGCGATGCACGGTGGAGCCAGATTCCGCCAGCTGGCTTCGCAGGACGCCCGCCAGTCGATTTCGATGGCTCGGATGGCACATTACCGGACCGGCCGGAACCGATTTGTCTGGAGCGATCTGAGGGGCCGTAAGACGAAAACTTACCGAGTAAGAAACTGGCTTACGACCGCGAAACCAACTCCCAGCGACTGCCAGCAACTCCCAGCGACTCCCAACCGACTCCGAACCGATTTGGCTGGAGTGAGCACAGGGGAGGAAAGCGACAGTAAAGCGACAATAAAGCGACATTCAGCAGCAAAGCGACAGGAAAGCGACATTCCACCGATTCCACCGAGCTGCTTTGCAGGCCTCCGCAACCATGATCCAAGAGAACCGGACTGGCCCAGCAGGAAGGCGACAGCAAAGCGACATTCCAGCAGCAAAGCGACAAGCAACGCGACATTCAGAATTCCAGCGAGTTGCTTTGCAGGGCTCCAACACCATGACTGCAGAGCCAAGGGAACCCAGCTGCGTCAAATCACTGCGTCAAATCCCAGCTGCGTCAAATGACGCACCCCCACCACCAGCGAAAACAATGGGAATTCATTGCCGAACGACATTCCACGAATTCCGCCGAGCCGTTTTGCAGGGCTCCGCAACCATGACTGAAGAGACCAGGGAACTCCAAGGGGAAGACTGGATCCCAGACGCACTGCCAGCACGCCCACCACCAGCGAAAACCGACACCAACAAAACAACAACCAAACAATGCACGCACGATCACTGGAAAACCAGAAGGGGTAATCGCTCTTTTGTGTTCGGTTCTGTCATGTGTTCACAGCTCTCCAGTTTCTGAGCGACTTTTCGCATGAACTATGGATGTAGTTTTCATTCGCGTTTCAAAAACCCTGTGTTCTATGCGGTCTGAAGGGGGTTTGTCCAACGATTGTCCAATCTTTATTTCCGTTCAAAGTCTTCAATAAGTCTTCAAAAAGTCTTCAATAAGTCTGAAGTCTTCAAAGCCAGCAGCAACCAGCAGCAACCAGCAGCAACCAGCAGCAACCAGCAACCAGCTGGATGTGCGTAACTCCGGGTAACTCCGGGTAACTCCGAGTAACTCCGGCTAACTCCGGGTAACTCCGCGAATACCGACAAAATCTCAAATCGGACCCCTACCCCTCCCAGCTCGGGGCACATGGGCATCCGGGACGCGTCGCAGCTGGCCGTGGCGATGGCGTCGATGGGCGTCCGAATGTCACATCATAGATTGGATGGACGTCGGTCGTGCTGCTGTGTGCTTGTGTGCTGTGCTTGTGTTCTCGTGTGTTCTTGTGTGTTCTTGGGTGTTCTTGGGTGTTCGTTCTGTCCATGAGCGGTCGGTCGTTGACAGCCAGATGGGCGAATTTGGGTGATCGTGGGTGATTTCGATGGCTGCGATGGTCATCGCTGCGGGATCACAGGGCCGTGACGAAGGCGTGATGGCGTGATTCGAGGCCGATCGCCCTTGAGCCAGCCGCATCGAAAGTCGGTATGGGGCATGGCTTTGCGGTTTTAACCCGGACCCCCACCCCGCCGCCCGCCGCCGCTGCGGGGTTAGCCACTATGGCAGTCCATGAAATTTTCGAGAAGAGATTTTTTGGCGTTCTGCAGTGCCCGTATCGTCGCCGTAGCTTTCCGTTAGCGATGCAAGGCGGCAGTTTGTCATAGCATCACCTCTTTTGATGCCAAGGCACGTTGCAGGTCACAGTAGAGGCTTTTGGAGAGCGTGATGAGCGGACCAACCGGGATATTTTGGTCATAGTTTGGCAACTATTGGGCGACAGCCCCATGCTGGCACGATGTTCAATTCGTCCCTGAGCGGAAAGAGCCCTCAAAACTCAGTGGTCTTGAGGGCTCAAAATTTTTGATAGGGGGAAAGAATCGGGATAGATGCTCAACTGTCCCGGCAGTCTTCAAAGTTGGTTTTGAGGATGGATAGAACGAACAGAATGAAACGAACAGAATAGGTGGTTGTCATCTGGTCGGTGTGGCGGGCCTGATCGGCTGCCGCTGAATCCCATCGAAGCACAAGAAAAGCTTTCGTGATTGCATGTGTTCAGGCGTTCGTTCTTGATTTTCGTTCGCCCTAAGCGTCCCGAAACTGTCCCGGCCTCCGGTTTCGGTTGTGACTACGAAATTACTAATTTCGTGACTACAAATTATTATTTTGTGACCACGAATCACATCAGCCGAGTATTTCGTACCGGTCCGCTGTCAGTCCGCCCGGCCCGGCCGGACCGATCAGCCAACAGACCATTTTGTAAGCAGGCATTTCACCGACTGGGCCGACAGGATCTTTCCCCTGATTGGCCCGATGCGTTTTGCAATTTCCCGCAACGATACTCCCGTCGCGCTGAGTTGCTTTGCCTCGTTGATAGCGGCGAGTTCATCCGGACAGGGGATTGTCATCGCGTCGTTGTCTGGATCCGCCATCTGCCCGAATGGTAGCGTCTTTGCGGAAGTCATACGCTGACCGTTGGACTGGCGATGCTTCATCGCCTTTGATGTTCGATCGGCCGTTCTGCGAGGTTCGAGCGATGCAGCTGCCAGCAGAACCGTGAACATGAACTCGCCTTCGCCGGTACTCAGATCGAGCGTGCATCCTGACTGATCGGCGAAATGCATCGCAATACCGTGTTTCTTGAAATGGTTCATTGTCATGAGTCCATCGGCCGTCGAGCGAAACACCCGGTCCAGCTTCGAGCAGATAACATGAGTACCGCTCGGCAGACACTGGAGTCGCGATCCGCCTTCACGTTCGAAGAGAGGCGTTTGGCGCGCAGAAGTCTCAGGATCTTTGATCGTCTCAGTGACGATCAGCTCCTTCATAACGGCGTAGCGATGGCAAACGACCACCTGGAGCCGGATGGACTCGGCGTCTTCATTGGCTGCGATGCGCTCTGCGTCGCCGTCTTTGGCTGGCCGAGGAGAATACCGCGTGTAGATGATGGCGTTCATGATGGAATCCCTTTGGGCGAGAGTGTAGTCAGCACGTTAATATTGTGACTACAATAAGTCAACAGCCAAATTGGTTTTGCCATCGCGATTTATTGATTACACTGACGAGGATGAAAGGCCGTCCCAAAAAGCCAAAGGCAGAGGTAAAGACCACGTACGTTCGTATTCGCGTGACGAAAGCCGAGCGAGAGGAGATCATGCGCCGATGGAAGGCCGCGAAAGCCAAAACGGAATCGGAATGGATTCGCGACCGGCTTCTGGGGGACGAATAACCTCCACGGTTCGCCTGCACCAGATCCTGCAGTTAAGCCCAGGCGAATTCGAGACCACGCGAAGGAGCACATCCCCATGTCATCAAGGATCAGCAGATCGGGCTTCAGATAGCGAGCCAACACCTTCTCGTGATCATCGAACGCTTCATCATGCAGCGGTCACGCACTGCGTCGAAGATGGTGCCATAGAAGACTGTCGCGCCCGATCGGATGAGGTGGCTCGTGAGGGTCAGCAGAAGGAATTCTGCATGGTGAGCCTTAACACCAAGAACGTGCCGATCGACTGTCATCAAATCACGGTAGGCACTCTGAGGAATAGCCTGGTTCATCCACGGGAAGTGTTTCGCCCGGCGATTCGAGACGCAGCGAACTGCATCCTGGTGGTCCACAATCATCCGAGCGGAGATCCGACTCCGAGCGATCAGGACATCAGCGTGACTGAGCGACTGGAACAGACGGCTGATGTGGTGGGAATTCCTGTGATCGATCACATCGTGGTGGGTGCCGACAAGGCAATCAGCATTCAGGAATGGCGATCTGGGAATCGTTGGTAGTGCTCGTCACAAAATGGAAAGGCCCGATGGAGTTCAGCAGAGTGGGCTGGATTCCTTCAGGCGGTTCCTTGAATGAAAATGAGCGGCCTGAGCGAGTCAATGGCAACGGACATCCTGGGACACACACGATCCCTTTGGCGATGCTAGGAAAATCACACATCGCTCCCGCTTAGGGCAGACGAATTCCCAAGAAGCGTTGGGAGATTCAGGAATCGGCAAACCTCCATTGTGCAGCGTTTTCACACGCGAGCAGCTCGCAAGTTTCGCTGCTTCGGTGTGCGCTTCCGACGCGCGCAAGACAGATGACACGAAGATCAATACGATCGATGCGCCGGAACCCCGAGAAGACCGTATCGAATGCGAAATCCGTCAAGATGAATGCCATCAGGGCAACACTAAAACTCTGCAAAACGCTATTTTGCTCGCATAGGGACGGAGGCCTTAAAAAACTTCGCATCCAGCGCGTCGGCCCAGAGCTGCGCTGCCTTCTGGGCACCGGACTCGCTGAAGTGGATTTTGTCCACAGTGTCTTCTTTCTTCAGAGTGTCGTAGTCCGGGCCGGGGAAACAATAGGAGTATTCGTTAATCATGCGGTCCTGCACTCGCCGGATCTGGCCGAAACCGTCAGGAGGCGATTGGCGATTTACCACCACGGCAAGATTTGGGAATCCGGTGTCTTTGCGAGCCTGATCGATCCACGCCTGATAGTTCGCAAGGATCTTGTTCTCGTCCTTCTCGGGCCAATCGTTCTGACCTTGATCGGCGAGAATTGCCCGCAGACCCGTAACGGCACAATATTTCTTTAACGCATGCTCTAGGCGGATGTAGGGCATGCTGATCGATGAATCCACGAATGGGTGCGTGAATGGTTCGCCGCGAGCGGACTTTGCCCAATGCTCTAGGCTGGTGCCTCCAAAGGCCGCATTGAGGATCAGCACCGGCACATTTTGCGACTTTGCGACATGCTCCCCGAACCTAGCCCAGAAGTAAGTTCCGTTTCCAGCCGGAGCAGGCTGAACGTTGGAATCGAAATGTCTTCCGACAGTGTCTGGCAAGAAGCGCGGGTTGCCGGTGAACTTGTACTGCCACTGCAATTCCATATCGCCTGCTGGCAGGGCGATGGTGTTGACACGGTCGTCCTCGGCTCCGGGAAGATTGATGTATCCACCGTGGGCCACCGAATGGCCTACGATTACAAACACCTCCCCGACGCCCACTCGCTCAACGATAGAGACGGCCGAATGCTCTTCGTCGTGAGCGCGGACTTCCAGCGAATACCAGCCGGCGGCGCCCGTGAGGCCACCTCGAAAGCTCGAGTCCGGCTGAACCTTTCCGAGTGAGGTCCAATCACCGCCCTTGCCTGTGGCTACGTCAACCGTCCGCGCCTCGACGAATGCCCCAGGCCATGCGCAGTTCCCGGCAACAGCGAGTGTTGCGTTCCCTGCCTGATTACGCTGGAAGACCAACCGGTTCGCGGGTGAAGTCACCGACAACTTCGTTTTGGCCATCGCTCCATCCGTGGCTCGCAGACGAATCAGTGCGAGGGCCGGTGCCTTCAGCGTCAGGTGAAGACTTGGGCAATCATCCGCAATTAACACGCTCCGCTTATTCGCGAAATCGCTGGTGGCATCGACGGTGTGAATCTCTGCAGTTACTCCGCCGGTCCACGCAAAACTTTTCCAATTCAGGACGACATCCGAGCGTGGGTCGGCAAAATTGCTCACCAGCAAAGTCGCTTCGCGGCCGTCTGCGCTCAGCCCGGCAGCGAAGGCGATTTTTCCAGCGACGGCCCCGCTAGTTTCCACGCGTCTTGGCGTTTCCATCAGCCCCTGAAACGCGCGGAAGGCCTGATAGACTTTCAGAGGCACACCTTGCTCGGTGAAAATGCCGAACCCACCCAATTCACCGTGGAAAAAGTTGCAGACGTTCACGGGGGCGTCCTGAAGTTCGAGCAACGCTGCGGCGACGAACGCGGCGCCCGACGCGCCGGACATCGCTTCGTAGGTGCCTTGGCGGGTAGTGGGAGTTCCGGAGCGGGCAATCGGTCCCCAATCGTTGCCGGGAAGATAGTTCCATTCGTTGAGATGGCTCTCGGTCTCAGTGAAACCGTTGGAATCAAGCAGCTTGCGGATGGCGCGGGCGCGAACGGAAAGCTCAGCGGGATCCGCCGTGTAGCAGTGCCACGAGAAAAAATTAAGCGGCACGTCGTCTGTGCGGCACATTGCCAGAAAATTCGCAGCGAAATCCGTGGGGCGAAACTCACCATTCACAAAACTACCGCTGGCACCCAGTGCGGGACCACCCACCTTAAGGTCGGGGAACTGCTCTTTGATGGCCGTGGCGGCAGTGCGGTAGAGCCGCAGGTAGTCGTCATCAGTGCCGCTCCACATCACCGGCCGATTCTCGGGCTCGTTCCAGATTTCCCAGTAGCGGATGTTGTGCCGGAATCCGTCGGCCCAGCCTTCGTTGTAATGCCGGATAATTCCAAGAGAGACCGCCGCCCACTTTTCCATGTTTGCGGGTGGATGCACAAAACGTTTCACACTGGTGTGTTCGATGCTCTCGCCCAAGCGGTAAATCGGTTCGGCCCCGGTTTTGCGCACTGCCTCGATGTATTCGTCGGTGAGCCGAAAATCGTAACTTTCAGGCAACGCTGGATCCGCGTCTGGATTGGGGAAGACCACATGGTGATCGACCACATACGGATTAGGCCAACCGCAGTCATGCAGGCGTGTGAAGGGAATCCCGAGTTCCTTCTGCTCCGTGATCACATCGAAGAGGCCGCCCGGAGCCAGCGGACCTTTGTTGATGCCGTGGAGCGGTCGAATGGCACCTGTGTGGACAGAAAAATCCGCGCTCAGCCTGACTTCATCCGCTCGTAGCGCGACGGCACCAATTAGCATAACCATCAACCAACTCAGGTATCTCCAGCGGCGGCAGGTCGGAGTCGCACAGGGAAAGGCAGGCATAATCTCCGTTACTGTAGTCCGTAATTGGGATTGGATTTGCTGAAGATGCGCAGCATCGGCCAAGGGTGCAGCCCTGATAAAGGTGAGCAAATTATTGAAACGATCGGTCTCTTGCGTTTTGAGCGACGGAGTCAATCGTACGCAACTTAGTGGTCTCTTGAAAATCCCGGAACCAAAACGAAGTGACAAGGATGTTACTCAGCACTCCGTTTCAGAAGTTCATCGCAGCCAGCCGGGTCGGGTGATGATGCGAGGAATCATTGAAAACCTGTTTCACCTTTGAACGACCTTGAATGCTAAATTTACGCGGTGCGGATCCGCATCGCGTATCGACGTCGAATCGAAGTGGCAATTTTTTAACGCGTCGGTCGCACAGACGTGAGCGTCGAAAACGAATCCGAAATTGCAGTTCTGCGGGTAGAAGGGAAACAGTGTTCTGGCCGTGCCAAAGACTATCGCAAGTAGCACGTCCCTCACTCACCCGCGCACCTGCTCAACGTAATCAAGCACCGAAAGTGATTGCAGAACCGAACCGAGTTTCGGCCAGTCTTCTTCACACTTTCGGGAGTTGCTTAGATGAACAACGCTTACGATATTGACGCCATCAACAGGATGCTGGGGCTGAACGACGACACGGATGCCACGACTGCAGTACTGCCTCATCCAGACGAGACTGAGATGGACCATGCCACAGATGAACCGTGGCTGCCGGACAATCTGCCGATTCGTGTGACACCAGTACAGCGAGTCATTCCATCATCGACGCCCGTGACATTCACTCAGGTGACTCAGCTTGGCCAGCAAACAAACCTCATGGACGCCCATCGTCAGTGGGCCAGCCGTCCGGCTGACGAACGATTCTGGACTCTGGACGAACTGATCGAACGCACTCGTACCAGCAAGCAATCCAGCCGCGAGAATGCCGTCGATCCCGATGAGCTGAAAGTGGTTCCTGACGGAAGTGATCTACAACTGGTCGGTGGCGGTCTCAACGGACCAGCAAGATTCACGCACTGGAGTTTTGGCCAACTCTCACGACTGGCCGGCGCTCCTGCCGACTATCTGCGAACGCTCGACGGTGACCTGGCTTCCGAATGCCTGAATCGTGGACTTCAGAAGCGTGCCGATGCTGGACGATCAGCCAGTCATGTCCTGATTCGAAATGCTGGAACGCCCACACAAACAGTCGGTGCGATGCTTAGCAGCGGTTACAGCCGCATCTGGAACCATGATGTCGTGAATCGTCTGTCATCGCTGGAGCAAAATGGCTGGCGTGTCCCACCAGCTCGCCCTGCCAGCAATGATGATCCACGAGCACGACCGGCGACTCAGGCTGACGTCCTGCAGGAGCAGAGCAAAGCCGGTTCACTGGCAGTCAAAATCGGCGACATGATTGCACCGGCCGGCCTCTATGCCAGTGATCGGGACTGTTTTGTATTCATGATCAACGAGAACGTTCGCATCGACGCTGGTGGTGGCGATTCCGGTCTGGCCCGTGGCTTCTTCATGAGTAACAGCGAAGTCGGTGACTGTGCGTTTCGGCTGACTACGTTCCTCTACGACTTTGTTTGCTCGAATCACATCCTGTGGGGAGCCAGCAACGTTCAGGAAGTCAGGATCGTCCATCGAGGCCGAGCCAATGATCGCTGGGTCGGTGATCTTCGTCGCAGTCTGGATCGCTATGCACAGACCAGTGCCTCTGTGGAATCACAGGCTATCGCCGCGGCAATGCGACGATCCTACGGCGACACAAAGCAAGACGTCGTTCAGAAGCTGCACAAGTCAGGACTGACGACACTCAAGAACGCCGAAGCCGCACTGGGTTGGGCGGAAGTAGACAGTGATCTTCGCCGCAATGCCTTTAGCCCTCTGAGCATCTGGGGCATCGTCTGTGGCTTGACCCGCGTCAGCCAGCAATGTGCCTTTACCGATGAACGAGTGGCCCTTGATCGAGCCGCTGGCAAGCTCATGGGCCTCGTCTGCTGACGGTTGCTCAAGCCGGGCATGGCAGCGTTTCTCGGCCAAAGTATTTGCCAGAAAACACTCAACTTTCAACCCTAGTTTTTCATCGGTCGCGTTTTCACAACGATATCTGTCGGTGTGGGACGCGATCGGTCTTTCGGCTGGTGGTTTCAACACGAAACGCCAGCGATCCTGATCCCTCAATGGAGTCACTGAATGACACGAAAAGCACTGTTTCTGGAGCATCGCCCGACGGACTGGTCGCAGCTTGTCGGGCATGACAAACTCAAACGATCCATCGCCGCGATGCGAATGCGAGGCTCATTGGGCGGTCGGGCGTTTTGGATTTCCGGTCCCAGTGGAATCGGCAAGACGAGCTGTGCCTGCCTGATTGCCGGCGAAGTCTGTGATCCCGAGAATTTCGTCGAAGTCGATGCCGGAGAACTGACGCCAAAAGCGATTGACGATCTGGAACGCCTGCTCCGCTGCCGAGCCATCGGTGACAAGAGTGGGCGGGCGGTCCTGCTGAACGAATCGCACGGACTCCGAAAGGATTCTGTCAGGAAACTGCTGGTCGTGCTTGAACGTGTCCCGGCACATGTGACCTGGGTATTCACCACAACTTTCGAAGGACAGCAAACGCTCTTCGATGGTGTTGACAGTCAGCCCCTGCTCAGCCGCTGCATCAAATTTGAACTGACCATTGAGGACTGTGCGGCTCAGATCGTTGATCGGGCGAAACAGATTGCTGAAGCCGAAGGACTCGGTGGGGCGCATCTTGCGGAATACATGCTGCTGGCCAAACGGTGCAAGTTCAACTTTCGGGACATGCTCACAGAGATCGAACGAGGTGAAGTCTTCCGGGAACTGTTGCCGCAACTGGCAATCTGTCGTGATCACGCTACGCCAGGTTACGACTCGGCAGCCGTCGAACGAATGCTCATGCGATCGTAGTCTTTCCGGTCGAGTCTCGTGGCACGCCGACTGCGTCACGGGATTCATCCGGGCAGATTGCCGTTTCATTTCCTTCCAACTTAGGAGACCGTACCAATGACAGAAGAATCTTCTCAACCGACTGATGATGGCACCGATGACCTTCAGAGCCTCAAAGCCTTTCTCGAAGCGAACACCGATATTGAAGCGGCGCTGAACCATCGTTTCGAATACTACCTCTGGTTTCGTGGTCACGACTTTCGATACAGCCACTGGCGTCATGAAGAAATCATGGCCCAGATCGGTCAGTTCGTTTTCGATCGAGGTGTGGGCGAATGCGGTGATCAGGATCCGCTCTACGTTTTTCGGGAGTACGAACTTTGGCTGGACCTTCGAGTCCTGTCGAAATCCAATGACGACGAACAGAAGCGACGATTCCGCATGAAATCGTATTCGCTGAATCTTGAGGAGGACGTGGAATTCGTCCGAACTCGCTCGGCAGGAACGACGTCTGCTCAGCCAGATTGAGGATTTGAGTCTCGACGGACGGTTCGATTTCCTTCACCAACATAACCGGAGAATACCAATGGCCAGCGTATCCACGAATAAGAAGACCGGTACCCGCAGAGTTCTGTTCGTCAATGCCGACGAAAAACGTACGGCGCTGCATGTCGGTCGAATCTCACTGGCAGCGGCGATTGAGATCGGGGTACACGTTGAGCATCTCGTCTTGTGTCGCCGATCTCGTGAAGACGTTCGCAGATCAACGCGAGAATGGATCCACCACATCCGCCGTCAGTGGCCTCGACTTGCCCGGCGGTTAGTTTCGCTGAACCTGATCTCGCCTTCGATCACCAGTTCGACGACGCCATGTCGAGGTGACGTTGCCGTTGCCGACTATGCAGATCAGCTCATCAAAGCGCGTACAGACATACGGCCCAACACGATCCGACTGTGGCAGCAGACGGCTGTCAGAATTCGCGAGCACCTGGGTTTACTCACGATCGGAAACATGAACGCCAAACATGCCCGTGACTTTAAACGCTGGCTGCTTTCACCTTCCGACAACGGCGGTGCTGGCTATGGACGGGCGAGTGCCGGAAAGCATATCGCCGTAGCAAAGTCGTTTCTCAAGGAAGCGATGGACGCCGGGATCATTGATTCAAACCCATTTGTTCACGTGACCATTCAGCGTCAGAAGAACTCCAGCCGCCAGCGGTTCATTGAGTCCGAAGCTATCACGAAGGTCATCAACCAGTGTGAAGATGACGAAATGAAAGCTGTCATTGCCCTCTCAAGATGGGGCGGACTTCGCACACCATCGGAACCATTTGCTATGAAGTGGCGACATATTAACTGGGACCGTCGCAGAATTCAGATCCAGTGCGTGAAGACGGAAACGAAAGGCAGGCCAACGCGTGAGATCCCACTGTTCCCGGAACTCGTACCTTTTCTGAACAAACTGCGGGAGCGACTTTCCAACGACTCACCAGACTCCCTCTTGATCACCGGCCTCAAGGATTTCACCGACGCAAATCTCCGCAAGCAGATGACGCGGCTTGTGCAGTCGGCTGGCTTCGAAGTCTGGCCTCGCATCTTTCATAACCTCCGCTCCTCCCGGCAAACGGAACTGGAGGAAAGGTTCCCGCGAAAGACCGTGTGCGAGTGGATGGGCAACAGCGAACAAGTGGCTGATCAGCATTACCTGCAAGTCCGTGATGAGCATTTCAAGAAAGCCGCCGAACGCGGATCAGCTGAAACACCGTGACTCATTCGTCCACGCGACGAACGGCGGCAAACCTTTTTATCTCACGGCTCCGTGGCAAAACATTCGCCAGGCCTTAAAAATATCTGCCTAACTTTTGAGTCAGGAGGCCAGTTCCGCACAGTTTTCCCCAACCGGCCCCAACATGTTTCCAGCCGGAGAACAGCTGCTGCCTCAACCAGATCCCCGATGAAGGTGAAGCGGCTGATCCTGCAGGTGTCTTCTGCGGGGTGATCAGCAAAAACGTTGTGTCGTCGCGCTCAATACTGTTTGTGCTGCGCAGTTCTTCAATCCAGCCTGCGAATTCCTGTGAGGTGATTCGAGAAACCTTCTCATACGGAAAGCTTTGCTCTCTCTCTATCTGTTTCACAAGGTATTCCGCAAACGCATCTGTGGCCAACAGCAGAGCGTCTTGAGGCAGAAGCTTAACCACATGAGATTGCCAAAGGGAAGAATCAGTGCTTACGTCCTGCACGCTGCAGAGGCTTGCAGGAGCCGCACCGAAATCCGTAGCTCTGGTCCATGGCCAGCAGCAAACAGGCTTTGCGTCCCTGATATGAAACATGTTGCAGTCGCCATAAGACCAAAGACGAACTGTTTTTTCCCCGGAGGATTCGCAGGCTGACTCATCTACCATCCCATACAGCAGCGTCGCGAAAGAGCCTCCCTGGCGACTGAACTTCTTCTTGCGAAAATAGTCGAGAGCCGCCCAGTCGATTTCACTATGCCATTGTTGCCGAGCGGCAGCCATGGCAGCATCAAAAGAAGGCTCTCCCCAGACAGCCTTTTCCCGGCAGATCGCCTGACAGAGAGACCGAGACCAGATATCACTAAAAAGAGCACTTCCAACACCATCCGAGATCGCGAACCATCGTCCATCATCGCTGCAGGATGCAAAATCTTCGTTGTAATCCGAGACGCCGAACTCTTTCGGATGGCTAAGACATCGGCTGACAAACATAAACACCTCGACAACTTTCAAGCACGCCAGAAAAGCAACGCGCGGTGACTCAGATAATGACGGCTGCCAGCTCGTTTAACAGGCTGGAAAGTCCTTTGGAAGAATTAACGCTCAGGGCAAAAACTTCGTCGCCGTTGAGGGTCACCCTGCACTGGCTGGCAAGGGACGATAGCTCTGAGTTCTGCAACCCTGACAAATCTTTCAACGGGCTGCGGACAGGGGAGTGGGCACCGACGGTCCAGACACAAGCCAGGCACACGCAGTCACGACCGGCCCTGAGAGCTTCAATCGCAAGAAGATCTGCTGGTGTGGGGGTTCCTGCAATGAAAAACACCACGAACTGTTTTCGAGCCGGATGCTTTTCCATCAGATCATGGATCGCAGGCGAAAATTCATCCAGGCCACACGCAAAGCTGGGCTCTGCTCGCAAATAGACATGCTTCTTCTTCGGAATGTCGATCAGTCCACCAGCGCCATCCGAAACTGACTCTGTATAACTGACAACGTCCACAGCCGACTCACGAATGACACGCGCCTCAACTGCAGAACCCTGTGATTGATCTCCAGGAAATGCAGATATGGCTTCCACATCTCCGTCAGAATCCTTGCTGATCATAATGAGAGACAAGGAAGCATCGAGATGGTTGCACGAATCAATTGTTTCATTTGCAACATCAAGCAGCTTTCTCACGGCAATTCCGGCGTCCTGAGAAAAAGGATCTTCAACGCCAGGACAAACAGCAAAGATCACGTGCACGCCAGCCTGTTCGATCTCCAAAGGCCATTCCTCGGGCAACGACAGATCGTAACCTTCTGTCAGCAGTGGCAGATCTGATACGGAAGGGTCTGAAATCTCAGGTTCCGCCAATACCGTCTCTTCAAGGCTTTCATCTGGTGTTGCCGGGTTTGCACCGTTAAATGGCAACTCGCCATTTGGCCACGCGTTTATAATCTCGTGGCGAATTGCGGTAAACAGCTCCAAAACATCGATCATTGATGCATTGACGACAAGTGAGCGAGCTCCCTTCAAAATAACCTGCTTCTGGTCTTTTAAGCTTGCGGCAAGGGGCGCCGTGACCCCACTTGAACGAGTAAACAACTGCCGTGCGAGCCCTCTCAGGGCCAGTTTTTGTGACGGATATTTGACGGCCACGTCCATTCCCGTACCCAAGTGCACGTTAATCACCTGGTTGCTTTGTAGAGGTGATCCCATGATCTCTTCCACAATCTGCAATGGATTAGCACCGGCAGATTCGCTGCAGCAGATATTAATAATCGTGGCGGTTGCTGGATTCAGCGACTGCAGAATCTGATACACCCCGGCAAATGCTTCCGCCTGAGAAGCGGATCCATGCTGATGTGCAACATGAATATGCAGGGGAATCTGCTGAGAAATCACGCCGTTCGGAGTGTGGCGGCTAACTGACTTCGTCTCCAGCGGCGAAGAAGTAATTGCATCGAGCGTTTCAACAGCATACTCACAGACCTCAAGGCCTGCTCTTGAGTACTTGCTCACCTGGCCATTCTGGTCCAGCGCATAGCCTCCAACAATCACTCCCACATTAGCCTCGCGGGCCAAATCTTCCAGGAATCGGCTCACAGCCGTAGTCAGCAGATCACAGCGCGAGACTCTTTGTGAGGCTCCGGACGGCTGGGCGAGAACCATTTCATGATTCATAATCGAAGTGGACTCGATCAACACAACCAGCAACCCGTTTTTTGAATTCATTAGAATCCCCGCTGAGACGCCACCAGAAAAAGTATTGCACTAAGAACAAGCCATTTGTTAACGCTGGTTTTTCGGAGCCGCGATCAGCGTTCCCATCTTGAAGAAGCGGATCATCACGCTCGTGTCCGAAGCGTTGTACGCGAGGCATCGGGCACCCTGACGCAGATCCGGAATGGATGCTGCTGCCTGAGAAAGAAACGAAGCTGGCAGTTCGCTGGACATTCTGAACATCATTCGCGCGAAGTTATCCGTTGGCAATTGTTCGATGCTATCCGGGCACAAAACTGCATCAGATGGATTCGGTGACAACTGACAAGTAAACAGCAGGACATTACCGTCGTCGGTCCGAAGATCCTTCAGGCTTTCAGCATAGTCTTCAGGCGTAAACTCATTCCCATCGTCTTCGCTGTATTCCGCATCCGTCACATTGATCACGATTGGTGGCAAGCATTTTTCCCGATGGTCGCCGCTATCGATCCATTGAGAAGCAAGCCGATGAGCTTCCAGAAGTACCATCGAAAATGGTGTGGCCCCTTCCGTAACCGGGCGAATCCACGCGGGCTTATCCGTTGCTTCAAGTTCGATTTCTCCAGTGGCCGGGTTAAAGAACTTTTGCTGTACGCTTTCTTCAAACAGAACATTGTCTGCGAGTTCCGGAATCGTCACCGTTTCTCTGCCAGCAAGGTTTCCTGAGAAGACCGAGGAAACGAAAGGGTTGCCTTCCATGTCTGTTCGATATCCAATGACACTCAGGTCGAACCAGTCCTTGATCGAATCGCCTTTTGTCGCTTCAAGGATCATCTCTTCGATCCAGTTGTTGAGCATGCGGGCTGTGGCTCCAGCAAGCGTCATTCCCCCGGCTTCATTTCCGAATGTGTCACACATCGATCCCGACTGGTCAACCAGAAAAATAAAGTAGCCCCGGGACAAAGAACTCAGCCTCACATTGTGACTAGGAGATTCACTCATTAACAACCCTTTCAAACGCCGTGAGATTTTCGAAGATGGATTTCAGATTCGCAACATTGACTCGAAAGCAGCCGTACCGGAAAGCTCACAAAGCATTGCGGAAGAGTTCATAGCAAAAATGGTTAAGCTCGGTTAGGCGTTCTGCTGGATGTAACGCCAGCCTGGTCTTAAAGATTTGCACGGCCTACAACGGCTCTGATCGTAGTAATGAGCCCGTTGCGGTTCACAGCGTTCCAATAACACCGTCCGAAGTGAATGCCAGGAGGATTATCTGAAAACTGCGAATTGGGGCCAATTTCTCTCAGGCGTTGAGCCTATCCCTGCCGGGAAGTCAATTCAACCTGAAGGGTGTTGTTTCCGAAGATCCTTAGAGAATTGGGCAATAGCGCAGCCTTGGGACAGGATTTTTGCGGTCACGATCCGCTCGTTGATGGGGACTGCAGTGCTAAGGCAGCAACTGACGGAATCCGGGCGGCTTTGCCTTCGATGGTAGGTCTTCATTAACACACTGACTTTTTGATTTTTGCTTTTAGAGGCGTCAGGATTAGTTCCGCAGGCAAAGAATCTGTGCAGGAGGAAGTCTGGTCCTATCAAACAAACGTTGCTGGTGAGGCAGCCAAAATTGAATTTGACGAACTACTTCAGATGAGGCGATTCATTCTTGATCGATTCGACTTGAAACAGCCACCAATCTGATGTCACATTAAGAAGAAGAGGCCTTACCCGTTAAGGATGTGGCTGGTACCCGGGAACTCCCGAATTCGTAACTAGACAGGTTGATTGATGACTCTCCAACGATTTCTTGCCTACACTTCGCTGGTGATGGTACTGACCAGTTCTACCGCGTTCCCCCAGAGTCCTTCAGGAATCAACGAAACAGCTGGGATCCTGGACGTCCTGGATCTGCCGAACTCAAAGTCTCGTTCCATCCTTTATGTTACTGGCGTTGGTGAAACACCTTTAGCGGACCGAACTCAGCTTGATTCTCAGGCGGCCGCCTCGGGAATGTCAATTCGCTGGCTTGCTGTCCCCAAGGCAAGGGTCCTGGATGAACTGGCGGGATTGACGGTGCAGAATCCGACTTTCGCCGGGGTGAAAATTAATGAGATCACTTTTGCATTTGCAGATGCAGAAAATGTAGATGTTGGGCTCGACCTTAACCTGAAAAGCAAATCTCAGGAAACGTCCTTTATTGACGCTGCCAATGAGGTCCTCGGCAAGCTGAGCGGTTCGCAGAGCACTCAGTTCAACGCGCGACCAGCAAAGATTACGCTGGCCACACCGGACCAAGCCTCTGTCATCAAGGCAATCAATGCGGATCTGGCAGATCCGGCATCGCGTCTGGCAGGGTGCAAGGTATCTTCCATCGTCTTCACGCAGGACGCAGACGTGTGCAGTACCGTGGTGGAAGGAACTGTTGCCTTCGAATTTCAGACAGTTGCAGTTATTGAATCTGTGAAGTCCACCCTTGAGAAGCTGGATTGGGAACAGTGGACGGAAGTTAAACCCGCCGACGCGGGCTTTATTAACCAGCTCCCGGATATGACGCCATTCATTGAGGACCTTCGACAGACGTTGCGAGATGAGGAATCGACAGCACTGAAAGTCATCCTGCTGGATGCCCGGCTTCAGTCCGATGAGAACGCTCCGGGACAAATGCTGGTCATTCTTGAAGGGCATACCTCGACAGCCGAAACGATCGATTCGGTTGTCGATGTTGCGAATGGCGTCGCCACAAGATTTTTTGCTCCCTATGGCACTCAGGAAGCGAGCGAAGACCGAATCAACGTCAGGCCAGACAATCTCGCTCTCAAAGTTACCTCGCGATATTCCAGTAAACATCTTGTTCGCCTTTCGCGCGACTACGCCCAGGCAAACCGCCTGGACGACGCACGGAACGCGATTGAACTGGCTGCCTTTGAAGACAAGCGTGCTATGGAGACAATGTATTGGCTCGCTGTCACGCAACTGAAAACGAATGATATTGAAGGCGCAAGAAAGTCCCTCAGGATTGCAGTGCGAGAAAATGGAAAGCTGATCGAGGATTCCCAGAGAGGCAATCGCAATCGGTATTCAGAGATGCTTCACACGTTAGAACCGGTGCAGGGAACGTTGCGTCAGGAGCTACATGAGCTCGAAGGCCAAGTGTACGCAGATTACAACAAGGTAAAACGGGGAACTCATCTGACGCGCGGGCGATGAGAGTCTCTCTCGAATCAGTAGATGGCGAAGTTTACAGTTCGCAAAAAGACGGCCCGCGGGAATTATTTTAATGTTCAACCCATTGACGGAAAGTCGCACTGATTGTGTGCGCAACTTTCTGCCGGAGTCGTCTGTTTCCGGTACAGCCGCTCGATTGATGTTTCTGTGTCGACAGCTCGGGGTTCTGCTTGCCTTCTTGACAGTCTTTTCTCCAGAAGCGAATGCGCAGAATGCGGACCCGGCGGTGTCTGAAACTTTGGCGTCGCAGTATGTAGAAGCGTTTATCAGGCAGCGCCTGATCACAGCTCAACAGCTGGAAATGCCGGGCCTGGTATCCAGAGTCCAGCTGATGGCCCCGACTCGTTCGGCAGCAGGGCAGCCGACATCAGATTCGTCTCTTCTTCAACTCGCGGACCATGAACTGCTGCGTAATGCCGCACCATCCATTCGCATGAGCGTTGGTTCGGAGACCCAGCATATTGCAACGGCGATAGACGGACTGGCGGCAAAGATCGATGCCGAACTTCAGCGTGTAAAGTCGGAATGGACTGCCGTCCGCAGCCGCCGGATCCATCTTGAAACGCAGGCGATGGAAATCGAAGCCGCAGGCAGCGTCGCGGCTCAACTGGCAACACTGCTGAACGCAAGAAACCTGGGTCTTTGGCTGGGCGCGGTGCTGTCGGCGGCAGGCTTGATCGCCGCTGCATGGTACACGCGACGGCACTATTTTCGCCGGCTGTTTTGGGTGCGACAGAACAAGTTCAGGTTTCTCGTCGCAAGTCTCGGCTGTGTGATGCTGGTTTTGATTTTCCCCGCTGCCGTGATTTTCCTGAGCGGCGACAAGGCCTACCACTCTCTCATGGAAGTGACAGTTTCTGAATCGCCCGTTGCAAAAGAGCAAAGGCTTCTTCAACAGTTAGTTGGCGATCCGAGGCTAACGCAGGGGGAACGAGCAATCTTCGCGGCAGAAGATCAAATAAGGACTGCACTGGCGGAACTGGAAACGCATGCTCGCGGAATCACTTTACCCAACGACCGCCCAGCATTTCCAGAAAGCGTACGTGTTCTCCGGTCAGCGATTCTTCTCGGGGCTCAACAATCGCTGCTCCGGGAAATCACTCAGGCCACTGGCGAATCCGCAAGGGATCGAGAGCTGTCAGGCCTTGCGGAGACGACCATCACCAACAACGTTGCACTTCTCCAGCAGTCGAGGAATCGATCCTATCAGGTAGCGGCGATCCTGGGACTTGGGCTTCTTTCCACGTTTGGCGCATTTGGTCTCTATCTGTTGAAGAGAGAAACGGCGGAGAGGAAAAAGTACCGTTTGACATGTCCACAATGCTGCACCGTGAACTCCATGAAGTTGGTGACTGCCAAAGGTGGCGGCACCAACCTAATCTGTAATGCGGAGATCGAAGATGAGATGGGAATCAGCGAGTCCTGCGGATTTTCTTATGATGAGAGCAACGGCGACATTCCGAAGCTGATGTTCCCCACACTTGGCATCAATGCCACCGGCAAGACGCACTGGATGGCGATGAACTACCGCCAACTGAACTTTGGAAATGCTCCGGATGGAATTCACTTCGAACGGCTGAAGTCTGAAAAAACGGAAGAGTTCGACGAGAAAATCCGTTTGCTGCTGGAAAATCGATCAGCTTTCGAGGCGACCTACCATACCCAGGGTTTTGTTCATCCACTGATGTTTCTTTTACAGGATGCCGATCCGCTTCCACTGTCAAAGACACAGGTAATTGCCAACCTGCTGGATCTCGGAGGAATTGTTACTCGCGAAAGAAACCACCCGCTAAGAAACTCTGCACTCAATGGGAATGGTTTTTTGTTCTTTCTGGACCCTACCAGAAATGTGGAAGAGCAAAATGAAGCGTTAAGTCTATTTCGCGAAGATGTGCGGATGGCTCAGAAATTGAAGCCACATCAGCAGATGCAACGGCCGCTTGCCATCTGCGTTTCCAAGATTGACCTCATTGGTACAGAAGCCTACGTTGGATCGCTGCCGGCCGTTGCTGATGAATTCTACCGAGCGCTTCGTGAAGCGGACTCCAAAAATCCGCCGATGTCACTCGGTCTGATACGTGCTCGCCACGAGATCATGAGTGGCTATGTTCAGACGTTATTTCCCGGATGGGATGTGTTGAAATCTGTTGAGTCCCTGTTTGGACCTCGTGTGTCCTTCTTTCCTTTGACGCCAGTTGGACTACAGGCACCGGGCAGCGGCGGCTTTGACAGGATGGCCCAGGATCCTTACGCCATCCTTGAACCGCTGCTTTGGTTGATTCATATGAATGGTTACCCAATCCTTCGTTGAGGACGTTAAGTGAACTGCTGCTGCCTGAGGTGTTTCCTGTGACATTGGTGTATCCAACAAATGCTGAATACGTGTCGGCGCTGAAAAGCGGCTCGCAGCGGCGATTCACTGAGCCACGTTTCCAACGGCTGCAGTTCGTAAAGAAAGACATTAGCCTGTTCGTGATGACAGGCGGGCTGGCCATCGTTTTCAAGGCAACTGATCCGGTAACCTCGAAAACGTACGCACTCCGATGCTTCAAGGGAGATGCTGTCGGACGAAATGAGCGATATTCAGAGATCAGCAAATTTCTGAATGCTCGGAAATCCCAGCTGCCATTCATTGTCGATTTTGAATTTCACGCGAATGAATTGCGAGTCAAGACTGCAGACGGGTTGCCTGTTGTTCTCATGCAATGGGTGGATGGGCGCCTGCTGAAACAGTGGCTTCATGCACGATCGCAGGATCAGGATCGGTCGCGCATTCTGAAGCTGGCGGAGAAATGGCGAACGCTGATTGCCACCATGCGCACACATGATTTTGCCCACGGGGATCTGCAACACGGGAATGTACTGATTACCGACGCTGACGAGTTCATCCTGATTGATTACGACGGTATGGCGGTACCTGCCCTTCATGGCCCTGATAGTCCAGAACTGGGGCTGCCTGGCTATCAGCATCGCGAGCGAACAAGTGGCAAGAGTAATAAACTCTCAGCAGATCTGGATAGCTTCTCTGCCATCAACATCTATCTGTGCCTGCGGGCCATGGCTGTCGACCCTCAACTGATCACTCGATTCGGCGACCATGACGAAGGATTGCTTTTTCATCCAAAAGACTTGGAGTCTCCGGACCGATCTCCGCGATTTGATCAGTTGAAAACTCTTCGTGACCCTCAGCTTCCCATCTGGGTCGATAAATTCAAGCTGCTGGCCTCCGGTCCTTTGTCGCGTGTTCCTTCACTCGAACAGTTTTTGTGTGACGCTGCACAAATCATCAAGGCGCTCGACGATGCGGATTGGGAGAAGGCCCTTGAACTGGTCCAAAGCGCGGATCTGAAACAGTTGCCGGATCCATTAATTGCGAGAATTGACCAGGCAAGGTTTGCCGTCGAATGTCGTCGCCAACTGAAACTCGCTGTGGATTCAGGCGACGAAGACCGGATTGCAGATGTGTGGAATGAAGACGTCTTCAAGAATTACCCTGCCGCACGAGATCTGGCCGAGTACGCCCGACATGCTCGGCAGGTTGTCTCTCTGCTTGCACAGTTCAGGGATCTCCTGAACCGTCAATGCGTTAACGAAGCCGTCGCCCTGTGGGATAAAAACAAACTCCTGCTGGACGCAAGACACGGCACTCAGGCGCTGAAAACAGAAATTGGCAGCTGGCGAAAACGGGTGCAACTGGCTGAGAGAGCCTCCCACTTACTGAAGATCGCTGAGACCACTTTGGTTCCTGAAATCATTCAGATTTCAGAACAACTTGAATCACTGGGAGGCCATCCTCAGCTCAGTTCCTCCGCAGAGTTTGTTAAAGCTGTTAAAAGAAACCAGGCTGCAAAACGTCTTTCGGAACTTCCCTTGAACGTCACTGCCGACAACGATCAGGCATGGGTGCAGGCGTGGGATTCTTCTCTGTTCTTCGGATATGCGCCTGTTGCATCATTTCAAGCCCGCTACCTGCAGAGCAAAGACCGTCGCGCCGGCTATGACAATGTCGCCGGAGCCATTTCAAATCCTGCCGCACAAAGTCTGCAGGACGAGCAAAAGCTGACGGACTTCGCAAAAATCGTGCCCTCTGATTACTGCCCCGCGCTGAGCCGCAGAACGACAACAGCGGCAAGACGAACTGAACTTGTAAGAAATGCGGCAATCGCATGTGCCGCAAATTCGGCCCAAAAAGAGGCAGCTCTGGCAACCATCCTCACTGAAGTACGCAGAGTGGCTGCGGAATCATTGTTGCCTGCACGCGACCTGCAGCGATTGATAGTGGCAGAAAAACGAGTTCCCATCCTGCAGCAACTCGCTCTGGTTCCATCTGAAGAAACGGTGGACTGTGATAACCGCATTCTGGCTTTATGGATCAATGAAGAGCTGCTTCAGGAGTGCCCGGAAGCAGGGCCCTTTCGACCGCGCTATGCCGCGGCGCAGGAACGCAAAAGTCTCCTGACCGATCTGCGCCAGGCAATGGCGGCGGGGGACGAGATTCGAGTGTGTAACATCGCGGACCATCCCTTGCTGTCAGGATTTAAGCTCGATGTGCAGACAGAGCAGTTCATCAGACAAGCCAGGCAGGCCGCGGACTCTGTCAATCTGATGCTTCAGCAACTCGCCATCGATGACCAGGAAAATTTCGCTCGTCAGCTGGATGTAAGTTTGCTGAACCGATTCTGGCCACGGTTTGATGACTACCACCAGAAAATCCGTGGCTGGATGCTTAGTGGTGTCCTGAAGCCCGGTTATATTGGCCTCGCCATGCCACCCCTTGGCCATGCGGTCAGACGAATGGGGCCAGTCGTCAAAATCAAATGGCAGTTTCCGACCAGAGTCACTGACACATGCGTAGTGACATTTTCAAGGGGACAAGTGAAGTCAGGAGCCGACTTGCAGACGCCGGGGGTCTTGCTGCAACAGGAAATTAAACTCAGGACCTTTGAGCAGGCCGGCAGCATTTGTGCGTTGCCTGTTTCGCGATTCGAGGGAGCTTCCATCTCTGTATTAGCGATGGTGGAAATCTGCGGAGAACGGTTTTACAGCGCCCCATTGAATCTGGGCAAAGTCCCATCCAGCTAGAGGGCAGGAGAACTTCGTTGACAAAGTTCGAACAGGCGTACGTTACTCACTGTACGTTTAATACATCCTTCTATCATCAGGAGCCACTCGATCGAGGCGGCGACCGCACCTACGAGTACACGACTCGTGCCGGATCATTTGACCGCGGTCAGGGCCTGGGGTTCTATCAGAAGTTTCGCTCTGTTGCTTATTACCGGAATTATCGACCTCAGGGCGCGAATGATGATGATCTCCGCCAGATGACCTACAAAGACTTTCCAGTTCGATTCGCATTTCTGCCTGATACAGGAGGTTATGACCTTCTGATTCATGCCTGTTATCGAGGGTCTGATACCAGCAAGTCGCGTCGCGCACAGTCGTTTTTTGTGCACATGCTGTATCAGCATCGGGGCACAACAAAAGCTCCATCAACTTTGGTCGCGAGGCAGGTTCTGCCCCTGTGGGGATCAACGGCGTGGGTGAATGAGGATTCGGATGATCTGAATGTTCAGCTGCCGACCTGTGAGCAGTTGTCAGATTTCGCAACACCGGCCGCAGATCACTTTGAACGGACGCTGCACAGTTTTGTGACGGTCCAACTGCAGGACGAAGTTGTAGACCCGCGCGAACTGATTCCAAATCGATGGAAGCACGCATCCCTTGAAGCACGCCAGAACCTCATTCGTGCGCTGCTGAGAGGCTATCTTGGAATCGCAACGCAAGGTCGAGTCAGCCTGATCGTCGTGGCAGAACCTGAGTTTGCAGCATTCCTGTTCTATGCGGTAGCACGGCTTCTGCCACAGAAGGGTTTTGCTGCAAGCCTCTCCTTCAGCACATTCGAATTGACCACTGACACATTCTTTCCGTGTAAACTCGTGGGGACAACGAGCGAATCTCCAGAGACGACTCAATTCACAAATCGCACTGGTGGCCCAATCCTCAACACATTCACCACCCCGGGCTTCACCGCTACGGCTGAGTTGACTGGCAAGGAAACGGCTTTCGAGAAATCGGTCTTCAACAATGTTGCACTAAACCCTGACGAGTGGCTTTCAAGGGTCGATGAAGATTTGAAGCACATTGAGAATGCGGCCCCTCAGTCAGCAGCAGAACTGGACCCATCTCTTGATTCCGCAAGAATAATTCGGGAATTGCTGCGTCCTCGTGAAAACTCCAACGTTGCGATTCCAGAGTCTAAAGACCAGCGAGCGTACATTGCTCGGACCGTTGCTCCGCATATCAGTGAATTATTCCAGGGAAGCAGCCTTACAAATGTCATGCAGAACTCCTCTCTCTTTGCTGCGTATGTCGCATGCTTAGAGGAAACACACCACGCGTTAACACCTGCGGCTGCACAGGAGCTTGGACACTGTCTGGGAGATAAAAAAGAAGCGATCAGACTTTGCACGAACAATCTGCTAAACATCACAACACGGCTTGACATCCTAGCGGCATTCGTGGAAAGCCGTGACAACGCCTACTTAGGCCTGAAGGATCAAATTCCACCTGAGAAAGCACTGGCACCGGGCTCCTCGCCTGTTGTTCAGGAGATATTTAGTCGAATCAGCCAGGATAAGCTGCGTCTGTTCATGAGATCTATTCTTCATGTGAATAAGTCACTCGATACTCTTCTTATGCTGGCCGCTGGTCTCGCTGCGAGCACGCGACCACAGGCCGAGAAAATTCTCGGAGTGCAGGACCTTGTGCGGCTTTTAACAAAGGAACATCGAAAGCGAGTCAGTGCGCGTTCCGGTGATTGCAAACCGGAGTCACAGCTCTCAGATTTTCTCCTGTACTGCGTCAAACACATTCCACAGGAGGAAAAGGCCGACTTCCTCTGTGCGGCTGCACAGCCGGATCAGGTAAAGCTTGAGATCAACGGATCTACAGCAAACGTCTTTAGACTTTTAGCCGACGCAGCGAAAGCAGATCCCGATTTTAAAGAACAGATGAATGCTGCAATCAGACACACGCTTTTTGCGGAAGACACGGGATTCAATGGCTTTCTGGATCGCATCACGACGGCTCGTGCCCTGATGTCGTGCCTTGAGGATCGAGATTCCGTGGTTGGGTGGCTGACGAACCACTGCAAGTTGATGTCTGAACTCAAAACGTGCGTCGAAAAGATGCTCGAACACCGAGGAATTGTTCCCGGCACACTTGGCAAGAGCCGTCACGCAAAGCAATTGGAGGAATTCACTTTTAAGGTCATCTGTAGAACAAGGGACATTATTGAACACGATCACTCCCGTGAGGATGTTGGATATTTTTCGAGCGGTAAAGATACAGCATCGGCCGTGACGTTAGGGAACATTTTCTTTGCAGGCCTCGATCCTAAAGAGGTGACTCGTGTGCTGAATCGCCTTGCATCCTCAAACTCCGGCTACGGCAAGCTGGCTTCTTTTGATCTTCAAGGCAGACCCAGTCAGAATCGTGGAGGCACAGGTAAAAAAAAACGGGGCACGAGCAAGCAGGACGGTGATGCAGGTCTACTTCAAAAGTTGCGCGGGGCGATTTTCAGCAGATGGTTTCTAATGTTTGTGTTGCTGTCTGTTTCTGTTGTCGTGGGCATTCGGCTGGCGTCAGAAATTCCGGTGAGAGATTACTTCGACAGTGCCATAGACTGGATCAGGTCCTTGCCTCGGCTTCTTTTTCAGGCCTCACCAGAATCTGCAGTTAATATAGAAATATTTCCTGTACCGCCGGATGGTTGTATGCATTGCCAGAATAAGAGTTCCATCCTTAATGTTCATGCTCTGGTTTTCTGTCGGGGTCGGATTTTTTATGGTTTTTCTCGGTCTGGAGCCCTTCGAGTCAGTGGGTTTCGTTTGCTGGATAGACAGGTGTAGACGATGAAGGTTCTTGCAATTTGGTTGCTGTGTTCTGTGCCTTTGATCCTGGCTGTTCTAAATGCCGTCAAAGCAGCGTCTTCTGATTCTGGCTTTGTGCAACCTGAAACTGCCCTGGCATTGCCTCAGACTGGCAGTGCCAGAGCACTGCTGGATTCGGTCGATGAAAGCCTTGCCCCAAAGCTGATTCGTTTTTCGTGGTTCAGCCTGCCGGCTTTGGACGATACTGTAATTGCTGTCAGAACAGCGTCGGCGGTGGAGTGTCGGGAAATTCAGGTGGCGTCGGAGAGGCTAATGACCCTGAACCGAGGCCTTCGTTCAGTCATCCGAGGCTTCGAGAATCCTCAACTGCGACAGAAGGATCTGGAACTGTTTGCACAGGCAGTTCCCAGCACCGACCCCGACCTTGACGCCCTGGAACGATTGCCTGTGGCTGACAGCGTCAGGTTGTGCGTGGCAACGGTGGTCAATCAGCGAATTGCCGCCAAAGCTCACAATGAGCTTCGAAAGGCCGCTCAGGAGAATTTCCGCAAGGCACGCAGCGAGCTTACCGTGGCCGGCCTCGACAAGATGGTTGCTGCTATCGAATCGATTCCAGCGTCTGAACTCACGGAGGAAGACCGGGAACAGTTGCGGTGGTCCAGGTTCTGGAAATACTGGCTCTCGGCGCAACCATCGCGACCTGCGGGGGATCTGGCTGCCATGAGAACGCGAAAGACCAAACTCGAGCAACTACTTAAGGATGCAGACGAAGAATCGCTGTCACCAATCAAGCCAGACGAAGTCAGACTTGTGGAAGCGTGCCGCGTGGAAGTTGAGACGCTCGCAACACAGGTTCGATTGGGTGAAATCAAAGAGCAAATTCAGACCGGTCTGCCGGAATCGTGGTTGGACAACGCAGAGAATATGCTGAGTAAATTGAGCGAAGCTGATTCGCAACTCCTTCTAAAACTGGTGCGTGAGTCGTTACTGAAACGCGTCCTTCTGACTGATGTTCCCGTGGCTCAATTTGAAGAAGCCGTTACGAAAAATGGGGAGCTTTGGATTGGGACCTTTGAACTGAAAAACGGGGATAAGCCGAAGCCTTATTACAACTTTGAATCCACCAGCGGACAGAAGAAAACCTATTGTTATCTCAGTTCGTTTTCAGAACCTCGCCGCGAGCCGTTTGCGGTGATGGCTTACAAGCGAATGAGCGAAGCTCGATCGGCCCTGCAGGCCGCTCCTCAGAAGCGAGAGTCATGGCTTATGCTTCACAACGAAGTGATTTCTCTGCAGCAGGGGAAAGAACGATACTTGAAATTGACAATGGTCGAGACCCTGGCCGACAGCCGGCTTGTATTGCAGTCGGTTTCTACTTTGAAGCTGGACGAGCTGCGGTCCGTCTGTGAAGAAGTGTTGAGCGATTCTTTATGGCCACGAATCGAACGGCTCCTCTCAGGAAAGCCTTGAATTCTAACAAGTGAGCCTTCCATTGGGACGTACGGCGATCTTGAAGGTGTAATGCCTGTTTCGCGGCCGTGCATGAAGTGCGTAGCACTGCGACATTGCTTATTTTCCTCAAAAACTGATTTCAGAAATCCAAACCGCAATGCTTAATATTCACAAGCCTCGAGAGCGTTCAGGTCTGTTTGGAGCCTGTGGTGGTTTGCTGGGGTGGGTGCTTTCGGAGCTTCTTTGGGGGGCTCCAACTTCTTTTGCAGGAACAATGTTAGTCGGAGCTCTGGCTGGGCTTGGAATCGGAGTATCGCTGGGGGCTGCTGAAGGAATTCTCAGTGGCTCAAAACAGTTGATCCTCAGAGGCTTGAAAGCCGGAATAATAGCCGGTTTTTTTGGCGGCGCCGTTGGGGCACTGGCCGGTCAGGCTGGGTTCACTGTCTTATCAGGACGCACATCAGACGGTTCTGCAACATTATCATCCCCGCAGCAAAGCGTTTTCAGCGCGGACGTCAGTCAGCGACTATTTGCAGCCGGAGCCAAAACCGGGGAGATTGAAATTTCACTGATCTGGGAGAACCTGAACGATCTGGACCTCCATGTGATCGATCCCGCAGGCGATCGGATCTATTTTGGGCATCGGATTTCTGGAACGGGTGGCGAACTGGATATTGATCGCAATGCCTCCTGCGGTAGTGATGTGACGTCAAAACCCATTGAGCACGTTGTCTGGCAGAAGGAATTCGCTTCCAAAGGTGTTTATTCTGTCGGTGTGCACTACTACAAGAACTGCGAGCCGGCTGTTAAGACGAGCTACCGAGTAGAAGTCAAAATCGGCAGCGAGATCGTGGCACGGCAAAGCGGCGTTGTCTCTGGCTCCGGACAATCCTCGGACGTTGTTCCCGTCCTGGAATTCACGTATCCATCGCCGGATGGCCTGGTGAACCATCAGTCTGATTCCACGCAGGGCAATGGCTGGGACTTTAACGCCATCTTCGGTCGGTTGTTCGGCTGGCTTGTGTTCGGAATGCTTGTTGGTTGCGCAGAAGGGCTCAAACGACGCTCAAAAGCAGGGATAACAAACGCACTTCTTGGTGGTGCCATCGGAGGCTTGATCGGTGGCGCCCTTTTCCTGCTGATTGCGTCAGCCGGATTGCCAGTCGCTTTTTCTCGTCTCGCCGGGTTCGTGGTCCTGGGGGCGAGTATCGGGATCCTGATTGCGATTGTTGACCAGCTCAGATCGTCGTTCCTTGTGATCGATAACGGACGGTTTGCCGGCCGGGAAATTGCTGTAGATAAGCCAACCATGCGAATAGGCCGAAGTGATTCCCTGGAAGCTTATATCGGTGGGGATCAGACGATTTCCCTTCATCATGCAACGCTTGAGCAGAGGCCAAATGGTCTCGTTGTCACTGCTGTTGAAGGGACACTGAAGGTGAATGGCGTTGAACTGAAACAAAGTTCCTTAACCCATGGAGATAAACTTTCTCTGGGCAACACAGCGTTCACGGTACGATCTCGCGATAAGGCTGTGAACGGGCCGCGTGGAAGTGGCCTGCCTTCGTCACCGAGCCCGACGTCACCAGCCGTACGCCTGACGATTCCTCCGCCTCCGCCCCGGCGTTCAGATCCGGCAGCGACCTCAATTGTGCCTCCGCGTGCTGACGGGCCCGACGGTTCAGGGGGGCCGCGTGAATCCGGAAATCCGCCCTCACGATCCAAACTGCCGCCACCTCCTCCACGGAGACAGCAATAAAAACTTTCTCGTTCCCTCGACCTTCTTCCGCCTCACTTCGCCCTGCAAAGATCTCAACGCTGTTTTGGGCGGTTCTGGCAGGCGGTCCGTCTATCCTCGCTGGGAGACATTGAACGTCATCTGCCGACACAGCTGGACCGGAATAGAAGGGTTGTAGGGTCTGGCCTATATTTCATCGCGAAAATCCGACCTGGCATTTTATGGACTTATGGTCTGTGCCATAAGCAGGGGCTATGCAGGATCCTTCACAATTTGAAGACCAATGATTGCCCCTGAAACGGGTGATCATGATGTATCTTGATAATGCGGAGGTCCTGGCCGCGTTGTCTGTTTGAAGTCGTTCCGCAAATCAGGGCGATACACAACTTGATCCGGCGAGCATCGAGCACCGGATATTGGAGCTTACGACGTGTCCCAGATCGACAATGGCGTCCGGTTTTCGGTTCAGGCAACTCTGGCCGAGAGCGTGAATTATGCATGTTTTCAGAATG
>Ga0209390_10001523_pt1 | contig 44420 bp, 45 predicted proteins | sample BON01_FD_187212 | JGI IMG/M metagenome (GOLD analysis project Ga0209390, IMG submission 187212) | Freshwater microbial communities from Lake Bonney liftoff mats and glacier meltwater in Antarctica - BON-01 (SPAdes) (version 2) | ecosystem: Environmental > Aquatic > Freshwater > Ice > Glacier...
TTTGGACCACGTGGAACCGTTCACCGGAACCGACGACGGCGGGGCGACCAGCGCAGACAACCTCCTCGCGTTATGCAGACGCCATCACAGGTTGAAAACCCACAATCATTGGACCCTGCGCGTCCGAAAACCAGATGACGACCTGACGGCGGACAGCCCTGGTCGTGAGCCCGGGGAAGGTTCGGGAGAAACCATCATCGAGTGGAGAAGTCCGCGCGGCGCCATCTATGTCCGGAGTCGACCACGAACACTTGATTCCGATGAGTCGACGCAACGGCAGGGCGATCCGAGTGACGGCCGACCTCAAGCCCGCACGGATCTAGAGCAATCGCTGGCGGAGTTGGTCCTTGCCGGGGGTGGCCCGTCAGCTTGATGGATACGTGCGCTGACCTGCTCGTGCCAACTCGGCGGGGTGACTGCGACCGCCGTAAAGGCGAGTGACGCTCTAGGATTGTTTTACGAGGATCAGGTTGGTCCTCCGGGAGGTCAACATCATGAGTGACGCAGCAAAGCCGGCAGACGAAGCAGAATCGTCGGCATCAGAGGTCAAGTCGCCTGTTTCAGAACCAGTAACCGCGGCACCAGCGCCAGCCGTCGCAGCGCCAGCGGCCAGCGTTGCGTACGACCAAGTTCCGCGGTTTCCCAACGGAAAGCCTAGCGTCGATGAGATGGGTGAGCCGATCGCTACCCAGAGCAGGCTCGCAGCGGCCATCCTGTGTTGGTTCTTGGGAATCTTTGGAATCCACCGTTTCTATGTCGGTAAGGTCGGCACCGGCGTTTTGATGATCTTCACGCTTGGCGGCCTGGGCATCTGGGCACTCATCGACTTCATCATGATTCTCATCGGCTCGTTCCGGAACAAAGAGGGTCTGAAACTTTACAACTGGTAGCCGTCTCCGTTTCCATCGCAGGCAGCGGGCTGGGTCAGGCTTGCCTATTTCGGGCGCCTAGATGCGAATGATTCGCAACTAGCGTCTAACATTGCGCGGTGACTCCGACCAGCGTGCCTGCGAGACAAGGATCAGCGGGCGATCCCACCAAGCTGGGTCGCGAGCAATGGATCTCTATCGCCGGGATGTCGTCGTTCATCCTCCTGCTTACGGTCGTGGGCTGGGGAGTGCTCATCCTGTTCGTCGTCCCGCAGCAGTTCAACGTCGGGACCTCAGGCGCGCTTGGGATCGGGATCGGTCTGACGGCTTACATGCTCGGAATGCGCCACGCCTTCGATGCCGACCACATCGCGGCCATCGACAACACGACCCGCAAGTTCATGGAGGACGGTCAGAAGCCGGTCTCGGTTGGTTTCTGGTTCTCACTCGGACACTCATCGGTGGTCTTCGGGCTTTGTCTGCTGCTCAGTTTTGGAGTGCGCGCGCTGGCAGGTCAGGTCGAGGACGGCGATTCCACGCTGCAGACCACTTTCGGTCTGATCGGAACAATGGTCAGCGGCATCTTCCTGATACTGATCGGCATCATCAACCTGTTCATTTTGCGCAAGATCGTCGGAGTCTTTCGCCGGATGAAAAGTGGCGAGTTCTCCGAGGATGAGCTTGAGGAGCACCTGAACAAACGCGGGTTCATGAACCGCTTCCTGGGCAAGGTCACCAAGTCGATTAAGAAGCCGTGGCAGATGTATCCGCTCGGGATCCTCTTTGGGCTTGGATTCGACACTGCGACCGAGGTGTCGCTGCTCGTGCTGGCCGGAGGCGCCGCGGCCTTCGCACTTCCTTGGTACGCGATTCTCTGTCTGCCGGTGCTGTTCGCTGCCGGGATGTCACTACTGGACACGATCGATGGCTGCTTCATGAACTTTGCCTACGGCTGGGCATTCAGCCAGCCGGTTCGCAAGGTCTACTACAACATCACGATCACCGCACTGTCGGTCTTCATCGCCCTGGTGATCGGAACGATCGAACTCGTCGGGGTCGCAGCCGAGAAGGCCGGAATTGAGGGTGGAGTGCTGGGATTCATCGCTGGCCTCGACCTCGGTGCCATCGGATTCATCATTGTCGGACTGTTCGTCATCACCTGGGTTGTGGCGATTGTCGGCTACAAAGTTGGCAACGTCGAGGAACGTTGGTCAGCGAACCTGCGGGAATCAGAACCGGGCTAAGGAATTAGACCCAACTCGGGAACCACATCCGCAGGTTCCACTCGGAGTACGGAATCGGATCCCCCACCCACAGCGGGTAGAAGAACCAACTCGCGACGACGACGAGAACGACGAATACCCCGACCACGACAGCACCCCGGGTACGGCGACTCGACGGTGCATCCGCTGGCCCGAGAACCACGCCAAGACTCATCACCAGCGCCATGATCAGGAACGGCAACATCACGATCGAGTAGAAGCTAAAGATCGTCCGGTTCTCGAAGAACAGCCACGGCACCCAGCCCGCTGCGAACCCGCACAACACCGCTCCGGAACGCCAGTCCCGACGCCCCACCCAGCGCCACAGTTGATGAATCAGCGCCACGGCTCCTGCCCACCAAATGAGCGGATTCCCCAGCGCCAGCACTTCCTGTGCGCACTTGGAGTCCCCGCACACATCAGCCGGGGACTCATAGAAGAACGACGTCGGGCGTGCCTGGAGTGGCCAGCCCCAGGCGTTAGCTTCGTAGGAGTGATCGGAGTCCAGATTGGTATGAAAGTTCCACGCCTCAACGTGGTAGTGCCACAGGCTCCGTAGCGAGTCCGGGATCCAACTCAAGCCGCTCGGGTTCTCCACGGCCCAGTTCCGACTCCAGGCACTATCGGATAGAAGCCACCCCGTCCACGTCGCCAGATAGGCCACCGCCGCAGTGCTAACGATCATGAAGAAGGCGGGCACCGCATCCTGCACAAAGCTCGCGCGCCACGGCATCCGGATACCCACGGCCTTGCGCGTGCCCACATCCCACAGCACGGTCAGCAGCCCAAATGCGACGATGAAGTAGAGCCCGCTCCACTTCACACCACACGCCAGACCAAGGCTCACACCAGCAGCGAGACGCCACGGTCGCCACAGGAACCGCGCGCCAAGCACCGACGTCGTTTCCCCCAACTCAGCGAACTTGGCCCGCGTGCGATCACGATCAATAAGCAGACAGCCGAACGCGACGAGGACGAAGAACATCAACGAGTTGTCCAGCAAAGCCGTGCGGCTCATGACAATCGCCAGACCATCGAGCGCCATGAACAGTCCAGCGAGCGTGCCGAGCAGGTTCGACCGAGTCAGCCGCCGGACAATACGCGCGAGCAGCAGAACGCTGATGATGCCGAGGACAGCGACCCCGATGCGCCAACCGAACGGTGTCATCCCGAAGATTTGCTCGCCGCTGGCAATGATCCACTTACCGAGCGGGGGATGAACCACGAACGAGGCGTTGTCGGTGAAGACGCCGACGAGCCCGGATGGGTCGCCTCCGGTGTCCATGATGATGGCATCGGGATCGTCGACGGTTTGGCGTTCGTAGCCGAACAGCAGCAGGCTCAGCGCATCCTTGACGTAGTATGTCTCGTCGAAGACCACTGCGTTGGGTCGTGCCAGGTCCACTAAGCGCAGGATCGCCGCGAGGGCGGTGACCACAAGCGGGCCGATCCATCCCCGCACACCACCGATCGGCGTCGGCGGAACCAATCGATCACGGAGCGTGCGCTGGCGTGATTCGATCGCCGAATCGGGGATCGGATCGTTCGCGGTCGCCAGGCTCACGTCGGTCATCGTATGCACGCAAGGCTGTGTCACGGGCCGCAGTGCGCTAGAACTAGACCCGTGAGTCGTTCCGGGCAGGTCATTCTCGCGGCGACGCCGCTCGGTAATCCCGCCGATGCGAGCCTGCGGTTGCGCGATCTGATCGCCGAGGCCGACATCATCGCCGCGGAGGACACCCGTCGATTTCGGCGGCTGGCCAGCGATCTCAATGTCACCTACACCGCCCGCCTTGTGTCCTTCTTTGAGGCGGTTGAGCAGGCGAAGGCAGGCGAACTTGCGCAGGCGGCCGCCGATGGCTCGCTCGTCTTGATGGTCACCGATGCGGGAATGCCGTCAGTCAGTGATCCGGGCTACCGCCTCGTCGAAGCATGCCGAGCAGCCGATGTGCCGGTGTCCGTCGTACCGGGCCCATCCGCTGTGACGACGGCATTGGCAGTGTCGGGATTGCCATCAGACAGGTTCTGCTTTGAGGGCTTCCTTCCGCGCAAAGCAGGGGAGCGGCTACGTCGGTTGGGCGCGCTGGCCGAAGAGCCCCGAACAATGGTATTTTTCGAGGCCCCGCATCGGATTGCGGCTTCGTTGTCGGCCATGGTTGAGGCCTTCGGAGCCGACCGTCAGGCTGTCGTTTGTCGCGAGCTAACCAAGACCTACGAGGAGGTCCGCCCCGGCGACTTAGCGGCGCTAGCCCAATGGGCCGCCGAGGGATTGCGTGGAGAGATTACGATTGTTGTTGCCGGGGCCGTCCCCGTCGCGCTGGAACTGACTGATGATGACCTCGCGGACAGAGTCGCCAGCTTGATTGCTGATGGCACAGAGCGCAAGGCGGCCATCTCGGCAGTCGCCAAAGAAACCGCCCGCCCAAAGCGACAGGTGTACGACGCCGTGCTCGCTGCCAAGTCCAACAAATAGGATTAACCACATGTCGGAGTCCAAGACCTACTACGTCACCACTCCGATCTATTACGTCAACGATTCTCCCCATATCGGACACGCGTACACCACGGTCGCCGGAGATGTGCTGGCTCGGTGGCACCGCCAGCGCGGCGAGAAGGTCTGGTACCTGACCGGTACCGATGAGCACGGCACCAAAGTCGAGCGCACAGCGGCAGCCAACGATATGGAGCCTCAAGCGTGGGTTGATCGCCTCGTAGAGAACGAGTGGAAGCCGGTACTTAAGACCATCGACGCTGCCACCGACGACTTTATTCGGACCACGAGTGGGCGCCACAAAGAGGGTGTCGAAGCATTCTGGGAGAAGGTTCGCGACAACGGCGACGTCTACGAGGGCAACTTCGAAGGTCCGTACTGCGTGGGCTGCGAGGAGTTCAAACTCCCCAGCGATCTGCTCGACGGTGAGGGGGACGAGAAGCTCTGCCCGATCCACAGCCGTCCGGTCGAGATGCTCGAAGAGCGCAACTGGTTCTTCAAGCTCGAATCGTTCACCGATCGACTCTTGGAGCACTACGAGAAGCATCCGGAGGCGATTCAGCCGGCCAGCGCCCGCAACGAGGTCATCTCGTTCATCAAACAGGGACTACGCGATATCTCGATGTCGCGCTCGGTCAAGAACGTCACATGGGGAATTCCGCTGCCCTGGGATTCCGAGCAGGTCGTCTACGTCTGGTTCGACGCTCTTCTGAACTACATCACGGCGATCGGTTACGGGGCTCGTGAAGGGACACCCGAGGCGGACAAGTTCGCGGCCACCTGGCCAGCCAACGTCCACCTCGTGGGCAAGGACATTCTCCGATTCCACGCGGTCTACTGGCCGGCGATGTTGATGGCAGCGGACTTGCCACTACCCAAACACGTGTTTGCCCACGGCTGGCTACTCGTCGGCGGCGAGAAGATGAGTAAGAGCAAGCTGACGGGTATTGCGCCCGCGCAAATCATCGATCACTTCGGATCCGATGCCTTTCGCTACTACTTTCTGCGGGCGATCATTTTCGGCTCTGACGGGTCGTTCTCGTGGGAAGACCTGTCCGCGCGTTACACCGCCGAGTTAGCCAACGGTCTGGGCAACTTGGGGTCGCGAGCCACAGCGATGGTCGGCAAGTATTTCGACGGCGTCCTGCCGGAGCCGGGCCCATACTCCAACGCTGACCTCGCGCTGCAGGATCAGCTCGTCGCAGCTGTCGAGATCGCCGACGCGGCGATCACTAAGTTCGACTTCGCTGGAGCCCTCGCCGCGATGAAGTCGTTCGTCGACGCCGTCAACATGTACGTGACCGAGCAGGAACCGTGGAAGCTAGCGAAGGACCCGAAGAACGCCGAACGCCTGCACACTGTGCTCTACGTGATGTGCGAGGCCTTGCGGGGAATCGCGATCCTTTATAACCCGGTGATGCCCAAGGCCATGTCGGCCTTATGGGGACGCCTTGGCGCAAGCCCGCACCTGGGCCCCATCGCGGAGAACTCGATTGCTAGCGCCGGCCATTGGGGAGCGTTGCCGCCAGGGTCGTTGGTGTCCAAGGGTGACGGGTTGTTCCCGCGGCTTGAAGACCCAACCGAATGATCAACCCAAACGAAGGACGACCTCCGCTACCCGAGCCGCTACCTGGCCCGGTCGTTGATACGCATTGTCATCTGGATATGTGCGCCACCGATGATGGTCCGTTGGTTGACGAGGCCCTGGCGATGGCGGCTGAGGTCGGGATCACGAAGATCATTCAAGTTGGCTGCGATGTTCCCGGATCACGCTGGGCTGCCGCCACCGCTGCCGAACACGACGACATCTGGGCGGCGGTTGCGCTGCACCCAAATGAGGCCCCGCGGATCCACGAACAGGGGGGTCTGATCCTGCTTGAGGCTGCCTGGCGCGAGATCAGCGAGCTTGCGGAGCTGCCCCAGGTCAGGGCAATCGGTGAGACCGGCATGGACTTCTACCGAACCCCCACTGGCGGACGAGCGATTCAGGAAGAGTCGTTCCGTCACCACATTCAACTCGCGAAACGGCTAGGGAAAACGCTCGTTGTGCACGATCGCGAATCCCATGACGACGTCTTGCGGGTGCTCGACGATGAGGGCCATCCAGATGTTGTTGTCCTGCACTGCTTCAGCGGTGACGCAGCCTTTGCGGCGGCGGCAAGTGAGCGCGGTTGGTACTGCTCCTTCGCTGGAGTGGTGACGTTCAAGAACGCCCAGGATCTACGCGCTGCGGCAGCGGTCGTACCCATCGAGCAAATCCTCGTTGAGACCGACGCGCCCTTCCTCACCCCCATGCCGTACCGAGGGAAGCCGAACGCGTCCTACCTCGTGCCCTACACCGTGCGCCAAATCGCCGACGTCCGCGATATCTCCGACCTCGACCTCACCGAAGCGCTCTACGCGAACTCCGAACGCGCCTTCGGGCCGCTGTAGATCGACGCGGATCGACACGGAAGATGGCTGGTGATCGAGGTCTGTTGGGACCCGTGGAGGTGCGGGAAATCGCTGCCCGACTCGACCTCACGCCGACGAAGCGCCACGGGCAGAACTTCGTCATCGATCCCAACACGGTCCGGCGAATCGTCCGTCTCGCACAGGTCACTGACCAGGACACCGTGCTGGAGATCGGCCCAGGAATCGGATCGCTGACCCTCGGCTTATTGGAGACCGGTGCGAAGGTGCAAGCGATCGAGATCGATGACCGGCTCGCAGCCCTACTATCGGAGACCGTGCAACAACGGATGCCGGAGCGCGCCCACGATCTGCGCGTCATATCCGGCGATGCCATGCACGTCGAGGTGGGGGCCGAGGGGCTTGATCCCACGACGATGGTCGCGAACCTCCCGTACAACGTTGCGGTACCGATCGTGTTGCGAATGTTCGCGGAGCTACCGAGCTTGCAGCGTGGTCTCGTCATGGTGCAACTTGAGGTCGCGCAGCGGTTGGCCGCAGCCCCCGGATCACGGATCTACGGCGTCCCGAGCGTGAAGATGGCGTGGTTCGGCGCCGTTGACTTTGCAGGGACGGTGGGACCGAACGTCTTTTGGCCGGCGCCGCGGATCGATTCCGGGCTCGTTCGGATCACCTGCCACGCACCCCCGGACTCCCGGTCAGGGCGCAAGGCCGTCTTCTCCGCGATTGATGCGGGGTTCTCGCAACGCCGCAAGAAGCTGCGATCGGCCCTCGCAACGTGGGCTGGTGGCGTGGCCAAGGCCGACGAGCTCCTCGCGATTGCTGAGGTTGACCCGTCAGCACGTGGCGAAGACCTCACTCTTGCGAGCTTTGTGCGCATTGCCGACGCGCGCTTGGACCTACCTCACGCCTAACATAAGGCCGTGCCTCCGTTCGCTCGCACGGTGACCGTTCGGTCACCTGCCAAGGTCAACTTGCAGCTAGCGGTGGGCCCGCGACGTCTCGATGGCTACCACGAGGTCGTGAGTGTCTTTCACGCCGTGAACATCTTCGATGAGGTCGTCGCCAGCGATGGCATTCCCGGCGCCGGAATCAACGTCACGATGGAAGGTGACGGCGTCGAGGTGGTAGGTCTCGGTGAGGACAATCTTGTCTACCGAGCAGCGCAGGCGCTGGGCGAGTATGCCGATGTTGCTCTAGATGTCGATCTTCATGTCCGAAAGAACATCCCGATCGCCGGCGGTATGGCCGGAGGATCAGCTGATGCGGCCGCAACCCTGGTCGCCTGTGACGCGCTGTGGCGAATCGGGATGGGTCGGGAAGAGCTCGAAACGCTGACAGCCCGACTTGGCGCCGACGTCACGTTCTCCCTTCACGGCGGGACCGCGATCGGCACTGGTCGCGGCGAGAACCTCACTGCTGCTCTGATTAGCGGTCAGTACCACTGGGTATTTGCTACCTCCAACGAAGGTTTGTCGACGCCCAAGGTCTACGCCGAGTGCGATCGGCTCCGCGAAGGACACGGGATCGGCGATCCCCAAGTCAGCGAAGCGCTGATGGCTGGATTGCGCCGCGGGGATCCCGCACTGGTTGGTCCGGAATTGTGCAACGACTTACAGGCCGCGGCGATTTCGCTGCGGCCGGGACTGGAACTCGTCCTGGAAACCGGGATGGCATACGGGGCGCTAGGCGGGATCGTCTCGGGCAGTGGCCCGACGTGCGCATTCTTAGTTCGCGATGAAGAGCAGGCCCTCGATATCGCCTCCGCGCTATCAGGTTCGGGCACCTGTGACGGAGTCCGTCACGCGACCGGTCCCGTCCACGGTGCCCGAGTTGTCGAGTCCGGCACCAACGGCGGCTTTTTGCTAGAAACGACCTAGGTGACGACTCCTGGCAGAGTCAGGGGAGCTCCCAGTTGATCGACGTTACGCCCTGCTCGACCAGCGCCGCGTTTACTCGGCTGAAGGGCCGCGACCCGAAGAACCCTCGGGTTGCTGACAGCGGGCTCGGATGCGCGGAAGCGATGATTGTCGTATCGCCCAGGAACGGTTCGCAGCTTGCGGCGTCTCTGCCCCACAACACCGCGACAAGGGGCTGATCGCGGGCAGCAAGTGCTCGGATCGCCTGTTCGGTCACGGCTTCCCACCCCATCCGGCGATGGGATCCGGAGTTTCCGGGCTCGACGGTTAGCACCCTGTTCAGCAGGAGCACCCCTTGATCCGCCCACGGACTTAAGTCACCGTTACTAGGCATGGGAACGAGGACATCAGTGGTGAGCTCGCGGAAGATATTGGCCAGACTCCGAGGGATGGGTGAGGCCTCGGGGTGTACCGAGAATGATAAGCCCATGGCGTGGCCCGGGGTCGGGTACGGATCCTGACCGATGATGAGTACCCGGACGTCAGCGAACGGTCGGGTGAAGGCTGCTAAGACGTCAGGCCCGGGCGGTAGGTATCCGCGGTCGGCTGCGAGCTCGTGGCGTAAGAAGTCGCCCATCCCGGCGATCTGATCCGCCACAGGTTCCAGCGCATTCACCCAGCCAGCATCAACAGAGTCCGACAGCGGACGACAGGGCATGTCACCAACTACTTTTTGTGAATAGCCGGCTTCGGATCAAGATGTCCGAGCCCATTCCACGCGAGGTTCACCAGATGTGCAGCGACTTCTTCCTTCCTCGGTTTGCGGACATCCACCCACCACTGCCCAGTGAGGCTGACCATGCCGACGAGCATCTGGGCGTACATCGGGGCGAGCTTCTTGGAGTAGCCACGCGACCCGAATTCGAAAGCCAACCGTCCCTCGACTTTGTCTGCGATGTCTTGGATGGTGCTCGCGAAACTACCCGGGACGGTTCCAGGTGCAGAGTCGCGGACGAGGATTCGGAAGCCGTCGGTGGAGTCCTCGATGTAGGTCAGCATGCCAAGGGCGGCGTTCTCTAGGAGCTCGCGCGGATGACCAGTCGGGGCTAGCGCCTCCATGATCGTGGCGATCAGGGAGGTCACCTCGCGGTCGACGATGACTGCGTAGAGGCCCTCTTTGCCACCGAAGTGTTCGTAGATGACGGGTTTGGATACCTCTGCTTTGCTCGCGATCTCCTCAACGCTGACCGCCTCGTACCCTTTGGCGGCGAATAGTTTGCGGCCCACGTCGACGAGTTGCTCGCGGCGTTGGGAGCCAGACATCCGCACTCTGGGTTTGCGAACGGCTGATTCGGCATCGTCAGCGGCAGCCGTTGGCGTAGTCATCACGACCTAGTGTGCCCTGCTGCGGGGATTGGGCCCTAGGATGGGCGCGCTTTGCCCGTTGGTGTGATTCGCAAGACAGCCTGAGGGTGGGCGCGTATTCCCCGTTGGTGTAATTGGCAACACAGCGGCCTTTGGAGCCGTAGTTCGAGGTTCGAGTCCTCGACGGGGAGCCTTTTTGTTCGATCGCTTCGATGAGAGCCATCAGTCAGGTGAAAACGGTGTCGGGTCGCGGGCATGGCCGTTATCCTCGGCAGCGTGACCCAGACTGCAAGTAGTGATGCACGAGCCGCCCTCGTCGTGGTCCTCGCGGCCGGTGCCGGTACACGAATGAAGTCAGGACTAGCCAAAGTTCTGCATCCAGTCCTTGGCATCCCGCTGTTGGGCCACGTGATGCGAGCAGCGAGTGAGACCAATCCGGCGCACATCGTGGTGGTCGTTGGGCATCAACGTGAGCAGGTTGCCGCATTCGTCACGAGCGCGTATCCCGGGGTCGTCACGGCTGTTCAGGAAGATCAAAACGGCACTGGGCACGCCGTTCGCTGCGCCCTGGAGTCCCTTGGTGCGCACGGCATCAGCGCCCCCGATGGCCCCGTCGTCGTCATCGCCGGAGATACCCCGCTCCTGACCGGCGCGACGCTGCAGAACCTCATCAATTCGCAAGCCGCGGCCGGAGCTGCCGCAACGGTGCTGTCGGCCGACTTCGACGATGCGACGGGGTACGGCCGGATCGTGCGTGACGACGCTGGCGACGTGACCGGGATCGTTGAGCAAAAGGACGCCTCTCCAGAGCAGCAAGCTCTGACTGAGATCAACAGCGGGATGTACGCCTTCGATGCCGCGCAACTCGGCAAAGCGATCAACCAGCTGACGACCGACAATTCCCAAGGCGAGGAGTACCTCACCGATGTCATCGGCATCCTGCGCCAAGACGGCCAGCTGGTCACTGCCTACGTGATCGACGATTCCGATGAGGTTCACGGCGTGAACGACCGCCGCCAGCTTGCCAATAGTGCGGCACTGCTACGCGATCGGACGAACGCGCAGTTCATGCGCTCCGGCGTCACAATCGTTGATCCAGCGACCACCTGGATTACGCCTGGCGCGGTTATCGAGCCTGATGCGGTCATCGAGCGGAATACCTCGCTCGACGCTGACGTGCAGGTCCGAAGCGGGGCCGTGATCGGACCGGACACCACGTTGATCGGGTGCCGGGTTGGCGTCGATGCCCGCGTCGTCCGGAGCCATTGCGACCACGCCGACATCGGTGACGGCGCCAGTGTTGGTCCGTTTACCTTCCTCCGGCCGGGCAGTGTGCTTGGAACAGACTCGAAGGTTGGCGCCTACGTTGAGGTCAAGAAGTCAACGATTGGTGCGCAGAGCAAGGTGCCGCATCTTTCCTACGTCGGGGATGCCCAGATCGGCGTCGGTACCAATATCGGAGCTGCCACGATCTTCGCCAACTATGACGGTGAGGAGAAGCACCCAACCGTCGTCGGAGACCGCGTCAGAGTTGGCAGCGATTCGATTCTCGTTGCACCAGTCACGATCGGCGACGGCGCATACACTGCTGCCGGTTCCGTCATCACCCAGGATGTACCGGCCGGAGCGATCGGTATCGGACGTGGCCGGCAGTCAAATGTCGACGGGTGGGTGGCGCATAATCGTCCAGGTTCGGAATCTGCGGCTGCTGCCGCACAAGCCGTCAACACTTCCCCAGAGCACGACCCCCAGATATCCGATAGCAGCAATGGCGGGAGAGACTAATCCAGTGAACAGTGTAATTCGCACGCCCCAAAGTCGGTTGATGTTGTTCGGCGGTAGGGGACACCCCGACCTTGCTCAGGCTGTTGCCGACGAGCTCGGGACCGAGCTCACCCCGATGAGCGCCTACGACTTCGCCAACGGCGAGATCTTCGTGCGATTCCACGAGAGCGTGCGCGGTTGCGACGCCTATGTTATTCAGAGTCACTGCGACAACATCAACACCACGATCATGGAGCAGTTGATCATGGTGGATGCCCTCAAGCGGGCGTCGGCTGAGCGCATTACTGTCGTGACCCCGTTCTACGGCTACGCCCGCCAGGATAAGAAGCACCGCGGCCGTGAGCCGATCACTGCGCGCCTGATGGCCGACCTCTTCAAGACTGCCGGTGCGGACCGTCTGATGGCCGTCGACCTACACACCTCCCAGATTCAGGGCTTCTTTGACGGGCCCGTCGATCACCTCTTCGCCCTACCGATTCTGTCGGAGTACATCGCGAGTCGGGTCGATCGCGAACGCATCACCGTCGTCTCACCTGATGCTGGTCGCGTCCGTGTTGCCGAACGCTGGACCGATGTCCTCAACGCGCCACTGGCGATCATCCATAAGCGTCGCGATCCCGATATTGCCAACGAGGTCAAGGTGTTCGAGGTCGTCGGTGATGTGCAGGACCGCGTGTGTGTGCTCGTCGATGACATGATCGATACCGGCGGGACCATTACCAAGGCCGCTGACACGCTCTTCGATCAAGGCGCGGCGGAGGTCATCGTGTTAGCCACCCACGGCGTGCTGTCTGATCCGGCCACGGAACGCATCAAGAATTCGCGGATCTCTGAGGTTGTCGTCACCGACACGTTGCCGATTCCCAGTGAGCGCCGTAGCGACAAACTTGTTATCTTGTCGATCGCTCCGCTCATCGCCCGAGCGATCAACGAAGTCTTCACAGATGGCTCGGTGACGAGCCTGTTTGGCTCCGCGCACGGCTAACCCGTACTCTTATCCCACCACTAGGCGAGGGCACGGCGAACAACCCGTTCGCTCGGAGCCGTTATCGACGAAGGAACACTATGTCTAAAGTTGTCATTGAATCTGTTACGCGCACCGACTTCGGTAAGGGTGCCGCCCGCAAAATCCGCCGCGATGGTTGGGTTCCCGCCGTTGTCTACGGCGGCTCTGAGCCAGAAGCTCACATCTCCCTCCCCGGCCACGACCTGATGATGGCGCTCAAGCGCGCCGGGGTCGTCCTCGAAGTCCAGATCGACGGCGCAACGGTTAACACTGCTCCCCGCCAGGTCCAGAAGGATCCGGTCCGAGGTTTCCTTGAGCACGTTGACTTGATGGTGCTTACCGACAGCGAGGTGCGCGAGCGCTTGGTCGTTGGTGCTGCAGTTGCCAAGGCCGAGAAGGCTGCTGTTGAGGCAGAACTCGACAGGGTCACCGTTGTCATGGCCGTCCGTGAACTCCTTGACGAGGGCGTCAATGTTGATACCGCGATCGCCCAGGCAATCGCGGCCGTCCAAGAAGAGCAGGTCGCTGCTGCCGCTGCTGCTGCGTCCGCAGCAGCCGCTGAAGATGCTGCTGCCGCAACCGCCGAGGCTGACGCAGCACCTAGTGCTGAGGGCGGCGACTCCGGCTCCGGCAGCGAATAGTCCTTCGTCACCGGTAGCTCGTGGATCCTCAATCGCCCTGGCTGATTGCTGGACTCGGTAATCCCGGCAAGGAGTACGCCAACACCCGCCACAACGTGGGGTACCTGGTGCTCGACCTGCTCGCCGAACGAATGGGCGAGAAGCTCGCCAAACACCGGCGCGCACATGCTGATGCCGCCCAAGGCCGACTTGATGGCACTCGGGTGGTGTTGGTTCGCTCGCGAAGTTACATGAACGAATCGGGCGCTGCCATCCGCGCAGCCGCCGACTACAGCAGTATCCCGCTGACCAATATCGTCGTCGTACATGACGAGCTAGACATCGAGTTCGGTGCTATCAAGATTAAGGTCGGCGGCGGTGACGGCGGGCATAACGGCATCAAGTCCACGAAGAAGTCGCTGGCCTCCGGGGACTTCTTCCGCGTGCGGGTAGGGATTGGCCGTCCCCCGGGACGTCAAGATGCGGCTGACTATGTATTGCGATCCTTCGGTGCTAGCGAGCGTAAAGAACTGCCGCTGGTCATTGACTCCGCCGCCGATGCGGTTGAGGTAATCATCTCCGAAGGGCTAGCGGTCGCGCAGAACCGCTACCACAGCAAGTAGCGTGACGCCGGTGGAATCAGACACGCAACTCGCCATCACTGTTGCTAAAAAGGCCGGTCAACTACTCCTCGTCCTCCGGGAGAACTTCGGCCCGGTCGACGCCGATGACAAAGTTCGGCGCACCGAACTCAAAGATCAAGCGGATGCCGCGTCCCATGAGTTGATCATGGCATTGCTCGGGGAGGCTCGGCCCGACGATGCGATCTTGAGTGAAGAAGGTGTCGACGAGGTTGCGCGCGATTCCGCCGATCGGGTGTGGATCGTTGATCCCCTCGATGGTACCAAGGAGTACGGCCTGGGACGGTCGGACTTTGCCGTCCATATCGCGTTGTGGGATCGCAACGTCGGTGAGGTCGGCGGACTCATCGTGGGAGTTCTTGACCTGCCCGCCCAACAGCGAACCCTGTCAACCATCGACGATGTGACGGCCCCGCGAACTATTGACGATTCGCGTGCGGTTCAACTGATCGTGTCCCGTTCGCGGCCGCCGGAGATCGCCAAAGACGCCGGCCGCGAGGTACTCGCCGGCGTTCTCCTGCACGAGAGTCAAACCTCGCACGGAGTTGAGGTTCTGCATTCAGGGTCAGTCGGCGCCAAAGTCGCTGAGGTGCTCGCCGATCGTGCTGATGCCTATGTTCACGACGCCGGTTTTTACGAGTGGGATGTTGCCGCACCGTTGGCGGTTGCCCAGCATTACGGGCTGATTGCCTCCCACATTGACGGTTCCGAGATCACCTTCAACCACCGACCGCCGTGGGTGACGAATCTGGTCGTCGCGCTGCCGACACTTGCACCATTCATGATCGATTAACGCCTGCCGTAACCTCGCACCTGTGAGTTTGCGGGGGTTACTGTCAGTTGTTGCGCGCGATCCTGCCCTGACCGAAGCACTGGCGGCGGCAGATCGGGAAGACGCCGTCCATGCTGTGGTCGGCCCTCGCGGGATGGCCTCGCTCCTGACCGCAATCCTGGCCGCGCCGGAGCACGGAGACAAGACGGTCCTGGCCATCACGGCGACGACCCGAGACGCGGAGGATCTAGCCGCCGAGCTTCGTGGCTTCCTGGACCCCGATTCGGTCGTTGAGTTTCCGGCTTGGGAGACGTTGCCCCACGAACGGCTCAGCCCGACTCACGACACCGTTGGTCGCCGGGTCCATACCCTGCGACGCCTATCCCATCCCGAGGACCAGGGGTCCGGTCGTGGGCCGATCCGGGTTGTGGTCGCTGGGGTTCGAGCCCTCGTTCAGCCGATCGTCGTCGGCATTGGCGATTTAGAGCCGGTACGGGCACGGGTTGGGGATACGCCCGGGCTGGAAGCGACCGTCGAACGCTTGGTCGCGATTGGCTACGAGCGCACCGATTTAGTGACGCGCCGTGGAGAGCTCGCAGTGCGTGGCGGCATCGTTGACGTTTTTGTTCCGACCGACGAGTACCCTCTGCGGGTTGAGTTTTTTGGCGATGAGGTCGACGAAGTTCGCTCCTTCTCGGTGACTGACCAGCGGTCGCTGGATGTGGTCGAACGCGGTTTGTGGGCGCCACCGTGCCGTGAAGTTCTGCTGACCACTGAGGTCCGCGAGCGAGCCCGGGTATTGGTCGACACCCACCCCGAGCTCGCCGACGTGCTCGGCTCGCTGGCTGAGGGGATCCACGTTGAGGGGATGGAATCCCTGGCTCCGGTGCTCTGCGAGGGGATGGAGACCCTGCTCGATGTCGTCGGTGACGGCACCATCGTGCTGATTGACGAGCCCGAGCGCGTCCGCAAGCGCGCCGAGGACCTACTCGCCACGAGTGACGAGTTCTTAGCTGCCGGTTGGCAGGCTGCGGCGGAGGGCGCCCAGGTGCCCGTGGACGTCTCGGCGGCCTCGTATCGAACCCTCGACGAGATGGCGCAACTCGCTGCCGAACGGGCATTGCCGTGGTGGTCGGTTGCCCCGTTCGGAGTCGAGCCCGATGAGCGTTCGGCCATTGCGGCGTTGCCGAGCTTCCGTGGTGATTTGAACGCGGCCTTGCGGATGCTCGGGAGCCGGACCAAACAGGGTGCTCGAGCCGTCATCGTGACCGCAGGTCATGGCCCGGCAGCACGGATCGCCGAGCAGCTCGCGGACCGCGAGATCGCTGCCCGGCTCGTGCAGTCCCTCGACGGCCCCCCGAGCACGAACATCGTGACCGTTGTGACCGGTCCGCTACGCGGTGGGTTCGACGCGCAGGCCGTCGGCCTCGTCGTCTTAACCGAAGCTGACCTGCTCGGCTCACGTGGACCTGCGGGACGAGTCGCGCCCAAGATGCCGTCGCGGCGTAAGCGCGCGATCGATCCGATCCAACTCTCGCCCGGTGACTTCATCGTGCACGAGAAGCACGGTGTCGGTCAGTTTGTGGAACTCGCGCAGCGCACGGTCAGTGGGGCAACGCGGGAGTACATCGTTGTTGAGTACGCCGCGAGTAAGCGTGGCCAACCGCAGGACCGGCTCTACGTCCCGACAGATCAGCTGGATCAGATCACCCGTTACGTCGGTGGTGAGGCCCCGAGCGTTCACCGCCTCGGCGGCGTAGATTGGGGCAAAGCCAAGACCCGTGCCCGTAAAGCAGTTAAAGAGATCGCTGGCGAACTCGTCCGGTTGTATGCGGCGCGGCATAACGCCAAGGGCCACGCCTTCGGTGCTGATACCCCGTGGCAGGGCGAGCTTGAGGATGCCTTCCCGTTCGCCGAGACTGTGGATCAACTAGCCACGATCGACGAGGTTAAAGCGGATATGGAGAAGTCCGTTCCGATGGACCGCATCATTTGTGGCGACGTCGGCTACGGCAAGACGGAGATTGCGGTGCGAGCAGCATTCAAAGCGGTGCAGGACGGGAAGCAGGTCGCCGTCCTCGTCCCCACGACGCTGCTCGTTCGCCAGCATCAGCAGACCTTCGCGGAGCGATTCGCGCCGTTCCCGATTCGGGTCGAGGCACTGTCCCGCTTCCAAACTGCCGCAGAATCTCGCACGATCCAAGCGGGGATCGCCGACGGCACCGTGGACGTGGTCATCGCAACGCACCGCTTGCTATCCCCGCAGACCCAGTTCAAGGACCTCGGCCTGGTGATTGTCGATGAGGAACAGCGATTCGGCGTCGAACACAAGGAGCATCTCAAAGCCCTGCGGACCAACGTGGACGTTCTCACCATGTCGGCAACGCCGATTCCGCGGACGCTGGAGATGGCCGTGACAGGCATCAGAGAGATGTCGACGATCGCCACCCCGCCCGAACAACGTCTGCCCGTGCTGACCTACGTCGGGCCATTCGACAACAAGCAAATCACCGCTGCGATTCGTCGCGAACTCTTGCGGGATGGTCAGGTCTTCTTCGTTCACAACCGGGTCGAGAGTATCGATCGAACGGCTAAACGTATTGCCGAACTCGTGCCAGAAGCCCGGATCGCCGTGGCCCACGGGCGGATGGGCGAGCACAGGCTGGAGCAGGTGATCGACGATTTTTGGGAACAGCGAATCGACGTGCTCGTCTGCACCACGATCGTCGAGAGCGGACTAGATATCACCAACGCCAACACGTTGATCGTGGATCGAGCTGACACGTTCGGCGCCAGCCAGATGCATCAGTTGCGTGGCCGCGTCGGGCGAGGCCGAGATCGCGCGTATGCCTACTTCTTCTATCCCGAAGAGAAGACGATGACCGAGACGGCCCACGAGCGACTGGCGACTATCGCGTCCCATACCGACCTGGGCTCCGGGATGGCGGTGGCGATGAAGGATCTAGAGATTCGTGGCGCCGGCAATCTCCTGGGCGGCGAACAGTCCGGTCACATCGCCGACGTCGGATTCGATCTTTATGTGCGAATGGTTGGCGAAGCCCTCGCGGTGGTCAAGGGCGAGACCGACAATGAACCCTTGGATGTCAGCGTCGAGCTACCAGTGGACGCCCATATTCCGGAGAAGTATGTGCCGGAGGAACGACTGCGACTTGAGGCGTACAAACGGCTCGCATCGGTCGTATCTGAAGATGACATCGCGGCGGTGATGGCCGAGCTTAAGGATCGTTATGGTCCGATACCTGCGTCGGTCGAGACCCTCGTCGATGTCGCTCGGATCCGTCTCCTCGCCCGGAGTGCGGACGTTGGCGAGATCGTCCTGGCAGGCTCACGAATCCGTTTGTCGCCGGTCGCCTTACCCGATTCACGGATTATGCGGTTGACGCGGCTCTACCCGGGCAGCCAGATTCGACCGGCAACGCGAACAATTCTGGTTCCGCGCCCGACTACTGCGAGGGTCGGCGGGAAGCCTTTGGGGAACCGCGAGTTGCTGGCATGGGTCGAGGAACTCTTGCGCAGTGTGATCGTGGGATCGAATCAGACCTCGACGGGCTCGGCGAACGAGCAGCAGTAGGTCAGCCCGCGTGCAGTTAGATCTCCGGGGACAGTCAGGACCGCGATCCGGGTCTCATCGGACTCTGCCGTGGTCAGCATCTCGACGAGCGCAGCGAACGAACTGGGTTGGGCAACGAGATAGTCCGCCTCGCCGAACTCCGAGGTCCCACCGGTGATTGTCACCATGGTGAGCGCTCCGCTGGCGAAATTGACGGGAGCGACAAAGAGGTGGGCGAACGCGATCCCGGCGGCTGCGAGCTGTTCCCACAGCGGCTCCATGAGTTCGTCTTCAAAGACGACGAAGACCGCGGTCGTGGGTGCTGGGTTGTCACGCAGGTCAATACCGACACGTTTGGCTAGGCCGAGGCGCAGTTCCTGAGCCAGGGCAACCCGATAGAGCTCACGCTGATCGTGCGCGCGAGCTCCGTGCTGATGCGTGACCAACGTGTTGCCTCCCCACCTCACACGCTACGGAAGGTCTCCCGTGAGCGCTAGTACCGGATCGAGTGACAACAGTTTGCGGAATCTCACACTCCAGAAAGGGCTACGACACACCCGAGCGGGGTGCGCAGAGTCGATTTGGCTGCAGGCCGCAGTGGTAAAAGCGCAACGCATGAGCAACCCAGGGTCCGTTCGGCGTACGATCGGCGCTGAAAGCGGCCAGTGCAATAGTCTCGGGATATGAAAGGTCTATGCCAGTGATTCGCCAGTTGAATGCCTCCCCACGACCGTCCAAGCGCGTTGCGCGGACCGCGGCCGGTCTCGTGGCCATCGCCGCTCTCGGTTTGGGAGCCTCCGGTTGTGGTGTCGAGTTGGCGGGATCGGCGGCAGTCGTCGGTGAGCAACGAGTGACCGACACGCAGTTGACGGCCGATGTCGCGGCCGTGACCGAAGCGCTGGGGATTGACCCCTCGGGCCAGGTCAACCAGATCGTCCTCGACCGGCTCATCCGAGGTGACCTTTTTGAGGAACTCGCGCTACGCAATGACGTGACGATCACCCAAGGTGAGCTCGATTCCTTCATTGAGGAGACTGCCGTATCGGTCGGTGGACGTGAGCAACTCGATGCTCAATTGTTGCAGTCTTCCGGTGTCCCCGCAGATGCCGTTGAGAGTTTCGCTCGCACCTTCCTGCTTCAGCAGAAGGTCGCTGAGAAGCTGGCTCCGGGAGCCGCTCAGGATCAACAAGGTGAGGCACTCGCCGGAGCCGTCATCGCGTTGTCCGACGAGCTCGATACGCGCGTTAGTCCACGGTTTGGGACGTGGGATCCGGCCAGACTCTCAGTTGGACCGATCCCGAATGACCTCTCCGCTCCCATCGTGAATCCAGATGATCCGGCCCTGCAACAAATCGCCCCGCCGCAGCCGCAATAGTCGCGAGTTCCGCAGCGGATGACGCCACCACCACTATCACCACCACTATCGCCACCACCTCCGACACCGGGTTCCAAACTGATCGAACTCGTTGCCGTCATGGACCGACTGCGGTCCCCAGGTGGTTGCCCATGGGATGCGGAGCAAACCCACCGATCGCTCGTGGAGTACCTCATCGAGGAGACCTACGAGACCGTAGACGCCATCGAGGTCGGTGATGCTGCCGATCTTCGCGAGGAGCTCGGCGATGTGCTCCTCCAGGTTGTTTTCCATGCGCGGATTGCCCAAGAGGCGGCGCAACCGTGGTCTATCGACGACGTGGCAGCGGGCATTACCGAGAAGCTGATCTCTCGCCATCCCCACGTATTCGCCGATGGCCAGGTCGAGGATTCCGCGGACTCCGAGCGCCAGTGGCAGCTCAATAAGGCGAAAGAGAAGAGTCGCGTATCGGTGACCGATGGGATTCCCGCATCGCTGCCCGGGCCGGTCCTGGCGGCAAAGACGTTGCGACGAGCCCAGCGAGGTGGGGTCGAGGTTGATCCGGCTCGCTCCAGCGCGGTCGCAATCGCCGACGATGTGATGGAGCGTCTCGACGGCGCTGGCGACCAGGCAGCGGAGTTCGGTGACGTCCTGCTCGCGTTGATCGATCGCGCCAGCCACGCCGGTATTGACGCCGACGCCGCCCTACGAAGTGCGATTCGCGATCTGAACCGGCGGATCCTCCACGTCGAAGGGCGCCCCTAGGGTTACCATTTACGGGTGACAAATCTGACGCGTCGGACGTTCATTGGAGCTGCCTCAGTGGCAGGGGTTGCGACGCTCGCGGCGTGTGGGCAGTCAACTGGTTCTTCCGGCGAGCCCATTGCTGAACCGCAAGTTGAACAGACCCCAGGCGGTAAACCGACCAAGAGCTGGTTCATCAAAGCGAGTAAGCGAGCACCAGCGAGCCTCATTGAGGCCTACACGCCGAATACCAGTGTTCTACCCGGTGAGCTCATCCCGATCCACGTCTCGACCTCAGCGAACGACTGGTCGATCGAGGTGTTCCGGATCGGCGACTATGACGGCCTCGGTGGCGCGAAGATGCAGACGCTGGGTCCGTTCCCCGGTCAGGAGCACAAAGACCAGACCTCGGTCGACGAGCAGACGAAGGCCGTCCGAGCGGACTGGCCAAGTGCCGTCGCGGTTGATTCCGCTGGCTGGGAGCCCGGCTTCTACCTTCTGCACGCGATCGCTAAGGGAAAGAAGACAGAGATCCCCGTTGTGGTCCGAACCGCAGATGTGGCGGATCGGGTGGCTGTCATCGCCTCCGTGACGACCTGGCAGGCCTACAACCTCTGGGGCGGACGCTCGCTGTACAACAATGTGGGTGGCGGGTTTGATGGCCGTAGCTATGCCGTGAACACCAATCGGCCCTTCGATGAAAAGGGTCGCGGGAAGATCTACGCCTTCGAGATCCCCGTCGTGCGGGTCGCGGAGGAGTCGGGCGTCCCCCTGGCGTACCTGACGAATATCGACCTGTCGCTCGCGCCGGAGCAACTCGCTGGCGCTGTGGGAGCGGTCTCGACCGGCCACGATGAGTACTGGTCGGTGCCCTATCGGAACGCACTTGCGACGCTGCGGGACAACGGCGGCAACCTGGCATTCCTGGGCGCCAATACGGGCTACTGGCGAGTGCGGGTTTCCGATAGTGGCCCGGATGCCGGACAGATCGTTACCTGTTACAAATCGGCTGCGCTTGATCCGGTGAAGAACTCCAGGCAGACAACAGCGCGTTGGCGTGATGAACCTAAACCGGAGCCAGAGAACACTGTTGTCGGGCAACTCTATGATGCGTTCCCGGCCAGCGGCGCGTTGGAGATTCGGGATCCGGACTTCTTCCTCTTCGACGGCACGGGGGTGTCAGCTGGTACGAAGTTCCCGGGCTTACTCGGCCCGGAGACCGACCGCTACTACGACCTCTCGACGACCCCGCGGCCGATGCAGATCCCCGCGCTCAGCGAACTCCTGGGGAAGGGTAAGCCGACCTGGTCAACGATCACGTACTACACGAATGACGCCGGGGCGGGTGTGGTCTCAACTGGGACAATGGCCTGGTGTCGAAGCCTGCCGCGTCCCCGGACGATCGCCGGAATCCCGGCAGAGACGACTGAGTTCGCCAAACGCGTCACGATCAACATCTTCCAGCAGTCGGCGGCTGGGCCGATGGGTAAAGAGCACCCCGCAGTCGATGACAGCCGCGACGTGAATCTGCCGAAGACCAACACCACGGGTGCGGCGTAGGCTGTAGCCCGAGCAATAGGTACCTGTGAAATCAACGAAGGAGCACTTGTGGCCAGTATCGACGTCGTTATCGCTCGCGAAATCCTCGATTCCCGTGGCAATCCCACGGTTGAGGTCGAGGTAGCCCTCGACGATGGTGTGCTCGGTCGGGCAGCCGTTCCTAGCGGTGCATCCACAGGCGCACACGAGGCAGTTGAACTGCGCGACGGTGGTGACCGGTACGGCGGCAAGGGTGTCCTCAAGGCGGTTGTGGCCATCGAAGATGAGATCTACCCAGAGATCATCGGAATGGACGCAACCGATCAACGCATCATCGATCAGATCATGATCGACCTCGATGGCACGCCAAATAAGGCGCGCCTTGGAGCGAACGCCATCCTCGGAGTGTCGCTGGCCGTCGCTAAGGCCGCCGCACTATCTGCCGACCTGGACCTCTTCCGCTACGTCGGCGGGCCAAACGCTCACGTTCTGCCGGTCCCGATGATGAACATTCTCAACGGTGGCGCCCACGCTGATACCGACGTTGACATCCAAGAGTTCATGATCGCCCCGATTGGTGCCGCCACCTTTAACGAAGCCATCCAAATGGGCGCGGAGGTCTATCACGCCCTGAAGTCAGTCTTGAAGCAAAAGGGCTACGGAACGGGTCTCGGCGACGAGGGTGGATTTGCTCCGAGCCTGCCGAGTAACCGGGCGGCCCTTGAGCTGATCGCGGAGGCCGTTGGTGGCACGGGGCTGACGCTAGGTTCCGATATTGGTCTTGCCCTCGACGTTGCGGCGACCGAGTTCTACTCGGATGGCTCCTACCGATTCGAGAACGAGCCTCGCTCAGCTGAGTGGATGACGGCCTACTACGAGTCTCTCGTTGAGGACTTCCCGCTGGTATCGATTGAGGACCCGTTGGATGAGAACGACTGGGACGGGTGGGTGCACATCACCAATGCGCTCGGCGCCAAAGTCCAACTCGTCGGTGACGATCTGTTCGTCACGAACCCGGTACGCCTGCAAAAGGGAATCGATCTGGGGGCAGCTAATGCGCTGCTCGTGAAGGTCAACCAGATTGGAACGCTGACCGAGACCCTCGACGCGGTAGCCCTGGCCCACCGCAATGGCTACACGGCGATGATGAGCCACCGCTCTGGCGAGACTGAGGACACGACAATCGCGGACTTGGCGGTCGCCACGGATTGTGGCCAGATCAAGACTGGTGCCCCTGCCCGATCCGAGCGCGTCGCAAAATACAACCAGCTCATGCGGATCGGCGAAGAACTTGACGAAGCAGCACGCTACGCCGGCGCGTCGGCGTTCCCTCGCTTGCGAGTCTGAGCGACCCTAGATCTGATGTTCGGCTTTCGTGACACCCGCACGCCATCGGATGACTCCGCTGGCGGATCTTGGGCGTCTCCATCCGGTGAATCTGCGGGAGCACGGCGATCCTTCGTGTCGGGCCGCACGGCCGTTCTCTTAACCATCGCCGTCATCGCCGTGATCCTGCTCGCGCTCCCGCTCCGGGAGTATCTGAGCCAGCGGGCGGAGATCAGCGCGGCAGGCTCAAAAGCTGCTGAGCAACATCAGCGGGTGGACGAGCTCCAACGGCAAGTTGATCTATGGCAGAACGACGACTACGTCCGGGGCCAAGCGCGAGAGCGGCTCCACTTCTTGTTGCCGGGTGAGGTTGGCTACAAGGTGATCGATCCGAATGCGACCGAGAACAGACTCGCGCAACAGCCCGTTCAATCGGAGGGGCCGCGTGGTCCTTGGTACGACCGGCTTTGGAGCAGCGTAGATGCTGCCGACCGTGCCGGATCCACGAACTAGCGCGTACGTCGCCGATCTCGATCTGGAGCGGCTACACGCACAGTTAGGCCGCGTTCCACGTGGAGTTCGTGCGATTCCTGCTCGTTGCGGGGACGGGTGGCCAGCCGTGGTTGAAACCGAGCCGAGGCTGCCAGATGGTACCCCGTTTCCGACCTTCTACTACCTGACGTGCCGCCGCCTCAACGCTGCCTTGTCCACCTTGGAGTCTGAGGGGCTGATGCGAGAACTGGCTGACCGGTTAGCCGACGATGCGCAGTTCGCTGCGCACTACCGGGTGGCCCATGAGAGCTACTTAGCGGCCCGCGAGGCTGTCGCACATGTCGAAGAAATAGACGACTATTCGGCCGGCGGAATGCCTGATCGTGTGAAGTGTTTACACGCTCTTGTTGCACATTCGCTGGCGGCTGGTGCGGGGGTTAACCCTGTCGGAGATATCGCGTTGGCAGAAGTGACGCGACGCGGAGTATGGCCCCATCCGGGCGATTGTGTAGATATCGATTCCCTGCCACGAGGAGAAAACCCATGAGACGCGTTGCGGCCATCGACTGCGGGACGAACTCGATCCGTTTGCTTATTGCCGATATCGATTCCGGTGCAGGCACGTTGACTGATATCGAGCGAACGATGACGGTCGTGCGCCTAGGTGAAGGCGTCGACAGGACGGGAAGCTTCTCTGCCGCAGCGTTGGAACGAACGTTCGCCGCCTGTGACGACTACGCGTCGGCGATTGCCGATGCCGACGTTGACACTGTTCGATTTGTCGCGACCTCAGCGAGTCGAGATGTCAGCAATCGTGATGAGTTCGTTGCCGGGGTGAAGGCGCGGCTCGGTATCGTGCCCGACGTCATTACCGGTGACGAGGAGGCTTCGCTGTCCTTTATCGGCGCGGTCCGCTCGCTCGGGGACCAAGTGGGCGATCAGGAAGCCCTCGTGGTGGATATTGGCGGGGGCTCAACGGAGTTCGTCCGTGGGTCGATTGCCCGCGGAGTGATTGCGGCCAAGAGTGTTGATATTGGGTGTGTACGGATGACGGAGCGTCGATTGGTGTCGAACCCGCCGACGAATGATCAGGTCGGCGCCGCGATTGAAGATATCGACGCCGCGATTCAGATGGCAGACGAGGTCGTCGACCTGAGCGCTGCGGATATCCTCATCGGGCTCGCCGGTTCGGTGACGACGCTAGCGGCTTTGGCCCTTGAGCTACCCGAGTACGACGCGGCGGCGACCCACGGGTCGGAACTGTCGGCTGCTGACGTCTTTGCCATCACGAATGCGCTTTTGGCGATGCCCAATGAGGAGCGGGCGGAACTGGCGGTCATGCATCCGGGACGCGTCGATGTGATCGGCGGGGGAGCACTGGTGTTGGACCGCATCCTCGCCTGCACCGAGTTCGCGTCGGTCCTCGTCAGTGAGCACGACATCCTCGACGGAATTGCCTGGTCACTGGCTGACCCAGCGCCGAGCTAGTCCGCTATGAGGTGCTTGTCCAACAACATTCGGGTCTGATCGCTGTGCGTCCAGAAGACTCCGCCGGGGTCCAAGACGCGAAGCGTTGCGCACGGTAGGGCTTGAGCGAGTGCTGTCGCGATGGCAGTGCTGTGTAATCGGTCATCGCGCTGGGCGAGTACCAGGGCCGGAGCTTTCACATCGCGTAGTGCCGCCACGTTGGGGATCGGAACGTCGACCCGGGACGGTGCCGGTGGGGTCATCTCTGCAAGCTCCGCTGCTCGTCGAGCGAGGAGGATCCGAGCGGCGCGGGAGTCGCGGAGGTTGGCCGGGATTTCGTTCATGAGGATCTGTGTCAGTTGATCCCGATCACCCGACTCGATCGCCGCGCCAAGCTCGCGAAGTCTCGTCGTCGCGCCGTCATTTCTAGGCTGATCGAGAGCGGCGGGCATCACGAATGCGAGCCGATCAAATCGGTGCGGGTCACCGAGTAGAAGTCGTAGAAGGGCGCCTGACCCTAGCGACAACCCACATGCGCGCGTCGCCCCCACGTGATCCGCCACGCTGCGAAAGTTGGCCGCAAGCACGTCATAGTCCCAGCCGCCATCGAGTGGGTCCGAATCGCCATGTCCCTGAAAGTTGAACAGCACTCGGGTGCCGGATAAGGGCAAAGCGAGGGGTTTGATCTCCGAGACCGATCCGGCTAGGCCGTGGGCAAAAATCGTCACGGGGTCGCCTTCGCCATAGACGAAGAACTCGACTCCGCCGACCCGCCCGTGGCGCGTTTTGGGTGCCGTAGGCACTGCCGTCATACCGGTCACACCAGTCATGCGCCGACCGCGTGTACTCCGCCGTCAACGTGGACGATTTCGCCGGTCGTGGCTGGGAACCAGTCGGACAGCAGAGCCAGGGCGGCGCGTGCCGTCGGCTCCGCATCGTTGATATCCCATCCCAGCGGTGCTCGGGTGTGCCAAACGTTCTCGAACTCGCTGAAACCCTCGATCGAGCGCGCTGCCATCGTGCGAAGGGGTCCGGCGGACACGAGATTCACCCGAACTCCCTGAGGACCTAGCTCCTTCGCGAGGTAGCGCGACGCCGACTCCAGAGCAGCCTTTGCCACCCCCATCCAGTCATAGCTCGGCCAGGCGACCGACGCATCGAAATCCAGTCCAACCACGCTGGCCCGCGGTGCCAGGTTCGGAGCGAGGGCGCGAGTCAGCGACACCAAGCTGTAAGTGGAGACGTGCAGCGCGGTCGCAACGTCTGCCCACGGAGCCGTCATGAACCCGCCGCCGAGGGCGCTTTCCGGCGCGAACCCAATCGCGTGCAAGATCCCGTCGACCTGCTCGAGTTGGTCGCCGACACCTTCGCTGAGGGACTCCAGATCGCCGCTGTCGGTCACATCGAGTTGCAGAACCTCGGGTGGTTGTGGCAGGCGATTAGCGATGCGCCGGGTCAGCGAGAGTGTGCGGGCGGGACTCGTCAACACAATCTGTGCCCCCTGTTCTTGAGCAAGTCGTGCGACCGTAAAAGCGATACTGCTCTGGGTGAGGACGCCCGTGATGACGAGTCGCTTACCGGCAACGATGCCGGTTGGCGTGGTCGTCGAAGCGTGTTGTGGTTCCAACGGTGCTGTCGTGGTCATAGGTACTCCTGGGTTTCAGTTCATGTGATTGTCCATCGTGGGAACGGACACGGGGTTTGGTCGAACAGCGCGCTAGTAGCCCATCCCCAGGCCGCCGTCAACAGGGATGACGGCACCGGTGATGTAGGCGCCGGCGTCGCTGGTGAGGAACTCGACAGTGGCCGCAACGTCGTCAACCGTGCCGATGCGATCTAGCGGAATGCTCTTCACGACGTCGTTGCGGCGGTCGTCTCCGAGATCTGCCGTCATCGCTGTGTCGATGAATCCAGGGGCGATGACATTGCAGGTAACGCCGCGCGGCCCAAACTCGCGGGCAAGAGAGCGCGCCAGGCCAATGAGCCCCGCCTTACTCGCGGCGTAGTTCGCCTGACCCGCTGATCCGCTCATCGCCACCACACTGGAGATGAAGACGATGCGGCCCCAGCGGTTGCGCAGCATCGGTCCCGCGACGGCCTTGACCAAGCGGTAGGTTCCCGTCAGATTCGTATCAAGCACGTTGGCGAAGGACTCCTCGTTCATCCGCAACATGAGCTTGTCGTCGGTTATCCCCGCGTTCGCGACGAGGACTTCCACCGGGCCGTTATCTGTTGCGGCCCGCTTGACCGCCAACTGAACGCTTTCGGTATCCGTAATGTCGCAGGTGAGCGCGAGTCCTGCCGCAGCATCGCCGACGCCTGTGCGCGACAGGTTGGCAACGCGGTGGCCGCCCGTGGCCAGACGACTAGCTACGGCGGCGCCAATGCCGCGGCTACCGCCACTGACCAAAACGGATCGTCGTGTCGGCTCCGGTAGCGCCCTGCGGGTATCTGGCTGGGTGGCGCGGTGAAAAGCATCAAGGTCCAGCGCGATCGTGTCGCTTTCGATGCCGAGTCCATCGGTGAACGAGAAGACCTGAGTCTGATTCATAACGGAATGTTCTTTCTCCTAGAGCGGGTGATTGTTGATTCCTCAACGAGGGTGATCAGGCGAGCTCGCGTACTCGCGGGGTCAATGACTTCGTCGATCAGTCCGTCGGATACTGCCCGGTCAAGTCCGCCGGTCAGTTCGCTGTGCTCGGCAGCGAACATCTTGATGGCGTCATCGCGCCCGTGCTCCGGGACGCTGGCGATATCCCGGCGGCGGGTGATGTGGACGGCCGCTTGAGCGCTCATCACATCTACCACCGCGGTCGGCCATGCGAAGACCTTCGAGGCGCCAAGGGACCGACTGTTCATCGCGATGTAGGCACCGCCGTAGGCCTTGCGAGTGATGATGGTGAAGCGCGGAACGTCTGCTGCGGCAAAGGCATGGAGGAGCTTTGCGCCCCGCCGGACGATGCCGCCGGTCTCCTGTTTGCTGCCCGGCAGGTAGCCGGGTACATCGACGATCACGACGATCGGTAACCCAAACGCATCGCAGAGTCGGACGAAGCGCGCTGCCTTCTCGGAGGCGGGACCCGTGAGGCATCCGCCCAACCTGATCGGGTTGTTAGCGATGACACCGACAGGTTGCCCGCCGAGGCGTCCTAATGCTGTCACCATGTTCGGCGCCCACTCCCGCTGTAGTTCCGTGGGCGGTTCGTCGAGCAGACTGGTGATGATCGGGCGGACGTTGTACGCGCGACGGATATTCGTTGGCAGCAGGTCGCCGGGATTGTCTCGGGGTGGCTCAGGCTCTGCTGGCGGCCGGAGAACTTGCGCCGGAGTCGCGGCGCTCAGGAGGGCCACGACGTCTCGGGCTTGGCGAAACGCGTCGGCGTTACTCGTCGCGCGGATGTGGGACAGTCCCGATGATTTGGCGTGAACATGAGGGCCGCCCAGGGTCTCGGCGTCGACCGTCTCGCCCGTCACGCGGTTCACAATGTCGGGCCCCGTGACGAAGACGCGTGCGTCCGGTCCGGTGATGACGACATCGGTGAGGGCCGGTCCGTAGGCTGCCCCTCCGGCAGCTGCTCCCAGGACGATGCTGACCTGCGCGACGATACCGCTGGCCCTCGTCATCGCCGCGAAGACAGATCCGACCGCGTTCAGGCCCGCGGCGCCCTCGGGTAGCCGAGCCCCGCCCGACTGCCAGACGCCAACGATGGGCACATCGCGATCGAGGGCCGCCTGGTACGCAGCGACGATGGTCTTACAGCCCTCGACGCCAAGCGCGCCGCCGGAACGACGAGGGTCGGTCGCGAACAGCACACATTCGGTGGAGCCGAGCCGTCCGATTCCACTGACAGCGCCGTCGCCGCTATGGAGAATCGCGAGTAACCCGCCGTCGCTGAGGATGCGCAGGCGCTCGATCGGATCCCGCAGGTCGACAACGTCGTGCTCAGGGTGCCTGGGCTTTTGCTCCAAGACCTGGGTCCGGCTACTCATCCACGGTCTCCACGGAATGCCAGCGCAACGTTGTGGCCGCCAAAGCCGAATGACGTGCTCAGGACGACACCCTTGGGGTCGATGGACCGCCCCTGTACTCGCACGACGTCCAGGTTGATCTCGTCGTCTTGAGAGTCCAGGTTGCGTGTCGGCGGAGCGATGGCGTTCTTGATCGCCAACACACTGAACACCGCTTCGATGGCTCCCGCGGCGCCAAGGAGGTGTCCGGTTGCAGCTTTCGTGGCACTCACTGCGACGTCGGCTGCGTGGGCGCCCAGCGCATCGTGGATTGCTGTCGACTCGGCGATGTCACCGACGGGGGTGCTGGTCGCGTGAGCGTTGATATGGACCACGTCTGCGGCGGCTGCATCGGCTTCGGACAGTGCGATCGAGATCGCTCGACTGGCCCCTCGTCCTTCGGGATCTGGTGCGGCGACGTGGAAGGCATCGGAGGTGATTCCTGCTCCGGCAACTTCGGCGTAGATGGTTGCTCCGCGGGCGATCGCGTGGCTACGTCGTTCCAGGACGAGGGCGCCGGCGCCTTCGCCCATGACAAAGCCGTCGCGGCCTTTGTCGTACGGACGCGAGGCGGCTTCGGGTTCGTCATTGCGAGTCGACAGCGCCCGCATCGCGGCAAAGCCAGCGATCGTTAGCGGATGAATACCTGCCTCGGTACCGCCGCACAGGACGACATCTGCTCTGCCGAGCCGAATCAGGTCGAGGCCGAGTGAGATCGCCTCGGATCCCGACGCGCACGCGCTAACGGGGGTATGAACACCCGCGCGAGCGCCGATGTCGAGGCCGACGGCGGCGGCTGGTCCATTGGGCATCAACATCGTGACCGCCAACGGGGAGATCCTGCTCGGCCCGCGCTCGTTGAGCGTGTCGTAGGACGCCAGCAGGGTTTGGATACCGCCAATTCCGGAGGCGAAAGCGACGGCGAGACGTTCGGTGTCCACCGACCCCTCTGCGTTGGAGTCGGTCCAGGCTTCTCGGGCCGCGACGACCGCGAGTTGTTGGGAGCGGTCCCAGCGTCGAGCCTGAACTCGATCGAGAAGTTCAGTCGGCTCAACCGTGGCCATTCCGGCGATTTGAACCGGGAGGTCCTGCGCCCAGTCGGCGGTAATGCGGGTGATCCCAGAGTCCCCGGCCAGCAGTCGATTCCAGCTGGACTCGGCAGTTCCGCCGAGCGGGGTCGTGGCGCCAATACCTGTCACGACCACCGCCTCAGTGGAAAAGGTCATGCCGACGCCTTGGCACGCTTCACAGTCTCGGTGATGTAATCCACCGCTGCCCCGACAGTCGTCATATCGGCGAATGCCGAGTCTGGAATCTTGATCTCGAAGCGTTCTTCGGCAACAACGATGATCTCGACCATCGTCAAAGAGTCCACTCCGAGGGCATCATCGAAGGTGGCTTCGCGAGTGATCTCGACGGAGCGAGGACCGGCGATCTCTTCGATAATCTCGGTCATGGCGGCGAGAACCGTGGCACTGTCGGTGAGGTTGAGCTCTGTCATCTTTTCTCCATAGGTTGTGTCGAGGATCCGACGGCTGGTCGTGCTCTATCAGTTGGGGACAAGATCAGTTACGGGCAACGAACTACTTGCGATGCCCAGGTCATTCCGGAGCCAAAGCCGATCAGCAGCGTTGGGTCTCCGGGCTGGACCCGGCCTTCTTCTTTGAGTCGAGTCAACGCCATTGGCACGCTTGCGGCGGAGGTGTTCCCGGCGTAGCGGACGTCATCGGCGACGACGGTGTTTTCGCCCAACTTCAGGTTTCGGGCGACGGCCTCGATGATCCGTAGATTCGCCTGATGAGGAACAAAGGCGGCGAGCTCACTGGGCGCTATTCCGGCGCGATCGCAGGCCTCGCGGGCGATGTCGGCAACCTTCGTGATCGCCCACTTAAAGACGCCTTGGCCGTCCATGTACAGGTACTTTTCACCGACCGGAACGTGAATGTAGTTGGCAAGAGCACCGTCGCTACCCCAGACCACGGGCCCGATCCCGTCGTCGTCGCTGTCCGTGGCCGAGATGATGGCAGCCCCAGCGCCGTCGCCGAACAAAAAGGCAGTGTTGCGATCCGTTGGGTCCATCCGGTCGGTGATGCGCTCAGCACCGACCAGGAGCACATTTCTGGCCGACCCCGTACGCACGGCGTCCGCCGCGATATTGAGGCTGTAGCAGAATCCGGCGCACGCGGCCATCACGTCGAATGCGCCAGAAGTGACGCCCAACTTCTCGGTAAGCGGCGGGGCGATTCCTGGTGTGACGATGGGATTGGATGAGGTTGCGACGATCGTCAGATCGATTGACGTCGGATCAATCCCAGACGCAGCGATTGCCTTACTCGCAGCCCCAGTGGACAGTTCCAGGAGGGTCTCTTCGTCGTTGGCCACACCTCGTGTTCGGATTCCCGTGCGAGCCTGAATCCAGGCATCGTCGGTATCCATATCGCCGATCATCTGATCGTTCGTCATGAGTGCGGCCGGTCGCTGGGCAGCGACGGACAGGATCTTGGCACCGTTCATCGGTTGGCCTCCTTGAGGTCGAGGTTGCGCACGTTGGCCGTGGCCAGGGCAGCCGCATCGGCAGGTGAGTTGATTCGGTACTGGACGAGTTGTGGCATTGCCCGCCGCAGAATGCCGCTCAGGGTTCCGGCCGGGCAGGTCTCCACGGTCACAGTTACGCCAAGCGAGCCGACCGTGTCCATCACCAGATCCCAGCGGACGGGTAACGCGATCTGGTCGATCATTCGATCGAGAATCTGCGGACCGTCGGTAACCGCCGCCCCATCTCGGTTCGAGATCAATGGAACCTCGGCGTCATTGGTCGTGATCCCCGCCGCAACTTCGGTGACAATCGCAACCGCCGACGCCATCGCGGATGTATGGAACGCACCAGCGACGTCGAGCGAGCGTACCCGTGCCTTGGGCAACGGATATGCGCTGAACTGCGCGAGTTGATCCACTGATCCACCAACGACGAGTTGGCCGGGGCCATTGTCATTGGCTAGGGCTAGCCCGTGGGTCTCTGCCGCGGCAAGCACCTCGCGGCGGTCTCCACCGAGCACGGCGACTAGTCCGGTCGGTTGCTGCTCGCACGCCACGGCCATGGCATTGCCGCGGGCGCTCACCAGGGTCATCGCATCCGTTGCGGACAGCACCCCAGCTAGAACGCTCGCGCACCACTCACCGACGCTATGTCCAGTAACCGCAGCGGGTTTGGCATCGAATCTCAACGCTGCGTAGGCGGAAACGAGCGACGCTGCGAAGATCAGCGGTTGGGCGACTTTGGTGTCGCGAATCTCCTGCGCGTTCCACGATCTGCCCGCCTCAATGAGGTCAAAGTCGACGGCGCTGTCGAGCATTTCAAGCTGATCTAAGGCGATCGGATCAGCAATCCAGGGTTCTAAGATTCCAGGTTTCTGCGCACCCTGGCCGGGTGCAGTGAATATGAGCACGAGTTCATGATGCGCGCCGCAGACAGCATTTGTCTTCGAGCAACTTCTCCGAAGAACTGGTGGTGACTTTGTATGTTTCCTACAAGTCCGAGATGTTCTCGTCGGCCGCTTCGCGGATGCGTCCGAGGCTCACGCCAGTAAAAATGGCGAACGACGCGCGGCTATCGCGAAGGTCGAAACCAGTGAGTTTTTCAATCTTGTCCAACCGATAGCGCAACGTGTTGACGTGAACCGGAAGGGCCCGTGCGGCCTGTTCGAGCACCCCGTGGTTGTCAAACATGACGTCAACGGTCTCGAGTAGGCCGGTACCTGCGGTCTTCAGGGTGAGGTAGCAACGCTCAACCAGTTCGTCTTGTGCCGCGACCTCGCCGATCAGGCAACGTTCAGGTAGTAAGGCGCTGGCATCGAGCACTCCCCGGTTACGTGGTCGGGTCGGTCGGGCCGCAAGCCCAGCAATGGCACGCCTCACGAAGGGCCCGGCGTGGACGATTGATTCGGCCGGTCCGGCGATCACCGCAGATGCTTCTGGACCGAACAGTTGTCGGCCAACTGTCGACGGGTTCTCGCGGCTATGAGCTGTCCAAATCGCGACGATGAGACCTTCATGAAGTGCGGCAACCACCTGCCGATCCAACTTCCGGGCGGTGTTTTCTATTTCTGCCAGCGCTACCTGCGGGTCTTTTCTCGGGACACACGCTGCTGCGCGTACGCGTTGCGCGGGAGTGAAGCCGGTTCGACTCGCGAGCAGTTCAATGGCAGCGTTCGAGCGTCCAGTAATCAGCGCATCAACCAAGTCCGAACTCTGTCTGGCGGTCCGGGCACCCCGCTGCTCGGCGACTCGCGCGTAGACAAGGGCAGACGCGAACGCGATCTCTCGCCCGTAACGAGCGATCTGCTGCAGGAGCCACTCTTCGTCGCCCTTGGCCGCCATTGTGATCGCGACCGGTTCGATCGCCTCAAAAGCGGTGCGGATTAGTTCGACAGTTTGACCCAGGGTGATGGCATGGGCGGCAGCGGCGGGCACCGTGCCGAGCCCGGTGTTTGCCGCGACCAGTGGCTCCTCGGGGTTGTTGAGCCACACCAGGAAGCGAGCGATCCCCGCATCGACGACTTCCCCGACCCAGCCCTGCGCATCGACCGATAGAGCTCCGAACCAGTCGAGTTGGCGTAGTTGCGCCATTGAGGCATGGCGGAGGTCCGACTGACGTTTCTCGACGAGGCGGATCGTCGCGGCGTGTTGTCGTCGCGTAGCGCTGATGAGAGGACCTCCGGCTTACGTAGTGATGTGATCGTGCGCGGTAGTGGAAGGCGGTCGTGGGCAATAGCTTGATTGTGACGGCTACCAGAACCAACGGGACGATAATCGGCAGATCTCGAAGAAGATGTGCCGATCAACTACCGCAGCGAGCCTGGATTGCGACATCCTGCATACGTGACTTTTGGTTCCCCGCTCCAGACGGCCGTGGCGATCGCTGTGCTGGCGGCCATCACGTTGCTGGTGATGGGATTGGGCGGAATTCGACAGAGACTTGATTACCTAGGGGCCATCGGCCGCTCGATCGTTCAGCTCGTCGTGGTGGCGGTCATTATCGGGTGGGTCTTTGCGCACCCTGAAGGGACTGCGGTCTACCTCATCGTCATGGTGACCGCCGCGACTGCCACGTCTGTTCGACGTATCGATTGCGGTTGGCGACGGAGCCTGCTGGTCGCGGGACCGCTCCTGCTGGGGACTGTCATCGCGCTCGTTCCGGTGCTTCTCACCGGCGCGCTGCCGGTGGAGGCGCAGTCCATCGTTCCCTTCACCGCTCAAATCATCGGCGGCGCAATGACCGCGGTATCGCTAACGGGTAGCTACGCCCGATCGAAGACCAATCACGATTGGCCCCTTGTCGAGGGTTACCTGGCGCTCGGTGCGTCTCCCCGGCAAGCTGTCCGGGAGATCACCCGATCGTCCGCCGCTAGCTCGCTGATCCCGGGCTTAGATCAGACCCGCAGTGCGGGCCTCGTCGTGCTGCCTGGCGCCTTCGTCGGCATGCTGCTCGCAGGAGCGACTCCGGCCGAAGCTGCCCAGGTTCAATTGCTAGTTTTAGCCGCGCTACTTGCTGCCGCCGCAACCGCCTCGGCAGTGGCCTCGTGGACGCTCGCTGGTTGGCTTGGGACGACGATGCCGGAACCCAGCAAGTACTAGCGGGGTGATGGGTCGCTGGTTACGGGCAGTTCGGTAGCGTGCGATTCGCAGAACAGGGCACCGCGTCCGGCGTGCTCTTCCATCACATGAAAGGCACACATCTCATGGGTCGACTTGATGATCGGGTAGCAATCGTTACTGGTGGAGGCCGCGGAATCGGTCAGGCAACGTCACTGCGGTTGGCCAGCGAGGGTGCTGCCGTCGTCGTTAATGACATTGATGATGCGCCCGCGAGCGAGACTGTCGCGCTCATTGAAGCGGCCGGTGGGAAAGCAATCGGTGTCGTTGCCAATACCGTGAATATGGACGAAGCCAAAGCACTGGTACAGACCACGATCGACACCTTCGGAAAACTCGACATCGTCGTGAATAACGCCGGCGTGACTCGGGACAAGATGTTCCATGGTCTGGATGACGATCAGTTCGACTTCGTCTTCGACGCCAACTTCAAAACCGGCTTCCACACGACCATCGCCGCTATGCCGTACCTGCGCGAGGTTGCCAAGCAGGAGATCGCCGCGAATGGCGCCGTCGCCTACAACCGAAAGATCATCTTTACTTCCAGTGTCGCCGCGCTCATGGGTAACCCCGGTCAGTACAACTACACGGCAGCCAAAGGTGCCGTCATCGCCACGACAAAGACCCTCGCACGTGAACTAGGCGCCTTCGGAATCAATGTCAACGCCGTCGCCCCAGGTTTCGTCGAGACCCGCCTGACGGCCGCGAAGGCACCGGGTAACGAGCTGGGCATTCCCGAAGAGATGCGCCAGATGGCGAAGATGATGATTTCACTCGGACGCCTCGGGCGACCCGAGGATATCGCCGGAGTTACGGCATTCTTAGCGTCATCGGATTCAGACTTCGTCTCCGGCGTCACCATTCCGGTGACCGGTGGACAGCTCGGAGGTATGTAACGCATGTCGGTGAACCGCGACTTCATTGGTCGCACGTACGAGTACTCGACTCCCTACCACGTGGGCCGCGAGAAGGTCCGTGAGTTTGCGATGGCGATCGGAGACAACAATCCGGTGTACCACGATCTGACCGAGGCTCGGGAGATGGGCCACCGCGATTTGGTTGCGCCGCCTACCTTCCCCTTCCTCATTACCTACAAGGCGATGGTCGCGGCGATCGGCGATCCGGACCTAAATCTCAACTACGCGATGGTGGTGCACGGTGAACAGAGCTTCACCTACACCCGACCGTTGTACGCCAACGACGTCGTTGTCGTCAGTTCCACGATCGCCAATATTTCCACGGCGCGCAGTAATGAGTTGATCACGATGGAGCAGCAAGTCAAGACGACCGACGGTGAGCTGATCGTGACCACAACCAACGTCACGGTTTCCCGCGGATCTGCCCCAACCGAGGAGGGTTAATCATGACGACTAATACGACGGTAAAGATTCCTGGTTTCGATTCGGTCGCTGTCGGCGACACGCTTGGCCCGACGGACTACCCAATCCAGCGGATCCATCTCGTCATGTACTGCGGTGCCTCCGGCGATTTCAACTTCATCCACTGGCACGAACGCACCGCCAAAGCTGTCGGACTCCCCAATGTCATTGCGCACGGGATGTTCACGATGGCCGAGGCTGGCCGAACCCTCACCGACTTTGCCGGTGATCCAGCGCGAGTTATTGAGTATGGCGTGCGGTTCAGTAAGCCGGTCGTCGTCCCCGACGACGACGCTGGGACTGTCGTCACCGTCACCGGAGTGATCACCGAGAAGCGTGACGATAAGTCTGTGGTCATTGAACTGACGGCGCGCAGCGATGGGCAACATGTGTTGGGTAAAGCGCGCGGAGTCGTCAGCCTCGCCTAGTCGTCCCAACATTGCGCACGGGGGCTGAGTAGGCTGATGACTGTGCCCGAGAGTCCCGTCCTGTGAGCTCGACCGTCAGCCATGAGGAGCGCCTCAGTTCCTTAACCACGCTGCGCGTTGGGGGTGCGGCGGCACGTTTCGTCGAGGTCGCCACGGACGATGACTTCGTTGCCTTCGTGCACGACTGTGATGAGCGAGCCGAGCCCGTTCTGCTGGTCGCGGGTGGCAGTAATTTGGTCGTCAGCGACGATGGCTTCGCTGGCACGGTTGTGAAGATCGCTACCCAGGGGATCGCCGTCAAGAAAGCCGTGGATGGCACGGGGTACGCCGTCTTGATCACCGTCGCCGCGGGTGAAAGCTGGGATCGTCTCGTTGCGCAGATGGTGGCTGACTCCTACTCAGGGATTGAGACGTTGTCAGGGATCCCCGGCTCGGTAGGTGCTACCCCAATCCAAAATGTTGGTGCCTACGGCAGCGAGGTCTCCCACACGCTTGAGTTCGTTGAGGTGTACGACCGGATCGAGGACCGGCAACTCGTGATGTCGGCCGACGATTGTGCGTTCGGCTACCGAACGTCGATCTTCAAACGCGACCCTGATCGGTGGCTTGTCTTGAGAGTCACGTTCAGGCTTGAGCGGCGCGTGAACTCAGTCCCCATCAACTACGCGGAACTGGCCAAAAAACTGCGGGTCTCAGTAGGGGATTGCGCACCCCTGGAGGTAGTGCGCCGAGGCGTCCTTGCCGTCCGTCGCAGTAAAGGTATGGTCGTGGATATCGACGACTACGACACGTGGAGTGTGGGGTCCTTCTTCACCAATCCCATCGTCGAGGTGTCGGCGCTTGGCGCTATTCCCGAAGACGCCCCTCGGTGGCCCACGGCGGACGGACACGTGAAGCTCAGCGCTGCGTGGCTCATCGAACACGCAGGCTTCGCTAAGGGCTACCGAGTCGCCGAGTTAGCACTGGCCAGCACCTCGACAAAGCACACGCTGGCACTGACCAATCGGGGTCGGGCGCGTGCCAGCGACATCATCGAGCTAGCGACCGAGATCCGCAGCGGTGTCATCCGCGAGTTCGGTGTCACTCTGGAGCCGGAACCTCGCTTGATTAACTGCTCACTTTACTGAGCTTGCGCGAGTAGTTCCGCAATCCGACCAACACCGGTCTCGAGGTCGTCGTCGCTTAACGCATACGACAGTCGCAGATAGCCATTCGTTCCGAATGCTTCGCCGGGAACCACCGCCACCTCGGCTTCCTCAAGGAGGATCGCCGCCAAGTCGATGGAGCTGGTGATTGTTCGACCGCGTAGTTCTTTGCCGATAAGTTGCTTGACGCTTGGGTAGGCGTAGAAAGCGCCGAGGGGTTCGGGACAGGTCACGCCATCGATCGCGTTCAGCATATCGACGATTTTGAGGCGGCGGCGGTCGAATGCCGCTCGCATTCGGTCGACCGCAGCCAGGTCTCCGCTCACGGCCGCTAGGGCCGCGATTTGGGAGACGTTGGCGACGTTGGAGGTGGCGTGGGACTGCAGGTTGGTCGCGGCCTTCACGACGTCGGCCGGGCCAATCATCCAGCCGACCCGCCAGCCGGTCATGGCGTACGTCTTCGCGACCCCATTGACAACAACACAGCGATCTGCTAACGAGGGCACGAGGGCTGGCATTGAGCTGAACTCAGCCCCGCCATAGACGAGGTGCTCGTAGATCTCATCGGTCACAACCCACATCCCGTGGGAGTCAGCCCATTCGCCGATCGCTTTCACCTGTTCCGGCGGGTAGACCGCGCCCGTGGGGTTCGACGGTGAGACGAAGACCAGCATCTTGGTCTTCTCGGTCCGGGCGGCCTCCAACTGTTCGATACTCGCGAGGTAGCCGCTGGACTCGTCAGTTTGGACGACGACGGGGACGCCGCCAGCGAGCCGGATCGATTCGGGGTAGGTCGTCCAGTAAGGGGCGGGGAGGAGGGCCTCATCTCCGGGATCGAGCAGCGTCGCGAACGCGTTGTAGAGGGCTTGTTTGCCGCCGTTGGTGACCATCACCTGGTTGGCGGCGACCTCGTAGTTGGAGTCGCGCAGCGTCTTCACCGCGATCGCCTCTTTGAGAGCTGGCAGCCCGCCCGCGGGGGTATAGCGATGCCACTTGGGCTCATGGCAGGCGGCAGCAGCGGCCTCGACGATGTAGTCGGGAGTGGGGAAGTCAGGTTCACCGGCCCCGAAACCGATAACCGGGCGACCAGCGGCCTTCAGCGCCTTTGCCTTCGCGTCGACAGCCAACGTTGCTGATTCGGTAATTGATCCGATGCGAGCGGAGATCCGCGGGAAACTCATATCTGCATCATTCCGTACTTCGGTCGCGGATAAACACCCCTAGTCGCCGGAACTACGTCAAACGCGCTGGATTTGCGTGCATGGTGGACCCGGTGGGCCGCGTCGCGCGGGCCTTTGTCGTAGACTTACTCTTCTATTGGTGGCGTGTCCTCTAGCTCGACGTTTGCACGGCTTCATCGCTTCATCACCCGGCGGCGCAGTAAAAGCTGTTTTCGCCGGCGAAGCCGTGCCTACTAGCTCTAGAATGCAGGTCCCCAAAGGGCAGTAGCTCAATTGGTAGAGTAACGGTCTCCAAAACCGTCGGTTGGGGGTTCAAGTCCCTCCTGCCCTGCCAGACACGGTCGACGTAATCGATCGTGAGTTCGACCAAGTGAGACCAAGCAAAACCAAGTAAGACGACCGCGAAGTAAAACGACCGAGTACGAGTGGAGGTATGCGTGAGCGACGGTGACAACGCGTCCGGCAAAAAACCGGATAACGAGCCTGACGTAGACGAAGAAGTCGTTTCGCCACGCGCGTTAGCTCGAGCGGAGCGCAAAGAAGAGCGCGATCTCGAGAAGGTTCGACTCAAGGACGAAAAAGCAGCGAAGAAGGCGGAGAAGCAGCGCCAAAAAGAAGCCGGAGAGTACAAGGGTATTTTCGCGCGGGTCGCGCTGTTCCTCCGTCAGGTCGTTGCAGAGCTCCGCAAGGTCATCTGGCCGACGCGCAAGGAACTAATTACCTACACGTGGATCGTTCTCGTGTTCGTCCTCGTCATGGGCGCCTACATCGGCGTGCTGGACTTCTTCTTCACCCGCGGCGTCCTATTTGTCTTTGGAAGGTCATAGCGAGTCATGACAATGAGCTTCCAACCAGTAACCACCAACACAGCGATGAGCGAGGGCTAACGTGTCCGACGAGAACACCAACGAGCCGATCGATTCCGGCGCGAACGATGAGCTATCCAACGATGAACTCATCGCTGAGGTTGCCGAAGATGTCGCGATTGCCGAGGAGATCATCGAAGGCGCAGTCGAGGGAGTCATCCTCGAGGCTATTGCCGAAGCCAACCTTGCTGAGGCTGTGGTTGAGGAAGAGTTGGCGCGAGAGTTAATCGAGGCCCCCGACGACGAGACGGCAGAGGCCGCTGTGGTCGGAGCCGTCATCGCTGAGGTGCTCATTGAAGAAGAGCTTGCCGAGGTGGTCGAGGAAGTCATCGCCGAGGGCGTCGCTGCTGAAGAGGTCATCGAGGAAGCTGCTGTTGAGCTGATCGCTGCCGAGCAGGCGCAGGAGGCAGCCGAGCTTGATGTGGTTGCCGAGGCCGAAGAACTCGTCGACCAGGCCGAGGCTGTCGCCGAAGCTGACGCGGATATTGATGCCGAACCAATCGATCCGGTTGCCGAGTTCCGTGAGGTCGTTCGTAACGCCCCCGGAGAGTGGTACGTCATTCACTCCTACGCTGGCTACGAGAACAAGGTGCGCGCGAATATCGAAGGCCGCACGAAGGCCCTCGGTATGGAGGATTACATCTTCCAGGTTGAGGTCCCGACCGAAGAGGTCGTCGAGATCAAACAGGGTCAGCGCAAGCTCGTGACCCGCAACAAGTTCCCCGGGTACGTCCTCGTATGTATGGAGCTAACCGACGAGTCGTGGGGCGCGGTTCGCCACACTCCCGGAGTAACCGGATTCGTCGGAAACGCGCACGAGCCATCTCCGCTGACCGAAGACGAGGTCGTCAAAATCCTCGCTCCTGAGCCTGAAACGCCCGCTGCCAGTACAGCCGCAGGTGAGGCAGGCGCCGAGGCGACGAAGGTACCCGCAGCCGAGATCGACGTCACCATCGGAGATTCAGTCACGGTCATCGATGGACCATTTGCCACTTTGCATGCGACCATTTCAGAAATCAACATTGACGCCCAAAAGATCACCGGGCTCGTGGAGATCTTCGGTCGCGAGACTCCGGTGGAACTTGGCTTCAACCAGATCCAGAAGAACTAACCAAAGAACCTCTCGAACTTTTCGAAAGAGTCCGACCAACCGGTCGCGACTTGTACGTGAACTAAGGACAGGACACGCACGTCATGGCACCAAAGAAGAAGAAGGTCTCGGGCCTCATCAAGTTGCAGATCCAGGCAGGCGCCGCCAACCCGGCACCACCAGTTGGACCCGCGCTCGGACAGCACGGCGTCAACATTATGGAGTTTTGCAAGGCGTATAACGCCGCGACCGAGAGCCAACGCGGTCAGGTCGTTCCGGTCGAGATCACCGTGTATGAAGATCGTTCGTTCACCTTCATCACGAAGACCCCACCGGCCGCCAAGCTCATCCTCAAGGCTGCTGGCGTTCCCAAGGGGTCCGGTAACCCGTTGAAGACCGTCGCGTCGATCTCCAAGGCCCAGGTCAAGGAGATCGCGGAGACCAAGCAAGAGGATCTCAACGCGAATGACATCGACGCCGCAATGAAGATCATTGAAGGCACTGCTCGCTCGATGGGTATTACCGTCAAGTAGTCAGGCAGCTGACGCTTTTCGATTTCTCAAGTCATCCGACTGTGAAAGACGTGGGAGGGCCGTCCCGGTCCAGACCACAACCAGCGCGCAGATTGCGTCGCTGGGTACGTGAAGGGAAATAGCAATGGCACGCAGTAAGGCATACAAAGACGCTCTCGGAAAGATCCGCGAAGACGAGCTTTACGACCCGACCGAGGCGCTCACGCTGGTGAAAGAGACGAACCCAGCGAAGTTCGACTCGACCGTCGAGGTGTCGATGCGCTTGGGCGTTGACCCTCGTAAATCCGATCAGATGGTTCGTGGAACCGTCAATCTGCCGCATGGCACCGGAAAGACCAAGCGCGTCTTGGTGTTTGCGACGGGCGATAAGGCCGACGCCGCGACTGAGGCTGGCGCAGACTTCGTTGGCTCCGATGAACTGATCGACAAGGTTAAGGGCGGCTGGATCGACTTCGACGCCGTCGTGGCTGCACCGGAACTCATGGGCAAGGTTGGACAACTCGGTAAGGTGCTCGGCCCCCGTGGTCTCATGCCCAACCCGCGTACCGGAACTGTCACCCCAAACGTGGCTAAGGCCGTCGAGGACATTAAGGGCGGAAAGATTGAGTTCCGCGTCGACAAGCACTCGAACCTGAACTTCGTGATCGGCAAGGCGTCCTTCGATTCCGAGAAGCTGATTGAGAACTACGCTGCTGCGCTCGACGAGGTTCTCCGGTTGAAGCCATCGAGTGCCAAGGGAACGTACCTGCGCAAGGTCATCGTCTCCACGACGATGGGCCCCGGCGTTCCGATTGATCCGTCGGTGACCCGCATCGGTACCGGCGCCAACTAGGCACGACGAACTCAGCGAACACCCCAACGTGGGCAGGGTGCACGCTGCACGTTTACGCCTCGGCTCTCGGCCGGTGCAGTGCAGCGTGTACTCTTTCCTACGAACCAAAGACCGCCGGTCTCTGGCCTCGGTAGTTCTTTACGAGCTACCAAAGTCAGAGCGAAGGTCCACAAGGACGCCAGCGCAGGCAAGCAAGTGGTGATCGACCAACAGTGCCGACCAGTCGGCGGTCGTGTAAACCCGGAGCGCTCCTGCGTTTCGGGTTTTTGTTTGCCCTCATAACCAGACCGGAAAACAGTAAGTGGAAGGAGAACCATGGCGCGGCCAGATAAGGCGGCAACTGTCGCCGAGCTCGCCGATCGGTTCAAGTCATCATCGGCCACGGTGCTCACCGAGTACCGCGGACTCAGTGTCGCTCAGCTCAAGGAACTTCGTCGTTCCCTGGGTGAAGGCGCAACGTATGCCGTTGTGAAGAACACTCTGACCAAGATTGCAGCCAAAGAGGCTGGAGTCGAGGGGCTCGACGATCTCCTCGTCGGTCCGAGTGCACTGGCATTCGTGCAGGGCGACATTGTCGTCGCGGCCAAGAGCCTGAAGACCTTCGCTAAGGAAAACCCAGCGTTGGTTATTAAGGGCGGCTACATGGATGGAAAGCTCATCACTGCAGCCGAGGTTTCCAAGCTCGCTGAGCTGGAATCCCGCGAGGTCCTGCTCGCCAAGTTCGCTGGCGCAATGAACGCTTCGCTACAAGGAGCGGTGTCGCTGTTCGCAGCGCCGCTATCCCAAGCCGCTCGCACCGTGGACGCCTTGCGCGCCAAGGTCGAAGCCGAAGGTCCGGCAACACCATCAGCAGAGGCCCCGGCCGCTGACGAGGCACCAGCCGAACCCGCAAGCGAAGCAGCAGCAACCGATGAGGCACCCGCAGAGGCACCCGCCGATGCAGCCGACGAGAGCTAGAACACCCAGTACGACCAGCTAGACCCCTACATCACAAACCACTCGCAACGGATCGATGACTTCTCAAAGTCCGGGGCACTAAGAAAGGACGCCAATCATGGCGAAGCTGTCAACAGACGAACTGCTCGACGCTTTCAAAGAAATGACGCTCATCGAGCTCTCAGAGTTCGTTAGCCAGTTCGAAGAGGTCTTCAACGTCACTGCCGCTGCGCCCGTCGCAGCTGCCGCTCCCGGCGCACCTGCCGGCGGCGCAGAAGAGGTCGTCGAGCAGGACGAGTTCGACGTCATTCTCGAAGAGATCGGCGCCAAGAAGATTCAGGTCATCAAAGAGGTCCGTGGCCTAACCAGCCTGGGTCTTGGCGAGGCCAAGGCACTTGTCGAGAGCGCGCCGAAGGCCGTTGTCGAGAAGGTCAACAAGGAGACTGCCGAGAAGGCGAAGGAAGCCCTCGAGGCTGCCGGCGCCACGGTGTCCGTCAAGTAGCCCTTCTTTACCGACTCGAAATCGGCCGCGTTCCAGACTTCTGGGACGCGGCCGATTTCGTTGTTCCTGCATGTGAATATCTCGAACACACGTTCGAATATCATGGTAGGGTTTCGGTATGCCAAATAGTCACTCCCGCCGCCGCGGGACCACCTACACCGCCGATGCCCCTGTGGCGCCTCGGCCGTGTGTGGATTCGTTTGTGGTGCTGGCTGGGACCGATCCGTTTTCGCTTTCGTTGGATCAACAGGTGGAGCTACTGCAGGACTTTGAGCGGCACGCGGCGTGGATGG
>Ga0209390_10001524_pt1 | contig 44401 bp, 35 predicted proteins | sample BON01_FD_187212 | JGI IMG/M metagenome (GOLD analysis project Ga0209390, IMG submission 187212) | Freshwater microbial communities from Lake Bonney liftoff mats and glacier meltwater in Antarctica - BON-01 (SPAdes) (version 2) | ecosystem: Environmental > Aquatic > Freshwater > Ice > Glacier...
CGCTTTACTTAACTTATGCTCTCTACTGATATCATCAGCTGTCTTGCCTTGCTCAAATTCCTTTAAAATCTTTGCAATCTGTGTCGGTGAAAATTTACTCTTTCTCATATTTACTGTTTAAAGTTATAAAATTATTCTACTTTTAAACAGTTCTGTTTTTGGGGAAGCTTACACTTGAATTTAGCTCTTATACAAAACGTTGTGGTGTATTAAAGAAAGTCATCATTAGAATGAAGATATAGAAACTGACGGGTTAATTTATAGCGAGCAAACGATGACTAAACTAAGTCATATTGTAGACTCGCTGAATTTGAAATTTAAGACTTGCGACTTTGATAAAGCTTTCTATTCCATGCAACAAGCATTAGGGCACCTTGTCAAACTTGACGCCGGGAACATCGCATCCGCAAAGAAAGATTAGGTAATCAAAATATTATTATCTTCGAAAATTAATTTACGGTACCATGCCGCTGTTATAAAGCTACAAAACGTTTGGGTTTAAGGCAAATAGCCTATTTATGTTAAACAGAAAGTTCGTGTGTATTAATAAGGTTCCTTAAATGTAAAATTCAATACCAAAGCCAAGCTTATGAAACATCTTTTAGCGCTTTCCCTTTTAATCTCTATTTCAACATTGTTTGGACAAGCAGGTGGCGAAAATTGCGCTTCAGCAACTGTTATCCCTGCTATACCTTATGTAGGAAATGGAAATACTACAGGAGCTGTTGATGATTACTTTGCAAGTTGTCCAGATGTTGGGAATCTAGGAGGTGGAGCAGATCAAGTATACGTATACCTTAATGGATCTGCTAATGTATATGTAAATATAAGTTTATGTCAGAACATCACTGATTATGATTGCCAGTTATATGTGTATAAAAACAACTGCACCGGAACACCCGTTGGATGTCAGGAAGATGGTTGTCAATCACCGAATTATTCAGCACCCTATAACGCGGTAATTACAGCTCAACTCCTATTAGCCAATACCACTTATTACTTTGTTGTAGATGGTTATGATGTCGGTTCGATGGGAAACTACCAAATCAATGTTGATTTTAGCATAGGCTTAGATGCTCCGGATTCTACAATTCTTCCTTTAGTTCTTATAAATACTTTAGGTCAAGCAATTGTTGATGAACCAAAAATCAACACCAACTTAAAAATTATTCACAATGGCCCAGGATTAATGAATCATCCTAGCGACCCTGCTAACATTTATGATGGGTTTGCAGGAATTGAAATTCGGGGATCTTATTCTGCTTCTTTACCTCAAAAACCTTTTGGTGTTGAAACAAGAGATGCTTTGGAAGCAAACAACAATGTTTCTCTTTTTAATATGCCCGCTGAAAATGACTGGATTTTAATTGCCAATTATAACGACAAAACATTTTTACGAAATATTTTAGCTTTCGATTTATTTACAAAAATGGAACATTACGCTCCTAGAACTCAATTATGTGAAGTAGTCATTAATGATATCTATAATGGAATCTATGTGTTTACAGAAAAAATAAAAAAAGATAATGGTCGCGTAGCTATTGCCACACTAAAATCAACTGAAAATGCTGGAGATAGCTTAACTGGAGGTTATATTTTTAAGGTGGATTATTGGAATGGCTCTAACAGTTGGGTGTCAGACTACAACAACCCCAACTATCCTTCGGATGAGGTAAGATACGTTTATGACTATCCGGATGAAAATGCCATTACGATTGAACAAAAAAATTATATCCAAGATAAAGTAAGTGCTTTTGAAGATGCTTTATGGGGTCCTGATTTTATGGACGCTATAAATGGTTACCGCCAATATATAGATGTGCCTTCTTTTATCGATTACTTTATTGTAAATGAATTTGCACGAAATATTGATGGATTTAAAAAGAGTAGAAGATTCCATAAAGACAAAAACAGTAACGATTCTTTGATATACGCTGGTCCGGTTTGGGATTTTGATTGGGCTTACAAAGATCACGATTCGGGCATGCTAAATGGCAGCGGTTGGATGCATAGCTTTTCTGGAGGATCTGATGTTAAACCACCGGGGTGGTATATGAGATTAATCCAAGACACTACCTTTGCAAATGAATTAGCCTGTCGTTATTTTGATTTGAGAACCAATATTTTAGATACGACTGTCCTATTTAACTATATAGATTCTATAGCGGATGTATTAAGTGTGGCACAAGCTCGCCATTATACACGTTGGCCTATCTTAGGTGTTAATGTAGGAACTCCAGAAATTGGAAGCCAACCGACGAGCTATGAAGATGAAATCATAAAATTTAAAGGATGGATTGGCGATCGATTAGTGTGGTTAGACAATAACATGCCTGGAAATTGTATTCCAATCATTCCTCCTGACACGGTAGTTATTCCTCCCGATACAGTAGTTATTCCTCCCGATACAACAGGTATTTTCGAGCCTGATAATAGACAACCATATTTGGCACTCTATCCTAATCCATCAAAAGATCAATTGAATATTTATGTTGATGAACCGATTAAAACGATAAGCATCTATGACTTAATTGGAAAACTAATTTTTACAGAAAATTATTCGTCAGGAAATTTACAAACTATAAATACCTCTCAGCTTTCTTGAATTTATATGGTTATTATTGAACTTAAAGGAGGTAAGATACTCCAAGCTAAATACATTAGTCAATAGCCTATTATTGATAAAAAGCACCGATATAGCTCTATTTTATAGCTCAAACCAAAAGAAATAAGGGTTAAATTATGTACCAATTCCCTTAATAGTTTTGGTCGCTCCAAGGAATAAAAAAGCGATGCCTTCCCTTGAAAGGAGGACCTCGCTTTTTTAAAACTGATTGGATGCTTTGTTTATCTCAATATAGTAACTGAACCACTCATTGTTTTAACCGTTCCATCAAACATAGCAACATCAACTTGATAAATGTAAGCGCCAATTGGCATTGGCTCATTATTGTATGTTCCGTCCCAAGCATTTCTAGGATTAATTGAACCACTCATACATTCCGCTTCTACATCTAAAGGATCCGTTAATCCATTTGCTTGATTAGCATTATGGAACAATTCTTCGCCCCAACGATTGAAGATTCTAACATCTAAGCTCGTTCCGCCTAATACATTGATTTCGAAATTATCATTTAAGCAATCTCCATTAGGAGAAAACGCGGTTGGCATGAAGAATTGTGCTTCTTGACTTACATTTACTCTTAAGGTATCTGTTACATTACAACCATTACTATCTATGACGCTAACGGTTACAGTCAAATCTTCTTCAGGCATCATAGTTGGTTCTAAACAAGGACTTCCGCATAATGTCGTATCTAGATTTGCAGAACTCACTGCTGACCAATTTGCTTGAACAACAGCAACTCCGGTACTCAATATATCTGCAAGCAATTGAACTTCTTCCCCTCTAATAATGAATAAGTCATCTGCCCAGAAAACACCATCATTACCAGCACCTAGCAATTGAAGTTCAGTCACTGGATTTTGAACAATATCAAACTGATTAGAAGTATTGCATTGGTTGTTATCTACTACAAAAATCACATAAGTTCCAACGGCTAGATTTTCAAATACACTGTCTACTTGAATCAGTCCATTCAATTGATAAGTGTATGGCGCATTTCCGCCTTGAACGATCACGGCAACTTCTCCATTTTCATTCGCTAAACAACTTACGCCTTGGGTAGTGGTCGTAATTTGCATAGCTACTGGATTAACGAGGCCAGCGGTATCTGAAACCACACAGCCATTGTTATCTGTCACCGTCACGATATAAGAAGTATCTCCTGCCAAATTATTAGCTAGAGCCCCACTTTGAATTGGATTTGTATTCCAAGAATAAACATATGGCGCATTTCCACCTGAAGCACCTACTAAGGCCATTCCTGTTTGTTGTCCGTTACAAGTTGGATTCGTTACACTCACAGAAGTAACAATTTTAGGAGCTTGAGTGATAGTGTAACTTGCATTTACTGCGCATCCATTCGCGTCAGTAACGGTCATGATGTATACTCCAGCTACCAATGAATCGACAACTTCCGTATTCATGCCTCCTGGGTTCCATACAATCGTGTAAGGAGCAGTTCCACCTGATATTACCGTTTCCAGTGATCCATCATTCCCTCCAAAGCAACTTACATTCGTTTTTCTAATCAAGGTAATGGCTAAAGCAGCACTTGGTCCTTGAACGGTATCACTTAAGAAAATTTGGCAGCTATGTGCATCTGTCACGACAACACTGATCACTCCACTTCCAATACCTGATATTGATTGCGTAATTTCAAAATTAGCCCATAAGTATGCGTAAGGTGCCGTTCCACCAATAACATTCGCAGTAGCAGTTCCCGTTTGGTCTCCAAAACAGCTTTCATCGCTTATGCTTAAACTACCACTTAAAGCGCTTGGACTAGTCAATGTTTGACTAATTACAGCAATACAAGCGTTCGCATCTGTTACCGTAAGGGTATATATTCCTGATCCCAGACTATATAAATCCTCCGTGTTTCCTAAAACACTTGTTCCGTCTGACCAAGAGAAAGTATATGGCGCAACGCCACCAGCTGCACTTACATCAACATAGCCATCAACATTACCTGCACATTGAACATTTCCATAATTAGCAACAACTAATGAAAGCGTTGAAGGAGAAGCTACTACTGCTGATAGCGTTTGAGAACAACCAGCACCGTCTGTCACTGTAACTGTATAGGTCCCGCCTGCAACATTAATTAAGTCTTGGTTAAAAGTGTTATTAGACCAAACATAAAAATATACATTATTACCCCCACTTACCGTAATATAAACCGCACCGGTATTAGAACCTGCACATTGTAAAGCTACTACGCTATCTAAACTAACTACTAGTGGAGGATTTGAAGTAATTGTTGCACTTGTCGTTGCGCTACAACCATTCGCATCTGAAACCCCAAAGGTGTATAAGCCTGGAGCTAAACCACTAAATACATTACTCGCTTGTGCGCCTCCTCCATTAATCGTGTAGGAGAATGCTGCTTGTCCACCTGTAGTCGCTAAAGTAACTGAACCATCGTTCTGTCCTGCACAACTCACATTCGTTTGACTTTGTACTGCCAAGCTTAAGGTATATTGATTCACTAATGTAGCTGTTCCTGTTGCAGTACATCCATTCGCATCTGTTACATTTAAACTATACGTTCCAGCACTTAAGCCCGCAAAGTTTGAGTTTGTTTGCGTTGCACCGCCATTCAATGCATACGTATAAGGAGCTGTTCCACCTCTTGCGCTGATTGTGATTTCTCCGTCATTACTATTTGCACAACTTGGATCTGTCGTTATCCCATTCACCGCTATTGCCGTCGGCGCTGCTACTACCCCTGAGCTTGTTGCTGTACATCCATTCGCATCCGTTACCGTTAAAGTATACGTTCCTACTCCAACGCCACTTAGATTTTGGCTTGTTCCAACTTGTGCGCTAGAGGCATCTGTCCAAACATAAGTATACGCCGGTGTTCCACCGTTAACGCTTGCTTGAACCAATCCATTTGATAAACCAAAACATGTTACGTTCGTCGTTCCCGTTGTTGTTGCAGATAAAGCACTTGGCGCAGTGATTGCTACGGTTATACTTGTTATACATCCTCCTTGACCAGTTACCACTACATTATAGTTGCCTGCTGCTAAACCTGTAAAGTTTCCACTTACTTGTCCAACTCCACCATTTATTGCATAGCTTAATGGCGCTTGTCCACCTATGGCACTCACGTAGATCGCCCCTGTGCTTTGACCATTACACAATACATTTGTTGTACTGTCTAAGTTCATTACTAGTAGAGGATTTGAAGTGATTGTTGCACTTGTCGTTGCGCTACAACCATTCGCATCTGAAACCCCAAAGGTGTATAAGCCTGGAGCTAAACCACTAAATACATTACTCGCTTGTGCGCCTCCTCCATTAATCGTGTAGGAGAATGCTGCTTGTCCACCTGTAGTCGCTAAAGTAACTGAACCATCGTTCTGTCCTGCACAACTCACATTCGTTTGACTTTGTACTGCCAAGCTTAAGGTATATTGATTCACTAATGTAGCTGTTCCTGTTGCAGTACATCCATTCGCATCTGTTACATTTAAACTATACGTTCCAGCACTTAAGCCCGCAAAGTTTGAGTTTGTTTGCGTTGCACCGCCATTCAATGCATACGTATAAGGAGCTGTTCCACCTCTTGCGCTGATTGTGATTTCTCCGTCATTACTATTTGCACAACTTGGATCTGTCGTTATCCCATTCACCGCTATTGCCGTCGGCGCTGCTACTACCCCTGAGCTTGTTGCTGTACATCCATTCGCATCCGTTACCGTTAAAGTATACGTTCCTACTCCAACGCCACTTAGATTTTGGCTTGTTCCAACTTGTGCGCTAGAGGCATCTGTCCAAACATAAGTATACGCTGGTGTTCCACCGTTAACGCTTGCTTGAACCAATCCATTTGATAAACCAAAACATGTTGCGTTCGTCGTTCCCGTTGTTGTTGCATTCAACTGAAGAGGATTTAAAATTTGCACAGCTATTGTAGCAATACAAGAATTCGTGGTATTCACAGTCAAATTGTAAATTCCTGCACTTACATTTAATAAATCTTCTTGATTTGAAACAAGGACACCATTTAGTCTCCATGCAAAGTTATAAGGTACTGTGCTTCCTGTGGTTGTTATAAAGATTGAAGCATTTGCATCGCCAAAGCACAACAATTGTCTCACAGAATCTAGTTCAATATGAATTGGAGAACTTTCTAAAATCGACGCACTTAAGACATCTGTACATCCATTAATATCAGAAGCATAGAAAGTGTAAGGTCCGGCCACTAAATTATTATAAACTGAGTCTGATTGAAAAATAGCGTTGTCATTAGAGAAAGAAAAAGGAGCTATTCCTCCAACTGTGCCCAATTCAATATAGCCATCAGCACTTCCTGGACAAGAAACATTCTTTAAAGAATCCAATACTAAATCAAAGGTATATTGAGCAGTAAGTGTTGTATCTTTTGTATAAATACAATTATTATTATCTCTAACTGCAATAGTATAGGTTCCTGGAGTTAACCCAGCAAAGTTATTACCACTTTGGAAAGCTCCACCTCCAATCGCATATTCATAATTTGGTGTTCCACCCGAAGCATTAACAGAAATTGCTCCATCATTCGATGTTGCGCAATTTGGTTCAAGTATAGTAAAATAAATCATTATAGAATCTGGTTGCGCAATAACGATTGGGTTTGCCGCATAACTTTGGATACATCCAAAAGAATTTTTAACTAGGACATCATAATTTCCTGAGGCTAAAGCTGTAAAACTATTCGACACTTGATAGTTAAGCCCATTATTAATAGAGAATGAATCTGCAGAGGCAATAATATTAATAGACCCTATATTTTGTCCATAACATTGTAAATTTTGCGTAGTGATATTTGAAATCACTGGTCTTGGATTAACTATTACTGGTTTAGTTGCACTCATGGTTGAACAACTACCCGCATTAACCGTAACAGTATAACTATAAGTAGCCGCTGGCAATGCAGTAGAAGTTACATATGAACTGCTATTGGGTCCTACATTTACACCATTTATTTGCCATTGATAAGCATAGCCTCCTACTCCCCCGCTTGCACTTGCGGATAAGGTTATAGAGGCTCCTTGACAAACACTATCGAGTCCTGATATAGAAACGAGCACTGCCGGTTGAACAGTAACTGTAAATGCGGTTGAAGTATCTCGTTTACATGCGCCACTTTGCACTACTGCGCTATAGGAAAAGGTTCCTGCTGCAGGTAAAATGCCGGGAGCGTATGTACTGTTCGTATTTACGATATTCGTTTGTGCTCCTCCATTAAAACTAACTAACCAATTTTGAATTGCACCGACATGTCCCGTAAGCGATAAATTACCAGGATTGCCACCTACACATATGGTCGTTGTTGCTCCCGAAACTACTCCCCGAAGGGTAACCGGATTAATAGTAATTTCAACTGCTGCAGAAAAAACTGTAGCTGCGCAAGGCGGATTATTAACTGCAGCTCGATACCAATAACTCAAATTAGACACACCCAGATTACTAATACTAGTTCCATACGATGGGGATGTTTGGCCAGATAAATTACTAAAACCTGTCGTAGCATTGGTTGTTGATACTTGCCATTGTATACTTCCTGTATATCCATTGGCGTTTACAACAAAACTTGAGTCAGAACACAATATCAAGGTACTTGAATTTACACTTCCCGCTATTGGATTTGGATTTACAATTAAGGTAACAGGATTTGACGGTATTACATCACAAACTCCATTTTTCACATTAGCTCTAAAGGTATGTAAACCAGGAATTGAGGCATAAGGGACTAAAGAAAAGCTAGCTGAGCTTGAGCTTCCTGAAGCCGTACTCCATGTTCCCCCACCGTCACTTGAATATTCCCATCCTAGAATTGTTCCAGTATATCCTGTTAAGATTAAAGGACTAGGAACAGATGATACACAAATCGTTTGAGTGACAGGCGAAATTGTTCCTGGAATTGTTGTGGGATTTACACTTACTGTTATACTTTCACAAAAGGTATTGGAACCTCTACATGGAACGCCTTCTATATAGAATGACGCATAATAGGTTGTAGTAGCTGTTGGGCTAAGAACCGAGATACTTAATCCAGAACCAATATAAGTTCCACCACAAGATCCAGAATACCATCTCAACTCATCTCCAAATCCGTCATTATCAAAACCTGAAGTTGAGCCATTGTGGGCTAAAGTAATCGTCCCCGGATCATCGGCACATATCGTAATGGTAGATGAACTTGAATTCACTGTGGCTATTCCATAATCTGCGGATTTACATCCACAAACCGTTAAATTATAAAAATTGGTACAAAGTGGGTCTAATGCAACGTCATCTCCCCCTCTTATATCCCATGTTTGTGCAGGATTTATTAAATTCCAATTCCAAGCATCTAAATTTCCAATTGGGTTCAACACCACCCCATTACTAGCTACTGTTACATCATAGCCTGTAACACCTGCGATAGCATCTTCATCGAAGGTCATTGTAATAGGTGTAACAAGAGCTGTATTTCCAATGAAATTGCCTTGAACTAAGGAAATACTTCCCAAAGTAGAATTTTGAAGTGCAAAATGGGTTTCACCATGATAAGCAGAACCAGCTAAAGGAGTTGCACATGATCCATCCGTTTTTAAGTAATTGATATCTACATTGATGTCACTTATGTATGAGTTCACCGGAAAATTTCCAGGTGCAGTAAAACTAGTACTTGGGCTATTCCCTGCGGAAACATCAAATGAAGCGATCCATGTTTGATTTGCTTTAGTAACACAATTAAAAGTACAATTAACTGCATTTATATTGATTGTTGAATAACACAAACTTCGAGTCCCTCCATTGGAAGTATAAACATTATAGGTCTTTGAAGAACTAACACTTAAAGTGGTTGAAGATACGGATCCATTATACACCACCGTAGCACCATCAAGTACTTGATAATTTCCGCCAAAAACTGCCCCTGAAAAGGACAACGTAATATTTGTAGCAGTTCCTACACATATTTGAGTAGTATTTGCCGAAACTAAGGGTCTTGGCGAGGTATAACGCGCATAGAATTCCCCTCCAAAGTCTGAACTACCGTGCCAATTTGTAAATCTTTGGAATGTATTATTTTGGTTCGGAGGTGCGAATCTATAATTAATACCAGTAGACACGGTTTCATCATATCGATAATCATCATCATCAAAGAGGGAGGTGCAATAATCACAACTTCCACCGCAATCATCTCCCTCGTAATGTCCACGAAGGCTAAAACTAAACGGAACCGTAGTTGCATTTGGACCGGCAGCACCAAAACTATAGTTATAAACCGTAACATCAGAATGGTTCCAAAATCCAATCTGAAAAAAGCCTCCTTGAACAAGGCATTGCCCCCCAACCCAGCCTAGTCCGTCTATATTTGCTACATCAGCAAACCACCATTGCCAATTACTCTCATCGTTAAAAAAGGGATCTTCATACTCTTCGTTCCATGCTTGTGTTGCAACAAGCTGAACGCTCATACATCCATCACCATAAGACTGGGCAAAAGAAGCGGTAAAAAAGAGGGTGATAATTAAGAGTAAGATATTACGCATAATATGAGTTTTAGAGGATAGTTGAAGTTAGTTGGGTAGCTTAGTTTTGCTCAGTTTTTTTGAGCGCAGTTTGTTTTTTTGTTTCTTCAATCTTTTTTACAATTTGAGTTTTATAAGCTCCAACATCAAACCATTCTGGAAAAATAGGTTTGATTTTATAAATTTGGTAAAACTGGTCTGGATGAAAAACAAAGTACCAAGCTTGCATATCCAGCTCGAAATTTAATTCATCTTCGAATTTATTCCCTGTGTTTTTAAGCTGGGGCTTTTCATAAGATGACAAAGGTCGAATGAAATAAGGAATTTCCATAATGTCTACATAGCCTGTATAATATGGATTCAATGCTGTCAGTTCTGGAGCATTGACGAATGCTTCATATTCAAAACAATACAACTTTTGCCATCTCTGGATAGCAAAATCATATTGTTCCATATTATAATTAACTTCTTTGGGGTTCGGGAAATGAGGTGCCACGGTATTCAGTCGCTTATCACTTATCTTGGAGCCTTGGACCCACTGCCACATAGCATGTTCAAAACCTTCGTTTTGTGCTTTGGAAACAAGTAAAAAAATAGAAAAGAGGATAGTTAGAATAAATTTAAATTTCATAGTCTCAGTTTAGAATGTTGGAGGACCTATAAATCTAAATATATTTTACTATAAAATCAAATTATTCTAATGTAAATTATTTCTTAAAATGTGAATTTACCTTGTAAAGTGAAAGATCTTGGCGCGTCTGGTTTTGCAGGTCTCAATTGATAGTCATTATTGAACGCATTTTTACAAATAAATCCAAGGGTGAAATTTTCTGAGAAATGAAATTGGGCTCTCAAATCCACGACAAAATCGCCTTTAAAGTTTTGCGAATCTCTATACTCCTGAATGTTGGGAATAGCAAAAGCAAAAACGGCATCTACTCTATCCATAAAGCCATAGTAACGTATATTTGTTCCAAATGAAAACTTCTTAAAATCAACATTTATGTCCATTTTAATGGTATGTCTAAATCTATATCTAAGCAAACCGTACAATATATTTTGCTCTCCAGAATCATAAAATTCTTTATATTCTTCTTTGGAAATCTTGAATGCTCTAAATGCGCCTTTAATAACCGGTAAAATTCGGTTTAGGGTGGTATCCTCTTCAGCATTTGCGGCATAATTATAAGTATATCCAAACTGATAAGTCAAGACCGCTTTTTTAATTTTATTACTTCCAGAAATTGTTCCTTCCCAACCAAAAATTCTTGCTTCGGCAATATTCTCATTTCTAAAACCCAAGTAGGAGGAACTATCTATTGGATCGGTATATCTATCAAAAGTAAACTCCGTCATATCTACAAATTTTTGATAGAATACGGCAGCATCAATCTTAGCTTCAAACTTAGGCGTTTTAATAATCTTCTTATATCCCAATTCAAAAGAGTACCCTTCTTCAGGTCGAATGTCAGGGTTAGGACCCGCATAGATATTTTGCACCCCTCCTAAATCAACTGTTGTTATAATCTCTTTAACAAACCTTTCAGCTATAGATGGAATACGAAAAGATTGACCAAAGCCAAAACGCACGAAGTTTTTATGACCAATTTCATAACTAGCTCCAGCATTAAATACTGGCTTGGATGCTTTATTCACTCCATCTATTGTTGTAAAATCAAATCTAAAACCTCCAGCTAAGGTTAAATCTCTCCATCCAAAATCACTTTGCGTATAGAAACTTGCGGTATTAATATTAAAATTAGCTTTCCCATCTCCTAAGTACTGTCTGAAAGAGGCAGCCTTAATTCTGTCGTGTGTATTCACAATTCCAAAAGAAGAGGTTCCGCGAATTTCCTTTGCGGGTCTATTGTAGGTTTTTTTATATTGAAAATCATTATAGACTTTAATGGAATTATACTCTACTTCTCCTCCTTTATTAAGTCTTTGATCGTAATAAATTCTATTGATAAAACTCAATTGATTATTCTCCTTAAAAAAGTACTTCACCACAGGGTCAATACTATAACGCAAATATCTATCCTCGAAGGATCTTCCTTGATAAGCACCAGTTGAACTGTTATCCCATATAAAAAACTGGTCATTGTTTCGGTACAAAAGATTTGAATTCAGACTTAAAGTAAGCCCTTTTATTTTTTCGGGGGTATATCTCCATTTTACGTTATTTCGCACCCGATGATTAAATTGATTCAAAATGTGTGATTGACTATATATTAAGGCACCGCTCACCACCAAATCCATTTCATCACTGATTTTCCTCAAGTGCGCAAATTGAACGCCTAAGTCTTGTGGTTTTTCAAAAATATTGTCCGTTTTATCCCACCATTTACCAGCTTTAATTTGAGGGTTTCCATACATTGTATTAAATACAGATACTCGGGTTTCTTTATCTTTCGTAGGCCAATTTGTAGTAACCGCAACTATCCCATTTAGTGCTGCTGAACCATATTGAACGGAAGATGCCCCTTTTACCACATCAATAGAACTTACATTTTCCATGGGTATAAAATCCCATAAAATCTCATTTCTCTCCGGAGAAAGCAATGGAATCTCATCAATTACCAAAATAACTCTACTTCCCGTACCATAAGCATAACCACTTCCCCCTCTAATACTAACTTGGCCATCCAAAAGAGTTACTCCAGCTACCTTATCTACCGCTTCTGAGCCAATGGTAATGACGTTATTGTCTAACATTTCAGCGCTTATCGTTTCCACGGTTACCACTTCTTTCTCTGCGGTTATTCCTCTCTTCGTTGGACTATAGACTTCTACTTGTCCAATAAGCTGCTCAGACTGCTTTAGTGAGAAATTAAGTGCTTTACTTTCTCCTTCTTTTAAAGTTATTTCTTTACTACTTTCTTCGTATCCTATATATCTCACAAGAACGGCATAGGTGCCAGCGGGAAGAGCAATTTTGAACTTACCGTCAAAATCTGTTGTAGAAGCCCAACCTTTAGCCACGTCAACAACAACGTTTGCGGAAAAAACACCTTCGCCATTTTCATCAAGTATCACTCCGGTAATACTCGAATTATTTTGTGCATAAATTTGCACTGTAAAGAGTAAAACAAGTAAAGTCAATATTATTCTATTCATTTAAATATATTTGCGGAGTCAAAACTATAAAAAATTAACTATTATAGAGTACAATCCGCACAATTTGAACACACATCCTTTTCATATTACTTATACTCAAGCAACTGACAATTCAGTTAAATTGGCTATTGACAGCGTTTTTGCTAACTTTTTTTATTTTTTAAACTTCAATAATTATATCCTAAGTAAAGTTGAAATTAAAATTGGGAATGAAGATGATTGCCAATTTAATCTTTCTAAAATATTCATTCATAATTTTTTAACTCAGGAATTTCATCATTCAAAATGGTTTAATGATTCCCCCATAATAAAAGAAAACGGAGCACAAGATGTTCTCGGAACCTGCTTTTATATGATTAACTGTCTTCAAGAATATGCTGGCAGTCCATTAGATTACCTTGGTAGATTTGACTACGAGCATTCTTATCAAGCTAAATTCCGATGTGCTGAGGATCATTTAGTGTTAATGTACTTTCAAGAAATGGCAAAAGTTATTTTCGGTTCTCCCATACCCCTTCAGCAATCTCAATATCTCTTGAGTCATGATATAGATGCCTTGCATAGTTCATGGAAAGAGGAGTTGAAAAAGCAAATCAAAAATTTTTCATTTATACAAGCGACAAAAACTATTATCGCTCGAATTCAAGGGAGAGATGAATGGCAAAACATTCAAAACATTTTAGAAGATGAAATACGGCTTGAAATGCCTTCTACTTTTTTTTGGTTAGCTAAAAAAGGGGACACGAAATATAAAGGTGTAAAAAATGCAGATTACCACATAGAAGAGCCTTATGTAAAAAATTGTTTGTCCAGTATTGAATCCGCTTCACTTCATCAAAACGGGCTTCACAAGAGTATTTCAAGTTTGAGTTTTGAAGAGGAATTATCAAAACTGCCAGCCACTACAATAAACCGATTTCATTACTTAAAATTTAATATTCCCAAAGACTTTCAAGTTTTAAGCGATTCGAAAATTACAGCTGATTATTCTTTAGGCTTTTCTAAAAATATTGGCTTCAGAAATTCTTATGGATTACCCTTTATTCCATTTAATCCAATTACCCTTAGTTATTACAAATTTACCGCCTACCCTTTGCACCTTATGGATAGTAGCTTGTTCTATTACATGAATTGTCAGACTAATGAAGCCATGTTTGATAGCGTAGCTTCGTTCATTGAGAAACATTCCCAATCCACAGTTATTAGCGTACTTTGGCACAATAATTTTTATCAAAAAAAGGACTATCCTCGCTTACTACAAATGATAAAGAAGAATTTAACTCAAATTATGCAATAGAAAATATCTGCTTACAGCAGGCACGTATTAAGGATTTTAATTACGTAATTCAGGTTAAGCGATTACTTAAAATAAAAAGACCAGCACAAGTGCTGGTCTTTTTATTTTAGCTCACAAATGCAGCTTAAGGGAAGATTCCCATACTTCCATAAGCATCGGCTATTTTCATAATAGAAACGTAAAACGCTGCTGTTCTCAAGTCGGCTATTTTATGTTTTTTCTTTGCCTCTCTAATCGTTTTGTAGGCTTCAATCATGGTATCTTCCAATCCAGAATTTACTAGGTCAAGCTCATTTGCACCTTTAACTACTGCACTTCTTTGTTTTATAGAAATAGTCTTATTCGTAGCTTTTTCCAAAACATCAATCATGTTGTTTTGACTCAATTCTTCAAAGCGTTTATTCATTCTACCAAAACGAACATGTGATAGATTTTTTAACCATTCAAAATAAGAAACCGTAACCCCACCTGCATTGATGTAGATGTCTGGAATAATCATGATATTCTTTTTCAGTAATACTTCTTCGGCATCCGGAGTTATAGGGCCATTTGCTGCTTCGGCTATAATTTTAGCTTTAATGTTTTTCGCATTTTCAATCGTAATTTGATTTTCTAAAGCTGCAGGAATCAAGATATCACATTCTAGCTCTAAACCAGAATTTTTTCCTTTTATTTCTTTTGTGCCAGGGAATCCAATGATGGTTTGTTTAGACTTTCTATACTTCAATAATTTCTTGATGTCTATTCCGTTTGCGTCAAAGATCGTTCCTTCAATTTCCGTTATACCAATCACCTTTGCACCATATTCTGTGATAATATTTGCCGCATGAAAACCTACATTTCCTAAACCTTGAACCACCACTCTTTTGTCTTTCAAACCCACGGTTAAACCAATGGCTTCCATGTCATCTTTATAGCTCACTATTTCATTTAAACCATAAACCACTCCTCTACCTGTTGCTTCCGTTCTACCTCTAATTCCATTTAAAGAAACTGGTTTCCCTGTAACACAACCATAGCCTTCCACTTCATTTGGTTTCAAGGTAAGGTAGGTGTCTAGAATCCAAGCCATCTCTCTTTCTCCAGTTCCATAATCCGGTGCAGGAACATCAAGACCGGGACCAATAAAGTTTTTCTTTATTAATTCAGCAGTATATCTTCTTGTAATTTTTTCAAGCATTGCTACGGATGTATTTCTTGGACTAATTTTAATCCCTCCTTTTGCCCCGCCAAATGGAACATCAACGATGGCACACTTATAGGTCATAAGCGCAGCCAAGGCCATTACTTCATCTTGATTCACATGAATACTATAACGTATTCCTCCCTTGGTAGGCATTCGGTGATGTGAATGTTGCACTCGGTAGGCTTCAACTACCTGAACGTCATTTCCAACTTTCACTGGAAACTTCATTTTGTAAACACTGTTACACAATTTGATTTGTTCTAACAGTCCTTGTGGTAATTTTGTGTAAGCCGAAGCTTTATCAAAATTTCGTTCCACGTTTTTATAAAAACTTACCTGTTCTGACATAATATTTTGGTTTGGTTGATTTAAATTTATTTTTGTTTGATTTGTTCTTCTATTTTTTTAATTCGTTTATCCAGAAAGAATAAAAACCCTGCAATTCCAAGTAGAATAACTGTCAAAACTAAAATCACAGCAATCATTTTATTGCTAGCTTGCAATAATTGATCGTAGCCTTCTAAGTTTTGAGCGTGTAAAGTAAAACCTAAAAAAGCAATAACTAATGTGGTGATGTTAAATTTCTTCATAATTATCTTCTAAGACTTGTTTAATTGTATTTGCTCGAATTACTATTGATGCTACCCATAAAGAAAGTGCAATCCAGCCAAGTGTCGCTGGATAAAAAAAGATTCTAAGTGTGTTGTCCAAATCATAAGAACTGAAGGCAGGATTTCCCCCATTTCCAGGATGCAAAGAATCTGTTAATCTTGGAATTACAAAAATGAAAGCGATGTATATTACAAAAGCAAAAATATTGTAAGTCGCGGCCAATTTCCCTCGCTTCATTTCATCGTCTACGCTTGCTCTCAAAATCATATAGGCGATATAAATTAACATGCCAATTGCCGCACCGTTTAACTTTGGATCATTCGTCCAAAATGCGCCCCAAGTACTGCGAGCCCAAATCATACCCGTTAGGATTCCTAAGCTTCCAAACAGTACACCTATGTTTGCAAAACTTGCTGCGTAATTATCTTTCAAAACCGTGGGTTTTGATAAATAAGAAATGCTATAAATAAAGGATAAAAATAAAAGCACCACCATGGCAAACCACATTGGTACGTGATAGAGTAAATTTCTAATGGATTCGTTTAAGATGGGTAAATTAGGGAAAGCCAAGCCTTCTTGACCATTATACAAAGGAACGTACAAACCTCCAATCAAAGCAAAAAGTAAAAGAAGTATCCCCGAAAACTTCCACCAATATTGTTTTAAAAATTTATCCATAGAACCTTAGTCGCGCCAAAGATACGGAAATAGAATAAGTGCTAGTAATAAAGGGATAAAATTAAAACCTAAAGCTATCCACACATTGTTATCAAAATTTAAACTTAGTTCAGGCTTAAATGCCTCCCCGAATAATTTCACGATGATCGTCAGCAAAGGAATGGCTAATGGGAATCCTAATATGACTGATAGGGATAAATTAGATCCTGCTTTGGCAGCAATAGCACTGATATAAGTGAATAAAAAAGAATAGCCCACCGTCCCAATAGTCAAAGCTAAAAAATAGACCCAAATATTTTGACTAGGATTACCCAAAATAAGCCAAAAAATTAGCGTAGTTAACACAGATAAAAACAAACTGATTAAAGCGTTTACCAATATCTTAGCAAGAATAAACACTCTTGCGGGCATCAAATTATAATAGAATAACATGCGACCATGACTCTCCTTAGAAAAAGATCTAAAAGTGGCATTCACCGTTGTGAATAAAACAATCAACCAAAAAAAAATAGACCAAATGGTGGGTAATAAATCTTCTCGAACTCCTTGAAATTCTAGCGAGAAGTATACTAAGTAAACTGTCGACAAAACATACATCAATAAAGCAGCTATTGCATATTTCAAGCGGAATTCTAATTTCAATTCCAAAAGCATAAATTGTATAACACCTTTTGCCAAGTTCACGATGCAAAGATAATGGAATTGCTAGTCTAAAATAGAAAATCCATTTCCAAATTTAGAATTATCCTGAAATATCCTTTATAACTTCATTATAGCCTATGCTGCAAGGGTTGAAAATGCGATAAAATAAGCGCATTTGGAGATTTTTTCATGGCATACCATGGTGAAATAAAAACGAATAGCAAATTGTTCTATTTTGAAGCAGCTTCAAACTGTAATAGATTTTCCAATGCATAATGCAGGATTAAGAATTAAGTTAGTATTTTTGGCTACACAAAACCATTAGATGAAAAAGATATTAGTAGCGAACAGAGGAGAAATTGCATTGAGGATTATTCGTTCCCTGAAGGAAATGAATATCCGCACCGTAGCTGTTTATTCTGAAGCGGATAGAGACGCTCCTCATGTTAAAGCTGCTGATGAAGCGGTGCTTTTAGGACCCGCACCTTCAAAAGACTCCTACTTAAGAGGAGACAAAATACTAGAAGCATGCAAAGAATTAGGCGTGGATGGCATTCATCCTGGATTTGGCTTTTTAAGTGAGAATTCAGTTTTCGCCAATGCGGTTGAAGCCGCAGGAATTACCTTCATCGGTCCCTCTGCTCATGCTATGGAATTAATGGGGAGTAAATTGGCTGCTAAAGAAGCCGTTTCAAAATACAACACCCCGCTAGTTCCAGGAACAGAAGAAGCAATTTCAGACGTTGAAGTTGCCAAAAAGAGAGCAGTAGAAATAGGCTTTCCTATTTTAATTAAAGCTTCTGCCGGTGGTGGTGGAAAAGGAATGCGTCTTGTAGAAAACATTGAAGAGTTTGAGGAGCAAATGAACAGAGCAATCAGTGAAGCCATTTCGGCTTTTGGCGATGGAGCTGTATTTATAGAAAAGTATGTATTAGGCCCGCGACATATTGAGATTCAAGTATTGGCAGATAAACATGGCAACATTGTCTATTTGTTTGAAAGAGAATGCAGCATCCAACGAAGACATCAAAAAGTAATTGAAGAAGCACCATCATCTGTCTTAACCCCAGAACTAAGAAAGAAAATGGGCGAAGATGCAGTTAATGTGGCAAGATCTTGTAACTATGTTGGTGCTGGAACCGTTGAATTTCTTTTAGACGTCAACAGAAATTACTATTTCTTAGAAATGAATACCCGTTTGCAAGTGGAACATTCGGTAAGTGAATTAATTACGGGTATTGACTTGGTAAAAGAACAAGTTCGAGTAGCAAGAGGTGAAAAATTAGCCTTTACTCAAGATGATTTAAAAATTAATGGCCATGCCATTGAGTTAAGAGTTTATGCCGAAGATCCAAAAAACAATTTCTTGCCCGATATTGGAAAATTAGAAGTTTATAAAAAACCTGAAGGCCCTGGCGTTCGAGTAGATGATGGTTTTGAAGAAGGTATGCAAATTCCAATTTACTATGATCCAATGATTTCAAAATTAATCGTTCATGCTGAAAGCAGAGAAGCAGCAATTGGCAGAATGAAAAGAGCGATTAAAGAATATCATATTAAAGGCGTGAAAAACACCTTGAGTTTCGGGAGCTATGTCATGAACCATCCCGCTTTTGTTTCAGGTGATTTTGACACCGGTTTTGTGAAAGACCATTTCAAACCTGAGGATTTAGACAAACCGTGTGAAGACGAAATGGAAATTGCCGCATTCTTAGCCGGGCATATTTATTCTAAAAGCAGCAACAAACAAGAAAACATTTCGGTGAAAAGTTCGGAGAGCAAGTGGAAAAGAAACCGGAGTAATGCATAATGGAACATTGCTATTAGACCTCAAATAGCTTTGACTAATGGAAATATGATTAAGCGATTATAATCCTTTTTTCGAATAAAACTAGCCAGAAAACCCAACTGCGCTAGAGGTGATAAGAGGTCTTTCGACCTGCAAAATTCATCCTTTCTAATTTACTAAAATACGTTCCAAAAACACCCCAATCTCTTTTCTTACAGAATACCTGGATTGATAAGCATTGTTTACGAAAATGCTGAAAGCCAAAACTTGTCCATTGTCTTTAGTCAAGTAGCCAGCATAATTGACAACACCTTCTGCTGAACCCGTTTTAGCGCGGACTTTACCTTTGAGGCCCACTTGATTTAAATACTGCATAGTTCCTGATTCACCCGAAACCGGCAAGCTGTTCACGAAATCCTTATTCTCGTAAAAATCACACATCCAGTTGGCAGCAAAGTTTGGTGTCATGGCATTTAAGCGAGACAATCCACTCCCATCTTTAATAATGACTTGCTTCTCATCTGCGCTGCTTTGCTTTAGGTAGTTTTCAATAAGCTCTATTCCTGCAGCTGTTTGGTAATCATTTTGAAAACTCAAGCCCAAAGTATTCAAGATTCCTTCCGCAAATAGATTGACACTTTGATGATTCGTAACTTTAGCGATACTATATAATGCACTACTTTTTTGAGTAAAAAGCAAGGTCTTGTCAATGCCCGCTAACTTAGTATGTTCAACGGTGAGTACCATTTCTAATTCCTTTACAAAAGAATATTCAGGATTTGAATTTGCCCCCTTAACTTTAAAGATACTTGTCCCAGCGCTAATGGTACCGACCACTTCCCTCTCTAAAGAAAATGGCGCTCCTAAAATAAACGAATGATCGCCTTTCTGAGCACTACTACAAGTCAGTTTTAAGTCAAATTTATAAGAAACTGGCAAATCAATTTCCTGAATACTTGGTATCAAACCATCCGCTTTTTGAAGAAAGGAAATGGTGTACATGTTCTGCTTGTAGTTGAAAAGCTTTGAAGCAACCCCATAATAATTACCAATATCTTCAAACAACCAAGTTAGTGGCGTATTATGTTGTCCTGGCTGCCCTAAAATAAGCACCTCACCTGCAATGCTAGTGATGCCTTTCGCTTTCAATTGACTCAGCACTTCCTCCAACAAATCATTGCTAAAATGTTTTGAATTAGTAGTTGGGTCGCCACTAGGTTCAATCACTAAATTTCCATTCAGTTTTCCATTGGCTATATTTCCGGTATAATAAACCTTGGTTTCATAACTAAAATTACTTCCCAACAATTGCAAAGCACAGGCTGTAGTAATTATTTTCTGTATGGATGCCGGATAAAAAAATTGAGTTGCATTGTATTCAAAAATTGGATTGCCTGAATTGACTTCTAAAACACTCACACCTATCGTGGCTCCTTGAAGTGCTGAAGAATTTTTGAAATTTTCAAAACTTTGTGCAAGCTGGCCGTAGCCTGCAAACCATAAACTCACAAACACTAGGAATACTAACTTTTTCATTACAATTGAATTCTTGAAATTAAAGAAGGAATTGTGTGAGGTGCTGCAATCATTTCTGCTAATCTGCGCGCTACATCTTGAGCCTTATACAATTGATTGTTACTCTTTAAATCTTGAAACTTTGCTATTTGACTAAACTGTTCACTACTTGTTTCTCGAATTTGATCTTGCATTAAAGTGTCCACCACACCCGGAGCAATTGCATATACTTTTACGGGTTTATCAGCGTGTTCTTGCTCCTTAGCAATTGCTTCAGTATACATATTCAAAGCGGCTTTAGCGCTGCAGTAATTTGCCCAACCATCATAAGCGGAAGTCGCTGCACCTGAACTGATATTAACAATCAACTTTTCGCAATTGCAAGCCTGATAGGCCTTTATAAATTTATTTATTAAGATTGCCGCAGATGTAAAGTTTACCTGCATGGTATCTTGAATATTTTGATTGGATTGTCTTCCCACATATTTCACTTCGCCAAGCGTTCCCGAATTATTAACTAGAACAATTTTTTTTGCATCCTGCAAAGCGGAGAATTCAAACGCCTCCACTTCGCTTGGTTTGGAAAGGTCCATAACATAATGTGTAAATTCTTCCTCATGCAGCTTATTTGACCTACTCAAACCAACTATTTGTTGCTGCGGATACTTTAACAATTCTTGAACTAAGGCCTTCCCTATTCCGCTACTTGTTCCTGTAATAAAATAATAATTCATGAAATTGTTATTTAGATGAACTCTAAATTGTTAATTTTGTTTACTAAAAGAGATACAAAGCTAAGTATTCTTGCAACAATTTAATTATGAGTGAGGCATTAAGAGATAAAGAAGAGCTGAAGAATGCAATTATTGAGGCAATGAAGACCGTATACGACCCAGAAATCCCTGTGGATATTTATGAGTTGGGGTTAATCTATGAAATCAATATCGACGATGATCGAAATGTAGAAGTAATAATGACCTTAACTTCTCCCTCTTGCCCCGTGGCAGGTTCTCTTCCCCAAGAAGTGGAAGACAAAACCGCAGGGGTATCCGGCGTAACAGAGGCTTGTGTAGAATTGGTTTTTGAGCCACCTTGGAATCAAGACATGATGAGTGAAGAAGCGATGTTGGAACTCGGATTTTTATAGTAATGATTCATGGCAAAAAGGATATCAATCCTAAATTGTCAATTGCTTAAAAAAAATTCAGCAAGCGTAAGCGTTAGCTAGAATTATTGCTTCAACCAGTGTAGCTCTCAAATAAAGTGTATCAAGAAATATAGAAGGATACTGAAGCGTTAATTAAAAATAGTTCGGAGTATCCTCAAAACTAGTAAGCATAAAACCGGTTCAAAGAACTGAAAAAAATTAAACATTAATCATTAACATTTAATAATTACCATATGTATCCACCAGAATTAGTAGCGCCGATGAAGGCCGATTTAACAGCTATAGGATTTGAACAATTAACTACAGCAGCGGAAGTTGAAAAGATATTGAACTTGCAAGAAGGCACCACTTTTTTAGTTGTAAATTCAGTTTGTGGATGTGCTGCGGGAGCCGCAAGGCCAGCAGTGAAAGAAGCCATGAGCAATGAAAAATTACCTACAAGAATGGTCACTGTTTTTGCAGGAGTAGATGGCGAGGCTGTTCAAAAAGCTAGAGATTTCATGGCACCTTATCCTCCCTCTTCGCCAAGTATGGCAATTTTTAAGGATGGTAAGCTAGTGCACTTTATTGAGCGTCACCAAATAGAAGGAAATAACGCAGAATCTATTTCTGGTCATTTGAAACAAGTGTTTAATCACTTTTGTTAAAGATGTTGGTAGGATTTTTTAAAATCCTACTTCATTTTAATCCATTATAGAGAACTTTGCTTTTTTAAAAAACAGTCAATCACAAGTATGTTAAAATTTCACCCAGTTAAAGTAAAGAAAATTGTGCGTCAAACGAAAGATGCCGTTGCGATTACTTTAGATATTCCCGCAGAGTTAAAAAATCAATTCGATTACGTTCCTGGTCAATACATCACTTTCAAAGTGAACTTAAACGGAGAAAATTGCAATAGATCTTACTCGCTTTGCTCCTCACCTTTATTGAGTGAAGCCCCAACTGTTGCAGTAAAAGAAGTAAAAGGTGGAAAAGTTTCCACTTATTTTAATCAAAAATTAAATGAAGGGGATACTTTAGAAGTTATGCCTCCTCTGGGAAATTTCAAAGCCGAAATTACCAAAGAAGACAAGCAACATTATATACTTTTTGGTGGGGGAAGCGGTATAACGCCTTTGTTTTCAATAGTAAAATCCGCTTTACATGGCTCCTCTGATGCTAGAGTTTCTCTTTTTTATGCCAACTACAATAGTGAAGCCGTAATTTTCAAAGATGAATTGCAAAAGCTTCAAATAGATTTTGCTGGTAGATTTACTTTAATTCATGTATTTGACCAACCTGCTAAGATCGGTGGATTCTTGGGTTTTGGGAAAAAAGTAAGCGAAGAATTGGAATTTGTAGAAGGCATGATGACAGCTAAAATGTGCATTGACTTATTGAAAGCGCATACCGATTTAAACTTCAAGAGTGCCCAATTCTACATGTGCGGACCAAGCGGTTTAATGGACAATGTAAGTGGTGCTCTAGCAAAACTCCAGATCCCAGAAGATAGAACACATAGAGAGTATTTCACGGAAAAAAGTGAAAGTGAAAAACAAGAAGCTAGCGTTGGCAAAGCAGATGCTAATTTTAACGGAACGAGTCAAGTAGAAATCATCTATGATGGAACGAATTACGCCTTAGAGATTAGCGCAAAGGAAACGGTATTGGATGCCGCTTTAGATGCGAATGTAGACCCTCCTTTTGCTTGTATGGTCGGCGCTTGCACTACATGCCGTGCAAAAGTAACAGAAGGAAGTGTGAAAATGAAAGATAGTGAAGCTTTAACCGCCAAAGAAATAGAGGCCGGATATATTTTAACTTGCCAATCTCACCCAACCAGTTCAGTTTTGAAGATTACCTATGATGAATAAATTCAAAGCATTCCTAGCAACCACCTTCATTGGTGGCTTGGTGGTTATCTTACCACTGGCTATTTTCGCAATTCTTGCGAAATGGGTTATCGGAGTTTTTGATGGAATTCTCGATCCGTTCGTTAGCTTATTCCCTGAAAGATGGAATGAAATATTGATTAAACTATTAGCTGCAGCAATAATTACAATGATGTGTTTTGGTATCGGCTTAGCCGTGAGGACACAGTTTGGCACAAGTATCTTTTCGTGGATCGAAGATCAAGCTTTTGCAAGATTACCGTTTTATACCACCATCAAAGACACCGTGCAACAATTCTTTGGAAAAGAGAAGACGGCATTTTCACAAGTGGTCTTGATAGAACCTTTTAGTAAAGGCGTTAAAATGATGGGATTTGTAACTGATGAAAACGCAAATGGATGGCTTACAGTCTTTGCCCCAACAGCACCAAATCCTACCAATGGCTATGTTTTTATTGTTCGCAAAGAAGATGCAGAATACATTCATGCCAAGTCCGACATCGCTATGCGAAACATTATCAGTTTGGGCGCAGGGATGAGTAAAATGATTGAAGAATCAAGACTTACCCAAGCAAAAAAAGACTCCTCTCCAACTGTTTAAGTCCATTCTAGCAAACTAATTCTTGTTTTTTTTTGTTATAATTTCACTTAATCTAGAACAGTTCTAAACAAGGCTTTCTTTTAAGAGCCTAATCCCTTATTTTTGTAATTCGAAATAAAATTTATGAATAAAGACGATATCATATTAGAAGAAGCAACCTCTGGTGACTATAAATACGGTTTCACCACCAATATAGAGCAAGAAATTGCAGAGAAAGGTTTAAACGAGGATGTTGTGCGTTTCATATCTGCCAAAAAGAATGAGCCAGAATGGATGCTCGATTACCGTTTGAAAGCTTTTGCAATTTGGCAAAAAATGGAAGAGCCAAATTGGGCTCATGTGAGGTATAATAAACCTGATTTTCAAGATATGAGTTATTGGGCAGCTCCCAAGGACAGGAAAAAATTAAACAGTCTTGACGAAGCCGATCCAGAATTGTTGAGAACCTATGAAAAATTAGGTATTCCTATTCAAGAACAAAAAATTCTCGCTGGTGTAGCAGTTGATTTTGTGATGGATAGCGAATCTGTATTCACTACTTTCAAAAAGCAATTGGCTGAAGTGGGAATTATCTTTATGTCAATTTCAGAAGCCGTTCAGGAATATCCGGAATTAATTAAAAAATATATGGGAACGGTTGTTCCTCCTAGAGATAATTTCTATGCTGCTTTAAATTCCGCAGTGTTTAGTGATGGTTCCTTTGTTTATATTCCCAAAGGTGTTCGTTGCCCTATGGAATTAAGTACTTATTTCAGAATTAATGCTGAAAATACTGGACAATTTGAACGGACCTTAATTGTGGCAGAAGAAAATAGTTATGTAAGTTACCTAGAAGGTTGCACGGCTCCTCAAAGAGATGAAAATCAATTGCATGCCGCTATTGTTGAATTAATTGCCATGGACCATGCTGAAATCAAATATTCAACGGTACAGAATTGGTATCCAGGCGATAAAAATGGTAAAGGTGGCATCTTCAATTTTGTAACTAAAAGAGGCTTATGTCAAGGCTACGCATCTAAAATTTCTTGGACGCAAGTTGAAACGGGAAGTGCGGTAACTTGGAAGTATCCGAGTTGCATTTTAAAAGGAGATAACTCCATTGGTGAGTTCTATTCTGTAGCGGTAACGAATAACTACCAGCAAGCGGATACTGGAACGAAGATGATTCACATAGGAAAGAACACAAGAAGTAGAATCGTATCAAAAGGGATTTCTGCTGGACATAGTGAAAATTCATATAGAGGATTAGTGCAAATTAACAAGACGGCGGAGAACGCCTATAATTTCTCTCAATGCGATAGCATGTTGATGGGAGAAACTTGCGGCGCACACACCTTCCCTTATTTGGAAATAAAAAACAAAACAGCCAAAGTAGAACACGAAGCTACTACTTCAAAAATTGGAGAAGATCAATTGTTTTATTGCAATCAAAGAGGCTTAGGCGACGAAGAAGCCGTGCATTTAATCGTGAATGGTTTCTGCAAAGAAGTCTTCAAAGAATTACCAATGGAATTTGCAGTTGAAGCGCAGAAGTTGCTGGAGATTAGTTTAGAGGGGTCTGTTGGATAATTCGGAAATGATTGTTCAAACTTTCAAGTAGAAAAGTGGGGACCATAAAGCAGTTTGAAAAATTAAAGAATGAAGCCATACTGAAATATCCGCTTTGATTAATTCTGATTTAAAAGAAATAAAATTTATAAAAAATAAGCTTGTTTTGGACAATGGAACATTGAACCTGAAACTTGAAACAAATTAAAAAAAATGTTACAAATAAAAAACTTATACGCAAGTATCAACGATAAAGAAATCCTTAAAGGATTAAATCTAGAAGTAAAGCCAGGCGAGATTCATGCAATAATGGGACCGAATGGCACAGGAAAAAGTACGCTAGCTAATGTCATTACAGGCAGAGACTCTTATGAAATCACAGCTGGTTCTATAGACTTTCTAGATAAAGATTTGTTAGAACTAGCACCGGATGAAAGAGCTCGATTAGGCATCTTTTTAGCTTTTCAATATCCAGTTGAAATTCCAGGAGTAACTACTACGAATTTCATGAAAGCGGCCATCAATGAACGCAGAAGACACCATGATGAAGAACCTATGAAAGCAAAAGAATTTCTAACCTTGATGAAAGAAAAAATGGCTTTAGTAGAAATCGACCAAACATTCATGAGTCGCTCTTTGAATGAAGGGTTTTCAGGTGGAGAAAAAAAGAGAAACGAAATTTTTCAAATGGCCATGTTGGAACCGAAACTAGCCATCTTAGATGAAACGGATTCTGGTTTAGACATTGATGCTTTAAAGATTGTTTCTAACGGTGTGAATCAATTGAGAAATGAAGACAATGCTTTTATAATCATCACGCACTATCAACGATTGTTAGATTATATCGTTCCTGATTTTGTGCACGTTATGTACGACGGAAGAATTGTTAAAAGTGGAGATAAGCATCTTGCTTTAGAATTGGAAGCAAAAGGATATGATTGGATTAAAGAAGAAATTGAAGCTTAGTATTTAGTTTATAGTTTGTGGTCTTCTATATGGAATATAAAGTAATCTGAAAAATATCGAACATAGATAAATTTATGGATTATACCCAAATGGAAGTATGCTTAGAAAGCAGAAGGAATTGGGAGCCTATATCAAAAAGAAAAAATAGATCGCAAGAAACTACTAAAAAACAAAAAATGATAAACCAAACACCATAAACCTTACATCAAACACCATATACAATAAACCTTATACACGAAACAAATGACGATTACTGAAAATAAATACGAAACTTCCTTTCAAAAATTAAAGAAAGCACCGAATAGTGTTGAAGCGCAGGCGTTTAGTCGCTTTGAAAAAATGGGGATTCCCAATCGAAAATCAGAGGTTTACAAGTATAGTAACCTAAACTATTTTAAAAACTTAACTCCCTCAACGGATGGGAACATTCCTCACAAACTACCAGAATATTTCACCCATGACTATTTGAAAGACAAGAATTTACTGGTAACGGTAAATGGTGTCTTTGCAGAGAACCTATCTAAATTTCAAGAGGATGAGGATGGCATCCATATTTCATGTATGTGTGACGCACGAAAGGAATTTAGAGACATCGTTTCAGCTCATTATAATGAAACAAGTAAAGATCATCCTGATGCTTTTTCAGAAATGAATACGGCTTTTGCGCAATGCGGAATCTTTATTTATGCTCGTAAAAATGCCATTGCCAAAAAACCAATTTTAGTATTAAACTTGGGATACAAACAAACAACAGATACCCTTGCTTGCCAAAGAAACTTAATTGTTTTGGAGGAAAATAGCGAAGTAGAAATCATAGAGGATTATTTAAATCTTGATGAAGAAGGAGCGTTTAACTTAAACCATTTCTCAGAAATTTTCATTGCGGATAATGCTCGATTAAGATTGAATATTTATCAAGAAGAGGAAAATAGCCTTTATTTTATAGGGAATAAGTTTTTTGAACTTGGAAGAAACAGCTATTTGAAAGCAAGTACATTAAACTTTGCAGGGAAATTTGTTCGAAATAATTTTAGAGTAAACTTGAACGGGGAAAATGGGGAAGCTACTTTGAACGGTGTCTTCATTAATGAAAATGAAGACCATACGGATAGTCGAATTTTGATAAAGCACAATGCGCCGCATTGCCAGAGTTTTCAAACCTATAAAGGCATTTTAGGTGATCAATCGACAGGTGTATTTAACGGTAAAGTATATGTGGCAGAAGGTGCACAAAAGACAAATGCTTATCAAAGCAATAAAAATATTTTACTCAGTGAAGACGCCGTAATCAATACGAAACCTGAGCTTGAAATCTATGCAGACGATGTGAAATGCAGCCATGGTGCTACTTGTGGTCAACTAGATGAAAATGCAATCTTTTATGCAGAAACGAGAGGGCTCCCTAGAGAAAGTGCTAAAAAGTTGATTGTCTTTGCCTTTGCTCAAGAAGTGGTGCAAGCAATCGAAAATGAAGACTTTAAAAATTTCATGGAACGTCGACTAGTTCATAAACTAGGTTTGTCTGAATACAGCACGTATGAAGCGGTTCAGAGTGGTCTTAAAGAATAAACTAATTTTGCTAAACAATTTGGTCGAGCTTATGTTCCCTTAATAAAACACCTCATGTTCGGATTCTTCAAAAAAAAGTCACCCTTAGAAAAACTGCAAGAAAAATATGATAAAGCTACTGCAGAAGTATTTCGTTTGTCTAAAATAGACCGAAAGGCAAGTGATGCCATGCAGGCAGAAGCTGAAGCTATCTTAAAAGAGATAGATTTACTAAACTAAAAGGCATTCAATTCTCAAGGTTAAATTTCCCCAAATTCATTGACCTAAATTCCATTTTGCAAGTTGAAATTTCTTTAAACGAATCGCTGCTTTTTTGGATGGACCTTATTCGGTAAAGCGTTTTCATGAAACCCTTTGAAAAGCAATATGCTGAATAAAAAGTAACAAATCCTAAAGTGTCGGAACAAGTAAAAAACGCAAGCTGAGTTTCGAATTCTTAAATGACGTAGATGGAACCATCCTTTATGCTTTCCTAAATAATGATTATATAAATAGAGCTGCCGCAATCTTTGGAAAGAAGTTTATGGATAAGGATAAGTAAGCTAAAACCTTCTGAAAACTAAAAGGGGGAACTACTAAAAGTAGTTCCCCTTTTTTCATTTTTAAATTGATTCATAGTTTTTACATTAATCCTTGTAATTTTACAAAATGTTTATGCATCAAGATTTTCAAGAAAATGCCTTCAAAGATTTACATATCTTAGTGATAGGAGATGCCATGATAGACCGCTATTATTATGGGGAAATCAATCGGCAAAGTCCAGAGGCTGATGTGCCAATTGTAGATGTAGACCAAGTTGAAAACAGACTAGGTGGTGCGGCGAACGTGGCGCTGAATATTGTTCGATTAGGAGCAAAAGCCCACTTGATGACTTTCCAAGGAAACGATGAACATGCAGTCCTTTTTGAAGACTTACTAAAAGCAGAGGGAATAGCGTTTAGCTTGGCGCCGTCCAATCGGAAAACAACTATTAAAACGCGCTTATACAATAGCAACCAATATGTCATGCGATATGATATCGAAGACACTTTTGATCTTGAAGAAAAAGAGTTAAATGATTTGTTACGCAACATTGAAACAGCTTGTCAAACCTTGGCTTTAAATGCAGTGATTTTACAAGACTACAACAAGGGTGTTTTTACTGCGAAAAGTATTAAGGCTATAGTTGGTTTATTAAATCGTTATAAGATTCCGATAGCCGTTGATCCGAAAGAACAAAACTTTTTTGCTTTTCAAAATGTCGATTTGTTTAAACCCAACTTAAAGGAAATCAACAAGGCATTAAATCTTTCTTTGAACGGGGAAGATGAACTAGAATTGAAGAAAGCTTGTCAAGTCCTGCAAGAAAAAATTTCTTGTGAGCGAGTATTGTTAACTCTAGCACAAAATGGTGCTGTAGCTTTTAAGGAGGATGTTTTTTACCATGTAGAAGCGCACCCAAGAAAGGTAGTAGATGTTTCAGGCGCAGGAGATACGGTTATTGCTATGGCAGGCTTACTCTTAGCTTTGAAATTTTCTATTGATAAAATTTTATTCTATAGCAATCTGGCGGGGGGAATCGTAATAGAAGAACGTGGGGTGAAGGCCTTGACATGGGATGACTGGGCCAAACATATACAACTTCATTAAACTTCTTACTTTACGTGTGCTTTTAAGAAAGCACTTAATGCTGCCGTTTCAGCTGATAAAAACAACTAAACGATCCTATTTTTTCTCTCGCAAAGGTTTCAACAAATATTCCAAGCCATTCAACTTAATTTCATACATCGTAGCCAACTGCTCCCCTAGTTTCCCTTTAGGAAACCCCTTGGAGTGATACCATACCAAATAAAACTCCGGCAAATCACAAACTAGACGATCCTTATACTTGCCAAAAGGCATTTTCGTCTTCACCAATTCTTCTAGATAATGCATATAACTAGAATTAAAAAATGGAAGTTGTGGTACCTGGCGGTTGTTTCCTACTCAATTTCAACTCTTGTAAAATAGCTGATTTTACATGTAAGTCAATACTATAGGTTTGTCTATTCAATGGGAAAGCGGTCCAGTTAAAAGCTAAAACCCAGCAATGTAAATCCCGTTCAACGCGCACATTCGTCAAGGTCATTTCTTTGTTTCTTAAGTCATATCCAGAACTTACATTCAATTGCCATTTTGGAGTGATGTTAATGTGTCCGCTAATAGTTAAAGCATTTGCTGTCAAAAGGGTGCTATCAATATTGCCTGCAACCCCTTTTGAAACATTTAACCTATATCCAATAGAAAGCGACCAGGGAATATTGAAATCATAAAACATTTCTGGATTGTTCATGATATACTCACGTTCATTAATTGTACCATAAAGTGGTATTGTTGGTGCCTTGCTCTTCGTTTTGCCATTCAAATTTAATTGGACGGAAGCAAAGGCGTTGTCAAATCTTAACAATCGCTTATTTTGACTAAAATAAGTATCCGCAACCTTCGTTCGAGAATCATTTAGCGCATATGGATCAAAAGTAGCCCCGACGTTCCAAGAAATTAAATTTTTCAAGATACTGGATTGAGCTGAAATGACTAGCGGTTTTATTTTTAGGGAATCTGCCGTAAAATCATAGCCAGTTGCAAAATTAAATTGATCTAACAAAGGCACTTTCTTCAAACCTTGTAGACTATCTTTTTTATCTACCACTTTCATTTCAAAGTTGTTTCGAATATTCAAAGTAAATAAGTTTTGTACTCCCTGACCAGGTGTTCCATACAACTGATTCAGAAAAGCATACTTATTGTATTCCACTTCTTTTAGGGTTTCGCCATTGATGTAACTATCATAATAGTTCCATTTTTCTGTTGAAAAATCTGGTCTGAACGTATAATTTACCGTAGGCTTAATAACATGTCGAATAGCTTTAACATGCTTCGTTTTAAAATTATAAATCCCTGTAGCTGTGGTAGAAATGGCTGTACTAAAATTAAAGTCCCTGACGCCGAAAAAACCATTTTTATAAACGCTCTCTGTTGTTCTAGGAATCTTGTCTTCTCCAACTTGAATGGAATCCCCTCTCCAAATAAGCTCTTCTTGTTTAAAATACCAACGCTCATTGTATTGAAACGAAGGTTTGACAACAAAGAATTTGAACAAATTAAATGGTACATCCACTGTTGCTGATTGAATCATTCCATATTGAATTTCAGCTAAGCTCTCAGGTTTGAATAAAATTGAATCGATTGTAGATATAGCAGATTTAGCTCGAGCCGAATACTGAAACCCAATTTGCTCATAAAACGCCTTCTTCTCTGTTTTAATTTTTTTCTGAAAAGGAGTAAATCTACTCGCATTAAAAGACAACTCAGGAAGCGTAATGTTAATCGTGTTGTTTCTAAAATTTTGGTTGTGTTTTGCGCTTATTTGAAAGCTACTGTTAATTTTAGATAGTCTTCTTGTATAGTTAATATTCGAAGTCACTTGAACTTCTAGCAACTGCTCTGTAGTTTGTAAACTGTTGGAGTTGTAGTTGCTTGATCGACCACTTACATTTGCACTAAAGGTATTGTTTGGCTTTGCTTTGCTATCCATGGAGTGACTCCAATCCAAACTAAAATCATTGTTTAAACCCGCACTCGAAAGGAACTTGTCTGCAGGTGGGGTTCTGAAGTATTTTAAAAGTATACTCCCGTTGTATTTATAAATTTTTCGATAGTTCGCATTTACCGAAAACCCGAAACGCCCCCTCGTGTAAACCTCTCCTAAGAAAGTTAAAGACAGGTGCTCATTCACTGCCCAAAAATAGCCTCCATCTTTTAAAAAGAATCCCAATGAAGGTTGCTCGCCATACGTCGGCATGACGATGCCACTCTTCCGACCCGTCTTGGTCGGAAAAATCCCAAAAGGTAAATACAAAGGAGTTGGAATATCTTGAATTACTAAATTAACCGGACCAGTAACCATTACTTTGTCCGGAATCACCTTGCTTTTATTCGCTCCTAAATAAAAATGGGGATGATCTTTATTGGTACAAGTCGTATACTTCGTTTTATAACCATACCATTCGTCGTATTGATTCTTCTGAACAATTTCACTATGAATATAAGCTCCAGCTTGTTCTGTGATCACATCAAAGGTTCTCCCCTTTTTGGTTTTGAAATTATACTGCATACTATCCGCTTCATAGGTGCCACTAGCTTCAGTAAACTTTGCTCGTGCTAAAATATTTCCAGTAGAATCTACTTTCCCTCTAGAGGTAAGCGTACCCGTTATCCAATCATATTCTATTTCTTCACTCTCAATTTCTATCGTGGTATACTTCATGTAGGAATTCCCAAACAAGTATAATTTCTGATTTTTCATGTCGTACACGATCGAATCATCCGCACTATAGGTAATAGGTCCGTCAATATCTCCGTCGGCAAAGACAATATTTACAGTATCAACTGACGTTTCTAAAAGTAGATTAGAAATGGAATCGGAGGCCGTATTGATAATGAAATCAATCGCAGTAGAATCTATAGACTCCACTTTTGTTTTGTTAGCTTCCCCTTTTAAGAAGTTTTGGCCCAAAACTTGCGTATAACAACATGAATACACTATTATAATGTACAGCAAACGCAAAATTGTTGATTTGTAACCTTGTTTTAACAATGTATTTTAATGTAATTTTACTTTTAGAAATATCATGATAAGCTATTTCAATTAGTTTGCTCTAAAAAGCAAAAATAAAACTATTAAACGTGAAACCAATACATATATTTTTAATAATCGTTCTTAGCGCCTTCTTTCTGGGAAATTCCCTACATGCCCAAGGTCTAAAAAAAATAATTATTGACGCTGGACATGGAGGAAAAGACCCTGGAGCTATCGGTGCTACTGGAATTAAGGAAAAAAACGTGGTGTTAAGCATCGCCAAATTGGCCGGCGGGTATATTCAACAAAATTATCCTGATGTTCAAGTTATCTATACGCGAAGTACGGATATCTTCTTAGAATTACACGAACGATCAACCATTGCAAACAAGAACAATGCTGACTTATTTATTTCCATTCATGCTAACTCAGCAGAAAGTTCTGAAGCACACGGAACCGAGACATATGTGCTAGGGTTACACAAAACAGAAGCCAATTTAGACGTGGCGAAAAGAGAAAACGCAGTGATTGAATTAGAAGACAATTACGATCAGCACTATAGTTTCAATCCAAACTCTCCCGAAGGGCACATCATGATGAGCATGGCACAAAATGCCTATTTAGATCAAAGTATCTTCTTAGCATCGCAGGTTCAAGATCAGTTTGAAAGCAGAGTAAATAGACACAATAGAGGTGTTCGACAAGCAGGGTTTTACGTTTTGTATAAAACCACCATGCCAAGTATCCTTATTGAATTAGGCTTCCTTTCTAATCCAGCTGAAGAAAAATTTTTAACCTCATCCTCAGGACAAGAATATATGGCTTCTGCCATCTATAGAGCTGTAAAAGACTACAAAACTTATGTAGACAACTTATGGATTGAAAATGAAAAAAGCAAAGGAAACAAAGTAAGCACGACACCTTCAATTACAAAAACCACCATTAGTCCAGATGAGGAAGGTCGAATCTATAGAATTCAAGTTTACGCCTCTCAAAACAAAGCTGCTTCTAATGCAAAAGTGTACACAGACTTTCAAAAAGTGCTGGTAGAACAAGCAAGCAACGGAATCTATAGATACGTTGTAAATGAGTACGGCTCTTATAAGTCCGCTTCTGCAGATTTATCCAATGTAAGCAAAAAAGGTTATCAAGGTGCTTACATCGTCGCTTACAAGAATGGCGTAAGGGTTCAGGTTTACGATATTACTTCGACCAATTAAACCTCCCTTTTTCATTAATTATTAACAAGAAATACTTTCATAAAATTTAGAGAGTTCAAAGTAGATTTTTTACTTAACTTTGGGCGAAACAAACTTTCGCATACGTGTCCAAAGAAATTAAAGTAGCATTATTCGTCATAATCATTGCAATTATGTTCATTTTCGGAATGAACTTTTTAAAAGGAAAAGGATTTTTCGATAACAATTCAACCTATTACGCTGTTTTCGACCAAGTCAATGGCATGTACAAATCAGACCCGATTGTGGTGAATGGTTTCCAGATTGGTAAAATGGGTGAATTGAGTTTAATCGATGCTGGACCAAATGCCGGTAAAATCATTGCTCAAATGATTATCTCCAATGATATAAAAATACCAAAAAAATCTATTGCCGTATTATTTAGTGCCGACCTACTAGGTGAAATGAATGTTAAACTGATTTATCCAGAAGAAGTAGACGCATTTCATGAAAACGGAGATACCATCAGTACCAGTATTGAAGGAAGCATGTTTGAAGAATTAAGTGGTGAATTGACTCCTATTACTGAAAAGTTAGGCACTACGATGGATAATATCAATAAGCTTTTTGACTTTGAAACTGAAAATCAAGAATCTTTAAATTATACCTTAAAATCCATAAATGAAGTATTGACTACTTACAATCAAACGGGACAAGTTTTAAACAACCGCCTAGATAGCCAATTGGCCTCTGTAGATGCTTTGCTTAAAAACATTGAAAGTCTGACTAAAACGCTTAAAGGAAACGAAGATAATATTGACGAAATCTTAAGCAATTTCAAAGATTTAAGCATCTCATTGAATAAACTTGATTTGGAGAAAACATTAAATAACGTGAACGGAACAGTAACATCGCTGCAAACCACTATAGGTAAAATGAACAGTTCGGATAATACCTTGGGGGCACTATTGAATGAACGAAAAATGTACGACAACTTGGAGAAATCAACTGAAAGCCTCAATGTTTTGTTGAACGATGTTCGAATTAATCCTAAACGATACATTAACATCAATGTATTTGGCGGTAAGAAAAAAGAGATTCCACCAATTACTTCTAAAGACCTAGAATAAGTCTGCACGCTGTGCGTTTTAAACTTATGAAAATCTGGAGTTTCGTTTTAGTCTTGCTTGTTAGTATTGGTTTTACCAGTGCTCAAAGCGAGGTCAATTTAAAAACCAGTTCCAATCCAAAAGATACTACGAAATTCAAAGAAGTAGAAATTCTTCACGCCGATAAATTAGAGTTTAACACCCTCCCAGACGGAGCTCAAATTAGAAAATTAGTGGGAAATGTGAGTCTAAAGCATGACAGCACCTTAATGTACTGCGATAGTGCCTACATCTATAAAGTGACGAATACGGTGGATGCCTGGGGCCATATTCACATCCAAGAAAACGATAGCATTCACGCTTACTCAGATACGTTAAAGTACGACGGGAATTTAAAAAAAGCAGTATTGATTGGCAAAGCTAGAATTGAGGATGGAAGCAAAACGCTTTACAGTAAAGTCCTAGTTTATGACCTGAAAAATAAAAAGGGTTACTACAATCAAAATGGAAGACTTGAAATGGACAGCACCGTTCTTATTAGTACCAAAGGGCTGTACAACACAGATACCAAAGTAGCTGAATTTAGATATAATGTCGTGATTACCGACCCAGATTACCATTTAATTTCAGATACCTTGCATTACCTCACGAATACAAAGACGGCCAAGTTCTATGGGCCAACTACGATTTACAACGACAGCAGCACCATCGATTGTGTGATTGGCTCTTATGATACTGAAAATGAAATTGCCACTTTTGGTAAAGGAACGGTGATCCATAATGACCCGCAACAATTATACGCTGATAGTTTGTACTACGAAAGGTTTAGAGGCTACGGCGAAGCATTCTATTACTTTAGTTGGATTGATACAGAAATTGAGGCTGGTATGGAGGGAACTTCAGCAGAATACTTTGAGAACAACCAAGAGATTATAGCTTATAACAGACCGCTACTAAAGGTGAAACAAGAAGAAGATACCTTGTTTCTTAAAGGAGATATCATTCACACCAAGGAAAATGAAATCAATGGTGAAAAGGAATTTTGGAGTTTCAAAAATGTCCGAATTTATAAAACAGATTTACAAGGAATAGCGGATAGTCTCTTCTATTCTTTCGGCGACACCATGATGCGCTTGTATTACGACCCTCTATTGTGGAATGAGGGCAATCAAATGGAAGGAGATACCATTCTGATTCAATTAGCCAACGATGAAATTGACCAAATTCAGTTTGTCGAAAATGCATTTGTTATTATGCAATCACAAGGCAAACTTTTTGATCAAATCAAAGGTAAAATTATAACTGGTTTCTTTGTTAAAGGAGAAATGCAACGGATGCTGTCTGATAAGAATGCAGAAAGCTTGTATTTCGGTAAGAATGATGACGGAGCATATATTGGAGGTAACTATGCGCAATCCGACCAGATAATGGTCCATATGGAAGATGAAGAAGTAAGTAGAATTACCTTCATTAAAAAACCAGAAGCGCTTTTTACTCCGATTAGTCAAATGCTAGATGCTGATTTGTATTTAAGAGGCTACACTTGGCAAACCGCATTGAGGCCTGTTAGTAAGGCAGATTTGTAGGGAAGGGTCTTTAGTGTTTAGCCTTTAGTCTGAGGATGGTAGCACTTAAACGACTTTTGATTAGCAGGATCTTCTAGATGACAAAAGTACTTTTCTACACCTAATTTACGCACCTTAAACACTAAAAACCTGATTGCCTAATGCGGCAGTTGATCTCAATATTGATATTTCGAGGGATGCTATTCAATTAATTGCAAAAGAAGCACTAACTTCCTAATAATTATGGACTACACTGAATACTTCGAATCTGAATTTACTGACATAGACTTTTCAACTAAGAGCAAACTGGCTAAACTCTTTGAAACCTGTGAGTTTGTAAATTGCAACTTCGCTAATCTTGATTTAAGCCAGATCGTTTTTGAAGATTGCACTTTTAAAAATTGCGATTTGAGCTTGACGAACTTGCATGACAGCTCATTAAAAAATGTATTTTTTGAAGATTGCAATCTCAAACGATTACGCTTTGATAGTTGCAATGAATTTCTATTGAAGTTGGAATTTAAGAATTGTAATCTTCAAGAATCTTCCTTCTACCAAGTGAATTTAACCAATCATTCTTTTCAAGATTGCAATTTAATGGAAGTTGATTTTACAGAAGCCATTCTTCTAGACAGTTCATTTGATGATTGCAATTTGGGCGGCGCGGTCTTTGAAAGCACGCATCTCGAAAGAGCTGATTTCCGCACTGCGACAAACTATCAAATAGATCCAGAGCGAAATAAAATGGAAGGAGCCAAATTTAGTGTAAACAATTTAGCTGGCTTGCTAGTGAAGTACGAATTGGACTTAGAATAAACTAATAAATTGGTTCGGGCGTATAGACTTCTTTCTCTTGAAGAATCTGCCGGTACTTCTCCATCTTTTTCTCTTGTCGCGCTTTCTTGTTCAACTTTGAATATAAAAAAGATAAGGGGTTTGAAAAAAGCTTTGGTTCAGGTTCTACCGGATTACCCTCTATTTCTCTAAATCCAGCAAAAGGAGATATGGTCTCTTTTTCTTTCCTTTGATTCAGCATCGCTTCTTTTAACATTGTTCTATTTTGAGGCCATGGAACAACAAGAGCTTCAAGCAATAGCACCGTATCAGCAACCATGTTTACCAAGATTCTGAAACTCGAAGAAGAAACCGTATCTGGTACTTGATAGTTTACCGTTTTGTAACCAATACTTGAAAATTTAATGGTGTCACCAGCATTGACTTTCAATTGAAAAGTACCATAAACATCACTAACAGTCCCTTTGATGGTTTCTAGGTCTACGACACTAACATTGTAAACGGGAGTAGATGAACCCGTTACAATCTTTCCTGACAAGTCAATCAACATTTGTTGACTCTTTAAGCTAGAAAAGGTAATCGTAAGAAATAGTAAACAAAGGAGGTATCTCATGTTGGTTCCAAAAATAAGCGAACTAAGGAATTTTTTAACCTTACAAACGCACAAAACTTGTTAAAAGCTTGCAGTTTAGTTTTTAAAATGTTTTAAGTTCATCACTTCCTTCTCATTTAAAAAACGCCATTTACCTCTGGGTAAATCCTTTTTAGTTAATCCGGCAAAACTCATGCGATCCAACTTTTCAACTACATAACCATAATGTTCAAATAGTCTTCGCACGATTCTGTTCTTTCCCATGTGAATTTCTATACCTAAGGTTGTTCCATCGGTCGTATCTACAAAGGCCAATTCATCAATTTTAGCATTTCCATCTTCTAAAGTGGTCCCTACAATCAAGGCGTCAAAATGTTCTTGTTTTAGTGGTTTATCCAATACCGCCTTGTAAATTTTAGCCATACTATTAGAAGGGTGCGTCAATTTTAGGGATAAATCACCATCGTTGGTAATCAGCAAAACTCCCGAAGTATTTCTATCCAAACGACCAACAGGATAAAGACGCAGATCGTAAGGCAACTTCAATTTAACTGAAGCATTCTTCACTAAATCCATTACTGTTTTTCTATCTTTTTCGTCATCTGTAGTGGTAATATATCCTTTGGGTTTATTCAACAAAATGTATACTTTTCTTTCTGGACGAACAACCTTACCTTCAAATTCAACCTTGTCATCTTGCTTGACTTTACATCCAACCTCGTTAATGACTACGCCATTAACTTTAATCAACCCTTTAGCAATAAGCTCGTCAGCTTTTCTTCTTGAAGCGACCCCTGCATGAGCTAAGTATTTATTTAAGCGCAACTCATCTTGAACTACAAATTCTTCTTGAACTTTTGGTTCTGCTTTCTTTTTTCCTCTATTTCTCTTTTCCATCTCAATTCCCTTTTAAAACATTAATCGCATTAGGCCCTTCGTTAAAAAGTAAATCTACAATGCTTAAATTATTAATAAATCCCGTTCTGTCTTCAAATACTTGCATATACTTCACTGGAGAAGCTTGTCTTTTCCTAGGCAAGAAAAATGAACGATAATCTTCATAGCCTAGGTGTTCCTTTTGGTAAGATTCAGTTAGGGATACCTTTACATCCAACTTCAACAAACTTAAGCTTAAATAAAAGAGCGCTAAGTTTAACTCATATAAATTTTCAAGTTCTTGATCAAAAATTGCTTCAAACTTATCTTCATAAAATTCAAAATAGGGTGAACGTCTATAGCAAGACGAAAAACTATTCCAGTGATCTTTTAACCAAGTGTGGTCATAGCAAATTTTCGTTTCTTTATAATACTGTTTTTTATGTTTACCGCCATTTACAGGAATCGAAAGGACCAACTTACCATTTGGACCTACAATTTCGCATCTATTTCTAAAACTAGCCTTTTCAAAAAACTCCTCTCGCTCAATAAGAATTTCGTCAAAATTTGTCAAAAGCTGGTAAAAAGCCAAATTGCCTAGGTAAGGTAGTTCAATTAAGAGTTTTTTTCCCATATCTTCGTAAAGGTATTGATAGAATTTTATAATTATGACGCTTCGCTTGAAAAGGATTTCTTTTATTTTAGTATTTATTCTTCAGTTTGTTTTCACACAAGCAAATACCTTGGACTTCTATTTTACGGTAAAGCGATATTTCGATACAGAACGTCAACAAAACTATTTAGAATTTGCCTACCTCATTCCTGGAAATGTAATTCACTATAAAGAAGAAAGTCCTAATAAATTGAAAGGAAGTGTCCTGATTGTGGTTGATTTAAAAAACAAAGACAATAAAGCTATTTTCAATCATGCATACATTGTAGAGTCCCCAGTCTATTCAAGCAACCCTAATGCTTTAGTCAACCTGAACGATGTGCTGCATATTCCCATGGATCAAGATAGTTTGGAACTCATTATCCAAGTCTTAGATTTGAATGATTCAACCATGTACTTTTCGGATAAGCTGTATTTGAATATTCTAAGTGATAAAAATACGATGCTTTCTGACGTTGCCTTAATTGCGCAAAAAAATCCATTCATCGCAGGAGATGTTTTTAATAAAGGAAACTTTAATTTAGTTCCTAAATTCATCAACTACTACCCCTCGGAAATTAATACCTTGGCTTTTTATGTGGAATCTTATCAAAAAGAGCAATTTAACAAAGGTTTATTCAAATACTTTATTAGCGATGAAAATAACGTCGTAATAGAAAAATACTCGAATTTTAAGAAAACCAATGCCTCTAATTTTGACGCCCTATATTCAGAATTGGATATTAAATCCTTGCCTTCCGGCAATTATTATTTGTATGTGGAATTGAGAGACTCCGCAAATTCAATTATTGATAGAAAACGGATGTATTTTCAACGCTTTAACAACAATATTGTGGAACAAGACAACCACGACTATTATGAGCTAAATGTGATTAAAAGTAACTTCGCAAAGAAATACGATCAAAGAAATATAAGTCATCACTTAAAAGCAGTCAAACCCATTTCAGATGACTTTGAAAAAGCTGCAATTGATGGGGCATTGAAATCTAATAATCTAGAAATTCTTCAAAATTACTTTTATAGTTTTTGGAGTAAACGAGATGCTAAAAATCCAGAGCAGCGATGGAAGGAATATGCGGATAAATTGCAGTTTGTAGAACAAGAATTTGGCAATTCAATGATGGAAGGGCATGAAACCGCCAGAGGAAGAGTGTACCTTCAATATGGCAAACCTTTTGAAAGAATTGAAAGAACTACATCGCAATTCGGAGAAATTGAAATATGGAGATATGAGCAAATCGATAAACAAGGTAATATTGAGTTTTTGTTTGTAGGCAGTCAACTTTATGACGATGAGTTTCAATTGGTTCATTCCAATTTAAACAATGAGATATTTAATAAAGAATGGAGTCAAATTTTAAAATCAAACAACTTTTAAGGCTTGCTATTCCTACTTAAAATATTTATATACCCTTTAAGTATTCTTCCACTTTGGTTGTTAAGAGCACTCCTGTTCCCCTTTAAGTTTCTTTTAAAACATGTATTTAAATACAGAGAAAAGGTAATCCTTAAAAACTTAGCTCTTGCATATCCCAACGAATCCCAAAAGTTTTATCGTAAAATTCAATTTGATTTTTACGATAATCTGTTTTTCTTAATTAGTGAAAGTATTAAGTCCTTCACCATTTCACAAAAAGAAGCAGCGAGAAGGATGAAGGTACTCAATCCTGAGATTCTTGATAAATATGCTCAAAGAAATCAAAGTGCTATTATGGCTTTTGGTCATTTTTCAAATTGGGAGTGGACGCCTTTGGCTTGTCCCTCGCAAATAAAACATCAAATTGCTTCAATATTTCAACCCTTAAAAAATAAAGCTATCAATGCTTGGATTTTAAATAATCGCAGCAGAACAGGCGTCATCATGATGTCGACAAAAGAAACCAATAATTTTTATGAAAAGAATACCCTTTGCATTGCCAATGCTTTTATCGCAGACCAGAGTCCTTCGAAAAAAGGAAGTGGCGTTTGGGTCGATTTTTTTGGCAGGAAGACCCTCTTCTTGGTAGGAATGGCCGTGCAAGCGAAAAAGCAAAACCATCCCATTGTTTTTATTGATATTCAACGAATTGAAAAAGGAATGTATACTATTAGTATTGAGGACTTAGTTCCTGAGCCCAATTCCCTGAGCGTAAAAGAAATTGCACAAAAGTTTGCGAGCAGATTAGAAAAGCAAATAAAAGCAAATCCCGGCAATTGGCTGTGGAGTCACAATAGATGGAAGCACCATTTTGAAGAGGTAAAAAACGATTAAAATGAAACGTGTAGGAGTGGTTATATTAAATTGGAATGGACAGTCATGGTTAGATAAATTTCTACCTAGTTTGCTATCCTGCACCCCTGAAAGTCTAGCAGAGATCATCGTGGCAGACAATGGTTCAACGGATAATTCAGTGCCTTTTTTAAAAGAGAACTACCCTCAAATCAAGCTTGTAATTTTGGATAAGAATTATGGATTCCCGGGAGGATACAATCGCGCTTTGGCCGAATTGAATCACGAATATTTTGTCTTAATCAATAGTGACATCGAGGTCGCTAAGAATTGGCTTGAACCATTAGTTAGATTAGTCGATAGCGATTTAAGAATAGCCGCTTGCCAACCAAAAATATTAAATTACAATGACAAAACTTCTTTCGAATATGCTGGCGCTAGTGGTGGATTTATAGATTGGCTTGGCTATCCTTTCTGTAGGGGGCGAATCTTAAATCATCTAGAGAAAGATAAAGAACAATATGATGATGCACGAAAAGTATTTTGGGCTACAGGTGCTTGTTTATTTGTGAGAAGCAAAGTATATAAAGACCTTGGAGGACTAGATGAGAATTTCTTTGCCCATATGGAAGAAATCGACTTGTGTTGGCGTATGCAAAATGCAGGATATGATATATGGGTTGAGCCTTTATCTAAAGTATATCATGTAGGTGGTGGTACCTTGCCAGCGGACAATCCTCAAAAGACTTATCTCAATTTTAGGAATAGCCTTTTAATGATTCAAAAAAACAATTCATTCTTCAACGCTTACTTTATCATAAGTATCCGCTTGCTATTAGATGGGCTAGCAGGAATCAAATTTCTGCTAGAAGGTAAGCCGAATCATGTTTGGGCGATCCTCAGAGCTCATTTCGCATTTTATAAAATGCAATTTAAGTATTGGGGAAAAAACAGTGAAGTCAAAAAGTTAAACACGATTTATCAAAAAAGTATCCTTTGGCAGTTCTATGTAAAAGGAAAAAAGAAGTATGCTGATTTGTAAGGCTTAGTCAAAACTATACCCTAGCAGACTGAGCATACTGTGAGTGAGCATACTGTGAGTGAGTATACTGTGAGTGAGCATACTGTGAGTATAGTGAGCTGCTCACTATAGTGAGCAGCTCAGTAATTATAAATCGTTGTGATTCATTAATTTACAAAAACAGCAAATCCTTTTATGAAATATTAATTAAATATTATTTATTATTATCATTAATATTATTATTTATTGCTATATTTGATATATGACCTATCTACCTCATCAAATATATCATCTCTATAATCAAGGGAATAACAGGCAACAACTATTTTTCAGCAAGTATAATTATTACTTATTCCTTGATAAGGTAAGAAAATATTTAGTGCCCAATGTAGATATCTTAAGCTATTGTCTTATGCCAAATCACTTTCATTTTTTGATTTACATGAAGGAGGCTGGATGTTTTCGAAGCAATCAAGCCATAGTTGGTGTACAAAATGATGATCCAACTTTAAGGTATCAACAACAAATGAGTAAGGACTTATCCATACTACTTCGCTCATATACTAGAGCTATTAACAACCAAAACAACAGGTCCGGAGCTCTATTCAGACCAAAAACTAAAGCGAAGCAAGACCACAACGATTTCATTATTAATAATTTAGGACGAAGTTGTCTTATAGCGAATGACTATGAACAAACTTGTTTCAACTACATCCATCAAAACCCGGTAAAAGCGGGGCTAGTTCAAAGAGAAATCGATTGGGCATATTCATCCGCTAGGGAATACACCTATAAAAAGGCTAAAGGGCTTTGCAATAAAGAGTTAAGCTTCAAGCTAGGTTTAAACTACTAATGTAAGCTTCCCCTAAAACAGAACTGTTTAAAAGTAGAATAATTTTATAACTTTAAACAGTAAATATGAGAAAGAGTAAATTTTCACCGACACAGATTGCGAAGATTCTGAAGGAATTTGAGCAAGGCAAGACAGCTGATGATATCAGTAGAGAGCATAAGTTAAGTAAAGCGACATTTTACAAATGGCGAGAGCGCTATGCTGGAATGAGCGGTAAGGAGTTAAAAAGGATAAAAG
>Ga0209390_10001525_pt1 | contig 44361 bp, 40 predicted proteins | sample BON01_FD_187212 | JGI IMG/M metagenome (GOLD analysis project Ga0209390, IMG submission 187212) | Freshwater microbial communities from Lake Bonney liftoff mats and glacier meltwater in Antarctica - BON-01 (SPAdes) (version 2) | ecosystem: Environmental > Aquatic > Freshwater > Ice > Glacier...
TAATTCGACTGGGCAGTGTGCTACAACAGGCAATAATATTATTGGGGCCCATTGCTCAAGGTTTGTTAACTGCTTTTGCTTTTTATTTTGACACGGCAAAGGTAATCATTCTACTTACGCTGGCGTCTCTGCGGTGAGATACGTGCACCCTGCGCGTACGCCGAGGCACCACGGTTCATTTGCATGCCGGCACGCGACGTCTGCTGCCCACTGTACTGCGGTGGGATAGGTGCGGTGGCGCCCGTCATGACGCCGTCGAGGTTGCACATGCTTGTGGCAAGGTCGTCGCCGGTCATAACCTCACATCCTTCCGGTGCCGCACCGGACAACTCAAGAGCGGACCAGTACTCGGTGTGCGGACTATCAACACCGTACCCCATGCGGGGGTCAGTGTTGGTGGGGTAGGGCAGTGGATCGTCCGCAAGCGCACAACTGCTGATGTTACCAATCGTCTGGTCAATTCCGCTCGTGGAACATCCGGAGGGAGCGACATCACGCGTCCCCATGAGACGCGGTTGGTAACTATCGTCACTAATGGAAGGTCCGTTGTAATTGTTTTGGTCGACGTAACGCGCGGGGGCGTAACGGATATCACCCTGGGCCAACACCACCTGGTCCGCCGTGGGACCGTACGCGTTGTACTTGGGGTCCATCGCCTTTGCCGCGCGTTGGGCGCTCATTGAGGCCGGGTAGCACGCACTGCCGGTGGAACCGCCCAGGTTGGGTCGACCGGCGGCACTGTTAATGCGGCCGCAGTCCACACCCAACTCCATGGTGTCGTTAAAAAACTGGCGGTTGGCCGCATCGTAGTTAATTGCGTCCCTCGTTGATGTACCGTAGTGCGCCTTGGTACTCGCATTGTCTCGACTGAAAACCTGATCTATTTCCCCAAACATGTTTCCCCCAACGGGCGCACCCAACACATTTGCCTGCGCCGTCGACAATTGGTACATACTTGTGCTCGAGCCTAGTGAAGACATTTTTTGTTTCAGCATCAGATTTTTTCATTCCGAAATGGCGTGACCAACACTGCTAACCTCATGCACCACCGGCTTCCCGAGACTGACGTTGACTGCATTGTGCAGTGCAACGGTGTACCTGTACATGTCCACGGGCAAGTTCGAATGCCCGGCAAGGTGTTCCGCAAGGTGAGTGCGACACACCGCACACGGTAACATGTGTGTCCAACACGCAAGCAACTCAGGTACGCGCGTTGAGTGCGGGGATGTGGCCAACTCGTGCAGGAGTGTCCACGCGGCAGGACCCCAAACCTTGGATGTCACATCTCGGTCGGGTGCCGTGATCTCCTCAAGACACAGTGTGGATGGTTCCATCTCCGCGTGGAACAACGACACCATCACACAGGGGTCGGACGCGTAAGCAAGATAACCCAAACCAAGGATATGCCCAACTGTCGCAAAAAGCGTCCACGTGGTCACCGGAGTTGGTGTCGGCGTTTCGGCCGCGCAACAGTAAAACAAAACAAGCAGGGGGTGCATTTCTGGCAAGCTACGATTTTTGCCGCCACCCCTCCCGTGGTGACACCACAAAACAACTGCTTTTTTTTCTCAAGCATGAACTAAAAACCATGTCTAACAGTCACGTATTCAAAGAACAGGTGTCCTCGGTCTTGTCCGTGGGAACCTACGACCCGACTCCCGCATCCGGGCTCGTCTCGCGCTTTAAGTCACAGACGGCCAACTACAACTTTGCGGTGTACGGCGCCGGTATTGTGGGTGATAACTCTCTGCCCCTCGCCGTTCCCATCCCCGCGGGCTCGGTCATCACCCGAATCGTTGTCACCAACACTCTTGCGTTCGTTACCCCTGCAACGGTCGGTCTGGGTATTGTTGCGGCCAACGATCTGATTGCTACTGCGGCACCGGCCGCCGTACCCTGGACGCTTGGATCCCACGTCGCTGCTTTGGTTGCCCCGCTTAAGGCAACCACGGTTGTCAACCCTACCGGTACCCGGGCACTCATTTTGACGTTTGTGACAGGTGCCGCAACTGCTGGTAATGTTACGTTCACGATTGAGTGGATGGAGCCTTCTACCGGTTCCGCTTAAGCGTTCAATAAATAAATCTTAAAGTTTTAATTTAATCCGATTAAAACTCGTAACTATACTAAAAATGTCGTCAAAAGTCTTTCGAGAAACTTTGAGCACTGTGGTAGATTGGACAGATGCTCCATCAATCCCTCCTTCGTCTGTGTTTACGGAAGTGGTCGTAAAATACAACTTCGATGTCGATGGACCCACCATTGTGGGCGAGAACGCCCTTTCGCTGGGTAGAACCATTCCAGCAGGTTCCCTCATCACACGGAACTACATCAACATAATAGAGATTCCTGTAGGTCCTACAACTATGGCCCTGGGGGTGGGTATCACCAGTCCTACAGACGTGACCAATGTAAAGAACATTACTAGTTGGCCCTGGAACGGTGTGGGTCTCTCTGTAATGCAACACCAGGTCTCTAGACTCCCTGTTGACAAAGATTCGGTGATTTTGACATGCACGGACAATCCAACTAGTGCCGGACATTTCCAATTAATAATTGAATGGTTAATTCCACCGTTCCAATAAACGAAGTCCCGTGCCGATCTAATGTCTGTGCGACCATGGGGGTCCTAATTTTGTTCCAAAAAATCACAACTTCAAACTATGAGCACTACGGGTGGTAATGTAAGGTTACGTTACTTTATTAGAGTTTAAAATGCAACCCAGTGGGTACCGTTTGACATTAAACTAAGTCCCCCACCGGAGGGAAGCGCATATGTGCTGGTCATATCCACACCCGCAACGAAGATGTGGGTGGCGGCATTTCCGGTATTGATTGTAACCGTTAGTCCAGTAGCAATTTGGGAAATAAACAGACAACGGCCCATCGTTATCACAATATTTGTCAATAAAACGATCGCGTTGGCACTTATACACACAGTCGTATTATCAGCGTTCAAAGTTGTGTCTCCAGTTACATTTCTCAAAATTGTAATTATCCCCCCAAGCCTTACGACACCATTACCAGTTGAATTAACTGAAACATCTGTCTGTCCCGCATTTGGATTCAAAGCTAATCGGAAGCTTGTACCGGATCCAGCACCTTGAAGCGTTGGTACAGAGTTAAAAGTACCTATCGCAACCATTCCACCTGTGCTAATCCCAGTAACAGATTGCATGTCGAAAGTATTGAATACTCCCGAAGATCCCGCGCCTCCAATGAATTTTGAACCGGATCTTTGATATTCTGATCTTGTTGCGGGATCAAGAAGCACGTCGAGTGCAGCACTTTGAAAGTAACTATTTAGTATGGTTGCGTTGCCGACTGCAGCAGTACATTCGACACCTCTGGTGTAACCCCCGCCTCGTAAAAACATACCCATGACCAACACATGCCTCCCCTCCGCGGCATAGAGACCGCGAGAAGTGGTCGCGCCCGACGAACCGGGGGTGTGGAACCCACCGATAACAGTAAGCTGTTCGAGGTTGGTTGCGGTCGCCGCAACATGAATGTCCCCCCATGACGCATTTTCTTCGTTGTTTTGTTCGAAAAAGTTGTTGATAAGACAAATACAACCAGTGTCTTCGATGTAAATACCCGCTTTAGTTGAAGATTGAATTTTACAGTCGGCTATCGTGAACGTCTGCCCAACATTAACCGCGGCGGTCCCGATGAATATATTGTGTTCACCCGGATTATCAAGTCTACAGTTCCGAACCATTGATGCTGTAGCATTTGCGATATGTATGTTGTACCGATAACTCGAGGTTATGAAAGAGTCTGTGATCGAATAAGCCCATGAATCATCCATAAAAATGCCATCTTGACAGTTTCGCACCATTACTCGCGTTATTTCGCAAACTAAGACACATCCTTGCATGTAAATGCCTGCCAAAGTAGTGCTATTGTCGCCAACAATCGTGAGGTCCGTCACCCTAATGTTAAACTTCACGGTGGTCGTGGGAGCTTCCAATACATTTGCAGCGCCGCCGGTATGAACTAAAACTGTGTTACTCATGCCGGATCCGCGAAGTTCAACACCCGTTCTAAGTGTAATTGTGTCCACCACGAAGTTGCCGGGTAATAATGAAACATACGCCGCAACAAAAACAATCTTGTTAACGATATAAGTTTCAACAACTTCCGCCGCGGCGTTGATTGCTGCTTGAATTGCAAGTGTATCATTAGTATACCCATCACCCAATGCGCCAAAGGTAAACGCGTTGAATTCCCCTCCGTACGCAGTAGCGTTCGCCTCAATTGAGGGGAAGTTCTCTCCGTTCACAACAGTTGCGCTGTGTTCCGTTAATAACGACATTGTTTTTAATGAGTGTATATTATCTATCGTCCCGGTGCGACCATTGGGGTCGCATTTTAGTTTTGTTGTCTCTCCAAACCACCGCACCATCATGACCGAAGAATCTGCATGTTGCCCGGAGTCGGCGCCTCAGTGCTGTCCCGTATCAATGTCGAGCATGTTCACAACCTCGGTGGTACGTTCCCGCGCCGGGGGTCCGTCCTATGTGGTCGTGAGCATGGATCCGCGCGTGTCGGCAGTGTCGTATAAGGTGTATCCCACTATTTCGGATGGTGAGGCGGTTGATGGATTTTGTGCAAGCGGTGAGTTACATGAGAAGTTCAAGACCGAGGGATTCTCGTTTGTTTTCCCGGTGGCGAAGAAGATGTTGTACTTTGTGGTGTTGACAGTAGATGTAGATGCGGGGTGGGGTCATAAGGACCTCACCGTGACGTGGTTGATGGACCCGTTCAAGCGGCGGCAGGTGACCCGGGAGGATGTTGCCCCCGCCGCGACGGAAGTTGTTGTTGAGTCAAAATAAACAAAACACCATGAATAGTACTGACGTTCGCGATGCACTCACCAGGTTTTGTCAGGTGGAACTTGACCTGGATGATGCAACCTCCTCCTACAAGCAAACAACCGCACCCACGAGCAGTGCGCGCACGGACGCGTACAATGTTCTCACGCGCGCGCTGGTGTCGCTCAACACACCGTGGTTGAGTTTGGCCGCCGGTGGATTCCTTCACGTGCACGTTGTGAAATCACAGGCGTCGTTGCAGGTGGGTGTGATACGAAGCGCGGTGTCCGCTGCTCTGGTGTCGTTGGGCGCCTCACCCGGTTCCTCGGAGGAGGAGAGTCGCACCAACCTGCTCCAGTTTGTGAAGAAAGAGTTGCGTGAGCACCGCACTTCATCGGTGACCGGTGTGAAGTTTGTGGATAAATTGCCGCGTACCCTGGCCGCGTCGAGTGTCGCGCGCGCACCCCCCCAAGTTGAGTCAACCGCACAGACATGGGTAACATCACGGGCCACGCTTGCGGCCGCCCGGGTGGACCACCTGCGTACCATGGCCGAGTTGCAGGCTCAACGCGAGGAAGTGTTGAACGTTGTCGGTGTGCGTGACTACCTGACGGGTATTGGCGGTGCGGGCCAACCCGTGCGACTTGATGGCCACCCCGAGAAGTTTAAGTTACGCCACAGCGTGAGTACGCGCCGCAACCCGATTCGGGAGACTCATGTCCACGATGCGGTGGAGCGTGCCGTGAACGTGATGGCGGCGGATGGGGGTGATCTGTTAAGTATTGATGTAGATACGCTTAGTGAACTGATTATGAGTGAGGCGATGAGTCTTGCCGGCACGGAGACAAAGGATGTGTTTTCTTTGAATGCGCAACGCGGTCGCAAACGCGCGGCCGAGAATGAATAAAAATACTTACCACCATGTGCAAAACATGTCGGGGGGCACCGCATCGGAGCTTAACCTCTTTAAAACCCTAACAAACCCGGGGCGTACAGATTTTGCGCGGAGGGGTGTGAGTGTTGTGGAGCGCGCGCTTGAGGGTGAACGTAATGTGGAGCACCGTTCGCGTGATGAGCGCGCGCCCCGCGAGGACGAGCGCCCCAAGTCTCGAGTGGGCGAGGAGCGCGCCACCCACGTGGACGAGCGCCCCACCCACGTGGACGAGGAGCGCGCCACCCACGTGGACGAGCGCCCGGGGGGGTCACGCGTTGGCAATGTGCGCGAGGACGAACGCGCGGGTGGTGAGCATGCCACCCGCGCGGAGTCACGAACCGGTAGTCCCCCCGCCCCGGTCGAGGACGAAACGTGTGAGAAACAGGCTTTGTTACTGGAGCTCCATCAACTGGAAAGGGATGGTGTCCATCTTACGCAACACTTCACCATGGATGCAAGTGCAAGTGATTTGTTGTTTGAGTTGAACCGCATTCGGTCCAACCTCGACACGGCAAGTTCGGTGAGCATGATGACCGACGGGTTGCAACTGGGGATGAAGGGAGTTGAGATCGCAAACTCCCGGTGGGGTCCGGTCCTCCACCTCGACGGATGGTCCAATGTGGTGGATCAGGACCGCGAAAGGTACACGCGCGTGCTTACAAAGTTGTACAAGAAGCATTGGCGCCGGGGTGCCATGATGTCCCCGGAGGCGGAGCTTGCAATGCTTCTTGGCGGAAGTGCATTTCTTCACCACTTCCAGCACAAGATGGGTGCGAACCCGGCGGACTCCGGCGGCATGTTCGGGGGTTTGGGGAACATCATGAACATGTTTAGCGGGAAGGGCGGTGGCGCGCCGCCTCCCCCACCCCCACCGGCCGAGGGATTATTCACCCAACGTCCCACCATGCGTCGTCCCACCCCCCGTCAACCATCCCCGCCGTCGTCACCACCCCCCTCCCCCCCAATTAACAAGGAGATGAACGAGGAGATCAACTCGTTGCGGTCGGAGCGGGCCGTGCTGCAGGCCCAGTTGCGGGCACAGGCCGCGTCCTTTGCCTCCCCCTTTGTAGTTCAGCGTCGGGGTGGGGGTCCAAGCATTGAGGAGTTGAGTTAATAAATTTTCATAATTTGCCAAAATGGTTGAGTGCATCACCGAACAGTTCCAGAAAGCTTTGTTTGATTCGCACGGTCACACCGATGGGTACGCGAAGTTTCAGAAACACAGTTTCGACCATTTGATGAAGGTGTTGGTGCCCCACATCATTGCGGAGTTCTCCAACCCCACCGTTGTGCACGACAGTGTCTCAACCGGCCGCCGCCATGTTGTGACCTTTGGCAAAGTCACCATGGGGGTGCCCAACCACCGGGAGGCCGACGGCAAGGTGTGTATGATTCTTCCCGAGGAGGCGCGGCAGCGGCAGTTGGACTACTGCCTGCCGGTAATGGTGGATGTCACTCATGATGTGTTTGCACTTCCGGTCGAGGCGAGTGGGGCGACACCCCCGCCCCCGCCCACCCTTCCTGGCGCGGAGGAGGAGTTTGTGCCGGAATGGACGATGCACCTTCCGGGCATGGAGAAGCGCATAATTCATCGGGAGGTTCCCTTCTTTGAGATGCCGGTCATGGTACAGTCGGAGTTTTGTGCCCTCCACGGTATCTCCCGTCTTCCCGGGGCCGGGTGGGATGGGACGGGGGTGAAACAACCGGCCGCCGAGTGTCCGAAGGACGAGGGGGGGTACTTTGTGATTCGGGGGTTGGACCGCACGCTTCAGATGCAGGAGAGTTTGCGCACCAACACCCCCTTTGTGTTTGCGCTCAAGCAACCGAACAAGTATGGGTTTATGTGTGAGGTGCGGAGTCGGCATGAGATGAAAATGCGATCTACCTCCACCCTGCGCGTCTACGTGACGTCGCGCAAGGGTGGCACACCCCCGGAGATCCTTGTGTCGCTTCCCTTCCTGCCGGGAATGGATGTGCCGCTTCTTGCGGTGTTCCGCATGTTGGGTTTTAACGATGTGGCGCAACTCATTACATTTGTGCGCGGCGCCGAGGCGCTCCCGCCTCACCTCATCCCGCACGTCCACGCCGTGTTCAACCACGCATGTGGCCGAATGCCCCAGGATGAGGTTTTTGAGTACATTGGGCGCGGTGGCACAAAGGAACCCACGGTGGAGACCCGGAAGCGGTACATTGTGCATCTGCTCTGCAATGAGTTGTTGCCCCACATTGGCATGCTCAACACCCCGGGGGAGGTTCGGCGAAAGGGCATGTATCTTGGCATGATGGTGCGGCGTCTCCTTCTGGCCTACACCGATGCACCCCCGGGGTTTACCGGCAGTGAGGTGGAGAGTCTGGACGTGGCCGAGGTGGATGATCGCGACCACTACGCCAACAAGCGTCTTGCCACGGCCGGCACCATGATTGCTCTTCTTCTCCGCCAACACCTGCGTAAATTTGTCAAGACCCTTCGGCGCTCGATGGCAACCCTGATTGAGAACCGGCGACCGCTTGACGTCGGCAACGTGGTGAAAACGCACAAAATCACGGCGGACCTGCGCTACGCCTTCCGCACCGGCAACTGGAGCGTGCAGCGCTCCACCACCAACCAAAACGTGGGCATCACCCAGATTGTGAACCGCATGAGTCAACTGGCACTGAAGAGTCAGATTGGGCGGGTGAACACCCCGATGAACCGCGACGGCAAGGTGACGCACCCCCGCCAGGCCCATTTGAGCACATGGGGTCTTCTCTGCCCCAACGAAACGCCCGAGGGTGCGGGGTGTGGGCTTGTCAAGAACCTTGCCGTGTTGGCGCATGTGCGGGTGGGCACCCCCAACGCGCGCATTACATTTGTCCTCTTTTCTCTTCTGGGCGTGATTCCTTTTGACGAGGTGGAGAAGCCGGAGACCCACCACCTTGTGCTTGTCAACGGTGATATTGTGGGTGTGCACCCGGACCCGGGTCGCTTGGCCACCGAGGCCCGCGAGGCGCGGCGGGCGGCCAACTTACCCTTCGACACAAGCGTGTCGCGCCTTTCCTACGGGGTGTCGTTCACCACGGACGCCGGGTGTGTCATGCGCCCGGTGTTTGTGGTCGCCAACCTGTGGAAGTTGACCGACGCCATTGCGGCGGTCCGGGCCACCCCAACCGAGCAACTGTGGACCCATCTGCGCCAAGTTGCCATCATTGAGTATCTTGATAAGGAGGAGGAAGCCGAGATGCGGGTTGCGGTAACCCCGGCGGAGTTGGTGGCCGATACGGACACGGTGGAGCCCTACACCCACCTTGAGATCAGTCCGAGCGCGATGCTGGGCCACTGTGCGCTCCAGATCCCGTTTGCGGACCGCAACCAGGCGCCGCGTAACATTTACCAGGCCTCCATGGGCAAGCAGGCGGTGGCGGTGCCCACCCTGCCCTACATGGAGCGGTTTGACGCCCAGATGCACGTGCCCTACTATACGCAACACCCCCTGGTGTCGACCGGGTCGGAGGAGGCCGAGTTTGGCATGGGCATCAACGCGGTGGTTGCCATCATGCAGTTTACGGGCTACAATCAGGAGGACAGTGTCATCATGAACAAAGCGTTTGTGGAGCGGGGCGCCTTTCGCTCCACCTACTACAGTGTGTTCACGGCGGAGGAGCGGTCCACCGGCGCCGATCCCGAATGTTTTGAGAACCCGGCGGTTGGTGAGGCGGACGTGACGGGGATGAAGCAGGCCGACTACAGTGCGTTGGATCTCATGGGTAGCATTGAGCTCAACACGCCTCTTGTACCGGGCACCGTGCTCATTGGGAAGACCGTGAGCACCCCCCACATTCAGGGCAAGACGGAGAAGAATGTACGCCGTGATGCAAGTGTGGTGTACCAGGGGAGTGAGGAGAACTGCCGGGTGGACCGGGTCATGATCACCAACAACCGCGAGGGTGTCAACTGCCAGCGTGTGCGTGTGCGTTCGGCGCGCACCCCCATTGTGGGCGACAAGTTTTCGAGTCGCCACGGCCAAAAGGGGACCATTGGTGTGTTACTCCCGCAGGAGGACATGCCATTCAGTGTGGTGACGGGGATGACACCCGACATCATCATCAACCCGTGCGCCCTGCCGTCGCGCATGACAATTGCACACCTTGTCGAGTGTGTGGCATCAAAGACCGGCGTTATTCTTGGCAAGTTTGTCAACGGCGCACCCTTTCGGGAGGTGAATGTCGAGAGGGACCTCTGCGATGCGCTCCACGCGGCCGGGTACCAGCGGCACGGTAACGAACGCATGATCAGTGGGATCACGGGCGAGATGCTGGAAGCCACTGTTTTCATGGGGCCCACCTTCTACCAACGTCTCAAGCACATGACCAACGATAAGGTACACAGTCGCAGCACGGGGCCGCACACGGTGGTGACACGCCAACCAAGCGAGGGTCGCAGTAACAACGGCGGTTTGCGACTGGGTGAGATGGAACGGGATTGCCTTGTTTCCCACGGGGCAAGCCGCACGCTTCAGGAACGCTACCTCTTTGCTTCCGACGCCTATAGTGCACCCATGTGTCACACGTGCGGCATCCTGGCGGAGCACGAGTACAACCCGTCCTTTGGCGCAACTGTGGCCGGACGTGTCGCGCGGTGTCGGGTGTGCGGGAAGAACAATGTGGCCGATGTTATCATCCCCTATCCCTACAAGCTCTTGCAACAGGAGCTTGGCGCGATGGGAATTAGCGTCCGCCACACTTTTGCACCCGAGGAAACATCCACCCTTTAGTTAGGTTGCTACCCAATCTTTAATAAATTCTTAAAAAGTTTATATTCTCACACGTCGCACTGTGCGCGATAAGCATCGACAATGTGGTTCACAACTTGCGCGTCACGCACCGGATCAAACACAAATTGAACACCTGTTTTCTTCGGGTGGAGCGCCCGACACGCGCCCACCGGCTCAAAGTGACTGCGCTCCACCCACAGAATAATAATCATAGGTTCGTTTGCGTTGCCATGAACCCCACAGAAGAGCTTCGATATGCTGGTGTCAATGAAGAGAATGTTAAGGGAAAGCACCTGCGACACGAAGGTTATCATTGGTTGGTTGGCCCAGGTTGTGGATGTGCAGAAGTTGCGGCGGGCCTGCGCCGCGTTCAAAGTTTCGTCGCCGGTGGTTTCCATGAACTCATTCCACCTCTCATCAGTAATCTTTTGAGCAAACCGGCAGCGGTACTCACTACCTATACGTTTTTGTTGTTCGCCGGTGGCGTCAAGATAACCACGGTGGTTCATAGCGGCACACAGACTGTTGAAGAAACATGAACCATTGCCCCAAACACCCAACCTAACAAATGGTGTTTCGGGCGGGAAGTATTTTGAAACTTGGGGTGGAAGCAAACTCAACTTGTTTGCGCGTGCGAAAGTCAGTGCATCGTGTGTGAGTTTGGGCATTTTTATTGTAGTTTATGATTTATGATATTCCATGAGTGGCATTATCTTTCTCAACAATCTGATAAGTTTGTGTGAATGTAATGTGTCCGGGGATGCGAAATCCAATACTTTATACTTTTTGCGGTAACCGGGATGGACATATTTTATTGTACAAAAACGACTTGCGAATCCACAACACCAAAACAAGTCGAGGCAGAGGGGATGTCAAACTCAACTGGATCTACGTTTGTAACACATGCCTCAACCCACATGTCAACTCCCCTACTCTTGACATGTATCGGTACTTTCATGCCAAGGCGCACATCCTTTGGGCCCAGTGGGGGTAAGGGGTGTGTCCACGCCATGGGGTTGGCCGCGACCTCTGCCCGTAACCACACCTCTGCCTTTTTTTTAGCAAACTCCGCAATGTTGATGGTCCGCGCCGGTCGGTCATCCAGACAGGCCACCGGGAATGGTTTTGTGTAGGGTGTGTGAGTGTAGTCCCACTCGCGCGCATGGTAATCAACCCCGCCATAGGGGTGGAGCGGATGCTCAAACACCGCTCGCCGCACAAGTGAAAGTGTCTCGACGTAGGCAAGTAGGAGTGCACTGAAGGAGAGCGAAAGGGCGCTTTCATGGCACACCTCGCCACTTCGTGCTGCGGCCTCCGCATTCATGGTGGACACGTACATGAGCACGCCCTGTTTTGTGTGCGGGAGCGTGCCCACAAGGGAATCGCCGCACACGCCGTACTCCACAAGCAACTGGCACCGTCGAGTGTTTTCATGAAGAGACATGTGCAGGCCACCGGTCTTTCCGGTAAGTGGACTATCGTGCCAGCATGTGGCGTGGAATTGCCAACTTCGGGGTGGGGTGAAGAGGGTGGTCACGCCGGCCGCGGTGAACAGATGCATCCACCCCTGCCCCGGGACAAGGTGTGGTGCGCGCACGAGGAATGGTTCCATATCGTGACCAAAGGTGAGCATGGGTGGAATGTGAATGGCAAAGAGATGCGCAAGCGGGAGTGCCGTGATGATTTTTCTTTTCCGGGCGAGCGCGTCGGCCTCGGCGCGCACCGGCAGGGGTGTGCGTGATGTCGCGCGTCGCATCAGATACCCCTGCGCGACCGGTGGCTCCTGCCAGAACACCCGCACCAGGTCACCCACGCGCAAACTTGAGGTGGGTGTGGTGACAAGCCAGAGGCCGTGCAGGGTCGGGTCGGTGCCCAACGTTTGCGCTTCACTCAACTCCGTGAGAGCAAACATGTGGAAAAATGAGGTGGTTGACGGCCGCAAAGTAAAAGCGCGGGAAAATTCAACCCAAAAAAGCCCGCGAAAATTCCAAACCCAAACCTTTCTCACTTTTCAATTTTCCTTGAAAACCTTTCTCACTTTTCAAAAAAATGTCCCAGGAACCAAAACGTGCACGTTCGAGCGGAACCCCGCTGTTCAACCAAACCCCGGCACCCAGTACCTGGACCTACACCGTGCGCACCACCCCGAAGTCGACGACGGCGTACATTGCCAACACGGACGGTTCGCGGGTGCGTATGCAACTGCCGCGCATGCGTGTGCCTTTCGGGGTTCAGGAGCCGATGAATGCGGCCGACTCGAAGGAGGAAAGCAAGTCACGCCCGAACCTGGAGTTGGACGTCTCAAACCCGGCCTTGGTCGCGTGGGGTGACGCGGCGACCGCGGCGGCGGTTGATTACATTGCGGAGAACTCGCGCGAATTGATGAAGAAGGCAATGAAGAAGGATTTTGTGGAGCAACTTTTCCGCGCGCCCGTCCAACCGGCCCGCAACGAGTTCAATCCGTTGTTGCGCACCAAGGTGACAAAGACCGGCACCTACGCGTCCAAGGTACGTATTGTGACCGACGCCGGATCACCAACCTCTCCTTTGCGCCACCGTGAAGGCACCCTTGCGGAGATTGGGCAACATGATGAGGTGGTTGCGGTTGTGGAAGTGTCAAACATCTGGTTTGCCAACAACAGTGCGGGTCTTACACTTTTGTTGACCCATGTCCTGGTGTACAAGAAGTCGAATGATGCGGAAGTTGTGTTTAACATCCCGGATGTTGCGAGCGTGGAGGTGGACGACACCCCGCCCCCGGTTGCGGTCGCGCCGGTTAATGCCGCCATGTCCTACGTTGGCACGGATGAAGTTGCGGTGGCTGACCCTTTTGCGTAGAGTTGGGTGATCCTTTTGTGTTGAGTTGTTGGAGTAGGAGTGGTTGTATGTGTGCGAGAGAACAATAAAATTCTTATCTTAGAAACAAACAAATGTCATCCCGCGCGTTCGATTTCACGGGAATTTCCGCGGCCTCCCTGCGCGGAGGCGAAGATAGTAACAATACCGCCGTAATTGTATTAACTGTGGTCGTTATTGTGTTGATTGTGGTGGTGCTTGCCGGGTGTGGCGTATGTTGCTCATCCAATTCTACGAGTGGGGGGGGTGATACGACATCGATGGGTGCACGCATCTCCCGCACCTTTAAACCCAAAAGTCGTCTCGCCCACCCCCAACCCATGCACCACGCCGCTCGCCCGCGACGGTTTGAAGGCTACCCCCCGGCAACTATGCCGGCCGGACAACTCATGAGTCAAACGGACATGGCCGGGGGTGGTGACCCGGGTCTCGATTATGTTTTGAGTGCAAGTGGTGCGATTGGCGAATCGACCGACCGATCCACAACAGAGGTTGGTGGTACCTCCGCCAACACGTACCTGGACACCAGTTACAGCATGGCAAGTGGTATGATGACACCTTCCTCGGCCACGGACATCAAGGGATTGGATACTTTCATGCCAATGATGAGCGATGGTGTGGGTACGGCCGGTGGTCCGGTGGACCCCTCAACGGGTCTGCCGCTCTTTACAACCGGCAAGTTGGTGCGCAGTCAAATGCTGGGGGGTCATGGCGCGGGCTCGTTCCTCCGCCAGCAACAGGACCCTCTGAGTGGATACAAACGCTTGGGTAAGAACATGTGTGGTGCGCAAAATGCGCGCCACGATCTTTCGGTACGCCGCGCGCAGTTTAATGCGGCACGTTTGGCCGACCCAAACGGTGACCCGGTGCTGTTCCAAACAAGTGAGTTTGCGTACTATTAGTTTGACTCCCCCCCCCCCGCCCGGTCCAATAAAGTAAGAAAATAAATTTATTTCAATGATTCCTTAAGAGCACAGTGTTGGTAAATACACTCAAGGTAGTGCATGGTAAGCTCGTTAAAGTCAGTAATGCGCCGCATGGAGCACACCTCGATTTCTAACGTCTCGGTGACGTTCCCAACCACAACCATGTACGTATCATTGGTCCAGGGTGGCGAGGGCATATTAAGTGGTGGCAATTTTTCATCGAGCTCGCGCAAAATGCGATCTTCAAGACAGGGCACAGGATGTGAAACGATGACGTTCTTACGTAGACGCACGGTTTGGGTACCGTCGGTCAGATCAAAGTTCCATGCCGTGGGGCTTGACTCCAACGGTGTAATCTGTCCAATTACCTTCACAAGGCCGAGACCATGCCCCGGGTGCGTCGCCGCGGTGTGAACCTGGCGTAGTGTAACACTTTGGATTGTCATTTTAAAAACTGAAGACAAATGAAAAGAAAAAAACCTGATTAAATGGACCAATCGGGCACCGGCTCGCCCCAACGATCCCCCACCCTTCTTTCGGCAATCACCGCCCTTCAGGAGGAGTCGGCCCGCGAGAAAAGTGCAATCATCTGGAATGGGCGACACGAGGTTGTCCTGAAGGAGTGGGCCGAACACGCAATCTGTCTGAAAAAAATGCACGAGCAAAGTCATCGGAAGTTTGCCCGCCAAAACATTCAACTTACACTCCCGGTCATCATCATGTCCACCATCACCGGCACCGCCAACTTTGCACTTGCATCCTTCAATGAGGAGTGGCGGCAGAATCTGCCCATCCTCATTGGGTCCGTCAACATTCTGGCCGGGATGATAACCACCATTGCGCAGTACCTGCGCGTGAGTGAAAAGTCCGAGGGGCATCGCGTGGCGGCCCTTGCCTACGGTAAGATGGCCCGCAACGTTGGGTCGGAATTGAACCTTCCGCGCACGGAACGGTCAACGGGCGGCCTGCCGCTTGTGCGCGCCTGTCGCAACGAGATGGACCGGTTGGAGGAACAGAGTCCGGACATTGGGGCCGACATTGCAAAAAAGTTTGAGAAGCTTCACGATGGGGTGAAAATATCGCGGCCGTCCATTGTCAACATTCATCCCGTTGCCATCTACACCAATGCGGATGACGAGGATGAGCACGTTGGAAATGTGGTGGCTCATGCCGCCAAAAAACTACGGAGCGCGAAACCCTGCGCGCCCATGGCGGGCGCGGGCGAGGAGAAGAGTACGCTCTAGCGACGGCGGCGCGGCGGACGAGGGGATCGTGGGCGGGTCACACAGGATAAGACACAAAGAAATTTGTCCTTGGGCAAACCAACCTCCTCCCACACCGACATGATAGGTATGACACTTTTGTTGTGCGCCAGGCCACACCGTGGCCCACTTGCGCAAAACCCCTCGGTGTAGTGGGGGCATGGTGCACGCGGGGGCGGCGGGGGGCGCACGTGGCGGAAGGTACACTCCGTGTTGGTGCACTCCCCCTTCACAAAGAATTTACAGATGGGTATGTTTTCAGGGAGCGCATTGTGGAGGTACTCGCACTCCAGTGCACCCTTCACACACAGTCCAATCATCCAGTGAGTGCACGCGGCCTGCCGCTTTTGGCGCTTTGACGGATTCGCCCGGTAGAACTGGTGCGCAATCTCATCATTCTTTTGGTCAAGAGTGCGCACCATGTCTTCAATTCTAAAGTAAAGATCCTCCTCATCATTCGGTATGTACGCGACCCCCGTGTCGAGGTCGTCGAGCCCCAGCATGCCACCCTTTCCATCATATTCCACGCTCATCAGATGCATCCACACGGAATCCGGCCACTTCGCGTCAACATGTGGCTCGACATCCTCCACCCGTGGTCCACCACCGGCCAATCGTGGTTTGAGACGCGGCCGCGGTGGTGTCCGCAGAGCATAATAGTCGCCCAACTCGTCACGCATTGTGCGGTTGTCGCGGTCGGTCTCCGCCACCTTACGCAAGAGTGACTTCGGGATGCCATGGGGACGCGGCATGCGGTCGAGACCCCGTACTTTTTCAACCAACTCGTTCGACTCATTGGTAGGGCAATCGGCGCGGAAATGCGAGCCCGGCGTGTTGCATCCACGACAGAGATAGGTTGTGGGCGGAATGGGATATATGCCATTGTACATGTATTCGGCCGGGTGCAGAATTTCTGGTGGGGTGGGAAGGACCGGATGAAATGGAAGGGCGGCAATCTTCTCATCCTCCGTAAGTGTGTCAACCGGTGCCGCACGGAAGCACGGGGGCACATACGCCCCCCCGCGACAAAGGGATGTGGGGTACGGTCGACGAAAAAGAACCAACCGACTGGGGGAATTTATCTGTGACATACCTCGCACGGCGAGGTCGATGTTAAATTTACGAGTCGCGGCCCATTCCTCATATCGCATTGCAAAAATACAACATCGGGCCCACTTTCGGTCATCATGCATGTGGTACCGTAACTCCAGTTCATACCGAATGTTTTCCCAGGTAAGGTGAGGGGTGAGCAAGGTGCGCCAACTTCTGGGTGCAAACTCACACGCAAAGACGTACAACATAAACTTAAGAATGATCTTCTTTATTCACACGTCGCTCACCCTTGATGGACTCATTCGTAAACACCATGTCGCTGTTTTCGTGTGGTATGCGAGCATGTGTTTATCTGCAATTGTGGACGGCAAACAGTCGTCGGTTAGGTCCGGTGGCAACACATCAACCCACATCCGACCAACGTTCATGATAACTTTCCGATCGTTAGGGACGCGACTCAAATTGTAGGCCGCGAGTTGGGCATTCCACGACAGGTCCTTCTTCCGGATTGGACACGCATCGACATCCCGTAAAATGACGATAGGGTCTGCAACACCAAGCGAGGTAAGTAATGCCGTTTCTTTTGCCACGTTTTCTGGTGTGTTTGGTTCCCACGAGAGAATGTAGGTTACAATCCCCTGGCTCTGCACGCGAGTGTAGAGATCCATCGAATCCCGGTCAAGAGTGGTGGTGTAGGGTCGGGTGAGACACTTAATGTCAAAAACAACTGCAACCGTGGAGGTGGTACCTTTTAGCACACGGTCAATCATCACATCCATATCGCGAAAGGTGGAAGTCTCAAACACGCTACTAAAAAGGTCATTAAACCCAATAATGTCACCCATAGTTTTTAGTGTTTATTTTTTTATTAATCCTCCCGCAATTTTACACTCCATCGCCGGACTCCGTCCTCGCTTGGTTGCGCAAACAAAAGATTTTGACTCGCAAAGGTGTTGCGCAGGTTTCGCCACTCCAAATCATTGATGGGCATGAGGTCAGTCCACTGGTCACCCACATTCATTATGCATACCGAATTGGTGGTATTCTCAACGTACATGCGGGCGGATGCCTTGAAGTTGCTTATGCCCTCCCAAGTGTTCACATACGACGGCCGCAGTATTAAAACTAACGGGTTGATTATACCTACGTCGGCCAAATCATGAAGCGTTCTCTCGCGCCCGCCGGGACTTTCCTCGCGTGCGGTAATATACACCACCGGCAGGTTGTTTTGAACCGCAACATCACGCACAAACAAACCGGTCTCCTCTGGTTCGGTATATTGGCGACGATTCAAGACTGTTGCGTCAATGTCAAGTGCAACAAAGTTTTTATGCGGATGTAAATTTGTCAATATATTTACAATCGGTTGTTTTAAACGTGAGAAGTCTTGGCTTATCCACATTTGGTTTGAGATTCCACCCGACTTTATTGACCTCCTGCAAGGTCCTGCCGAACTTGATCACGAGTTACCGCCGTGCCTCGAAACCCCTTTCCGGTTCGTACGGCTTCCTCTTCCTCCCCGGGTCGGGCTTCTCGCGCAAAGTTCGCACGGAAGTAGTGGCTAACCTGTGCCTGTTTCTCCTCCAAAGTTTGAGTCTTTCCCTCCTGGTGACGACGTAACTCAATCAACTTCATCACGTGCCCGATGTTCATGGGCGTGTTGCGCGAGCTCACAACCAAGCGAAACAGTCGGGGTAACTTTTGGAAGAACTCCTCGTAGCGAGGGCTCTGCCGCATCAACCACACCCGAAACTCGTCCAGGGACATCTCAAGGGTCTCGTCCACACTTTTGGAGGCCTCCACATCCTGCATGAGGGACACCACAAGGTCCTTCACCACCGTCATTGGCAACACCTCGGCGTCCGGGAGTTGGGTTGTGCGCCACTCGTAGACTTCCGCGGCCGGTGCATTTTGATTGGACCGCAGAGCTTCCCGAAATCCTGACGAATCAGTGAGTTGGATTTCGCGCGCGCCCGGAACGTTCAAACAGTCGGGGGTGCTTAAAATTTCTTGGATCGGATTGGAATCTCCCAGGTGAGCCATTTCTTTATTTTTACGAAACAATCGTACGACTTCATGAACACACTTTTTTTGCCACGGCCCGTTGTTCTCAATCACCGTCCCACCGACATTGTGGACGTGGACATGGTGTGCCTCGAGAGCATTGACGATGAGGCAATGGTTGACGTGGAGATGCCGGCCCGACCCTCGTGCGAGAGCACGGCGACGCTAAAGGCTCTTCAAACTCGCATGAGAGTTGTGAGCACGGAAAAAATGCTCGCGGCCACCTACTATACTCACGATTTCGCAAAATGGGTGGAGTATGTGTGGACGATCGTCGACTTATGTAAGTTTAATGAGCAGGTGGGGCACGTTGCGGTCCGCACGTTTGGTGTGTACATGAGCACGTGTGCACTTTTGCCATGGCCCATGCTTAAGTGGGAACGCTACGCGGCGCTCTGGATCGCCATTAAACTTGATGAATGTGACTCCGACATTGCGTTCTCGGTCGACTCCTTCCTGGAAGCAATGTTGGGAACCAACTTACCCCTCAACTCGGAAAGAGTTGCGATGTATAAGGCCGAGTTGAAAGTTCTCCGGGCGAACAACTTTAGCATGTCGTTCCCGACGACGGCCGACTTTGCCGATGTCCTTCTTGATGTGCTTGGCTCCACCGACCGCACCACCGTCTTTAAATTGCTTCGTGGTCTCACCCACCAAAAAAGATACGTGACTCGTGACCCATTCTTAATTGCCACCGTCTGTGTCCATCACACGCATCCGGAACATTCAACGGCAATTGTAGATAGTACAGGGATAAGTCTTGAGGATATCTACTCATGTGAATAATAAAAATTATTTCGTTCTCTTTTTACCCTAAAAAAACTGCCGATGCAATCACGTTAACCCCAAGGTTGCCACCGGAGTTTTGCTCCACGCGTACAGTCATGACAGCACTTGCAACCACATTCACACATGCCGCCACCTGGAGTCGGGTTTCCACGGTGGCCACCGTTACGGCATTTTGCGTTGCAATCGCCACTTCCACTCCGCCAATTAGTATGCGCACCTTGCGATATCCCGTTGTGTTGTGTGCCCAGTGCGCCGCTGCCGTCACCTCCCACAAACCTACCGTATCAACGGTGCCTGTCACAGTGCCCGCTCCGGTGTTCATCACAAGTATATTACTCACTACCGTATCATTCACCAACGTGTTAATAAGGGTATCTGTCCCGGTTGGAATTGAAGCAGTGCGAGTAAACTTCGCGCGGGCAAGCGGTCCGTTCAATGTAACGTTCCGGTTTTGGTTAGTAACACGCACGAACTGGGCGGATGCAGTTACGTACATGTAGACACCACTCCCGCTTGTGGGTGGACCGGTAGGTTCGGTCAACACAGCTTTAATGGTTGTTATACGACTACCGTCCGGACCAAGGGTACCTTGCATAATGTACGCTTTGCTGCTAACTCGACAACGCATACCAATCACCCCCTCATTTATTAGCGCGGTGTGAACGGTGCTTGCAAATAATGTAGTTAATTTGGCGTTGGAGAACGAATACCCCGAACCGACGATGTGCACAACAAGTTCGGCCTTCACTATAACTCTCCCGGTAGTAACCTCCAAGTTGTTAAATGTTACATTTGTTTGGGACACCGCAAGGACGTCAGTCGAGCCTATGCGAACACCGACTGAGTCTGCTGCGCTTATACTACTTAACGCATATTCCGAGCCGTCATACGCAAGAGTCGCCGTACCGGCTCCTCCCGAAAAACCAACATTATGCGTTAACATATTCAAATCTCGTGTTGTCGTCGTCTGCATAATTGGTATACCGTTTTGGTTCCACACAAATGTACCCTCCACATCCGCAATAGTTCGGGTTGCCGTGGATGAACTAAACGTCTCTGTCATACCACCGCTAACGCGCAAACCGGCGTCCGCTTCAAATGCCACTGACGCCACGATCGCGGCACTGCTCACGCTAAGGTGTGCGCCCCCACTACCAATCTGCAGAGTGCTACCGTTAAGTGAAATGCCCGTTGTACCGACCTCTAAAGAGTACGCGGGTGCCCCGGCGGCGCCATTCGGCACCAAGACTTGTCCACCGTCTGTAATTGTTAACGCGGGGGTGTCTTGCACAAGATTGCCGGCCACACCATCGAACCGAAACAATGCATTGTCAGTTGTGCTTCCGAGCCTATTCATACCCTCCGTAATTGTCGACACCGTACCCGATGTCGCGTGAAAGTAGAGGTCCGTGCCACTCACGTAAAGTATACCACCCGATGCAAGCGCCCCTGCCGGTGCAACAGTTACATCGCTTAAATACACCACCCCCTGTCCGGTCGCAAAGTCGGGGGTGTCTGCACCGAAGGCAACGTTGTTGGTCGGACCGACCGACACCGCCCGCACACCACCTGCACTTAATGCCGTCGTTTGGGTGGTGGCAAGGTACACCCCGGTTGTACTGTCGCTGGCGAAAGAGAGCGATGGTGCAGATACTGTTCCATCTGGCCCGCTAAGAACGTGTGTGGCACTAACCCTAAGCGAAGAGGCGGTGAGAGTAAGGCCGGTCGTGCCTGCGCTGGCAAGAGCCAGGGTGTCGCCCCCGCTCCCAAAAAATCCCGATGTCGGCGAACTTACAAAACGATACCCCTCTGCGGCCACCGCCGTCACCTGCCCGTCATCGGAAATTGTGACAAAGGAGTCCTGCGTCCCCGTACCGGCGGCTCCATCGAACCGCACCATCGCATTGTTAGTTGACGTCGCGCTAGATTCGACAATACTTGGCGTTGTGAGACGTACTTCAGTGTTCGTGGTGTCACGCCATTTCAGGTCCGTTCCGTCCACGTAAAGAAACCCTCCGTTAATAGGCGCGGTAGTTGGGTTCGTAACTGCATCGGAGATGCCAAACATGCCTTGCCCGCCGCCAAACGCCGCACCTTCCGTGCAAATGACCGTGTTGTTTGTACTGTGGAACTGGGCAACACCACTTGACGAGTATGATAGTCGTGTCAGGTTGGGCGCGCCCGTGTAACATCCTGTGGTTGTTTCCGCTGAAAAGGACATTGCGGGCGCGCCAACGGTTGATGGTTGCGCGAACATCACCGGTTGACTGAATAGTATTTGCGATGCCGTCATGTCCATGTATGTGACACCCCCACCCACACCGCGCAAGTGGCCCGCACCCGCACGCCCCATGCCGGTGGTTGTGTCGCCGGTGAAACTGTACGCCGGGTTGGTAAGCGTGGCGCTCTGCACCGCCGCAATCGCCCCACCGTCGGTAATCACCGAACGTGCCGCCGCGGATGTTGCGGTCGTGTCGTTCCACACGAGGAGTTGTCCATCATTTACCGTACCCACCCCAGCAAGGTTGCCACCGAGCTTAATGGTGGTGCCCGACGCATCCAACCACCGGAGTTGGGTTCCGCCCGGCGCATACAGCACCCCACCACTACCGGCGTTGGGGACACCAACGGGGTCAGTGGTGGACGTGGCGATCTTAACAACCCCCTGTGCTCCAGTACCAAATCCGGTGGCGGTGGCGTCGGCAAGTACGGAATTACGCAGGCCGCCGGTACGCAAACCCCCAACCCCGCCGGCAGCGAACCCCACATCTGCCCCATCAAAGTATAATCCGGTTCCGGTATTACTGGTGAAAGTGAGTGATGGCGTGGTTGCATTGCCATCGACAACTGCCATCACGGTGCTCAATGTAGTGGATGCGGAAAGACTCATCTTCGACCCACTTTCAAAACCGAAGACGCATGCAGATCCGGAGAGATACATACCGGTGTCCGGGTCGGATGTGAAACTGTAGGATGGTACACTGGACGTTCCCGTGCCCACACGCAGTTGAGTCCCGCTGAAAATAACGCCACTTGGCGTGATGCTCCCGCCAAATGTGTCACCGTACCGTGCAACCTCTTCGTCAAGCGAGGATGCAGGTCCCGTTACATCACTCGTCCCACCGGTGTTCAGTATGGTCGTTGTGCCCACTGCGTCAAGATACACAAGATCGGCGCCGCTCACATACAAAATCCCCCCTGCGCTACCCAACGCACCGACCGGATTGACGGATGCGTCGGCAAGGAAAAGCACACCCTCCCCACCACCATAGGTGGATGGTATCGCACCGACCCCAACATTTGAAGAAGCGGCCGCAACCATGCCGACCACACCGTCCACAACCAAACTTACCCCGGTGGACGCGCGCAGTATGCCACTGTCGATGTTGGATGCAAATGAGTAAGTTGGGGATGTTAGTGATCCGTCAGGAGCCTGAATGGGGAATCCGGTAATTAAATCTGCCGTTGACACACATATTTGCACACTGTTGAGCATAGTTCGTGACAATTCGTTCAAGGGTGCGTTATGACTCATCTCTTTTACAATGTTTTTATTTTTTAGTTTAGACGGACAAACGTCATTGTGAAGTTGGCGTCCAGCGCGCCTCCCGCGTTTTGATACGCTTGGACCGCAAACGCGAGATTTTCCTCACCAACCTCAATGCGTCGAATTAAACGGGTGGTCTGACATGTTGAGGTACCGTTGACTGCCGTGACGGTGGAAGTTGCCTCCACCGTGTGGCTCGCGCCGGTTGTGATGGACACACGCCGGTATCCCGTTGTGTTTGATGCCCACTCGGCGCGCACATCCACCATCACCGTGGTCTCGCTGTCCGTAATTCGCGGAGCACCTAAGGTTACGTGTGTCACACCCGACGAGTTCACGTCAGTCCAAACCTCGTCGTCCAAATCATCTGAAGTTGCGTTCCCGACCGCAAGCGCGAGTGTGAGGTGCGCGCGCTTTGAGGTAGCATTTAACACACAGTTTGCGTTAGCATTCGAGAAAGCAACGTCAAGTCGAAGATCGTTGCTTGTTGACTCAACGTACATGTAGGCGCCGGTCGTGTCAAGTGTCGGTGCCGAGGTCATTTGCCCAATGTAAATGATACCATCACCCGAGTCAAAAGTTGTTGGGCAGGTTGGGGTGCAAAATGCAACATTTACCCGGACGGCGGCCTTACTCACACATGCCGACAGAGCGGCGTCTTTAGAGATGACAAGTGCTCCGGTGGAGGCATCCCGGGTGAACCCCGAAGTCGGCGCATTTATGAAAGAATACGTTGGGGCCGCAATTGTTCCGTCCGCACCCAGGAAAGATCCGTCTGGATTATTATAATTGCTGGTCGGGATGACGGATGTGTTGGTGAGATGCGTTCCGGTAGGAGTGTTTCTCAGGTAAGTTGTACCCCCAATATTAAAGTTGATATCTTTCGGAGTGGTGTCGGTGGTTGTGGACGTGAACGCGTATGTGTTGGACGCCACCAACCCAAGTGTCATTGTTTCCGTTGCGCTTGACCACTCTACCGACCTGTTGGCCATATTAAGATTGAGGGGTGTTGTTGTCTCAAAAATTGATGTCCCGTTCTGTTGCCATTGAAATGTACCTGTTGCATTGGGGTTGTTCATGGTATACACCGCCCCAACTTGACTCTCCGTCACACCCAGTGTTCCTCCCACCCGCAGTGACAGGTCTGCGTGAGTCGGAACTCCCGTCACGGTTGTGCCAGTTGCGCCAACGTACATTTCACCACTTCCGCTTCCGAATTGAAACAACACACGACTGGCGCTGGGCGAGATACTTAGCGCGTCACTCGCGTACCGCAACTTCCCAAACAGACGGGTGTTGTCACTTGTGAGTGTAGTTGCGGAAACGATCGTATCCCCGCCGGTTCCTGACCAATACCCCAAAGCTTCATCATTTGCCGAGACCGGGTTGTAAACGGTACCATTTAGGGTTCGTGTGCCCCCACCACTATCATGAAAGATAAGCGATGTCCCAGAAACATAAAGTATACCACCTGACGTGAGTGTGCCAACCGGAGCAACGGTGACTTCATCGAGAAACACCACACCCTGACCCCCGCCGTAGGACGATCCGCCCAAACCGACATTTGTAACCGCACCGGCGAGACTGGCAAGCAGACCTACGATTCCACCTACTGACACACCCAATGCATCAACGCCCGCGGAGTAAATCCCCGTGTTTACATCTCCTGTGAACGTGTAACTTGGCGCGGCAACCGCGCCATCCACCCCTGTGATGCTAACCCTCGAGGTTACCGAGGATGCATCCACCAACAATTGACCCACCCCACCCGCACCTCCTCCCGCCGTGAAGTAAACATTTGCACCGGAAATATACATACCTGTGGTGGGCACGGAGGAGAAGCTTAACCCGGGGGTACCAACCGCACCATCCCCGGATTGTAGCGCCCCCGCATCTGACACGGTCACCGTGCTGTTCTGCACATTTATACCCCCAGTTCCGTCCCAAAGAGCGACCGCGTTGTCGGTGGAACTGACCGGGCCAATAACAAATTCACTTAGAATGGTAAGTCGGCCGGTTGAGTCGCGAAACATGAGGTTCGTGCCGTCAACATACAGAAGCCCACCACCAGTTGGGTTGGTTGTTGGGAGTGTGGTTGCCCTGGTGATAAAGAGAATGCCATCCCCACCACCGTAAGTCGATGCTTCGGTACCACAAAAACTCGTGTTTTCACGGAACGTTGCCGCGACCGTTCCGCCTGCACAAAAAGCGATCGATCCGGTCGGCATTCGGAAAATACCAGAGTTTGATGAGGGGGCGAAAGCATATGTTGGCGCAGTGGAATTGCCATCGGGTACGTGCATCGGAAGCCCGAGAGTGGCAGTAGTGGTGGTCAAAATCATAGTGTCAACCCCACCGGCGGCAAAATTTAGTGAAGATACGCCTGCCCTGTACATTCCGGTGTCGGGGTCGCCCGAAAATCCGTAGGTAACATTGGATACCAAACCAGTTGGGCCGGCCCACTGACCGGATGCATCTACCGTAAGTGTACTTGTATTCTTCACAAGGATACCCGACGTACTATCAAACCTCACCACCCCATCGGCATTTGTGGTGCCACTCGTTTCCTGAAGACACCGAGTGAGATCGTGCGCCACCCCCGTTGACTGAAGAAACCCGATGACGTTTCCACTTACATAGAGGACACCGCCACCGTTTCCGTTGTTGGGCAGGCCCACCGGGATTGTGGTCGCCTCATGGAGGAAAACCACCCCGCCGCCGGATGTACCCGCACCGTAGTTCAATGGCACACTACCACCCAAAACAATGTTTTTTCCGACATTATCCACCGTCAACGCAACCGTACCCCCAACGCCCACTTGAAGTTTGGTGGTCGACAACAACATTCCCGTTGTGGGGGAAGTGGTAAAGGAGTAGGATGGTGCACCGCTCGTGCCGTCAGGTACGTCGACCACTGCGGTAAAATACACTCGCGAAAGTGACACTTCGACGCGTGCAGCTCCGGCAGTGACAAACTTCAGATCCGTGTCAAGTATAAGACCGGTATTGGTGTCAGTTTCAAAAGAGTAGGCCGTGTTTGTAACAGATCCGTCAATGGTGGTGAGTGTTGCGGTTTCAGTGATGAGGAGGGATGAGTTCTTAATAAGTTTACCTGACGCTCCATCGAATAAAACCGCCGCGGTTGTCGACGACACCGCGGGGCCAAACACATCACCTGTATTGGAGGAAAGAGGATAGGTCACACCGGCCGCGTTGGTGAAGTTGAGACTGTTTCCACTAACATAAAGAACCCCCCCCGTTCCCCCACCTGCCACTCCCCCGGGTGCAGTTACACACTCGTGAAGGAACAAAATACCCTCGCCCGAGGTTGCGCCACCGTAGTTGAGTGGCGCACCTCCACCAAATGAGATGTTTCCTTCCATACTTACGGTCATTGCTGACACACCATCCACCGCGAATGTAACGTTGTCTGACACGAGAAACACGCCAGTGGTGCCACTTTGTTCAAATGTGAAGGGCGGCGAAGTCACACTCCCATCGGGGGCGTCCAGCGGAAACCCAGATTGGGGATCTGCTCCGTTAATAATAAGAAATCGAGCATTCAAAACAGTTGACGAATCTTCAGTAACCATTTGTTTTGATATCGTTAAAAAAATACATCAACTTATTTATTCGAGAGTGTCGTACCGAACAAAACTCGCGGTAAGGTCGACATTAAGCGCAATAGTGGAGTCCTGGTACACCTGGACCGTCAACTGGTTAGTTGCATTTATGAAATTACCCAAGAAGCTAACGGTCTGACATGTAACTTCACCGTTTACAGACATTGTTGTGACCGAATTGAGCTCGGTGTAGACGGGCCCGATGATTGTCTTTCGCATAATGCTAAGTCGTCGGTACCCTGTGGAGTTCGATGCCCACTCCGCCGTTGCCGTAAAGAGTGCAATGCAATCATCCGACGTCGACATTTCACCCGTGAGTGTGCCATTCACACCATAATCATCAAGGGATGCCCATGTAAGGCCGTCGGTGTTGGTTGATGTTGCATGCGTCACACTAAGTGCCCCAAGTGTGATAGTGGCACGTTCACGCGCCCCATCGAGTACGGTACGGTCTTGTGAGGTTGTGTACCCCCCCAACCCAAACACACCGGAGGCACGCTCCATGTACAGTGTAATAGCATCATTTTGTGTGCTCGAGGGGATGGTAGACACATCGTAAAGAAAGATAACCCCACTTACACTGTCACCTATTGTTGGCAAACCTCCCCATGCGACACAGTTGTTTTTGTAGAAACCCAGAGGAGGGTTTACGCCAAATGAAACTGCAAGAGCGTCGTCCGATGCGAGCCACAATCCGCGGCTAACGAAGTGGAACCTATAGTCTAGGCTATCCGAATCTGGTGAGGCGGTGTTGACACCCACCACCATCATCCGGTTCGTAATTGTCGTCGTACCGCTTGTTTGAGTGCACCCCGTTGTCGTACCCACCTTCAGTTGGTTTGTGCCACCCTTAAAATCAAAACTGGTGATTGTCCCCGTTGATGCAACGGCGAATGCTGCTCCGTCATAGCCGACCGTCAGAACTCTAATCCCATTTGTCTCCACAAGGTTGTTGGTAAGCGCCAGGTTGAGGTTTGCGGTTGTGTTCATGATCGCACCGGTATTATTGCTCCATGCAAACGCACCCGTTGACGCAGTGGCAACGTTTGAAATAATCTTGGTGGTCGAACGCGAGTGTGTCACGCCCGAACTTCCACCCACACGTAGCGTTGTATCGACCTGGAAGGCCTGCGATGGGATGGTAACGGCAGTGGATGACATTGTTATCCGATCAACCCCACCAGTTGAAATACCGACGGAGTTGGATGACGACCAGTAGACACCAGAAGTCGGGTCGGAAGTGAAACTAAATGTAGGCGCGGCGGTAGACCCGACGACAGGATAATCCAATGCGGTGGGGTCGTTGATGCGAAAAGAACTCTCCTGTACTGCGCCCGTGGTGCCATCGAACCGAACAACGGCACGGTCGACGCTGGCGCCAATTGAAGGAATAAACTCGGTGGACAAGTTCACCACGTGATTACTATCCGCATGAAAGATAAGACTTGTGCCGCTGACGTAAATGCGCGCACCTCCAGTTGCAGTGCCACTTGGAGGAACAGTCACATTATCAATTAAGAGAACACCCTCCCCACTTGTTGCGGCACCGTAATCCGTGTTGGTCGACACAAGCGTAACGTTGGGGGCGGCACCGGCAAGTACGGTTGTAAGTCCCGCAGTACCACCACCCACCAACGTGAGTGTGTCGGCCGTCGCGGGATGGAACACTCCACACCCCAAATCTGATGCAAAAGTGAAACTGGGTGCACCCACCGTTCCATCCGGAACATCCACAACCTGCAACAGAGTAACACCCAGTGTGCTCACCTCAAGAACCGATACCCCACCGGCCACAAAATTAAGTGTGTCAGTTGCCACCGTTGTCAGGCCGGTGTTGGGGTCACCCGCCGTGGTGTAGGTAGGGGCCGCTAGAGTTCCGTCGGGTGCTAACACCTCCCCACTAGGTGTGATAGTTACAACACTATCCTGAACGATCTTCCCGGTTGCACCATCCCACCTCAAAACACCACGGTTGGTGCTCGTAAGCGGGCCACTGATGCGGTTTGTGAGTGTGGTTGGGCCAGGTGAGTCGTCGTAGAAGACCAGGTCGTTGACAGATCCGGTGGGTACGTATAAAAGCCCAATATCGGTGGCCGTTCCGGTCGCATTGACGCTTGCTTGCCGGAGGAAGATGACTCCTTCCCCGCCGCCATAACTACTGGCCTCGGTCCCACATAGTGTAATGTTGGCATCGGGACTGGCCACAAAGCCTGTTGCATTCCCGCTGGTTGAGGCGACGGATACGCCACCTGCCAGATAGAACCCGGTGTCGGAGTCACCAACCCATGACATACCGGGTGCGGCTTCTGTGCCGGCAGGACAGAGGATGTTGCTTGTGGATGTGATGGATGTGGTGCCACAACTTGTGGTCATCGCACCGAGAATAGAGAAGTTTAGTGTATTGGCGGCGGCACTGTACATACCTGTCGATGTGTCACTCGCAAAGGCGTAGGTGGGCGCACCTACACTCCCGGTTCCACCGGCCACCTCTCCGGTATCGGCCACCACGACCTGGCCCGTACTCTTCACAAGGGCACCGCTCGTACCATCGAAGCGCACCACCGCATTGCCAATGGCGCTCGCTGGACCCTCTATCCTTCCGATAAGATCAATGGGTGTCGCACTTGCAGTTGTCATCATCATTAGTGCCGCCCCTGCCACCCAAAGACTCACACCCCCCGTTGTTGCACCTGTTGGAGCCACGCCCACCTCGTTGATAAACACAACACCACTACCATTTACAATGCTTCCGAGGTTGGCCGGTGGATAACCTCCAAATGTTACATTAGCGTTCGGACCAACGCTCATGCCGATCTCACTTCCGGAAAAAAATGCAATGTTTCCGCTGGTAAGAAACAAACCACCGCCCCCGTCAAACGCGACCGAGGGTGCGGCTAGTGTTCCGTCGATAAGTTTAATCACACCATCGCTTGTAACGCCCGTTGTGCTCACATTGAGACGGCGAACGCCACCGGTCGAGAATGCCAGGTTGTCGGCGCCCGGGTTATACATTCCAGTTGTTGCATCACTTACGAAACTGTATGTTGGAGCTCCGGGCACATCGGCCTGCGCAAGTAAGAGGGGGGCAACCCCACTGCTCTCAATAAACTTACCTGACGTCCCGGTGTAACGCGCCAGTGTGCCGTCCACTGCACCGGCGGGTCCGGCCACATCACCCGTCGACTTGTTGAGTGATGTCGCTACACCCAAACTGTTTGTGTATTTTATTTCCAATCCGTCCACCCAGAGAAGGCCACCGCTCCCGCCGTTGGGTGCCCCCGTGGGAGCGGTTGAGGATGCATTGAGGTAGGTCACCCCGACTCCAGGTATGATGTTGCCGTAAGTGGCGGGTCCACCGCCCAGAAGTGCGACATTGGACCCGGGTGACATGACCACCGCATCACGCCCACCTGTAACAATAGTCATATTACCGGTAGATGTGAGGTAGATACCGGTGTTGGTCTCGGATTCGAAACTAAAAGATGGAAGCGTAGCACTGCCGTTGGGTGCGCGCAGTGGGAACCCGGTCACGGCTTCCGCCCCGTTAACCACCACAAGCCGGCCTGATGCAACGGTGTGCGATGTTTCTCTGAAACTCATTTGTTTATTGCTACAAAAACATTTATTATCCACTTACACACTCATCGGAAGTTTTGATAAAGATGCGCCGTGTAGGTGGATGACTGGCCCGGAATGACAACACCTTCACCATCCATGATCCAGTTCACCTTCTCGCCCATGTCAAGGGGCACCGCGTTACTATCCAACACACGGTAGTTGTAGCGATCACGCCGGGTGTCAACTGTCTGCGCATGAAGAACCATGGTGCGATCACGACTTTGGGCCATACCGGGATCGTCGGTGGTAACATAGCCCACCACCTGCCACGGTCCCACCGGTTCGCGCGTGAGGATACGATTCAGGGGACTGTCAAACGGCATGCCACTCACACTGTTGATCCCCGTGCCGTACCCACCCATCCCACCGTACGCCGGCGGCGGCAGTCCCCCGGCCGACTCAAAGGTGTGGCATGCGACCTCACCCGTGCGCAGGTTAAGAAAACACTCGGGGGGTGGGACGACGTCGGGGGTGGGGCGGGGCGCCACGGGGGCAACCACCGCGGTGGGAATGCGGTAGAACGATGTGCGGGTGGGACGCGTGTGGCGCATGTTTTCCTTTATACTTTCAATTTATTTCACCAAACTTTGGTCGTTGAGGCTCGAGCCCGGGGGTGGAACCCACGTGCGCGGGGCGGCCTCCACGAGATCCGGTTCCACCGAGAGTGTCGGCACCTCAATCTCCTCCCGCCCACACATGTCCTCAAACTCCCGGACATGGGTCGACGTGTTGCGCGCGTGGCGCATGATGTTGTTGAGCTCCTCGTTGCGGTACAGTTGATCCACCCGGTCGGAGCTCATCATGTGCGGATACAACCACTCGTACATGCTCACAACCGCAAGGTCATGATCACGTACTTTCTTTGAGGCCACACACTTGTTGTAGCGCAACGCCTCCGCCTCCGTGTCAAACGCGGCCCACACAATGACGCCCGGCTCCGCCCCCAACGGGTTCGTGGGGGCGGCGGTCTCGTAGTCCGTCACAACACTTACCACCGCGTACCTTTGATTACGCACCTCCACCATGCGCGACACGGCCGCCGGCATCCGACCCCCACCCTCCACACTCACCTTTTCCTCCCACTTCTCATTCATGACTTCGGGCGCAATTGGCACCGCCAACACCGGCTCCGTATACTCCTCCTCCGCCCCCTTGCTCTCCGCCACGCCGGCCGAGGCACGCCCTCTTTCCTCCTCCTCCTTCAGTTGCGCCCGCAACTGCGCCACCAACTCCGCCTCCGCACACTCCTTCATCTCGACCTCAAACTTGGCCTGAAGAGCAACCAGGGCGGTCTCGTCGCCCACCAGCGCCGCTTCGTAGATGGCCCGCCGACGCGTCCGCTGGGTGGCCGCACGGACACTCGCATCCTGCGCATCCTGAGCCTGGCGCAGGGCGGGGGTGCGCCCGGCGGTCAACGAGTCGTGGCGCTTCTGAAACTCGGTCGCGTGATCCTGAAGCATTGCCTGGTGATGGAGAAGGTTGCGGTTCACCTTGTCCACCGCCTCGTCGGTTGGTGTATCATGCGTTGGGAGGGTGTACCACGCGTGTGTTGCCACGAGACGCAGACTGCACCGCGGGTCGGTTGCAACCACCATCTCACCATGGGCCAACGCGGTTTCCGTGTCGGCAAAGAGGCCCAGAAGACGAAATGCCGGAAAAAGACTTCGGGGGTGGAGGTGGGTGTTGGCCACGTTCCACAACATCACTTTCTGATCCTCGGTTTGAAACTCGCGGGTGTACCCACTGTCATCATCAAGCGTTGATTCGCCTCCCGTCACCGTCGCACGCTGGCGTCGACTCGTCTCGATCATGCTGTTGGCAATGGATTCGGACAGCGGGGTCGAAGCGGAAGACATTTTGAAAGTAAGGGTTTCTAGTTTATTGCAAAACTTATTCCGCAAGTACGGCCGCATCAGTAATAGCTTGGGCCGGAACTATCCCACCCATGCCCGCCAACAAACGTTGGGATTGACCCCCCCTCAAGTGGCAACACCGGCGGCGCCACCCCGCCCTTCTTTCGTGTCACCACCACCAACACCACAATCAAAACTGCCAAAGTTACGCCGGTCACCACCATCACCAGGGTTTTGTTGCTCTCCAACCACGTTGGGGTGCTCCCCCCACCCAGGTCGGTGCGGGCAAAACGGGGGGGCGAATCATTCACAAAACGGACCTGGCGACGAGGTTGCCCCCCCGGGGGCCCCGGGTGCCCCCCCTGATACCCCGGATGCCCCCCCTGATACCCCGGATGCCCCCCCGGGGGGCCCGGATGCCCCCCCGGGTACCCCGGGTGCCCCCCCTGATTCGGCATTGGGCGCGGCGGGTGGCTTGGCGGGGTATACACGGGCAAGGGTTGCGGCGGCGCGGCGGACGATGGTGCCATCTTCTCACCGCCGGGGGTGTCCTGAATATCATTTGTTGCACCATCGCCATATGCCTCGTCCAGACTGAGCATGTTCATGTTTCTTACCCCCCTGTAAAAAAAAACTCCCTTACGACAACCCAACGTGGTATCCAAACGTTTGAAGAGCCTGGACGTGTGAGTCGGTCTCCCGCACCGGCAAAAATCCCGCGGCACGTTTGTTGCGCAAAAGGGCGCTTATATCCTTGTTTACATAGATCTTTGTCGTTAGCTCGCCCATGCGACTACCGTACACCGCGGCGTGCGCCGTCGGCTTTCCGCGCGGTTGCCGGTTCGGTTCCAACAAAATGTACACCCGGTCGTTTGACGGAGTATTAAGCTCACGGACCGCCACAAATGAGACGAACGAATTTTCAGGCTCGAACACGCGACTGTACGGCGCACCAAGCATGCGCCCGGCCATCTCCTGCAACTTGTTCAACGCAACACTCAAACGACTGTCGGAGCTTCCGGTCACGGGCAGACGCCCGCCCTCAAATGACACCCCACGGCGCGGAGAATCACTCATTGTCTTCACAAAACGGCGAAGCGCAACCACCGTACGCTCGCCTGTAAAGGGCGTCTGCGTGCCGTCCGCACCATGGTACACAACGTGCGGAACACCCGGACTTTGCGCATCGGCGTTCAGTGCACCCATTGCGGCCGGGTGAGCGGTTGTGTCCACACCCACCACCGTGCCCACACCATCACTCACACTAAATTCAGTAAATGTCGGCAGGAAACGCACACAGTAACCACAACTGTGCCGAAAGTAGAGCACCGTTGCCGGGAGGTGCGCCGCAACGTGCGCCGGTGTCACACTTGACAACTCCCCACCTCCACCCGACAGATCGAGGTGTGCCAAAGCGCCGCGAACGACGTTCGTACCGGTACGCTCACCCGTGTGGGCCACACCCACACCTGCATGGTTGAAAAACATCACCCGAGGAACACCACCGCCCAACGACACACCCAACTGTTCCAACCTCGACTTGTTGTCCTCAACCTCAATCTCCTTCACCCCCACGCCATGCGACACCAACGCCGGCACAACATCATTATGCCACATTGGCATGAAAGCCGCGCTGTGCGGACATTTTCGCCAGTGGTAGAGCACAACGGTGTTCGTGTACGTTGACTGCGGTGTTGAGATACTCATTTTGTTCAGTCATCACAAAAAAAACTAAAATGCTGAACCAAGTCCCACCCCATGTGCGCTACGCACTCATTGTCGTCATCGTTACCGTTGTCATCATTCTGCTCTCGCGATGGACCGGCAAAGGGACAGCACCAACCGTGCCACCTCTCTCATACACCGACGTTCGCGCGGTTGTACGCGCGGCAGCAACCGCCAACACGGCCGCGCACACCCAACCCAACCGACTTGACGCTCTTGTCGATCTCACCGCCGCACTCGCCACACTTAACACCGCAACCATGCTGGCGGGGGAGGACGTAGTGACAAAGGCGGCAGGCGTTTCCGTTGCAACGCTCGAACAAGAACTTGTGGCGCACCGACAACAACTCATGTCGGAATTGGAAGCATGACTTTTCTCTACCACCGTAAACAAAAAAGGAGTGTTACAAAATGGGCGGATATGATAACGGCCAAGGTGTTCTAAACATTCGGATTACACCCGACAAAGCCAATCTTGAAGATATGATGCCCGCCAGGGATTGGGAAAAGGTAAAAGATATCTCAATGTCAGTGTATGAACTACTGGATGTTCTAGAAGACATCGAAAACAAATTAGAACAGCAATTAACGGCTCAACCCTCTTCTGCTAGGCTTGAAAACATCAAGAAGAATTTGCTCGGAATGGCTTATGTATGTATAGTTGCAATATATAACATAGAAATAGTGCCCCCGACAGCGTGCAGACGTCTTGTCTCAAGTGTTACCAATTTTGCAAAAATTTGGGACAGGAGTTTTCCGAACATTGTAAGTTCCCCTTTTCCCAAAATGTTACAAAAGGTGTTACAAGACGATAAGTTCAAGTGTGAGGTTATTCGTCCAACCTTTTCCTTTCATTCACCAAAAGCAACACTTGATAAATGGGAATGGCAACACGAACGCGGACATAGGTGACGCGATGTTTCTTCCTTCCCCGGTAAATCAGAAGCTTGGCGTAACGGGTGGTGTGTTCCGTTGAATGTCGTTATGTGAATAAAAATGCCCCTTCTATTAAATGAGCGCCCCAACCTTTGACCTTAACACGGCGAAGTACACCACGCTGTTCCATCACATTCACAACATGAACATGCGTGACGTGCGTGATGCATACAAGGGCATGCGGAAGAGCGGAAGAGACGACCCGGACATGTTGTTTCCCCGCCTGGGCTTTACGGCCGGCGAGTTCGCTGTTGCGCATGTGATGAAAATGCCGCGGCGGGCACGGGTGTGAGGATTTTTGTGCGCCCCTCAAAAGAACAACCTTCCTTTTTCTTATGAATCGGCGCGAAAGACGTAATGTCGCAACATCGTCGATGATTCGTGTTCTTCAACTGGATTCGACAACAACGGAGTGGCTCCGCAACCTGCACCCTCCCCGGAAGACTGATGTGGTGGGTCGGTACGTGGTGTATGACGTGGCGAGTGTCGCGGAGGTCGGATGTGCGAACGCCGGGTGTCCGCTTGTGGCGACGCCGTTGCACACGTGGGTGGGTTCCTCGCCGGATGTGCGTCACGCGTGCAGTTTTTGTGGCGAGGCTCTCCGGGCGGGCGAACCCTTCACCGTGCACTTCAACCGAACCCTGACAACCCCCTTCGTTGTGGCATGCGGCATGTGTGGTGAGAAAATGAGATGACATGCAAAGAAATGTCAACGCCCCTGCTTCCACCTCGGTCTCTGCCCCCGGTTTCCGTGCCGGGGGTTTCAACGGCCGGTCGGCGCGTTGGTGCGGCCGCGGCCGCCGCCGCCGTAAACGCTCCTCTGAGTCGAATCTCTGAAGTGAGCAACGAGTCGTGTACGAGTGTAAAGATTCTAACGGGGGGCGGTCCGGCGGATGAGGGTGTGCTGGAAAAGGTCCGTGACCTGGGGGGGCGTGCCATGGCAAACAAGGTGTCGGTTGCCGTGATTGTTTTCCTGTTAACCGCAACGTTGTTGTGTGTGGTGAACCCGCCCATGGCACGGGAGGCGTCCCCTAACCCGGCGGCCCCGGCGGCTCGCTCCGTTAAAAAGATCGTCGTGTGGTCCTCACTTGCATCAGGCATCGCACTTTTGCTTCCCTTCGTGATGGGCCTCGTTAAAAAGGGTGCTTAATTGTTTGTTTGCACCCCTTCAAACTCATGTCAGCATCCGGCATCCGCGAGCTTGTGCGCAGTGTTGTGAACCCGAACGCGGCCGGTGGCTTTGGCGACGAGACAATGCATACCTTTTTTGCGGAGATCAAGGGTCTGGTGAATGCCGCCTTTCACGCGCTCTACGAGGAGGTGGAGCGCGTGCCGGACAAGGATGCCGCGTGGCGGGCGGCGGCGATGGCGCGGGGGTTGGCGTTTATGAACGACCGTAACAATGAAGGTTCCATCATTGACAGTGTGGTGCAGTCGGAGACCGCGTGTCGTTCTCTTACCCGGCAGTACTTTGCGGCAATGCACGCCTTTGCAAACAAGACGGTGGAGCAGCGTGACCTGATGCACGTTAACTTTGTCCCCTTTGGTACCTTTATCGCCCGCCTCTACCGCAAGCTCTCCAGTGTGCCGGAGATGAGGGAGAAATACTTTACGAGCATGTCCTACGCCGAGAAGGACACACTTTTGCGTGATGTGCTGCGCCAGGTGATGCAGGCCTCCGTGGTGGGCGGCACGAGAACCGGTGGGGGCACGGGTGCCTCCTTCACGACGCCCATCCGCCACAACGACAGTGTGTCGAACATCTCGAATCTTCCGCGGGCATCCGTTGCCGGAAGTAGGGTGGGTGCGTCGGTGGCCAACGTCATCCTGTCGGTCGTAAAGGACGACACCGGACTCAGTCCGGCGCAACTCTCCACCCACAACGCCCGAACCAGTCGGTTCTCCACATTTACACCACCGTCGGTTATTGGCGGCTCGGTAGCCCGAACAAAAGTGGTTACTATTGGGGAGAATACGGCCGCCGAGCCATCGGTGCATTCTCGCGCCAATGGGGTATCGGTGCATTCTCGCGCCAATGGGGTGTCGGTGCATTCTCGCGCCAATGGGGTGTCGGCGTTTTCTGTCATGGAGGCAAACGAATAAAATATTAATTTATTACCATCCTGTACTGCCAACCACTGCGCCCGCCACCTCATTTGGTGACAGGTTGACACATCCCGCGCGCGTCCACTCCCGCATGCGGTCCACGCACGCCTCATAACTGCGCACGCTGGCGTACTCCTTGGAGGGGTCATTGCACACCACCCGGACCGCGTCGTCGAGCGTGAGGTTGGGCCCCGTGCAGGTTGTGGGTGATGAGGCGTACCGATAGTCACACCCGGCACCTCGACGACATGCATGGAAATGCTCATCAACACACCCCAAATACTCCTCCGTGCCACGCAGACGTTCGCATGTTGTGCGGGCATAGGGCAAACACTGCCACTCCGCATCAAGTGCACTGCACTTATTGTCCCACTGAAACAGCTCACTGCCCCCATCGTCAGGTTGGGCTCGGTCGATTGTGGGCTCCGTGCCCGGGTTCATGTACAGTTGACGTGACACTTCCATTTCTATGTTCAAAAGGTATTTTATTGTTTTCCGCCGACTCGACAAATGGAACGCGTCTTTGTGGAACGCGCCTGTCACATGGCACTTGACGCCCACGAAACAGCGTTTGTGAATTACAACGACGCCCTTCGCTCGGCGGAACGCATCTACACCTACAACTGGAAGATGTATCGCATAAATACACACAGGTGGACCGCCCGCGACGAGGACCGACTTGCCCGCTTCACTCTGCCGCACGGTGTCGCGCGCAAAATATTCGACTCCGACGTTGAGATACAGCGAATGCTCGCCTCCCGCGATGACCGCCTGCCCCTCTACCGCGACAAACTGACCCAAGTTCTTGTTTCCCACACGACCGCCACATCAACCCCTCGTTTTGAGCCGGTGTTGCGTGACTTCATTGACTTTTGTCATCGACAAAACACGAACACCTACCGGTGGCGCGCATCCTTCGGCCATGTTAAATGTAACTTTCCGGGTCGTGACACCTGGGCGATATGGCTGTGTTTGCGCGACATGTGGGACCACCTTGACGCATAAACACTTACAAAAGCATAAACACTTACAAAAGCATAAACACTTACAAAAGCATAAACACTTACAAAAGCATCATAAGAAGCTTTTCATCCACCCACTCGTCACCCACACGGCACCGAACGTCACCCTGTGTCATGTGTCTTAACACGGCGGCGGGTGGGGTTCGGAGACTCACCAGGTGCGACGCACCCAAACGCTTCCCAAGTTGGCGTGCAATCTTGAGCCCCTTGTGCGAATCAACGCCCACCAACTCGAGCACACCCCCACTCCCAATGGGTTGGTGGAACTGATACTTACCGGTCAAGAGGGGACGTACTTTCAGACTCTCACCTCTACCGGTGATCATGACGGACGCCGCCTCGACTGAAAAGTCCGGCGGAAGTATACCGACAATCTTTTGCATCCATGACGACGAAAAGCCACCAGACAAAATATTTTCTACGTCCTCTACCCATCTACCTGCGGCGGCAAAATATTTATTGGCATTCCGTTGATCTGCGCGACCCGCTCGATTGCCGTTCCTGACCGAATCCGCTGGACCTCGATCATTTAGTTCTCTCTTCAATTTATTTGTTGCAGCGCGCACGTCGTTTTGTTTCTTTTCGTACAACTCAATAGCACTCTTCATTTTACCCAATTCGCCGGTCAACCGAACTATTTCGCCCGCTTCTTCATTATAACGTCCAGTCGTCTCGCCATCCAAGATTTCCTGTAGGGTCTTAACCAGTTCTTTTAACTTCGCGGTCTCTTCCGCAAGCTCCGCGTTCTCCTGGTTTGCTTTCGCGGTCTCTTCCGCAAGCGCCGCCCGCCCCGCTTCATTGAACTTCGCGGTCTCTTCCGCAAGCTCCGCTTTCTTATCGTTTTCTTCCACCAGTTCCGCTGCGTACTGCGTCAGAGCTTCCAAACGCACGGTCTCTTCCGCAAGCGCCGCTTTCTCTTTCGCAAGCGCCCCTTTCTCCTGGTTTGCTTCCGCAAGCTCCGCCCGCCCCGCTTCATTGCGTTCCCTTTCGTACTGATGAAGAGCTTGCCAACGCACGGTCTCTTCCGCAAGCGCCGCGTTCTCTTTCTCAAGCGCCCCTTTCTCCTGGTTTGCTTTCGCAAGCGCCGCCCGCCCCGCTTCATTGCACTTCGCGGTCTCTTCCGCAAGCGCCGCTTTCTTATCGTTTGCTTCCGCCAGTTCCAATGAGTACTGCGCGAGCGCAGTCGCCAGAGCCGCGTTCTCTTCCGCCAGAGCCGCCCGCGCCGCTTCGGCCACCGTCAGCGCTTCATTGAACTTCGCGGTCTCTTCCGCAAGCGCCGCGTTCTCTTTCGCAAGCGCCGCGTTCTCTTTCGCAAGCGCCGCGTTCTCTTTCGCAAGCGCCGCTTCGCGCTCCGCCAGAGCCGCCCGCACCGCTTCGCCCACCGCTTCATTGCACTTCGCGGTCTCTTTCGCAAGCGCCGCCCGCCCCGCTTCATTGCACTTCGCGGTCTCTTCCGCAAGCGCCGCCCGCTCTTCTTGCATCTTGTCTAATTCTGCTTGTGCGGCCGCCAGCTCCGCTTTGCATTTTGCTGTGCCGTTTTCGGTTCCCTGACACTCTTCTCGCGCTGCTTTAAGTGCCGCTGCTGCTACGGCCACGGTATTTTGCAACTTGGCAATTTCAATCTCAAAGTTTTGTAATTTGTCGGCGTATTCAAACGCTTTTGCCACTCCTACGTCATCATCGGTCTCCTGTTGAATTCGGTCACGAATTTGGTTGATTATAAGTTGGTTCTTTTCGCTTCGGTGAACTTCATTGACATGAGCGTCCATTGTCTCCTTCAATAACTCCATCATCTTACCACCACCATCCCCCTGAATCCACTCCACCACAAGGTGCCCAACATTAGGAGGAGCATCGTCCATGTCCTCGCTTAACACACTCGCCAACAAATAGGGTGCACTACCGTTCTCTGCTTGATGATTACACAGTGCAGTCCAAATGGCCCTCAAGATACTTTCGTACGATACATCTTCATCAACATATGGTATCACACACCGACTCAAACTCATATCCCATCGAAACAAGCCCGACCCGTTAAGGTTGCGGTTGGTTTGTCGATTCCACTCCCTCTCGTTTTTTGCAAAAATCTGTGTTGCGATGGACTCCCATAGCGCGGGGTTCATTTCACCGTCGGCATCGATTGCGAGTTGTGCCAACTGGATGGGTAATGGCACCTCACACAACCAACTGTCAGCGTCGATTGCGTTGTTCCCACCTATGCGCGACCCAATGTTATAGTCATGATTGTTAACAATAACATGGGGTGCGACGTGCGCATTGGCAATTTTTTTAAACTTTTTTGCATGGTTCTTTTCCATTTGAGTTTACATATAGAATTTTATTTCCGTATTAACACGCAAAACCAACCGATGGAACAACAAAAGTTACTACGATCAATTGTGCGCATTCACGCTTACGGGCGGCCTGTAGATATCACAAAACCATTCCTTGTCACCGATCGCACAAAAGGTGTCGGTACTGGTGCATTTATTACCCCCCCATCTGCATCAAGCTCGTACCTGTTCATTCTGACGTGCGCACACTGTGTTGATGGTGCGGACACTGTAACCGTTATGTTACCCCTTATGGGCATGAATGAGTATCCTGCTCATGTCGTCTCAATCCTCCCTCACTACGACCTTGCGGTCATCTCAGTACCTGACCCCGATGGAAGTTTGCACGGTCAGACTAATATTTTGCCGCTTGGATCCTCATCCAGTCTGAGGTTGGGTCAAAAACTCACGGCGGTTGGGTATCCGCTTGGTGGAAGTGCACTCAAGGCAAGTGATGGTGTGTACGCCGGGTTTCAGGAGCGGTTGCAACACACCGTGAGCATTAGTCCGGGCAATAGTGGGGGGCCGCTGATGAACGAAGATGGCGAAATTGTGGGCATCAACAACAGTGGTGTTCTTTCACCCGAGGCGTCCAACGTGGGGTTTGCAGTGCCCATTGAGAGCTACCTCCTGATGAAGTCTAAACTCTTCGGTCCTTCCCCAAACGGTGCCCCCACGCCCGACCGCGTGATCCAACTACCTACTTTCGGGTTTGAGTACGCACCCATCACGCGAGCACACGCGCGTGCGGTCGGCGCGACGGCCTGTTTGTCCACCACCGGCGATGGGGGTGTGCAGATCATCACGGTGCTCAGGGGCTCGTCCGCGGATGCGGCCGGTCTTGTCCCGGATGACATTTTGGTTGAGTTCAACGGAAGTCTCATTGACACGATGGGTGAAGTAACGGTGGCGTGGAACTATCAAAAGGTTCGTTTGCAGGATTTGTTGGCTCGCTCGGTTGAGGACCGTGACCATCCGGTCCGGGTGTGGAAAGCCGACACAAAAACGTGCGCCACCCTGCAGGTGCGTCCCCGCGTTTTCACACCAGCCGCGCTGCGCACGGTGTTTCCCCCCTACGACACAGTACCCTTTGTTGTTGTGGTGGGTCTTGTAATCATGCCCTTGGTGGCCAACCACGCGCTCTACCCTGCAACTATGATGACGTTCATGTGTAAAAAGTTAAACGACCTGGCGAACCCATCTCTTATCATATCACATGTCTTCAATGGCACAATCGCCCAAATTGAGGGACCCCTGGTTGCCGGCGATGAGTTGTCGCATGTGAATAACATTGCGGTGCGGACACTTGATGATGTGTACGCCGCCCTTCCCCAAACCATGACGCCATCCACCGGTTACGTCATGCTGAGTTTTCGGACCTGCACGGGGAAGACGCTCATGGTAAACGCGCGCGACGCGCTTGCAACGGAGGAAAGAGCCATTGTCGACAAGCTCTACACCCCCCATGCGGCGCTCCTGACCGCACTCCGCACCGAACGAAAAAAATAAAATTCTGCGAATTTATTCGTCATCTCCCACAACTTCGCCCTTCTCGTCACTAACATCTTCGCCCTTCTCGTCACTAACATCTTCGCCCTTCTCGTCACTAACATCTTCGCCCTTCTCGTCACTAACATCTTCGCCCTTCTCATTCACCTTTCCGTCACTTTCATGCAGTGCGTGTTTCATTTCCGACGCAAGAGAGGTGAGCATCTTCGTGGTTTCCTCGCGCAGTGCGCCAACCCGCGTGGCAAGCAACGTAACCACCTCGTCGTCGGCCTTACGTGTGATGTGTTGTTCAAGTGCGGTAATTCGTCGTTGCGATGCAATCATGCGTGAGATGATGTAAACAATACTACACCCGAACACGATCCCCATCAGGCCTGACATAACAGCGCTTAACTTTTGGGGAGTTGGTGGGGCCATGTTTCTCTCTGCTATATTCATTTTTTTGTGCAAACAGACCGCAAAACTAAACGTCCGAGATAAAATGGAAAGTAAAGCACCATCGGGCCAGCATCCTTACCTGGTTTACCTGCTTGTTTCCTCCGTCAACCCTCGCCGAACCTACGTTGGCTCCACCAACAACATGACGCGTCGTTTGCGCCAACATAATAGCGAGTTGGTTGGTGGTGCGCGCTACACGCACACATGTCAACCCTGGACGGTCGCGGTAACGGTAACCGGGTTTGAGACGCACCAACAGGCTCTTCAATTTGAATGGGCCTGGAAACACATTCGAACGAGGGGGAGTGGCGTAACGCACCGAATGAAAACCCTTGAGGTGTTGCTGGCAAAGGAGCAGTGGACATCGCGTGCACCACCGGCCGCTTCAGTTCCACTTCACGTTACCGTACAGTAAATATCATTTTGTTTGCACGAACAAAACGTATGGACACGGACGAAAACAAGCGCGTAGTTACATCGGCCATTCCGGGCATGACGGTGGGCGAGGCACGACGATGTTTGGATCACATGAGAAGAATGTGGTCGAACGCAAACACTGAACCCTTTTTCATCACAGATATCTTACCCCCTGATGGCATGTCAATCCAAACCTTTGCACTTTTGTTTGTTAAGGGTCAGCACCAAAAACGTCACAAGGGACAGGTTCACGAGTAAAGGAAATTCATTCCTTATAATAAAAAAATGTCACAGCGGTGTCAGTATTGTGGAGGTAGACTACGCCCAGGAACTCTTGCGGCACGCACACGAGATGGTCGGTTGATGCATGCGCAGTGCTATAAGGAACTGCGGGGACGGCAACAACAGTTCGCACGGCGTTCACCCCCGCCCAGGTGGCGTCAACCCCCGGCCCCACGGCGTTCACCCTCAGTCGCAAGGCGTTCACCCCCGGCCCCACGGCGTTCACCCTCAGTCGCAAGGCGTTCACCCCCGGCCCCACGGCGTTCACCCTCAGTCGAAAGGCGTTCACCCCCGGACCCACGGCGTTCACCCCCGGCTCCACGGCGTTCACCCTCAGTCGCAAGGCGTTCACCCCCGACACCACGGCGTTCACCCCCGACACCACGGCGTTCACACTCGGCGCCACGTCAACAACAGGTCGCACGGCGTTCACACTCGGCGCCACGTCAACAACAGGTCGCACGGCGTTCACACTCGGCGCCACGTCAACAACAGGTCGCACGGCGTTCACACCCGGCCCCACATCAACATCCACTGAAGGCCTTCTTTCGTCGAATTTCTGAAAGGGAACGCGCGGTGCGAGGCGGAAGCTCGGCTATATCCGATAAAGTTTCGTCATGCAACACTGATGATGCGCTGGGAGGTGGAAGCTCCCCTTCCAACTCCGGTGTATCCGATCTAGTTTCGTCATGCAACACTGATGATTTTGAGGGTGGTGATTTGGAGAGTTGGGTGGAGGATGGTGATTTGGAGAGTTGGGGGGAGGATGGTGATTTGGAGGGTGGGGGTGTGACTCCTTTTCCTTTGACGCCGGCAGTGACACCGTTTCCGTTAAGTGGTGGGGGTGAAAGTGTTACTAGCTTTACAATAGACGTGTTTGAATAAAATGTTAATTTATTTCTATAGCAAACCACCAATCGAAGGTTGTTGTAACGTGGGGTTAAGAAACAATCCGCGCGTTCTCATGCCGACGTTTGTTTGGGTTTGGGGCATGGAGCCCCATCTTGAACCAGAGGCGCCATCGATGAGTGTAATATTCTCACTCGTTGTGACCCTTCCCTCGTTCGCGTATAACTCTTCGAAGGTGTATTCGGTCTTTTCTCGCCGACTCTTCAGTGGATCATGCTTGACCACAGGAGGTGGAGATGCGAGGGAAGGACTGGGCCATCCCGCTAAATTCGGAGATGTGGGGTGTTCCGGTGGAGGAGGAGTGGGTACATGCATATTCGCCATTGTCATCATCAGGTTTGATTGGGCGCGCATCATCTCCTCCATATGTTTCAACTTTTCCTCGTACTGCACAATTATGGATCTTTCGGTCGCGGTCTGTCGCGCAAGAACAGGATGTGGATCTTCCGAGAGATCAAGACCCAAACCCGAGAGTGTGGCAGGAACCACGGGCGCGACAGGAACAGGAACCGCGGGCGCGACGGGCGCGACAGGAACAGGAACCACGGGCGCGACAGGAACAGGAACCGCGGGCGCGACGGGCGCGACAGG
>Ga0209390_10001526_pt1 | contig 44273 bp, 32 predicted proteins | sample BON01_FD_187212 | JGI IMG/M metagenome (GOLD analysis project Ga0209390, IMG submission 187212) | Freshwater microbial communities from Lake Bonney liftoff mats and glacier meltwater in Antarctica - BON-01 (SPAdes) (version 2) | ecosystem: Environmental > Aquatic > Freshwater > Ice > Glacier...
AATTAAAAAACATGGCTATAGAGCGAAAAGCTTATTCAAATATGGTTTGGATTATATCGCAAACATCTTGTTAAACCCTCAAAATCAATCAAATGTAAACGCTTTTGATTTTTTGTCATGTAGTTAGTTAAAAGTAATTATTTTAATGCAATCGTTGAATTCGCTTTCTTGATGAATTCTAAATCATGGACTCCCTCATATTTTCCAAAAGGGAATGCAGACAACAAAATAAAATCCTTGTCATCTGCGCGCTTTTTGAATGCGTGAAATGTAACAAAATGACTTAAAGTTCACAGCGTTTTTGACAAACAATTGGCAATCAGAAAATCAGCACTCCACCGATCTAAATTCATTGTTATTTCGCATATTTTCCATAAATTAACACTTCGAACAAAATAAACTTCTCACTTGTTGGTTTATATGACGTTTAGCCATAAATTTGCCAGTAATATAATCACCATGACATACCAAGCAGGACCGTTTCTAGATAAAATAAAGCTTCCAGAAGATTTACGGAAAAATTTTACCGTTGAGGACTTACCTCAAGTTTCGGAAGAATTGCGTCAATATATTGTTGACGTAATTTCTGAAATTGGAAACTCTCATTTTGGCGCCAGCTTAGGTGTTGTTGAAATGACCGTGGCGTTGCATTATGTTTTTAACACGCCTTATGATCAATTGGTCTGGGACGTTGGTCACCAAGCTTATGGTCACAAAATTTTAACTGGGAGACGAGAAGTTTTTCAAACGAACAGAATTAAAGGTGGAATTTCAGGTTTCCCAAAACGTTCTGAAAGTGAATACGACACTTTTGGCGTTGGTCATAGTTCTACTTCTATTTCCGCGGCTTTAGGAATGGCCGTTGCAAATAATTACAAAGGAGAAAAAGAGCGTCAGCACATCGCAGTTATTGGTGATGGTGCCATGACAGCTGGTTTGGCGTTTGAAGGAATGAACCATGCAGGTTTTGAAAAAGACGCGAATTTGCTCGTTATTTTGAATGACAATTGCATGTCAATCGATCCAAATGTTGGTGCGTTGAATCAATATTTGACAGATATAACAACTTCACACACCTACAACAAAGTAAAAGACGATGTTTGGAAACTACTGGGCAAAATCTCAAAATTTGGTCCGGATGCACAAACCATAGCTTCTAAAATATCGAGCGCAATGAAAGGTACACTGCTGAAACAAAGTAATCTTTTTGAAGCATTGAATTTTCGTTACTTCGGCCCGGTCGACGGTCATGATGTAATTGGTTTGGCAAAAATAATGGAAGATTTGAAAGATATTCCTGGTCCAAAATTGCTGCACTGTGTTACAAGAAAAGGTGCTGGATACAAATTTTCAGAAGAAGGAAACCCAACGAAGTGGCATGCTCCTGGAGTCTTTAATAAGGAAACCGGAGAAATTGTAAAGATTATCCCAAAACAACCACAACCTCCAAAATATCAAGATGTATTCGGCCACACAATTGTTGAATTAGCTGAGAAAAATGACAAAATCATGGGTGTCACTCCGGCAATGCCTTCTGGTTGTTCGTTGAATATCATGATGGAAGCTATGCCAAAGCGTGCGTTTGATGTTGGAATTGCTGAGCAGCACGCTGTGACTTTTTCAGCAGGATTAGCAACACAAGGAATGGTGCCTTTTTGTAATATTTATTCGACTTTCATGCAACGAGCATATGACCAAGTATTGCATGATGTAGCGATTCAAAATCTGAATGTCGTCTTCTGCTTGGACAGAGGAGGATTGGTTGGAGCAGATGGAGCAACGCATCACGGTGCTTATGATTTAGCCTACATGCGTTCCATCCCCAATATGATTGTTTCTGCTCCAATGAACGAGGCAGAATTACGTGATTTAATGTATACTTCACAACTGGAAAATAAAGGTCCTTTTTCTATTCGTTACCCTCGTGGAAACGGTACGATGACGGCTTGGAAAACGGTGATGAAAGAAATAAAAGTCGGTACAGGGCGAAAAATTTCTAACGGCGATGATATCGCGATTCTGACGATTGGTCATCCAGGAAATTTCGCAGTGGAAGCGGTTAAAGAATTAAAAGAGCTTGGTTTGTCAGCGGCACACTACGATATGCGTTTTGTAAAACCTATCGATGAAGTAATGTTACATGAAGTATTTTCAAAATTTAAAAAAGTAATTTGTGTTGAGGATGGTTGTGTGATGGGAGGATTTGGTTCAGCGGTAGTTGAATTTATGGCGGATCACAACTATGCAGCGCACGTATCTCGTTTGGGTATTCCAGATAGTTTTGTTCACCATGGAACACAAAAAGAACTTTGGTCAGATTGCGGCTTTGATAAGAGTGGAATAGTTGAAAAAGCAAAGGAAATGCTAAACTATATCGAGTCAAAAGAGGCGAAGGAAAAAGTGGGTTAAATAAAAAAACCAAAACACATTCCGATGCTACGGCGAAATGTATTTTGGTTAACCTAACTGTCTTGCTTCTTTCAGATCTTTTCGAAGGTAAATTTGTAAGCGTATATTTTGCCTTCTTCGTATTCACATGTAATTTGAAGTTTTCCTAAAGCTTCTGCTATTTCTTGTTTCAATTCTCGTTGTGATGCGTCAATTTTTATAATTTGAACCGTGCTGTCAACTATTTTGAAGCTTACGTTAACATAATCAGGAGAATACTTGTTGACTTCTATTTGCGATAGGTCTATGTGAATTGTTTTGTTTAATAGTCTTTTTAAACTAGGGTTGTTTCCCGCAAAAGCATTCCCTATCACTAGTAAACCCATTGCTATAATTAATAATGCTTTTTTCATTTTTTCTTTGTTTTTGATCTAACAATAATTATTTTTAGTTTGCCATTAAAATTTGTTTTATTTTTTTCGCCGATCGATCTAAGTTTTGAATTAATTCGTTTGCAATAAGACACCTTAAGAATGAAAAAGTTACAATTGAATTGGAAAAACCAATTATTGTACAAAATACCAAAACTAAAAACCTTAAATCTCGCCGTATCAAAAAAAAATCCTATTTTCGTTTGAATTATAAAACAAATTATGAATATTTCCGGAGATCAAGCGACCATGTCAACGCCAACTAGTGAACCAATAAAACCTACCAATTATGGCGGTGTCATTACTTTAACATCTGTATTTTTCTTTTGGGGATTTATAGCAGCTGGAAATAGTGTATTCATTCCATTTTGTAAAAACTTCTTTGGCTTAGATCAGTTTCAAAGTCAATTGATTGATTTTGCATTTTATCTGGCATATTATCTTGGAGCGTTGACTTTGTTCATTATTAGCAGTCAATCTGGAAAAGATTTGGTTGGCTCTTGGGGTTATAAAAAAAGTATTGTTTATGGCTTGGTGTTTTCCGCATTAGGCGCAGGTGTAATGATTTTAAGTGTTGAGGGCGGAAGCTTTGTGGGAATGCTTTTTGGCTTGTTTATAGTCGCTTTGGGATTCTCTCTACAACAAACCTCGGCGAATCCATTTATGATTTCATTAGGAGATGAAGCTACAGGAAGTAGCCGAATTAATTTGGGTGGCGGAATTAATAGTTTGGGAACGACAATCGGACCGTTAATTGTCGCTTTAGCACTTTTCGGAACTGCTGGTGCAATAACGGATGAAGCGATAAAGAATCTTAGTTTAAGCAAAGTAATTATCCTGTATTCTTGCGTTGGCGCCTTGTTCTTGGGAATAGCAATTATGTTTAACTTTTCGAAAAAAGTTCCTTCAGGAATTAGAGAGGAAAAAACAGAGAAAGCGGGAAAAGCAATGGGAACATTGTTGGTTATAACGGGACTTCTTTTGGCTTGTTTTGCTCCAGTTTTTAATTCGTATAGAAGTGATGAAGCAAAGCAATTAGTTGAATTGGGTGGTGATTTAGAACAACTCCAAATCGATGAAAATGGCACTAAAATCACACAACTCGATACTGACCAGTTGAACACAAAATTAGCTATCGAAGCAAAAATAATTGAAATTAAAACGCCTTTGGAAAACCAAAGAATGGGTTGGTTGACAGGTGGATTGTTCGTAATTATTGGAGGAATTGCATATGCTTCCATAAGAGGCGCAAAACAAAAAGTAGGGTGGGGAGCAATGCAATATCCTCAGTTAACTTTGGGAATGTTGGCAATTTTCATTTATGTAGGAGTAGAAGTTGCATTGGCAAGTAATTTGGGTGAATTACTAAAACAAGATGATTTTGGAGCAATGACAACTTCAGAAATTGCACCTTACGTATCCATGTTTTGGGGCAGTTTGATGATCGGCCGTTGGACAGGAGCAATCAATGCTTTTGAATTAAAACAAATGACGAAGAACATTCTGCGCTTCATTGTCCCACTCGTTGCGTTTGCCATCGTGTTGCTTTTAACCAAATTGTCAGGATATAACATCGACAATCTTTATTACTACGTATTCTGTGTTTTTATTCAAATTGCAGCCTTCTTTTTTACCAATGACAAACCAGCGAAAACGCTTATGGCATTTGGAATTCTGGGCGTTTTTTCCACCGGAATCGGCGTTTTTTCCACTGGAATATATGCTGTTTACGGAATTTTAGGTGCTGGTTTGTGTGCATCTATAATGTGGCCGTGTATTTTCTCACTTTCTTTGGGTGGACTTGGAAAATACCAGGCGCAAGGTTCAGCTTTCTTGGTTATGATGATTTTAGGTGGAGCAATTATCCCACCAATTCAAGGAAAACTTTCTGACTTAATTGGTATCCAAAATTCTTACATGATTTCAGTTGCCTGCTTCATTTTTTTAGCGTGGTTCGCCTTCCAAGTGAAAGGCATTTTGAAGAAGCAAGGGTTGGCATTTGAGTAAAGAAGGATGAAGTTGTTTTAACACTGATTGTCTTACCAATAACCTTAAAGTAGCATCTTACTCAATGCAGGAAGGAAGCAAGAATATAACCCGTATGTCCTTTCGTCAATGCCCACCATACGACTTTTCTTTTAAAAAAATCACGCTTTCATTGACTGATTTGATTCTGGTGAACTTCAAACTTTGCTGACAACTGCTGCGAAGTCTCTTTTCCTTGATGGCTTCCAAAACGACTTTCGCCTTAAATGAAGCACTAAATTTTCTGCGTTCTCTTTTCATATTTCAACTGTTAATTTACACTTTAATCAGTTGTCCTATATTTGGGGGTAATTATAAAACTTCAACTTAAACTCATCCAAAAAGGTAAGTAGCGAGCTGTATCACGAAAGCTTAACTACGGTTTTAAAATTATCATTGTAATTATTTCAACTCAACCATACCTTTATTCTGCTTTTTATAGGAATGTTCGGTGAATGGGTCGGAAATATAGGTTTCCCATTTTGTGTTGGTATACATGTAGCAAAATGTTTCCCCTTTTGGATGGATATCTGTGGGGATTTTGATTTTAAGGATGTCTTCCTCTTTTAATTCAAGTGGTTTGTCGAATGGGTATTGATAGTTGAGTTTTTGTTCTAATTCTTCGTGAATTTGCATGTAGCTTTTTTCAAATGTGCGAAAATCCACGAAGGCTTCACCAATAATATCCACTGTAAATTTTTTCTTTGAAAGCAGAATCCAATAGTTTGTTTTCAGTTTTTTACCAGGTGCACATGCACAGAGTATGAAGGTATTAGATAATTTACACATTTTGAATATCGAGATGATAGCAATAAATAAGCTAAAAATTATGTTTTAAATTCAATAGTTGGAAGAGGTATAAATATAAAATCCTAACGCAATAAAAATACTTAAAAGTGACCATAATAATGATTTGTATTTTGAGGCATTATTTCTTTCCCAAAAAAACAATTCGAATTCATTTAATAAGAAAAAGATTAAATACGCTAATCTAAACTCGGTAAAAAATAGTGCATATACTGTTAGTGAAATAAAAACTAAAACGAATATTGTGCGGAGACTAATAATCCTTTTATATGAATCAGACACAATAAAATCTACGAAGGATAAAACTATTAATGCTGAAAAAATAACAACGTGGATATAAGGAACCCAAAGGCCTAAAATCATTAAAAAGCAAATTATTATTGAGGTTTTATTTTTAATAATGGATTTTGGTAAAGTAACTCTTGAAAACGATTGGCGAAAAGAAAGAGAATTTCTAAAATGATATTTTTTTAATCTCAAATTTTTAAAATAACTGAGAAATATAGCACCCTTAAAGAATAACAAGACACAAATTAAGTTGAAAATGATATCCCTCAGGAAAATCTCTATAAAAAAATCCAAGTTACCAGTCCAAAAATTTGGCCTAGATTCATTCGTTAAATTATAATATTCTATTTGTGAAAGGCCATTTTTGGGGTCGGCTTTTGAGTATCGTAGAAAACCGTGTAGATATGCATTTTGATAAGATCTAAAGTAACGTATACTTATTGGTAAAAAGGATATATCATCAATTTCGGCATTAGAATAATCATAAATACTATCAAAATATTCATAACCAAATCTATTTTTAAAGCCTAATTGTCTATTTTGATTTTCTATTGTAACTCCATCAGGTAAAGTTCTACCTTCCAATTTAGTGTTTGACGGAAAAGCATAAGCAATGGTTTTAATTGTCGTAGAATAAGAAATTTCTTCTGGTGAACTATCATAATCGTAGGAGGTATAGGAATCTTCAGAGTCAAATTCAACTGAAACAGTTTTAACATTACGGAATAACCTATTTATGTCACTAAAATCCTGAGTATTGAACACCGTCTGACTAATTAACGCCCAGGCACATGCCAAAAAGAAACGCAATAATAAAAAGGTGTCAATTTCAATTTTATTCGCCTTATTTTCAGATTCATTTTGCCAGAAACTTACGATAGTGATAAAAGTTATCGGAAGCCATAAAAACTAATAGTTCAATGAAAAACTCTGATAGCTTGGGTTAAAATCAAAATAAAAAGCATTCCAAAGAATCCCAATTAAGAAAGAGGTTAAAAAAACTTTAAACGTATTTTTTGAGAATTTCATTTTCATGAATATCAATATTTTTTATTTGAGTATTCACAAATATACCACCTCGTAAGTAGATTATGTTCTTCTAATTGAATATTTGAAGAAAAAAATTATGACAATAATCGAATTTCTTCAAAATTTTTCTGATGGGTTAAGCTGCAAGACACATTTTAAGGAGCAACGTGACAAGCAGAGAATTATTTGTAAAAAGTGTAGTTGCACAAAGCACTATTGGCTTCAAGGGAAGTGGCAATGGCAATGTTCAAACTGTCGATTTAGAACGACTTTGAGAAGTGGAACCATCATGGAATCAGCTAAATTATCCTTCCAAAAATGGTATTTGTGTATGGCTTTTATGAGTAGTACGAAAAAGGGAATTTCTGCTCTTGAAACGCAACGTCACCTTGGGCACAATCGTTACTGAACGATTTGGGTTTTGATGCATAAAATACGTGCAGGAATGGGAAAAAGAGACGACAAGTATGTATTGATCGGTGGTGTAGAATTGGATGAAGGATATTTTGAAAAGATAGCTCCTAAAAAGGTTAAACTGAAGCGAGGGAGAGGCAGTCAGTCAAAGTCAAATGTAGTTGTGATGGCAGAATCAACACCACTAGAAAATATTGAAACAGGAGAAAAAACTTCCCATTTTAGATACGCTAAAATGAAGGTTTTAACATCTCATAAAGCATCTGAAATCAATGATGTCATAGAGAAAAGCATTAATAAGTCATCAATAATTATTACAGACAAAAGCACCAGTTATGTAGACTTTTCCAAAATGTTTGAAACGTATATTTCTTTCAAATCTGATAAAACGGTAACCAAAACAACACTAAAATGGGTACATGTGACCATTAGCAATGCCAAACGAAATTTATTAGGATTTTATCATATGGTATCAAATAACTATTTACAAAACTACCTTAACGAATTTTGCTATCGACTCAATCGAAGATACTTTGGTGAAAATCTCTTTAACCGAATGATTATTGCGGTTGTTGGAAATTAGTGGTACGTTTGGGACTAATCAAATAGTTTAATATTTTAAAAATATTATCAGGCAAATTACAATGTTATTTTTAATAAATGAATTTTTTTTATCCTGTTTCAACAATGTAATTTTTAAATAGAAGAAAAATACCTGCTAATAAACTAACAAAGACAAATCCAACCAATTGCTTAAAAAAGAAACAAATTAAAATTCCTAATTACCTTAATGACAATCCTCACACCCTTTCTTCTTCTTCTTGTTTTTCAAGCGGAAAAAGAAATAAGCTAGAGCGCCTAAAACTGCGAGTATAACGATTAATTGTTGCATTTATTTGAGTAAAGTGAATACGATTAAAGAAGCAAAGTAAGCTATTACTCCCATAGTGACTAATTGTAAAATTGGCCATTTCCAAGAGCCTGTTTCTCGTTTAACAACCGCTACAGTGGCCATACATTGAAGAGCATAAACGTAGAATACCATGAGAGAAATTCCTGAAGCCATTGTGAAAACCGGGGTGCCATCTCTAAATGTTTGCATGCGCATTCTATCCAAGAGTTTTACTTGATTTTCTTCCGCATCGTTGACCGAATAGATGGTTGCTAGTGTTCCAACAAATACTTCTCTTGCTGCAAAAGAGGTAATTAGGGCAATTCCTACTTTCCAATCGTAGCCTAATGGACGAATTATAGGCTCTATTTTCTGACCCATAATTCCAATGTAAGAATTTTCTAAGCGAATTGCACCAAGTTCTGTTTTGGAAATTACCCTTGTAACCCCAAACTTGGAAGCTTCTAATTCGGAAACATGTCCTTCTGGTCCATAAGAAGCGGCTAACCAAAGTAAAATAGAAAGTGCCACAATAATTTTACCAGCATCAAATACAAAACGGCGTGTTTTTTCCCACATCATGTTCAAAACATTCAACCACCGCGGGCCGCGGTATGGTGGCAATTCTAACATTAAGAAACTTTTCTCGTCGCTCTTTATCATAAGTTTCATCACGAAAGCCATAATCAGTGCTGAAAATAAACCAAGCAGATACAAGCCGAGTAAAACTAGTCCCTGAACATTTATAAAACCAAATATTTTAGTGTCGGGTATAACAAGTGCAATCAATATAGTGTAAACAGGTATTCTTGCACTACAACTCATCAATGGCGCCACGAATATGGTGATCATTCGCTCTTTCCAGTTTGCTATTGTTCGAGCAGCCATTATCCCGGGAATAGCACATGCTAAACTAGAAATCAGTGGAACTACACTTCGGCCATTTAAGCCCAGGGGGCGCATGAGTCGATCCATTAGAAAAATTACGCGCGATAAATATCCTGTTTCTTCGAGGATTCCCAGGAAAAAGAACAACAAAGCAATTTGCGGAATAAAAATTAAAACACCACCTATTCCGGGGATAATTCCTTCAACTAACAAATCTGTTGCAATGCCAGAAGGAAGAGAATTGCTCAAAAATGAACTTGTCGAAGAAATCCCTATTTCTATCCAACCCATAGGATAAGCGGCAATATTAAAGATGGACTGAAAAATGATTCCTAAAACGAGTACAAATAAAAAATAGCCGAGAATAGGATGCGCTAACCATTTATCTAAAAAAAAGCGCTGTTTGTTGTCTTTTTCAATAGATTGTACTTCATATACGAGCGTTTGAATTTTTTCACGACGTTCCATGGTATCGTCCTGCTCGTCAAAAGTTGTTGCACCATACGGAAAAATGTAATTTTCTTTATTCGTTTCTTTCTTTATTTCATTTTCAACCGCATCAATAAGCCTATTTTTGCCTAGGCCCACGCGAGCGTTCATTTCAACAATTTGAGCATTCGAGTACATTGCCTGAAGCTTATCTACATCTGTTTTTAAACCTGCTCGTGCGGAAACATCAGACATGTTAAGTACCAGTACTGTAGGTAATTTCAGCTGGTAAATTTGATCGAAAAGCAGCAGGTTTCGTTCTAGATTTGATGCATCGACTACTACGATACAAACATCAGGAAAGCTGTCAGAATTAGGATTGGACAGTACGTCGAACACCATTTTTTCTTCAGAACTTCTTGGAAAAACACTGTATGTTCCTGGGAAATCTATTACTGTATGTGCACTCAGGGCGCCTTTTATTCGCCCTGTTTTTACTTCAACCGTGACGCCACTATAGTTCCCAACCTTTTGGTTCAGACCTGTCAATAGGTTAAAGAGCGTACTTTTTCCGGTATTCGGATTGCCAAAAAGGGCGATTTTTTTCATTACCGATTGGGTGTGTCAATCAAAACCTGTAAGGCTTCTTCTAAGCGCAAAGATATTAATGTTTGACCAATTCGAACAGCAATTGGCCCACGAAAAGGAGCACGCATCGTTACTTCAATAGTTTTGCCTTTTAGAAAGCCTAACGCCAAAAGGGCATTTTGACAATCTCCAGCGAGAAGTCCTGTGATGGTCGCTGTTTCACCAATTTTTAAGTTCGTTAATGTATTCATACTTCAGCTTACAAAGTTAAACTGTTTTAAGCAAAAAACTATACCATAAAAAGGTCATTTTTAGGAGTAATGAATTTCCCAATTTCGGTTGGAAAGCACTCTGTGCAAAGTGACCAATTCATTCGCATCTGAAATGCTTTCAATCAGATGTTCAATCTTTGCTACTTGCATTTCCTTTGTTTTTGATTGAGAAACATGAACATTTAAGTTATATGGAAAAGCGAATTCTTGTTCTTTAGTCTGATTTTCAAAATTTTGCAAAAATTGACGAAGCAAATTGAGCGAGTCGTTTGAACTTAAAACCAATTCGCTAGAATGAATTGAAGAGTAGAAATCGATTTTCTTTTTGGCTCTTGAGAAAAGGACATTTAACCGTCTACGACCACTTTTTCTATTCAAAGGCCCAAAATTCAATAAGAGTTTGCCATTTTCATTCGGCCCATACCCCAAACTGATGATTAGATGATCGCACTCATCGCCTTGAATATTTTCTAAAGCTCTGAAAAAACAAGTGTTCTGTTCAATTCGTTCATCCAAAATATGTTGAGATTTTGGGGATAATTGCCTGTAAATACAAGTCAATTGGATTTCACTAAATGCGACAATTCCCAAGCTGTCCTTTTGGTTCAAGAGACGTTCAAGAGAAAGGGCGACTTGTTTTGCTTCAGGAACGTTTTCCCGGTCGATGAATTGAGCACCCTCCACGAAACGCAATTGCACTGAATTTTTGGATGAATTTGCACTCGGATAAACAATCAATTCATTGTTGTAGAAATTTCGGTTTGAGAAGGCAATTAATTCTGGATTTTCACTTCTGTAATGGTGTTTTAGCATTACTTTCTCCCAAGTGAAACGGGCTTGATGAAGCAAATCGAGAGGCTCTGATTCTCCAGATTTGAAGAAAGCGCTTGGCGTCATTTGTTGCTCATCTCCAACAACAACGACACGTTTACTGCGATAAAGTGCTCCGAGAGAATTGACCAATGGAATTTGCGTTGCTTCATCAAATAAAACGTATTCAAATTGTTCTTTCTTCGTAGGGAAAAAATCGGCAACTTGAGAAGGATTCGCCATCCAAACAGGAAGTAAAGTTCGGATCCATTCTGAAGCATCAGACTTTAACAGTTCACGAACCGTTGGGTGGCTTCGTGTTTTTGAAAATTCCTTAATCAAGAGCGATCGGCCTTTTTTCAGTTGTGCTTTTTTGATTTTTTCTGTTTCGGATAATTTTCGGCTTGACGTATCCAACAACACGAAAAGCGAATCGAAATTTGCCTTTAAACTTAATAGTATTTCTGTTGAAAAATCTTGAGATTCATTGTCTTGAAGCTGAATTATCTCATTCAGGTCATCCTGTAATTTTGACCAATTGAAATTTTCGAAGGCAGGAAATTGCCCAACGAAATTGATCCACGAACTTTTTAAGATCTCTTTTTCCAAACACTCCAGTGAATTGTTTTGACCGAGCTGAAGATAAAGTGATTCGGGTAGTAATCTTAGAATTTCACGTTTTGAAACAACAGTTGAAAAATGTAATCTGTACAAAGAGAATAGAGTTTCGAAAGAATCTTCATCTTTCAAAATTAATTGTATTTTAATATCCTGATAAAATGAATTTATTTCAGCATTTGCATCAGCAAACTTTTTGTTTTCCTCCGAATTCGACAAAGAATATTCTTCCCACTCTCCTTCGGTGAAACGCTGCAGAACATTTTTTATCCAATCTATTTCATTATCGTTAGAAACACCAATAGCGAGCAGCTGATTTTCTATAGTTTCAAATTTTTCTTTTATCGATAAATAATTAAGCCAGTTTTCTAGTGCTAATTTAGCAGGAATAAAGGTGCTTTCAAGCAAGGTCTTCATCCGGCGCGAAAGACGAATTTTATTAAAAAAGGAAAAATCAAATGAAGCTTTCAATAAGGTCTCCGCTTCTGCCTTTGTCGGTTGAATTTTCCAATTGTTCTTTTCAATAGAAAGATTTTCTAGTTGCTTTCGCAAGGAGGAATATTTTTTGCTTAAGCGATTGAATTTTTTCTTTTCTTGAGAATGTGGGACAAGAATTGGGAAGTAGGCTTTTTGATGTTCATTAGAAATCAGCTGGGCAAAACTCGCTTTTTTCATTAAAATTAAAAGATCAGTCTTGGAATGCAGAATAAAGTTTTTTGATAGCGTTTTGTGCTTCTTCTCAAGAGATTGAACGGTTATATCAAATGCAGTGATAAGTTCCTCCGACAATAATCGAAAAGGAAGATGTGCTAAAAGGTCAGTCAGATTTGATGAGTAAAGAATGCTTAGTTCTTCTTTATATTTTATAAAATTTGAAATTGTTGCGGAGCGGCTATTGTAAGAAACATTTCGAAGATCATACTGACTCATTAAGTTTCGAAAAGTGGGATAACTAATTCCACCCACTATATCTTTCTTAGAAAGCAAGTCTAATTTAAACTGCAATGCATCGATTTTTTGTTTGGACAAATTTAATTGAAATGGAGATTTCACTTCACAGCTTTCCAAGAATAGCCAAGTTTGTTTTAATTGTAAAAGAAGGGCATGTGAATTTCGACTGTCTTCGGGGAGAAAGCAAAATTTATCCAATCCCAGCGACTTCAACTTTTTCCGCAAGACTTCAAGAGCAACACGTTTTTCAGAAACAACAAGAGTTGGATGTTGGTGGAGCATAGTCTTTCCTAAGAAATTTGTCAAAACTTGCGATTTCCCTGTTCCAGGAGGACCCTGCACAACCAAATTATTATCTATGATTTCTTTGAAAACTTGTAATTGATTATTGTCGCTAGGAAAAAGCAACTGATGGGTCAAGTTGTGCTTTTCTACTTTCGATTCATTTTGTATCAGTAAAAGTTCATTCAAAGGCTTACTGAATTCACTACATTTTTCCAAGAATTCTATGTCACGTAAAATAGAAAAACGATGGTGATGAAAATTACCGAGATGCAATTCGTTTTTAATAGAAATGCTGAACCCAATGGCTTTCATGTTATTCTCAATAGTTTGCCAATCAGCGGGCTGAAAGTTCATTTTTGGCCAGTTGAAATCAAATGTATTTTGAAATTCTACCGTTAAAAAAGGGTTCAGAAAAGCCTCTGTTTCATCAAAATAAATTGTATACTCACGTCTTACTTTATCGAATTTTATTTCCGCAGAGCAGAGCAAAATTGGGCTTTCGCAAGTTTTGCCTTTCCATTCCCATACGAGTATTCCTGACGATATGCAGAATACGTGCGCGCCGCTCTCCTTGAAATGCTGGCGGTATGTTTTGAAAATTTTTGAGAGTTCAACATCATCGTTTAGCGTGATTGGGTTTTGTTCTTGAAGAAGAGCAATTTTGTAAGATTGGTGCATGTTCACTAAGACATCATTACGGTTGAAAAATTTCAACTCATTTGCAAAATCAGTAATGCTATGTTCTACAGTTTTATCCAAAATATTTGCTAACAGCGAATTTACACAAAGTCTTGAGAAGTCGAACCATTCCGAGAAGGGGAAAATGTGTTAGAATTAATCGTATTAGATCTAGTTCAGCTACTTGAAATAAGTTTATTCTGTTAATTTTGTTTTGTGGAAGAGAGTAAAATGAAATTTGGCACGAAAGCCATTCACGCAGGTGTTCAGCCGGACTCAGCGACAGGTGCGATTATGACCCCTATATATCAAACTTCAACCTATGTTCAAGAAGCAATTGGTGTCGACAAAGGATATAAATATTCAAGAACGTTAAATCCAACGCGACATGCTTTAGAGAAAAATATCGCAGCGATTGAAAATGGTAAATATGGAGCTTGCTTTGGTTCTGGATTGGCGGCTATTGACTGCTTGTTAAAAACATTAAACCCAGGAGATGAAGTTATTTCTACGAATGACCTGTACGGGGGCACATACCGCCTTTTCAATACGATTTTTGCGAAATATGGAATTAAATTTCATTATGTTGGAATGGGTGATGTTGCTGAAGTTAAAAAGTATCTTAATTCAAATACAAAATTGATTTGGGTTGAAACACCAACAAATCCGATGTTGAATATTGTTGATATCAAAGCAATGGTTGAACTCGCAAAAGGTTCTGGAGCAATACTTTGCGTAGACAATACTTTTGCGACACCTTATTTGCAGAATCCCCTAGATTTAGGAGCAGATGTTGTGATGCATTCTGCAACGAAATTTTTAGGCGGTCACTCGGATGTTGTAATGGGAGCATTGGTTACGTCTGATGCTAAAATAGCAGATGAGATTTATAGAATTCAAAATTCCTCAGGCGCGATAACAGCTCCAATGGATTCATTTTTGGTTCTTAGAGGTATTAAAACTTTGCATTTAAGGGTCCAAAGACATTGTGAAAATGCAGAAAAGCTTGCTCATTTCTTAGTAGATCATCCTAAAGTGGATAAAGTTTACTGGCCAGGTTTAGAAAGCCATCCAAATCACGGTATAGCGAAGAAACAAATGCGTGGGTTTGGCGGAATGATGTCTTTTACCTTAAAAGGAAACAAAATGGAAGATGCCCATTCCGTAGTTGCCAAAGTAGAAGTATTCGCTTTAGCCGAATCATTAGGAGGTGTTGAGTCTTTGATTGGACACCCAGCAACAATGACACATGCGTCTATTCCAAAAAAGGAAAGAGAAAAAACAGGTATAGTAGATTCATTGATTCGATTGAGTGTAGGTGTCGAAGACGCGGATGATTTGATTGCTGATTTGACACAAGCTTTGGCTTAATAATAGAATTATGAAACACAATAAATTTGCAGTAATAGGAGTAGGTCGATATGGAATAAATATTGCCAAACGTCTCGCTGAGAAAGGTGCTCAAGTATTTGCCTTCGATCCAGACGAAGAAAAAATAGAATCGATAAAAGATGAGGTTGCCTATGCAGTTGCCTTGGATGCTACAGATAAAAAAGCACTTCAGTCGCAAAATATTACTGATATGGACGCAGTTGTTGTTGCAATTGGTGAAAATTTTGAAGCGACAGTTTTAACATGTGTGCATTTGTTAGATTTAGGAGCAAATAGAATTATTGCAAGAGCAAGTGGAATACATCAAAAGTTAATTCTCGAGAAAATAGGAATACAAGAAATATTGACTCCAGAGGATGAGGTGGCTTTTGTTGTGCGCGAGAAATTAATTAACCCAAGTATACTCTCTTTTCTCCAGTTGCCAGACGATTATGAAATTGCTGAAATAATCGCTCCAAAAGGAGTTTTGGGCAGAAGTATAGATCATATTGAATTCAGAAATCAATATGAGTTAACATTGGTAACGATTAAAAGAGCGTTTTTTGTAAACAAAAACGGAGAAGAATTAAAAGAACAACACGTGCTGGGTGTTCCATCCAGTGACACTAAAATATTAGAGGACGATACATTAGTTGTTTTCGGGACTTCGAAAAACGTTCAAAGGTTTATGGATATAAATGAAATGTAGAAATAGGGCGAAATTTTCTAGTGTATTTTGTGACATTTTATTAGAGAACTTCAAAAGGATTTAATCTTAGGTTTCCTTTTATTGTTTAATTATTTATTAAAAAGTGGCAACTTATATTAATTGTATCCCAACCTTTGTATATCTTTACTTGTTATTACTATTGGTGATTATATCCATTTTTTAATGTAATCACCCACATTATTCTTAACAAAATAATTTAAAGCATGATAAACAAATTTTACGGATTGTTGGTTGTTTCATTATTTACGGCCAACTTTCTAGTTGCCCAGCGGATTGTCGATACTCAAAACTGCCGAGATGGGGAGGAAATAGAGTACTGTTTTGAGCACAAGCAGCTGTCGAAAATGCTCGAAAATAAAGTGTTTAAAAAACAATGGGACAAAGATCAGGCACTATTGTTATCTGAAGAAAATTTAGAAAAAGAAAAAGTTCCTGTACCTGGAAAAGCAATTGTATATAGAATACCTGTTGTTTTTCACGTATTGCACAATGGTGGTCCAGAAAATATTTCCAAAGCACAAATTGATGATGCACTTCGGATTCTCAATAGAGATTACAGACGTTTAAATGCAGATGCAAATAACGTTTATTCTCCATTTCAAGGTACACCTGCAGATATTGAAGTCGAGTTTGTTTATGCGACAAAAGCGCCCAACGGTCAATGTTTTAATGGAATTACGAGAACAAGAAATATTCTTACCGCTGACGGGTCATCAGGATACGACCAGGTAGATGCAATAGTCGCTGGTAACGACGTATATAACGGACAGTGGGCAGGAAATAAATACATGAATATTTTTATTTGTGAAGATATTGGTGGAGCGGCTGGTTATACTTACAGACCAAGCAATCAGATTGGAACATCCATGAAGAATGGCATTTGGGTTTTGCAAAATTATGTTGGCTCTATCGAAACGGGGACTGAAAATAGAAGTAGAACTTTAACGCATGAAGTTGGGCACTGGTTAAATTTACCACATGTGTGGGGAGGAACGAATAATCCAGGTTTAGCAGCGAATTGCGCTTCTAATTCTGACGACGGAGTTACTGATACTCCAGAAACAATTGGAAACACAACCTGTCAGGTTACAGCAAACACTTGTGCTTTGGATAATGCATATTGGGGCTTTGATCAAGTTGATCCAGTAGAAAATTATATGAATTATTCATACTGTTCAAAAATGTTCTCACCAGGTCAGGCCTTAAAAATGCGAACAGCTTTGAATTCAACAGTAGGCGGGAGAAATAATGTCCGATCTACTGCAAATCTTATTGCAACAGGTGCAGATAGCAACCTTTATATTTGTAAAGCTGATTTTTCAGTTTCTTCTCAATTTGTATGTTCTGGTGATCCGGTTAACTTCTACGATCAATCCTACAATAATGTAAAAGGTTGGTCATGGTCTTTCCCGGGAGCAACAACTACAAGTTCAATTCTTCAAAACCCAACTGTTGTATATTCGTCACCAGGTTCGTACGCAGTAACATTAGTTGCAACGGATAGTGTTTCTAGCCAATCCACAACGAAAACAAGTTATATCACAATTCTACCGAATGGTGTTACTTTGCCTTATTTGGAAGGGTTTGAGTCGTATACTAGTTTGGTAAGTCCATCTTCATTTTGGAGACCTAGTGGGACTGGTACAACATCTTTTGAGACAACTTCACTTGCTGCTTCAGAGGGAACAAAATCAATTCGTTTGCGGAATTATGCGCATGCCCCAGGCACGATTAGTGAACTAAATTCTAATCCGTTTGATTTGACAGGAGTTCCAACAAATGAGCCAGTAACGTTTAGTTTTAAATATGCACATAGAAGAAAAACATCAACAGATTTTGAGGTTCTAAAAATATATGCAACGAACGATTGCGGGAATACTTGGTCAGCAAGAAAGACTTTATTATCGTCTTCATTATCAACACTATCTGTTGGAAGTGAATGGGCACCGAGTCCTGCTGATTGGGTTCAAGTTCACGTAATAAACATCAATTCAAATTATTACGTATCTAACATGCAATTGAAGTTTTCATTTGATAGTGACGGTGGGAATAACTTATTTTTAGATGAAATCAATTTATACCAAGGAAATCCAAGTACGGCAAGTTTAGCTGAGCTGGCAAGTTTGGACAATCTCGTTATTTATCCCAATCCAGCTGAAGACGAGTTGAATATTCAGTTCTCAGTAGTAGATAATTCAGACGTTCTTTTACTTGTGCAAGATATAACGGGAAAGCAAATAAGAACAGACCTTGTAAAAGCAAGCGCTGGCAACAACCTGGTTATGATAAATACTTCGGAATTGGCGAGTGGAATTTATTTCATGAATATAGTTCAAGGTAATGCAAAGAAAACTATTCAATTTATGAAAAGATAGAAAGAAAATAAAGTTTTAAATAGGAGGCCCTGCAATCTGCAGGGCTTTTTTTTATGTTATATTTTTAGAAACGCAAAAAAATTTTTCAACAAAAATGTGTAGAAAACCTTTTAAAAATTAACAGTGTGCATTAGAGAAGAACATTTACCTTTTGGGAAATATTCGAACAAAGACTATGGCAAAAAAAAAGGAGAAAATATTTGTACTGGATACTTCAGTGCTTATTCACGACCATCAGGCGATTATGAACTTTGAAAATAACCATGTGGCTATTCCCATAACGGTTTTAGAAGAGTTGGATAAGTTCAAAGTTGGCAACGACTCAAAAAATTTTTCAGCTAGAGAGGTAATTCGTTTTATTGATAAAATTTCAGTAACAGCAAGTCTTCAAAATTGGATTTCATTAGGAAAAGGCAAGGGTAACTTTAAGGTAATATTGGAGACCACTCCAAGCGGTTTGAATGCGGAAGAAATTTATGCACATGGAAAAAATGACCATAAAATTATAAATTCGGCCTTGTTTTTGAAAGAAACAGAAAAAACGAAGGACATCATTATGGTGACCAAGGATATAAATTTACGGACCAAAGCCAAAGCTCTGGGAATCAATGCGGAAGATTATGAAACAGGAAAGGTTTCCATAATGGAACTTGAAGATAATTCAACGCACATAGTGGAAAACGTAGATTCAGAAATAATAAGAGAGATTTTCACGCGTGGTCGAATTGATGAAGACGGTATACTTGGCGAACGAAAAACACCTAACGGGTATTATATTTTGAAAAACGGAAAATCCTCTTCTTTAGCAGTTTACAATCCTTTTTCTGATCAAATAGAACGTATAGAAAAGGAATTTATTTATGGGATAAAGCCAAAAAATGCTGAACAGGCATTCGCTTTAAATGCCCTTATGAATCCGGATATTAAATTGGTTGCTTTGCAGGGAGTGGCAGGAACGGGGAAAACACTTCTTGCCTTGGCAGCATCTCTTGAACAATCAAAAAATTATCACCAAGTTATTTTGGCTCGCCCGATAGTGCCTTTATCGAATAAGGAAATTGGGTTTTTGCCCGGTGATGCTAGTGATAAAATAGGGCCATACATGGAGCCTTTGTGGGATAATTTGAAATTTATCAAAGCACAATTCGGCGAAAATGAGAAAAAACACAAAGCAATTTTGGAGATGGAGCAACAAGGAAAAATCGTTATAACTCCATTGGCATTTATTCGCGGGCGAAGTTTATCAAATATCATGTTCATTATTGATGAGGCTCAAAATTTAACTCCACATGAAGTAAAAACAATTATAACGAGAGCTGGTCAAGGAACAAAAATTGTTTTTACCGGAGATTGCCATCAAATTGACACACCTTACCTGGATGAAAACAGCAATGGTTTGTCTTATCTAATAGATCGTTTGAAGGGCCAACAGCTGTTTGCGCACATTAAATTGGAAAAAGGGGAGCGTTCTGAATTGGCAAATTTGGCCAACGATTTATTGTAGTCAATTTTTGGGAAAAAGGTGAGCAAAAGTGGTTTTGATTTCTTCAAATTGATAGGTAAAGCCTTTTTCTTTCAGTAAGGTATTGTCGCATTTCACGCCATCTAATACGATTGTGGCTCTTTCGCCTAGAACTATCTTCATAAGAAAAGAGGGAACTTTTGGAAAACGTAGTTTTCTTCCATGACTCGCTAATAGTTCTTTTGTGAAATTATTATTGTTAACTTGTTTTCCAGTTAGATTGAATGCGCCGTCTAAATTATTGTCGATGGCAAATACGAATGCGCCTGCAACATCATTTATGTGCACCCAACTCATCGATTGTTTACCATCACCCATTGGAGAGAGTATTCCCAGTTTCACTAAGGGTAATAATTTTTGAAGCGCGCCATCATTCTTGTCTAATACCATGGAAATTCGAATTTTACATACTGGCGTTATCGGAGCAAAAAGATCTGCAGATTTTTCCCACTCTTTGACCAAACAAGATAAATAATCGGTTCCGTAAGAATCGGATTCTTGCCAAGTTTTATTTTTGGGCGTTAAAGGATAACAATTAATTCCAGATGCAGAAACGAATAAATTCAAACTTTTCAATTCATTAAATTTAGAGAAAAGAAATGTATTTGTTCCAATGCGCGATTGGTATAATTCTTTTTTTCTTTTGGCAGTCCAACGTTTAGTGCCAACGTTCTCTCCGCAAAGATTGATGAGATAATTGGTTCCTTGAATTTTTGAGGAGTCTAATGTTTTCTCCTTAGGATTCCATGCAATATGGTTAGATTTTTTAGGAGAGCGCGTCAAAATGAATACGTCATGATTCTTTTGAGTTAATAATTTCTCTATCTGCTGACCAATCATTCCAGTGCCACCAGCAATAACGATTTTTGCCATAAATTTGTAACGAATAATAGTGTAATTTATTTATCGGAAAACGAGTCTTCCATTTACCCATTCACTATCGAGAAGGGCGTTATTTTTTTTGTAAAAATCGAGCGCAAGTTGATTCCATTCAAGTACCTGCCAATCCATTCGAGCCATTTTTCTTTCTTTGGCCGTGCACACAACTTGATCAAAAAGAAGTTGGCCGATTCCCCGTTTTCGGTGCTTTTCTTCCACATAAAAATCTTCGAGATACAAAGATCGACCTTTCCATGTTGAGTAGGAAGTATAGAACAAAGCGAAACCCAATACTATGCCATTTTCAACAGCAACAAACGCTTCGCAAATTGTCTTGATAAATAGATCATGATGAAGAGAATCAGGCGTATTGGTGACCTGCTCAGGGGCTTTTTCGTATAAGGCAAGTTCTTTGATTAGATCAAATATGGCTTGAACATGTTTTTCTTCTGCTTTCTGGATCTTTATCATTGAATTCCTCCTAGATTAAAGCGCAATCGAATACCCGTACTTAAGTTCCCAGTTGGGTAACTACTGGCAATTTTCGGCGTATTGATAACTTGGTCATAATAATACATGACGGTTAAGTTTTTGCCAAGGTTATAGTCAGCTGAGAATTTGATAGAAACAACTCTTTGTCCAGCAGTGGCCTGATTTGTGTTTTCGACTATTTTTCTAATGACGGTAAGGTTATCTCGGAATGAGAAGTCGAAGCGAAGATTTACATCCGATGCTTTAACTTGCTTTATAGGAAGTTTAACCTGGGTAAACTTATAACCTGAACCAACAACGAATTCGTTGCCAACGATTTCTGTTACTTGGTTGTTGTTAAGGGAAAGCGTAATACTTCTATCTTTTTTAATTTCAAATTTAGTTAAGAGACCTTGTTCTTTTCCTTTGCTCTTGATTATCCATGTAGCATCTATGCCAAAAAGAGGGGAGAACCGTTCCGACATGGTTACGTTCTGAATTTGATTTTGCGCAATGTAGTTGTCGTTTAAATCGCGAGCCGTTGGCAATTTATTTTGATCGAAAGTAGCATTTAAGTTCGTCTGAATACCAGAAACGCTGGTTGAAGAACTGTAGCCGTGCCGGATAACGAAATTACGCACATATTTTTTCATGAATTTGAATTTCGATAAGCCGTTGTAGTTAATTGTCCAATTCGGCAATGGCAAGTTAGAAAGCGGGTTGATATTTTTACTATCTACCGACTTGTTACCATAAGCCGTTAAAAAAGCGCCAAGGACAACTTCTTGCTGAGATTTCCCATAACCGTCATAATAGCCAGTAGCCAAGGAAGAAGAATTAGCGTTACCCGAAGCGATTAATGCAGATACTAAAGGAAGGTTGGCGAGCATCTGATTAAAGGTAGACGAGGAATACGTTTTCTTGTCGAATTTCGTAAAGGCGGAACCCAAGGTAATATTTGTATATGTTAAGGTTGCTACTTCAACTTTACTTTGCGCCTCGTAGCGCATATCCGTTTCGTTCCATCTGTAAAAGTCGTTGGAATTGATATTGTAAGTGCGGTTTAATGTCAGTTCAATCGTCAAATCTTTAAATGGCTCAAGGCTTGCTCTACCAGAGAAATTAGTATTATGGGTAATAGTATGTTGTTTGTTTAGATCTTCATTTTTAACCAACCATCCACGCTCTCCGCTTATGTTGGCAATGTCGTAACCATTTTGCTTGCCAAATACGGAATAACTCTGTCGACCGAATATAAAGCCTGCGAGGGATTGGTCGTAACCACTATCAAAGCCAAGAACATTAGCCGTGTTTTTATATCCTGGCAATAAAGTGCCGTCATTTTGACCGTAGGTAGCAGAAACATTTCTTAGCGACATTACCATTCTCAAACCAAACCCGGCAACAGCATGTACGGGTTTATTTTTATTTTTTTCTTGGCGAGCTTTACGCTCGTCACGACGTATTTTCCTGAAATATTTACGTTTTTCTCTGTTGGTCATTCCAGCGGTGTCAATAACAATAGGTTTTGGCAGGGCAGGAGTTGCATTTGATCCACGATTATTTAATTGATCTGCTCTTCCTCTTGACGAACCACCGCCATTTATACGTTTTAAATAAGGAATTTTATTGTATAAATTGGTCATATTCAGTTGCCCTGTAATATTAACAGTTCGATTGTTCTGCATTACGTTTCCAAACTGAGATTGGCCTAGGGGGGAACGTTGCCAATTGTAGGAACCGCCGTACTTTATGTTCCCTGATACCATGTCTAGAAAGGGTATTTTATCGAAAGGAACATTGTAGGTCAAATTATAGTTGTGTGAATAATCAGTAGTTTTACCGAAAGTCGCCATTTGAGTTCGAATGGAATCTTTGAACTCTCTATAGCCTCCTGGATCTGCCTTTCTGTCAACTCTGCCGTTCGCTTCGTCAAATAAAGCCTTATTGTTTGCATCAAAGGTGGCTTTTAAGTTTTTTGTAATGTCGTATCCCATTCCATATTTTCGGTTCCAGAAGAACTGTTTTGCATAGACGGGAGCGAATTCAAAGTCAGGAACGAGGTTGTTGCGAATCTGCCGTTCATTGTACATTCGCGTCGCGTCGTTACTAAATGAAATATTCTTTGGCACGAGGAATAAATTTATATCTTGTATGATTCTCCAGTATTTGGATTTAGACATGAATTTTACATTTTTGAAAGGTTCGAACGGCTTGCTCGTAAATGAGTACGCATAATTCAAATTACCTGTCCAAGTTTTAGTTCTGTCGTAGTTGATATTAAAATCGCGCTGTAGGAGTTCACTGTAAGAATATCCTGCCGACCAATTAGAAATGCTTAAAATATTTCCGGTAGCACCTGCTTTAAGTTCTTTTCTGACATTGGTGAAATTATAAGATTTTCTCTCTGTGAAATCCTGTCCCAAACGAGATTTGGCTTTTCTTTCGGCAAGGTCATAATCTTTCAAACGAACATCGGGGTTGAAAGGGTCGTATTCAGGATTAATCACACCACGTGAATAACCGTAGAAGAAAGGCAAACTAACACGAGCGCGCTTCCCAAAGAATTGTCCGAGTTGTATATTCGTGTTTATGTCAAAACCCAACTTCTGATTTCTTTGTCTTTCTTGTACCCGACTTTCAACACTTCCCCAATTCGTTCCGCTATAATTTCCAGACATAGCAACGTTCGCAAAGTCGGCCAGTTGGACTTGTGCTTGAGCCACTGCAGCAGAACCACCCTCACTAATGAAATCGGTTAAGCGCAATTCGTTTGCCCAAATGATAGCACATTTACTTTGACCGTCGTCTTGCCACGTTGTATTTTGATCTCGATCAGGATTCCGAACCCCTATCATCATAGTTCGTATTCCTTGTAGGTTCGGGCTGCCTTTTACTTTAATACGTCTTTTGGCGTTCTCGGGATCTATCCCAACATATTCAACCGTGTAAGAAATACTCGCATTTCCATTCTCTATAGCCCTGTTTCGACTCTTTTTTAGGTCTAATAAATTATCGAAAATGATTTCAATATTATTAAGTTGAGGCCAAACATCAGTATCTACTGTGGCGCCACTAGCTGTGACTTTTAATGGCATTTCATATTCATAATAATTGTCCACAAAGTCAGTTCCTAAACGGATAAACACCGTCAAATCATCGTCTTTTAAAGGTTGTAGTTTCGTTACCTCTTCAGCGTGGATAAACATCTTTAACTTTTTGTACGTTCTTACGTCAAATTGTACGTTTCTGTAGGCTCCTCTGGCATCACCATCTTTTAAATTGCAGACCTCCAAGGAAAGTGATTGTTCATTTAATTGACGTTGATTCTGTTGAGAAGGGTCAATTTCACGCGTAATACCAGGGGGAACGACATAAGCCACGGGAGATCTTTCGTTGTTCTCTTCTATATTTACAGCAGAAATATTGAACAATGTTAAGTTCGCATCACTTTGTTGAGTTTCTCCTGGTTCAGTTAAATCCAGTAAGTATTTTCTCCACTCTCCTCGAACGAATTCAAGTCGTGCAAATCGCAAAACAACATCTTCATCGAATTCAGTCATAAACATCCGCATGAAGCGAATTGATCGGAAATCGTTTATTCCATTGACTCTTTTCTGGAATTCACGTACAGGAACTTTGAACTGAATCCAGCGTTCTATTTTTGTCCCTTTTTGATATGCTTGAATGTTAGTAACGAAGTTTTTTCCTACAACGAGATCATTCTTGCGCAAGCTTATTTTGTATTGAAAATAACTTTCAGATTCTCCTAAGTTATTGTCTTGGTTGATATCTTCGTTATCTGGAGATACAGTAGCCATTGTTGTGTATCCAGCGGTGTTTATTGCTGCAGACATTTCTGTTGTTGGCGAGTTCCCTTCTGTGCCGTTGAATTTCTTGTACCTTTCTAAAATATTTTTTTGTTCGGAGTCGTAACGATCGTCGAGGTAATAAGTAAAGTCATCACTTGAAGCATCGGCGACCATTTTTGCTTTCGTTGCAGCGGAGAGAGATGGATTATTGTTTACCCACGTTAGGTAATTTGCAAATGCTATTTGTTCCTCAGTACTTTTCCAACCATCTAAACCAACATCTTGGTTTGCGCGCGAATCAGAATTTTGATCAAAAGCGTTAACCACAACTTGCTGAGTAGAAACTTTTGCCCAGATAGTCGTATCTAAATTATCGTTAATCGAGGAACCTGTTGGCGGCAAACCATTTTCAAAACTTTTCCTTGAGTCGGGCAATACATCTTCGGAAACGTTTCCTAGGTTGAAGTACAAGTCCCCACCACTATGAGATGTTGTTGGGTCAGCATTTTCAGCATCATCATTAAATGGATCGAGCATCCAGAATTGAATGAATTCGATGTTCGCCTGTTCGAAATCATTTGTAGTCAGTGCTCGTGTAATTCCACCCCAACGACTTTGCGGATTGGTGAAGGTTCCATCAGGATTTATCGAGTTGGTCGTGTCATAGTTGTACATTCCTCGTTCCTTAGGATAGTAGGCCAAATCTAAAACGGAAATGTTTGTGACACTGCCATATTGTTGCTGAAGATTCGGAAAAATATCCGTTTGTTGCACCAAACGCATGCGACTATCATCCTTCATGGTTTGATCGTCCTGAATATGCTTCGGAGTAAATTGGTTATTTTGAAAAAATACAGGATCGATGCTGTACCAAGCTATTTTAGAGCGGTTAAACCCTGAAGTCAGGTTTTTGTTACTCGCTTCGGGAAATAAATCGGACTGTCCTTGAGGAATAGACGCAATGTGCCAAGAAGATGGAGATTTTAAATCAATAGTTGATTGTGAGCCTTCAAAATCGTCAACATATGAAGTTCCGGTTTTGTTAATTGCTCTAGGTGAACCGGGAATTAAATGTGCGAATTCGCCTGTAAAAGAGATAAATGATTTTTCACGAGTGGAAATAACGGGTAAAAAGTCAACAAGTTTCGTTAGAAAGGGAACTTCAGTTTTAAAAGCAAGATCAACACCTAAAATGTTATTTTTGAAAGGCTCGCTTCCAATATCAACTTTCTGCGTTACAGGTCTTTCCAACATCCGCATCCAGGTTCCACCGACGTTGAAATTTTGATTGAAACGATAATTATAACGCCCACCAATTAGTGACCGAGCCTGAAAGCCAAAAACAGAATTACTTTCGATAGAAACTTTGATAGGTGTGTTTGATTCTAGAATACCGTTATTTAAGATTTTCACTCGACCTAGGTTGTAGTCTACGGTATAATCTACTCCTTCAATAAGTTTTATTCCCCCAGCTGTTACGCTTACGGCGCCTTCAGGAACATTTAAGGCATTTAATGGAATGTCGGAGGTAACAGAGGATTGATATTCTCCCTGAATCATAAACCGATTTTTACTTGGAATCTGTTGAGCAGCCGTTTTTGTGGAATCATATAACTCGGTGAATGCTATTCTATCTACGAATACTGCTGGCATATTAGCGGCCTCTAATTTTTTCTTTAATGTTTTACCAAATGGTTCAACTGTGGAGAAATAAACTCGACCATTTCTAGTGTTAATTGTACCTCCATTTTCCTGTCTATTCCCGTTAAAAGAAATTGGCACAAAGTCGAAGACACCATCTTGGAAAGGTTGTTGGTTCAGATTAATTCTGTCCATTTCCAGCATGGTGACAAGTTGGACGTCATCTAAGCCCGTATAAGGAAAGAAAGGAACCAAAAGTGAAGTTTCGGGATTGTTGTAAAATAAATTCAAGCGAAAGCCTTGTTGATCAACTTGATAAGCGCCTATTGAGTAAACATTTTTCATCATCAAATCCCAAATTTTATTTTTTGGATTTGTGATTGTTGGTTTCAGCAATTTAATAATTAATGCATTTTGCCCGTCGATGCCATCAGTTGACAATTCACCGACTTGATAGGTTTGTCCGCGGTAAGTATATTCGTAGGCGACACCCAGAACCTCATCATTATTCAAGGGAATATTTAACGAGATATAACCGAGTTGTGCGTTGTAACTATATTCTTGTTCGGTTAATTTTTTTGCATTTTCCACTTTTTCATAGTGAATGGCTTGCTGGAAAGGTCCAGGAGAACCTGTTTGTGCGGAAAGTACCGTTACGGCATTGTTAAAGCCACGAATCAAGGGTTGATTAGATGCCCAATCGTATAATCCATTGGCATTGTTAGATGGAAACTCGTTATTTGAGACATTCCCGGGATTTCCTTCAAGATTTTCTGGTTTCCCCTCACCTAGGTCGGAAAAAGCAACGATATTCCGAGTATTTTCTATATTGTTTGTTCTATTTGTCAGCCAGACCTCTATACGTGTTATGTTCACAGTAGAAGAGACAATAGGAGCAGTTGCCATAGCTTCATCATAATGGTCATGATGATACATATTAAGAAAGTAGTGGCGGTTTACCTCGTAATTATCGGCACTTAATGCAAAAGGTTGCACTTGAGCTTTACCTTCAATATTAATTTCCTGTCTTTTACCTTTTGAGGAAGCAGCGATTAAATCAACAGTAGCCCGACCGAATTTCAATTGCGTATATGCTCCGAAAAGGGTTTGTGATCCTTGAATTAAAGATGTTGGAAGTGGCATGGAAACATTGCCGAGTGCAATTTTTTGCATGATTTGATCTTCTTTTCCAGTGTATTCTAGTTTTGTGATATTATCGAAATCAAAAGCAGCCTGTGTGTTGTAACTTGCTCCGATTTTAAGTTTGGTTCCGATTTGCCCCACCAAGTTCAATTGAATTTGTTGCTGAAAATCGAAACGAGTAACTCGTCGCTGTTTTACGGGTAAAATTGGGTTGTCGTATCTAGAGGAATTTACACCAAATGATAATTCAACAGACCCCTGAGGCCTTATTGTAATTTCATCAGATCCAAAGAAATTTTCGAATACCTTAGAATTTATTTTTATTGGGTATTCGAGGGGCTGGCCTTCTTCGGTTTGTTCATCTATTTTTTCTTTCCAATTTTCTGAAAGGGCTTTCTTTCTTTCATATTCGAGGTATTCATCCAAAGTCATCATCGATGGATTACGGAAATTCACACCGCTTTTCCCTAATGTTTCTTGAAATACATATTTACCGGTTACTGGATCGTAAATAATAGTCTGCTGTAATGAGCTTGGGTCACCTAAATCAAAACTTTGAGGCGTTGTTAAAGTAGGATCGTTGGCGTTAACTAGAGGGAAATGCAAAGTAGTGTCATCTTGCGCGAATGTCAAATTACTTAACAGTACAAGCAATAAGCACAGAGGGAAAGTATAATTAGAATTATTTTTTAACAAAATTTGCAATCTCAGAATTTATAATATTTTCAAGGCTCCTTTGATTAGCTTTTCAACACTAGCATCGGCGTCAGCAACTTTATCCAACGCCTTTTCAGCCGATCTTTTATCAAAACCAAGGGAAACCAATGCACCTAACGCTTCAAATCGTGTTGTATTGTTTGAAGTAGAGACATTTTCAGAAGAAAAGTTCAATTTTAACATTTTATCCTTCAAATCGATAATTATACGTTGGGCGGTCTTTGCCCCAATTCCCTTGATACTCTGAATTGAACGGACATCATCTGTTTGTATAGCATTAGCAATTTCGGATGTCTGCAAAGAAGACAACATAATTAGAGCTGTGTTAGGTCCAATTCCTGAAACGCTTATTAAATGGGTAAACATTTCTCGTTCTTCCTTTTCCATGAAGCCATAAAGTAGTTGCGCGTCTTCTCTAACAATCAATTTTGTATAAATACGAAGGTTTTCATTACTACCTATCAGAGAATAAGAGTAGAGACTGATTTTCAACTCATAACCAACACCGTTACAGTCGATAATTATACTGGTTGGAGTTTTCTCTATAAGTCTTCCTGATAACTGCGCAATCATAATTACTTTTATTTATTTTGTGCGTCGACGACAGCAACTTTTACCATATTTATTATTTCACGCACACTGGAACCCAATTGTAGAACATGTGCAGATTTTTTTAAACCAACAAGTATGGGTCCAATAGCGTCACCCTCTGTAATTTCTTGAAGTAATTTATATGAAATATTTCCCGATGAAAGGTTTGGAAAAATAAGTGTATTCACTGTTTTGTTGGCTAATTGTGAGAATGAAAATTTTTCCATCATCAGCTCATTGTTCAAAGCAAAGTTAGCTTGTAATTCACCATCGACCACTAATGTTGGGTATTTTTCATGGAGAATATTCACAGCCTGACTCATTTTTTCGGAATCAATTCCAGGAGAGGAGCCAAAATTAGAATAGCTTAGTAATGCAATCCGCGGAGAAACTTTAAATTTCCGAACCATGCGGGCAACATTGTTTGTGATCTCTGCAATTTGTTCTGCTGTTGGGTCGACGTTAATTGTTGTGTCAGCTAAAAATAGCGGACCTCGTTTAGTCACGAGGATATACATACCCGAAACGGTTGTCACATCTTTTTGAAGTCCAATTGTTTGAATAAATGGGCGAACAACGTCTCGATAATTTCTCGTTAAACCTGAAATAACGGCGTCAGCATACCCTTGTTCGACTAGCATAGCACCAAAGTGGTTTCTCTCTCGCATCAGCTGAACTGCTTCATATTCCGTAATACCTTTTCTATTTCTTTTTTCAAAAAAAGCTTTTCCAAATTGCAGTCGGCGATCTTCTTCTTCTTCCGATTTCGGATCAACAATTTCTACCCCTCCGAAGTCGAGTGAATATTCAGCGATTAAACGTTCAATGGAACTCCGCTTCCCCAATAAAATTGGAAACGCAACACCTTCTTCTTGTGCTGTTTGAGCTGCCTTTAAGATTTTAATATTGTCAGCTTCAGCAAAAACAACACGTTTTGGATTGCTTTGTGCTTTCTCGGTAATCGTACGGACGATTTTATTATCGAGTCCAAGTCGCTTTTTTAATGTAGACTCGTATTCTTCCCAATCTAAAATGGGCTGTTTCGCAACACCTGATTCTATGGCAGCTCTGGCTACGGCCGGTGCGACATAATAAATCAACCGAGGATCCAAAGGTTTTGGGATGATCTGTTCACGTCCAAAAAGAATGTTTTTTTCGCCGTAAGCTTCAATAACCTCTTCGGGAATCGTTTCTTTTGCAAGAGATGCAAGTGCTTTAACGGCAGCGAGCTTCATTTCTTCGTTTATGCACGTTGCGCGAACATCCAGTGCGCCCCTAAAAATATAAGGGAATCCAAGAACATTGTTTACTTGGTTAGGATGATCAGATCTCCCTGTCGCCATAATAATATCTTTACGCACGGAGGTGGCGTCTTTGTATGAAATTTCTGGTTCAGGGTTCGCTAAAGCAAAAACAATTGGATCTTTAGACATGCATTTGACCATTTCTTTCGAAACAATACCTCCTTTTGATAATCCGATAAAAACGTCTGCTTTTTTAAAAACATCGGCAAAGGTGATGTCTTTAACGTGATGCGCGTAGGGCAATTTACTTTTATCAAGATCTTTTCTTCCACTCCAAATTAAGCCTTTAGAGTCATACATGAAAATATTTTCATTTTTAGCACCTAGGGCAACATAAAGCTTTGCGCATGACATAGCCGCAGCGCCAGCCCCAGAAAACACTATTTTAACGCGTTCTATTTTCTTTTTCGCTAATTCTAAAGCATTGATTAATGCAGCTGATGAGATAATTGCAGTACCATGTTGATCGTCGTGCATGATGGGTATGTCCAATTCAGCTTTGAGACGTTCCTCAATTTCAAATGCTTCGGGAGCTTTAATATCTTCCAAGTTGATTCCACCAAATGTTGGCGCAATCGCTTTTACTGTTTGAATGAATAATTCTGGATCCGAGGCATCAACCTCAATGTCAAAAACGTCTATATCTGCAAAGATTTTAAACAACAAACCTTTCCCTTCCATTACTGGTTTGGAGGCCTCTGGACCGATATTTCCCAATCCTAAAACCGCAGTGCCATTTGTTATTACTGCGACCAAATTCCCTTTTGAGGTATATTTGTAAGCGTCATCTTTGTTTTCAGCGATTTTTAAACACGGCTCAGCTACTCCTGGAGAATAGGCTAGGGATAAATCTCGTTGTGTTGAATATGGTTTGGTTGGGATTACCTCTATCTTTCCCGGTTTTCCCGAAGAGTGATAATCCAACGCATCTTGTTTTCTAGTTTTAGACATGTACCTTTTTTGGAGGGCTAAAGATAAGAAAAACTTAAGAATTTTTGGCAAGAAAAAAGGAGGTCAAAACTTGACCTCCTTTTAAGTTTTAATAAGTTATTTGCTTACAAAACAGTGATTTTTTGAGTAAATTTCAAACCATCTTTTACTATAGAAACCAAATAGTTACCTGTAGCTAATTCGCTAACTGGCATTTCAACTACTTGTGATCCACTCGCGTTTGTCAATCTTTGAGTTGACAATACACGACCAGTGATATCTACAATAGAAATTTGGTAAGATCCGTTTTGAGCTTCAAAAGCAACATTTATTTTATCAGATGCTGGATTTGGGTAGATAGAAAATCCTTCAGAAGAAAGAGTTTCTAAACCTGTTGTGTTTGTACTAGAAGTGATTTTAAATTCACGTCTAACTCCACTACCAAACTGACCGTTTGTACTCCAGATAATATTACCTTGTCCATCTTTCAATTCAGCATTTCCAGCTCCGTAACCACTGTTGATTCCATCACCATAAGAGTCAAGAATTTCAACGTTGTAACATCCTGAAGCGGGAGCAACAACTTGTTGTGTGTGCAATAAAATACCAGTTGCTGCTAAATCTGCATATGGCCCACCAGATGCTATAACTGTACCAGCAGCATTTTTGATTTCCCAAGTTGTTTCCGTACCGTATCGATCTTGGTTAATTTTGAAAGTCATGTTAACCGTATTACCGAAAGCTGTTGTTTCATTGAAAGAACCAGTTCCAGCATTGTTTGATAAATCTTCATCAGTACCACCATTTACAGCAGAAATTGCAACTGAAAGACTGTTTGTTGCAGCCAATGTAAATGTTGTTGCAGGTAATTGAACAGTTGTTGATTGCAAAGAAGTAAGTGATCCAGTCCAGTTGTATGTTTGAGGAGCACCACTATTGATACTATAAGTAACAGTTGCAGCAGTAACCGTAGTTGAACCTTCATTTCTCATTCGGAATGAAGGAGTAATCGAGTTGGAACAAGTTTCAGGAAACTGACTTAAGTTACTTAATGATGCATTTAAAGAAGTTGTAAAGCCAGTAAATTGAATTGGTAACTCAGCAGCAGTAATTGTATTTGTGTTACCTTCTGTGATGAAAATAATTAATTTTAAATTTGCAAGTTCAGCTACAACACCTGTATAATTAGCAGGAACAGTGTAAGTAAGTTGATTTGTCCAAGTTGTTCCAGTAGTGTTCGCAGATGTAATTGCATCTCCAAGTGCAGTTGGGTTGATTACATCACGCAACATGTGCATGTGTCTGTAAGTTCCGTCTGGATTAACATACGTAGGATTATAAGTCGCACCTGCAGTTTGAGGTCCATTTATATTATTTTGCAATAACATTACAGAATATTTATTTCCACCTACAGGACCGTTAGCTGTAAAGTAAGCTTCCATGTCGATAACCATTTGGCGTGTTGTAACGTTTAATGTAGCTTGACCAGCAACATTAACATATGAAGGCTCACCGATAGTAGTAGCTGTATTGGCTGCCCATGCACTACGGCTATGCGCCATTGCTGTACCTGACCAAATGCGTCTATTGATTGCACCTTGTGGGTAACCAGTAATTCCCATTCCTGGTTGAGCTGCGATTGCATCACCGTCCGCTGTGCGGAAATCAGGTGCACCAGCTTGAGGAGTTGCATATCCACCAGTATGAATGTTTACAGGAAAAAAATTTCCTGGATTCGCAGCTTGGATATTGTTCGCTATTTTGTGTCCATCTGGACAGAATTGACAATATATTCCGGTAAATTCTTCTAAAACTGCTTTTTTGTTACTTGCAGTTGTGCTCACAGGTAATTGTGCGAACAGACTTCCAGAAACGCATATTGCAGCAGTAAGGGCATAAAGTTTTTTCATAATTGATTTTATATAAGTTTTATTCTAAATGTAAAGATAAGAAAAAGTTATTTTGCAGTCAAATAAGATATTAACCGATATATGATCAATTCTTGAAACCCTATGAAATCAAATAGACCCAAATTGGTAATTTTTTCTGGCGCTGGCATGAGTGCCGAAAGTGGAGTTAGTACTTTTCGTGATTCGGATGGATTATGGGAAAAGTACAGGATTCAGGACGTGGCGACTCCTGAGGCATTCCAAGCGAATCCAGAGTTGGTCCAATCATTTTACAACGAAAGAAGGAAGCAGATTATTGAAACCGAACCCAATGCAGCGCATAACACAATTAGGGATTTGGATGAATTTTTTAACGTTTTAGTTGTCACGCAAAATATTGATGACCTTCATGAGCGTGCTGGCTCGAAAAATGTAATACATCTTCATGGAAATATACGTTATGCAAAAAGTTGTGGCCCCAATCGTGAGGAGAAATACTATTGGATTGACGGTTGGAAACTCGGAGACAGTGATAAATGTGATAATGGATATACGTTAAGACCACATGTAGTTTGGTTTGGAGAAGAAGTGCCAATGTTGGAAAAAGCGGCAAAAGAAATGAGTAGCGCTGAAATTCTGATTGTAATAGGTACATCATTAAATGTTTATCCTGCAGCAGGTTTGATTCACGCTGTAAATGATAAGTGTAAAAAAATCATTATTGACCCGAAGGCAAAAGAAATGTCGATACCAAGTGATTTTGAAATATACAATATGCCTGCAACTAAAGGTTTCCTCTCATGGATGAACAATCATATTGGATTGTAGGACGAATTATTTTTTCTTTGATTTCAGAGCGTCCTTCACATAATTCTCTATTGCTGCGGTCATCGATGGTGAATTTGGCATTGGGGCGCAAACATCAACGCGCAAATTGTTTTTTGTAACGGCATGAGCTGTTGTAGGACCAAAAGCGGCAATTAAGGTAGTATTTTGCTTGAAATCTGGAAAATTTTTCATCAAGGATTCAATTCCCCCCGGGCTAAAAAACACCAACATGTCATAGAAGATATTTTCTAAATCGGATAAATCGGATGCCACCGTCCTATAGAGGACAGCTTTTGAGAAATCAATTTTATGCGCTTCTAAAGTCTCTGGAATTTTGTCTCTAAGAATGTCAGTACAAGGCAACAAGTATTTTTCGTTCTTGTGCTTTCTCATAACATCTACCAAATCTTCGATTGTTTGCTTTCCAAAGAATATTTTGCGTTTTCTGTAGGTCACATATTTTTGAAGATAATAAGCAACAGCTTCAGATATACAGAAGTATTTCATTGCGTCAGGGACTTCAAAACGAATTTCTGTGGCAATTCTAAAGAAATGATCAACTGCAGTTTTGGACGTTAAAATTACAGCAGTGTGGTCTGGAATATTGACTTTCTGAGACCGAAATTCCTGAGCGACAATTCCTTCAATATGAATAAAAGGGCGAAAATCTATTTTGAGATTGTACTTTTCAGCAAGATCAAAATAAGGAGATTTATCGCCTTCCGGTTTTGGTTGTGATACAAGTATAGTTTTGATAATCAATTTTCTGTTTATTTTTAGAAATTATCCAACAAACGTTTCGTACTGAAGCCATGCTAATATGCTGATAGGCATGATTTCTAGCGTGCAAAGGTACAATAAAATATAATACCATTCAACACCATGGATTAATAAAAAAAATGCAGATCGCAGAATTCGTTGGATGCTTAATAGAACAAATGATAAAAGGAATATGTAGATAAGAATAGTGGAAAAGGCAGGATTGAGAACCCAGATTAAATTAGTTAGAAACAAGACTAAGCCGATAAATTGTGGCAAAACCCATGTGAGTTGCATTGGAATTTGATAAACTTTGTTCATTCCTGTCAGAACACCTATTAGAGACATTGAAAAGAAGGCAAGAAAAAAGAAAGCTGAGGCTATGCCGGCTGAAATGAATATCAGGGAAAAGCTTTCTTTTGTCCCTGCGGTTATCAGGAATAGAAAAAAACTGTGTGCCAATGTAATAATGAAATTTATGGTTAATAACCAAGATGCTGTTCCAAAAATTGGCCAATTTTCTTTTATACGTGAAACGGTTTTTCTTGGTCTAAAAAAAAGTTGAAGAACGATTTCAAAACTTTTGGTATTGGCATTTTTAGCAAGAACAATCAGAACGAGTGAAGTAATCAGAAAGAAAAAAGAATAGACGCCAAATAAACTTTGCTTGGGGAACAATTGTACGTTCACCCACGAACTCGGAGCGTTTCCAAAAAAATCCAAACTACTTTCCCAAAACATTCCTTTCAAACTATTGTTATTTTAACTAGCGAACTGAATCTAGTTAAATTTAGCTATAAATAATTGCTAAATTTGTCGAAATTACAAAGATAAAATTGAATGGCAACTGACCAATACGTACATCCAGATTATTATAACATGGATGATTTACTAACCGACGAGCAAAAGTTGGTTCGAGATGCAGCAAGAGCATGGGTAAAGAAGGAAGTATCACCAATAATCGAGGAAAATTATGAGAAATGTACTTTTCCGAAACATTTACTAAAAGGTTTAGGAGAAATAGGTGCATTTGGACCATATATTCCAGAAGAATATGGTGGGCCAGGTTTGGATCAAATTTCTTACGGTTTGATAATGCAAGAGCTGGAGCGTTGTGACTCCGGTTTGCGTTCAACGGCATCAGTTCAAAGCTCTTTGGTAATGTATCCGATTTGGAAATACGGAAACGAGGAGCAGCGCATGAAGTATTTGCCAAAATTGGCAACTGGAGAAATGATAGGATGTTTCGGATTAACGGAGCCTGATCACGGATCCAATCCGAGTGGTATGACAACTAATTTCAAGGATGCAGGTGATCACGTTGTTCTTAACGGAGCAAAAATGTGGATTTCAAATGCACCTTTTGCAGATATCGCTGTAGTTTGGGCGAAAAGTGAGGAAGGTCGGATTCACGGATTAGTAGTTGAAAGAGGAATGGAAGGTTTTTCTACCCCAGAAATGCACGGGAAATTATCACTTCGGGCTTCCGCAACTGGCGAATTAATTTTTGTCGATGTAAAAGTGCCAAAAGCAAATATATTACCGAATAAATCTGGATTAGGCGCACCTTTAAGTTGCTTGGATTCTGCACGTTTTGGCATCGCATGGGGGGCTTTAGGCGCAGCAATGGATTGCTATGATTTAGCATTAAGATATTCGAAAGAAAGAACCCAGTTTGGGGTGCCAATTGGTTCGTTTCAGCTTATTCAAAAGAAATTGGCAGAAATGATTACGGAAATTACGAAAGCACAATTATTGACCTTGCGATTAGGTCAATTGAGAAATGAAGGCCGTGCAACATCAGCTCAAATTTCAATGGCAAAACGAAATAATGTAGAAATTGCGTTGAACATTGCACGAGAAGCAAGACAAATTCATGGCGCTATGGGTATTACGAATGAATATTCTATTATGCGTCATATGGCGAATTTGGAATCGGTCGTTACCTACGAAGGGACGCATGACATTCATTTGTTAATTACAGGAATGGACATTACGGGTATACCAGCGTTTACGCGTGAGATGCCAGAGATTTAAGATATCTCTTGAAGACTCGGTCACACTAATACGAACTTATATTCCATAAAATCTGATAGACAAAAAAAGCAGCATTTTTTAAATGCTGCTTTTTTTATTGCTTATTAAAGTAAAAAATTTATTTGAACAGAAACTTAATTGGGTTCCCGAAATGTACTGGCGTGCCCGGAGGAGAAGTCATCACCAATGAAATTTCGTTGTCAATTTTTACTTTTGTTACCTTCGGTTTTTGGTAGATTTTTTTTGTTTCCTTATTTTTCATGCTTGCTAATTTAATTTATTTCGAAATAATTATTCTCTCTGTTTTGATGTTATTTTGGTTGCTTACTCTCACAAAATAAATGCCTGCAGCTTCTTCAACTTTCAACTTGGTGCTTGTTTGAGTAATGGCACACGTACTTAGCACGCGTCCAGCAAAATCTATTACCGAAATAACTCCATTTGGAATAAGCATATTATTTAACACAACACTAACGTTCCCTGACACATCTGCTGTGATGGTAATTTTATCTTTCGTTAATTCATCAATTGACAAGGCATTGCTAGGTTGGAAATGCAATACAAAACGATCTTCTACAAGGCCAGCAGCAGCCGTAAACGTATACGCCGTATTGTTGCTTAAATGAGACATTGTTTGCATTAATTTATCTTCTAAGTAAACCATTCCGCTAACAACATGCACTTCTGCCCCTTCTATTGAGAATTCATTATCTGAATTGAATACAGCGGTTAATGGCACGGAATACGCTGTCCCACTTGTGTAGTTCAATCCGTTGATAGCGACTTTTGTATTTTCAATTACAGAGTACAATTGAGACGCCCCATTTACAGCCATTTTTTCTGAATCGAAAGCGTCTTTTGTGTCTGCCGCATTTTCATCGAAGAAAATAACAGTTTGATCATTTCGTTGTCCGCTCTTCAAATTTAAGCGCACAAATATAGGGAAATCTGTTGCTTGGGTTTTCAATCCGCTGCTTGTTGGTTGGTGACTGCGCATGGAATTGGTCATCGCTAAAGATCCTGTTCCACTGGAAACCAGTGTCCAAAAACCTTGCATTGGCGCAATATATTGATTAACGAGCGATCCTGAATTACTAATCCCAAGGCCTGTTGTTAAACTGAAGACATCAAACACTTTGTTGCCCAAAGCATCTTTTGTTTGGAACCAGATGGAAGGTTCTATGTTTGTTTTTGTGATAGCGTCCCAATCCAAATAAGATGGATAAGGGTTACTCACCAGATTGTATCCTGAAGCACTAGATGTTCCTGTTTTCGTTAGCCCCGATACGTTTATGGCACCATTGTTAATTGCACCACCCGTAAAGTTGACGGTTTGATTCCCGCCAAAAATGGTTCCATACCCTTGTCCTACCGATAATCCTGTTGAGTTACCAATAATTTCCGTAAATCCTTGCGTGGCTTCACTATAGGACCATACTCTATTTGCAGCACTTGGATTGAGAGCATTTGTTGTACCCGCAGCAACGGGTGAACCCATGTAATAAAAACGACCTGTAACCGAAGAAGTTATTCCCGAGCCAACTGTGGCTTGGTTGACGTTCCACGTGCCTGAACCAGCAACTGTGCTTGAAGCACCTTGTACTAACGTAGCGCCTGAACTAAGGGTTATTGTTCCATTATTTGTAAGGACTCCGGTTACCGTAAGGTTGGCATTGGCGTTTACTGCCAGGGTTTGGCCCGTGCCAATCGTTAAAGTACTTACGGTTGGCGTTACCGTACCTGTGGGGATGATTACATTGTTTGTAGAAGTTGGAACACTCGCCGGAGTCCAATTAGAAGCTGTGTTCCAGTCTGTGCTGGTTGTGCCGTTCCATGTTGGGGTAACAGCAACTAGAGCACCGCCAAAAGCTAAACCAAGAGTTCCTAAACTTGTCGAGTAATAACCCCAGCCTCCAGTAGTTGTTTGACCACTTGCGTAAAATCGGATAGTAACAGTTGTGGAGGCGCTAACATTTTGTAATGCGCTAATTCCGGACAAATTTATTTGTGTCATATTGCCGTTTCCAATTTTTGAAAATGATGAACCAATTAAGGTAAAATTATTTCCATCGAGGCTATATGCGTATTGCATATTAACTCCTGGGGTGCTTGAGAAAGAAGTCGTTCCTGCAAAGTTAGCATCAATTGTTGATAGCGATAAAGTATAACCTGTTGTCGCAGAAAATGTATTTTGAAAATAGTCTGAGTTGGCAACAGAAATGCCGTTATTTTGAAAGCCAACTGTTCGGAAGGAGTTAGCCGCATTGCTTGGTCCAGCACCCGGCCCTCTTGTTAGAGCACTTGGCGAATCGAGATTTGTATCGTAAACCTCCGGATCACTCGTATTCGGTGAAGACTCTCCCCAGAAATTCCAAGAAGCGATTTGGCTCCATGCTAGGAACGGCATTATCAAAAGTATTAATAACAGGTTTTTCATAATCTTCATTTTTGTTAGGTCGTGAAGTTCGTTTATTTTGGATTGGTGTACATTAATCATTAAGCGTCTTTAAAAAGTAGATTAATCCTTAAGGCACAGACTGTAATATACGAAAATAAATATATCTTTGAATCCTGTCCAATCACTTTTTCAAAATGAATTTAATTTTTAACCAATCGAAAACCTTTGAAAGATAGAGAGATGAAAGAATTTATTTTGGAAATAGTAAGTAAAAAAGACCAATTCATTGCTAAAACCACTATTGATGAAATGATGCTGGTTCCGCTAAAAAACGATGTGGTACATTTCAATCAATTTTTAACATTAAACGAGGTTGGGGCATTTATTTGGGAGCAAATAGAAGTGTCAGATACATTAAATACCCTAACAAACAAGGTTTGCAATGAATTTAAAGTCAGCGAGAAGGAAGCGTCTGACGACATTTCAACTTTTTTGGGTGATTTGAATAGATTTATACAAACCACGTAATACGGATGTCGAGCGCACCAATCTATTTGACTATTGCTGATTTCATTTTACAATTAAATAGCGTGGATGGTCATCCCATAAAATTAGACAGTGGCTTTGCTCATTTTTATGCAGGAAAAGAGGCTTTACAAAAGATAGATCTCACCCTAAACTGTTTTAGTATGATCCCTGATAATTTGAAAAACCCCGTGGTTTCGCTTTACAAAGCAAATGTTGCGGATGGAAAACTGTGGGAGATTTTTAAACATGATGTTGGTTTGCAGTTGATGGTTTATGATCCAGATAACCCTGGTATTTTGCAGCAAATTGCTCTATACGATGAACACAAACAAATTTGGCAAATTTATTCAGAGAAAACCCAAATCAATAATGACGAGGTTATTTTCCCGCTAAAATACCCTCTTGCTCCTTTGGTAATGTATTATCTTACCGTTAAAAATGATGCAATAATGATTCATGCTTCTGGAATTTACGACGGCAAGAAAGGGCGCATTTTCTCCGGGTTTTCAGGCGTAGGAAAAAGTACGATGGCGAAGCTTTGGAATGAAAAAGCAAGCATGGTGGTCAATGATGATCGACTCATTCTGCGCAAAATAAAAGGTGTTTATTGGATGTTTAATACGCCTATGGATTATACGGATGACTACAAGAAAACGCCAGTTGACCATATTTACTTTCCTTATCATCACTCCGAAAACAAGTACGAACGATTGAAGGGCGTTCAAGCCATCGCACAAATGATGGCATTTTGCATACAACACGGTTACAGCAGTGAAAACATGTCGGCACATTTTGATTTTATTGCTGCGCTTTCGCAAAAAATACCGCTTTCAAAAATTGGTGTAGTTCCAACACTCGAAGTTGTAGATTTTATAAAAGAACAAGATGCAAAACTGGACTAAAAAACGACCTATAGATTTTGAAGATGTTTCGATAGAGGTTCAATTACTTTTGTTGATTTCAAGGCCGAATCCATTAGCACATCTTGAACAAATTATTAAAATCACAACTTCTGAAGTCGATTGGTTACGGTTTATCAATTTAGGACTGAGCACCCAACTTGCATCACTTGTTTACTACAACAACAAAAAATTTGAATTGAACGCGTTACCTGAAAATGTTGCGCAAAAATTTAAGTTATACCAATACCAGCTGATCCAGTTCAACACGCATTTGTATGCAGATTATTATCTTTTTCAAAAGAAATGCAATGATCTTGGAATTCTTTGCCTTCCCATAAAAGGAATTTATTTGGCAGAAAAGCTCTACGCAGAAAATTATTTACGACAAATTAGTGACATTGATTTGGTTGTTTTGCCAGAAGATCACGACAAAATCATGCAGATTTTAAGTGATTTTGGATGGAAAATTAAACGAACAGTCTATAAATCCAAGTATCACGAAGATAAATTAAATTGCCACACTCCCTTTAACGTTATTAGCAAAGCAAATGCGTTCGATTTTCATTATGAACTGTTTGACAAAGGTCGTAATGTTTCTATGCCTATTTCTGTTTTGTCTAAACGTCTACAGAATGATAATTTAGTTGGTTTAGGAATCAAACGATTTGATCTGTGCGATCTTTTTATTTATTTGTGTTTGCATCAACACAAACATCTTCGCAGTGGCAACGGCATAAAACTTTGTGCTTTTGCCGATCTTTCTCATTTTATTCACACATACAAGAATACTTTTACGCTAAAAGAACTTCTTGAGCGGAGTTCAGAATTTAACCTAAGAAAAGAGATAGAATTGATGTTAACTTTTGTTCGTCGCTTGTGGATGCCTGAAAATGATCCCTTTTTTCAGGATACAGACATCTCAGAGTTTTCACCCGAGATAAGCAGAATGGTATTGGCTGAATTCGGTGAAATTAAACTGACATTGTTCGAAAAAAATAAATCCTTCGTGCTTAATAGGAAGAAAGAATATTTTCACGGCATTACAATTATTCCCTTGCTTTGGTTTGATTTATTTCCTACTTCCGCCTTTTTGAAACAAGCATATGGTAAAAAAACGTATGTAGGAAGTTGGCTGAAACGATTTCTAAAACAATCAGCAAAACGAATTATCGATTAGAACTTCAGAATGTTAAAATAGCCTTTTAGATTTTTCCGACTCCAGCAGTAGAAGGTATGCAAACCGGCAATTTTATGTTTAGGAAAAATAAATTGCTCCTTGCCATTTCTATTGCGCGCGGTAATCTTCCCTAGGTAATTGTCTTCCGTTATCACTTCATATATCTTAAAAACTGAATCTCCTTTTGTTATTGGAATCGATGTATTTTCATTCCTTTGGATTTTCACCACTCTGTGAGCAATGAAAACCCCGTTTAGTTCAAAAGCAATGATGTCGCCCACTTGGATAAATGAAAAACCGATTGGCTCTACTTTTAATTTGTCACTAGGTTTTAATGTTGGATACATACTATATCCTGTGGAATTGATCCAAACTGATTTGCCGGCGGCTAAAATTTCAGGAATCCATTTCCTAACTTCAACTTTATTCATCTTTATACCGTTTCTCGAATATCCTTCACATTCAATTGCAAAGTCGTTTTATCATTCCACACATTACTTTCTAGCGTGTAAATAATGTCGGCGGGCATTCCAGCAGCTATTAAATCAATTTTATCGGCAAGATTAAAACCTATTGCCTCCATAGTGAAAGGACAGTTTGGTTGGGTAAGCGTTAGTTTTAAATGTTTTTCTTTCAAGATTTTGGCTGAAATTGAGAAGACATTTCTTGTAAGAAAAACTGGTTTCATATTTCCAGGTCCATGCGGTTCTAATTGATCGAGTACTCTTTTTAACCTTGGTAAGGTTTGAATTGGTTCATTGGGTTTGAATATATCCGAGAAATTGAGTTCCAAATCAATATTTTCTGTTGGCGTGAGTTCGTCAACTTTTATTTTGGCAGCGACAATTTCTTCAAATCGCTCTTTGAATTCTTCTATTTTTTCTTTTTTTATTGTTAATCCGGCAGCATGGGCGTGACCGCCAAATTTCTCGAGTAAATCTTCGCATTTTAGGAGGGCTTCATGAATGTCGAAATCATTAACTGTGCGAGCTGAACCGGTTAAAAGGCCATCTTCACCTTCAGCTAAAACAATGGTTGGCCGAAAATGCTTTTCAATTAATCGGGAAGCCACGATTCCCACAACACCTTTGCTCCAGTTTTCCTTGTATACAACTGTAGTTCGCTGTTCGTTGCCGTCATTTCGATTTGAAATTATTTCCAGTGCTTCGGCAGTTATTAGTTCATCTAGCGCTCTTCGTTCTGTGTTGTGTGCGTTAATCTTTTCCGCGAATTCCTGTATTTTATTTTCATCGGTTGAGATTAACAATTCAACGGCGTCTGAACCCAAATTTATTCTTCCTGCGGCGTTTATCCTTGGGGCAATACTAAAAACTATATCCGTTAGCGTAAGTGGTTTCTTCTTTCCTGCAATATCGAGCAGTTTCTGAAAATTTGGCCGCGTATTTTCATTTAAAATTTTCAGACCAAAATACGTCAATATCCTATTTTCTCCGGTAACTGGAACAATATCTGCGCCCGTAGCTACAGCTACGAAATCGAGTAAATTAAATAGTTCTTCTTTATCGTAGTTATTTGCTTCTTGCACTGCCTGAAGCATTTTAAACCCAACACCACAACCACAGAGTTCCTTATAGGGATAATTGCAATCTTTCTGTTTTGGGTCTAAAATTATAGCATTCGGCAATTCGTCCCCGGGTTCGTGGTGATCGCATACAATAACATCAATTCCGTGTTCGACTGCCCAATCAATTTCGTGTTTGTTTTTGACACCACAGTCTATCGTAATTATAAGCTGAACGCCGTCCGCAACGGCCTTTTCCATTGCGATTTGCGAAACACCATAACCTTCGGCATAACGGTCTGGCACGTAAAAAGTTAGGTTCGTCAGTTTTTTAGAAAAATAAGTATATAGCAATGCCACAGAAGTAGTGCCGTCTACGTCATAATCGCCGTATAACAACACTTTATTTTGATTAACTATGGCGTGATTGATTCGTTCAACTGCTTTCTGCATGTTTTTCATGAGCAGTGGATTGTTGAGTTTGGATAGATGTGGCCGAAAAAATTTTTCAGCTTCTACGAAGTTATTAATATTTCGTTGCAACAATATTTCAGCGACTACCGCATCTGTCTTTATGGCGAGGCTCAACTGACTTACTTTTAATGTTTGAATAGATTCAGCGATTAACCAACGTTTTTGCATAGGATATTTATTAATAGTTTAAGATAGGAAAAAAATTATTATTATTTGCTTATTTTCACTTCCTTTTTTAGTCAATACCACAATATGGTATGAATTTTCTTCTTAAAGGGAATTAGGATGCTAGAAGCAAGCATATAAAATTGTAAAAAATCACTCGCCTCTGATATATCTCGTTATATATTTAAAATGCATATCGTGAACTTTACCAGTAGAACGTAACTAGCTTACGTTCACCGACACGAACTTTGTATAAAATTAGTAATATGAAGTTAGTAGAATTTTTCAATACTTATCCGAATGAAGCTGAGTGTA
>Ga0209390_10001528_pt1 | contig 44225 bp, 40 predicted proteins | sample BON01_FD_187212 | JGI IMG/M metagenome (GOLD analysis project Ga0209390, IMG submission 187212) | Freshwater microbial communities from Lake Bonney liftoff mats and glacier meltwater in Antarctica - BON-01 (SPAdes) (version 2) | ecosystem: Environmental > Aquatic > Freshwater > Ice > Glacier...
TTCTTTGGAAAACTTAAGGAATATAGGGGTATAGCAACAAGATGCTGCAAGACCGACACCAGTTTCAGCGCATTTATCTCCCTCGCATCAACCGTCATCCGGCTCCGGTGAACGTCAACACGCCCTAAGGGCATTTTAGGGAATTTTCATGCCGCCCCGCCACATTTTCGACCTGGTTGTCCCGGAACGGAAACTGGCGCAGACTGTTCCCCAAACCATCGATGGACCCATCATGCCAACTGCAGATTACGAAACCCTTATCGACGCCCCGACCCACGCCTTCATCGCCAAGACGGATGCGTCTTATCCGCTCGACACCGTCACGCTGACCATTGCCGATCAGCGCGCGATCTATGATCGGATGTGCCGGGCCTTTTATCGCGGGTATCCACCGGGCATCACCGCCGAAGACCGCGCCATCGCCGGCGTGCCCTGTCGGATCTATCCCGGCGCGGGCCCCGCTACGGTGATCTATCTGCATGGTGGCGGCTATGTGGTGGGCGGTTTGGACAGCCATGATGACGTCTGCGCCGAGATCCGCGCGGCAACAGGTTTGACCGTGATTTCAGTGGATTACCGCCTGTCGCCAGAGCATCTGCATCCAGCGGCCTTTGATGATGCCTGCGCCGTTATAGCTGCGACGCCGGGGCCTTTGGTTTTGGCAGGCGACAGCGCGGGTGGCAATCTGGCAGCGGCCGCCGCACATGCGTTGCGCGACAGCCGCATTCTGGGGCAAGTCTTGCTCTATCCCGGTCTGGGCGGCGATCAAACCAAAGGCAGCTATGTCACCCATGCAAATGCGCCGCTGCTTACCGCGGCAGATCTGAAATTCTACGCCGGGATCCGCCATGGCGGAACGCCCCCTGCCCCCGGCGACCCAACGATTTTTCCGTTACATGACAAAGACTTCACCGGCCTGCCGATGACTTTGGTGATTGGCGCGGAATGCGATCCCCTGCATGATGATGCGCCCCAATACGCCGCGGCCATTCAGACCGCCGGGGGCCGGGCGTATTCTGTGACGGCCACGGGCTTGGTGCATGGCTACTTGCGCGCGCGCGCCATGGTGCCCCGCGCGGCTGTTAGTTTCGATCAGATCACCACCACCATCGCCGCCTTTGCGCAGGGCGATTGGCCCTTTGGAGAGCCCGCATGAAACACGCAAATCTGACCCATTGGGCCGAGCGGGTCGATATGGCCGCCGCCTTTCGTTGGACTGTGCGGCTGAACCTGCATGAGGCTGTTTCCAATCACTTTTCCTGCGCCGTGAATGCCGATGGATCGCGGTTTCTGATCAACCCGAACGCCCGCCATTTCAGCCGAATTACTGCGTCAAATCTGGTGGAATTGGACGCCAATGACCCTAAGACGATGGACCGCCCGGATGCGCCGGATCCGACCGCTTGGGGCTTGCATGGCAGCATTCATCGGGCCTGTCCGACGGCGCGCTGCGTGATGCATGTGCATTCGGTTTATGCGACGGTTCTGGCGTCTTTGGCGGACTCATCGCTGCCCCCGATTGATCAGAATTCTGCAATGTTCTTTGGGCGTTATGTGGTCGATGACCATTACGGCGGGATGGCCTTTGGCGATGAGGGCGCGCGCTGCGCGCAGATGCTGGCAGACCCGAAAATCACGACTCTAATCATGGGAAATCATGGGGTTCTGGTGGTTGGCCGAACGGTGGCAGAGACCTTCAACCGGCTGGTGTTCTTTGAGCGCGCGGCCGAGACCTATATTCAGGCGCTGCAAACCGGGCAGAAACTGCGGGTTTTGTCGGATGAAGTGGCTGAAAAGACCGCGCAGGAATGGGAGGATTATCCGGGGTATGCGGATAGTCACTTGAATGAAATCAAGGTCTTGCTGGATAGGGATGAGGCGGATTACGCCAGCTAAGGCTTAAGCCTGCATGAAAGATTTGGCCTTCATCGAGGCGGGAACCGGCACACCCATGCGGGTCAGGATAGACGGCGCGAGGGCGAGTTGGTCCAATACCACATCTTGTGGCGGCATCGGGCTGTCGCCAAAGTAGTAAAACGCGAAATCCTGTTGATCCTCGCCCGCGCCGCCGTGGTGGCCGCGCGCGTCCTGACCGTGGTCTGCGGTGACAATTACCTCATAACCCTCTGATCTCCAACGCTTAACGAACGGCGCCAGCACGCCATCCATATGGCCGCAGGCGTGATCCATCTCGACGCAGTCGTGGAAAAACCGGTGGCCCATGCTGTCGAGGGTGCAGGTGTGCAAAATACCGTAATCTATTGATTTCAATTCGCAAAGGCGGGTCAGCGTGCCGAAGAGATCATAGTCAGAAGGGGTCATCTGATTGATCAGACCGTAGCCATGCATGGTGTGAAACCGGCCATGGGTAATGGGCCCTTCCGGTTCGTCATATTCAATATCCCGCACCACATCAAAAGGCGCGCGATTAAAGAATTCTGACCAATACGAATGGGTTACAGCGCCTGTCTTGCGGCCCGCCTTGGTCAGTTCGGAAAACACATCCGGCTGATCCAGCCGCCGGATTCCAGCATTGTCCCAGATGCCATGCACCTGCGGCGGAACCCCGGTGTGGATAGAGGCATAACAACATGCGGAGGTCGACGGCAGCACAGAGCGCATCTTCCAGACCCGCGCTTCTCCCGATTGCACCCAGCCTTCGAGGTTGCCGAACAGACGCCGCCAATTGCGATAGGGCACGCCATCAAGGATGATGAGAAGGAGTTTTGTCATGTGCTACAAACCGTCTGGCAAGAGTATGGCAAGCGTCTGGCAAAGTGCCCGACGCCCAGTTCAGTTCCCCGCGCCCACCATTTTGCGGCTGGCGATGACCTTTTCAAGCCAGCCAATCTCCATCTCGGGGACCGATGACAACAAAAGGTCGGTGTAATCATCAAAGGGCGGGGCCAGCACGTCGGATTTCTGGCCATAACGCACGACAGCGCCCTTATACATCACGGCGATCTTGTCAGCAATGGCGCGCACTGTGGCCAGATCATGGGTGATGAACAGATAGGCCACATTTGCTTCGGCTTGCAGGTTCAGCAGCAGCTTCAGGATGCCATCCGCCACCAAAGGATCCAGCGCCGAGGTAACCTCATCGCAGATAATCAGCTTGGGGTTGGCGGCCAAAGCGCGGGCGATGCAGACGCGCTGCTTTTGCCCGCCAGAGAGTTCGGCGGGATAGCGGTCTTCAAACCCCTTGCCCATCTCGATCTGATCCAGCAGATCTTGCACGCGCTTGTCACGCTCCGCGCCTTTCAGGCCAAAGTAGAATTCCAGCGGGCGGCCGATAATGGTGCCCACGGTCTGGCGCGGGTTCATCGCGGTATCGGCCATCTGATAGATCATCTGAATTTCGCGCAGATCATCGCGCGAGCGGCCTTTCAGATCAGCCGAAAGGGTGCGCCCGGCAAAGGTGATGCGACCACCCGAGGGGGGCAAAAGCCCGGTGATCACCCGGGCAAGGGTGGATTTTCCAGACCCGGATTCCCCCACCACAGCCAGCGTTTGGCCGGGCGGCAGATCGACGGTGACATTCTTCAGCACGTCGAAATTGGTGCCCCGATAGCGCGCCGTGATGTTTTGCACCTGCAAGACCGGCGGCGCGGGGGGTTTTTCAACATGCTCAAGCCCACGCACAGAGACCAGCGCCTTGGTATACTCCTCACGCGGGGCGTGGATGATCTGTTCGGTGGTGCCCAATTCAACCATGCGGCCCTGTTTCAGCACCATGATCTCATCCGAGACCTGGGCGACCACGGCAAGATCATGGGTGATATACAGGGCGGCGACTTGGGTGTCGCGAATGGCCTCTTTGATGGCGGCAAGCACTTCGATCTGGGTGGTGACATCCAGCGCGGTGGTCGGCTCATCAAAGATCACCAGATCGGGGCGGGGGCACAGCGCAAGGGCGGTCATCGCGCGCTGCAACTGGCCACCAGAGACTTGGTGCGGGTAGCGTTGGCCGAAGGTTTCAGGCTCTGGCAAGCCCAACTTGGTGAACAGCGCGATCGCGCGGGCCTCGGCCTCGGGCTTCGAAATCAGGCCATGGGCAAGGGTTGCCTCGATCACCTGATCCATCAGGCGTTTGGCCGGGTTGAAGGCTGCGGCGGCGGATTGGGCGACATAGGTCACCTCTTTGCCGCGCAGGCTGCGCAGCACGCGGCTATCGGCCATCCGGATTTCCTGGCCGTTAAGGTAGATGGTGCCATCCGTCAGGCGCACGCCACCTCGGCCGTAAGCCATGGCCGACAGCCCAATGGTGGATTTGCCAGCGCCAGATTCGCCGATCAGCCCCATCACCTTGCCGCGCGCCAGCGTCAGGTCGATGCCATGCACAAGGGTGATGTCCTTTGGTGGCTCTCCGGGGGGATAGGACGTCGCCTCGATCTTTAGGCCCCGGATTTTCAGCAGGGTGTCATCAGCCACCGCGGCCCCCTTTCAGGCTGGAGGTGCGGGTCAGCACCCAATCGGCCACCAGATTCACGCTGATCGCCAGCATGGCAATGGCACCGGCGGGCAGAAGGGCGGCGGATTTGCCCCAGACCAGACCGTCTTTGTTGTCTTTCACCATGCCACCCCAGTCGGTCATTGGCGGCTGGATGCCGAGGCCAAGGAACGACAGGGTCGAGATGAAGAGGATGGCGAAGATAAAGCGCAGGCCAAATTCCGCGACAAGGGGCGACAGCGCGTTGGGCAAAATCTCGCGGAAGATCACCCAAAAGCCGCCTTCGCCGCGCAGCTTTGCGGCCTCGACGTAATCCATCACGGCGATGTCGGCGGCCACGGCGCGTGACAGGCGGAACACGCGCGTTGAATCCAGCACTCCAATCACAAGGATCAGGACCGTCAGGTTCAAGGGCAGCACCGACAGCAGCACCAGCGCCACGATCAGCGACGGCACCGCCATCATCAGATCAACGCCACGCGACAGCAGTTGATCAATCCAGCCACCTTTCACAGCAGCCAGAAAGCCGAAGAAAGAGCCCAGCGAGAACGACAGGACCGAGGCGGCAAGGGCCACAAAGATGGTGACCTGAGAGCCATAGATCAGCCCCGACAGAATATCGCCGCCTTTGGTATCGGTGCCCAGCCAATGGGTTGACGACATCGGCTCCCACTGGCCACCTGTGTAATCGGTCATGCTGTAAGGCGCGATCCACTGCGCAAAAATGGCCATGAAAAGGAACATGCCGGTGAAAACCAGCCCGGTAAGGGCAGAGACGGGAATTCTCATTTCGGATGCCTCAGGCGCGGGTTGGCCAGAATGCCAATGATATCGGCCAGCATATTCAGCCCGATATAGACGGCGGCAAAGATCAGGCCCACGGCTTGCACCACCGGCAGATCGCGCTTGGTGACGTGATCGACCAGATACTGGCCAAGGGCGTTATAGCTGAAGACCACCTCAACCACGACAACACCCACCACCAGATAGGCCAGGTTCAGCATCACCACCGAAACGACGGGGGCGATGGCATTCGGGAAGGCGTGGCGCCAGATCACCGTCATCGGCGACAGGCCTTTCAGCTGGGCCGTCTCGATATACGCCGATTGCATGACGTTGAGGATGGCCGCACGGGTCATCCGCATCATATGTGCCAAAACCACCAGCACCAGCACTGTCACGGGAAGGGCAACCGCGTGCAGGCGTTCCCAGAACGACATGCCGGGAAAGACCAAGGCAACCGGCTGGAAGATGGGAATAACCTGCGTCAGCAGGAAAATAACAAAATAGGCCGCCACAAATTCGGGCAGGGAAATCGTGGTAAGGGTGATGCCAGAGATGATCCGGTCGGGCCAGCGGCCTTCATACCGGGCCGCAACAAGGCCCAGAAGAATGGCCAAGGGCACAGCGATGGCAGCGGCACAGCCAGCAAGAAACATCGTGTTGCCAAGGCGTTGGCCGATGGCGGTGGCAATGTCAGAGCCATTGGTCAAGGACACGCCCAGATCACCGGTCAACACGCCGCCCAGCCACATGAAATATCGGGTTAATGCGGGCTCGTTCAGGCCCAGCTTATCACGCATATTGGCCAGCGCTTGCGGCGTGGCCTGCTGGCCAAGGATGGCCTGCGCGGTATCGCCCGGCAATGCCTCGATCCCAAGAAAGATGACGGCAGACACCGCCAGCAGCAATAGGAGGCCCAGCGCAAAGCGCTGGACCACGAGTTTGAGAACAGGATGCACGCAGGTGCCCCTTATGCCAGCCAGCAGCGCACTTGGGCACGGCCCGCCATCATGTCGCCATTCGGATCGTCATACCAACCGCCGATCTTGTCCGACAGGCCGCAGACGAAGTCGTTGAACATCGGCAGGATCACGCCGCCTTCGTCGCGAACAAGGTTTGCCATTTCGGTGTATTGACCCTTGCGGACGGTCTGGTCCAACTCACCACGGGCAGCCAGAAGCAGCTCGTCAAAGCGGGCGTTCTTGAACTTGGTGTCGTTCCAGTCTGCTGTGGACACATAGGCGGTGGAATACATCTGATCCTGCACCGGGCGACCGCCCCAGTAACTGGCGCAGAAGGGTTCCACGTTCCAGACGTTCGACCAGTAGCCGTCATCGGGCTCCAGCTGAATCGACAGCGGGATGCCTGCGGAATTGGCCGAAGCGGCAAACAAGTTCGCCGCATCCACAGCACCCGGGAACGCGCCCGGAGCGACGCGCAGCACGATCGGGCTGCCATCATGGCCGGACTTTTTGTAATGCTCGGCTGCCATGGCAGGATCATACATCCGCTGCGGAATGGTGTCGTCGAACAGCGGGTATGCCTTGTTGATCGGGAAATCGTTGCCGATGGATCCCAAACCGCCCAGAACCTTTTCCACCATCTCTTCGCGGTTGATCGCCAGTTTCAGCGCCATCCGCATGTCGTTGTTGTCAAACGGCGCCTTGTCGCAATGCATGATGAACACATAATGCCCACGGCCCGGAACCGACGAAATCGTTACACCCGGCACGCCACCAAGCAGCTCTGCAATCTTGGGATCAACACGGTTCATGATGTGAACCTGACCCGATTGCAGCGCCGCGGTGCGGGCGGTGTTGTCGTTGATCACCAGCATTTCGATCTCATCGGCGTGGCCGATGCTGCTGTCAAAGTAGTTGGCGAATTTCTTGAAAGTGTGGCGAACGCCCGGCTCGTTGACTTCAACGGTATAGGGGCCTGCGCCGATACCGGCAGCGGGGTTATCAACACCACCACCCGGCTGGATCATCAGGTGATAATCGGTCAGCAGGAACGGCAAATCAGCGTTGGCCTCGTTCAAGGTCAGGGTGACCATGTCGCCCTCGGCCTTCATATCGGCAATGCCTTGCACGATGCCCAAAGCGCCCGACTGGCTGTTCTCATCGGTGTGCCGCTTTAGCGTGGCAACAACGTCTTCGGCGGTCACAGGCTGGCCGTTGTGGAATTGAACGCCCGAGCGGATTTTGAACATCCACTGCTTTGCATCGGGGGTGGAGCTGACCTCTTCCGCCAGACGCATGTCCAAGCTGCCATCGGGCTTGGTATCCACCAGCATTTCACCCCAGGTCATGTTGACCTGATACGGCACCTGCGAGGCGGCAACAGCCGGGTCCAGCGAGTTGGTGGATTCGCCGCCATACATGCCAAGGCGCATCACGCCGCCCTTTTTGGCTTCTTGTGCGCCCGCGACCTTGCCGAATAGCGCGGTCGCGATTCCAGCGGACACACCCAAAGCAGTTGTGCGGCCGATGAATTCGCGGCGGTTCATGCGGCCCTTACGGACGCTGGCAATCATATGATCAAGCTGCTGCTTGGCATCAGACATAGGTAGTCTCCCTGATTTTGATCCCGGTCGTTGCCGGGGATTCTTTTGTTGACTTAACAACTCAATAAACCGCGAACCGGGCACAAGGGCAACGACTTTCGCGCGCCCGGCCCGGATTTCATCAAACAAACCGCCGCTCTACCAGATCATCCCAGTCACGGGTAAAGACGATTTCATCGCCCTCCCAAGCCGTCAGGCGGGCTTGCATCCGCAGATGGGTGGCGGTGCATGTCATCTCGGTTTCGGCGGTGGTACGCACTGACCATGCCCCGCGCGACAGACGCTGCTCCCAATGCTGGGTGGCCCGGGCGGAAAGCGGGTCATCGGGATGGATGGCCCAGCTTTCGCGCATCGTCTCACCGCTGCACATCCCGTGGGTCAGGTTTTCGGCGTCGCCCTGATCGTCTTGCATATGGATGGTGACGGTGCCGGTGATCAGATCACGCTCGATGAACCGGCGCGCCTTGCCCTTGCGGATCACCCGGTGCTTCCAGGGGGCGGCATGTTCAGCGGGCGGCGGCGTCCATTCCGGCGCGTCGGCGTGCGTGTGAACCGGCAGGGTCAGACTACCCGCCGTGACAGTCAGCCGGGTCGCGGTGGGCGAGGGCCAGATAAACGGCCAATAGCTGGTGGACAAGGCCAGCCGCAGGTGGTGGCCCGCCGCCACGCGATATCCCATCTGGTCCAATTTCACCGTAATATCCGTAGCTTGCCCCGGCACCATCGGCACAGGTGCCTCCATGCTGCCCCGGTGGCACAGGTTCAAAATCCCATGCGCGATTTTGACAGATGACCCATCCGGCGCCACATCGCACAGCCGCGCGACGATCATGCCAAGCGGCTGGTCCGACGCCACAGTCAACCGCAATTCCGCCGCCCCCAGCATCTGTAAATCCGCCGCCAAGGGCGCGCCATCAAAGCACAGCGCCAGCGCGTCATCCTCAGCCTGATCACCCGCAATCTCGGCATTCAGGCCCATGGGATAGAACTCACCACCCATCAACCCGTGATGCTGCGGGCTGGCAATCTGAAACGAAAACCCTGCCCCTTCCTCTTTGCCCAAATATCCCACGGGGGCCCGGGGGTGTGAAACCCCCGGTTCGGCAGCAGCCAAATGCACCACCTGCGAGGCCACACGCGGCGATGGCCACGCAGCCTCCGCCACCCAATGCCCCGGCCGCATCTTCGCACTCGCATCCGGTGGCGAGGAATGCATGATATAGGCGCGATACTCAGGATCCCCCTCGGCGCCATTCTCCACCCCTTTCAACCAGCGATCCCACCAGCGGATCGCCAGTTGCAAGAACCCCACCTTTGGCCCCGGCACGGCGGAATGCGGGTATTGATGCACCCAAGGGCCCACAATCCCCTTCACCGGCGCAGGCGCGCCCTGCACCAGCTTATCCACCGTATCCATATAGTTGTCGGCCCACCCGCCCCAGATCATCGCGGGCACGGTATTGCGTGCCCAATCCTCGCAGACCGATCCGTGCTTCCAATAGGCATCCCGAGTCTGCTTCGCGGCCCAGAACGGCGCAGACCACGGCTGCGCGTCCAGCCTGCGCATCCAGTCGGCCCGCCAATCGGGCCGCAACATCGGATCTGCCGGGCGCGAGGAGAACGACAGCATAACCGACCCCCAGCCGAAATTCTCGCCCAGCAAACAGCCGCCGCGAAAATGCACATCATCGGCAAAACGGTCGGTGGTGGAACAGACCGAGACTACCGCTTTCAGCGCCGGATGCCCGTTCCAGGCCGCTTGCAGGCAGTTGAACCCGCCCCAGGATTTGCCCATCATCCCCACCGATCCCGAACACCAGGGCTGCTTAGACAACCAGTCAATTACGGATATCGCATCGGCCATTTCCTGCGCCGAATACTCATCATCCATGATGCCTTCGCTGTCGCCATTGCCGCGCATATCGACGCGCACGCAGGCATAGCCATGCCCGGCCACATAAGGGTGCATCATCTCATCGCGCGGCAGGGTGTTGTCGCGCTTGCGGTAGGGGATGTATTCCAAAACCGCCGGCACTGGATGCGCGGCCGCATCCACCGGCATCCAGACCCGGGCTGACAGCCGCACGCCATCGGGCATCACAATGCCCATATCTTCGGTCTCAGAAATGGCATGCGGGAATTCGGTGCGGATGGTCATGGGGTTCTCCTTTTGCCGCCATCGAGCCCGAAGGACGCAAAGACTTCAAGTCGAAATCATCCTGCTGATGCCAAAGCCCTTGCGCCCGGTCCCATCCCGCGCCACCCATGGCGCAGCGCAGAGAGGATACCGAATGACCGCCCAACCCAACATCCTGATCTTGATGGTAGATCAACTGACCGGCACGCTGTTTCCCGATGGTCCGGCCGATTTCCTGCACGCGCCGAACCTGCGCGCACTGGCCGCAAAATCCGTGCGCTTTGCCAACAGCTATACCGCCAGCCCGCTGTGCGCCCCTGCCCGCGCCAGTTTCATGTCCGGCCAACTCCCCCGCCGCACCCGCGTCTATGACAATGCGGCCGAGTTTCAGTCCGATATCCCTACCTACGCCCACCACCTGCGCCGCGCGGGCTATCAAACCGCCCTTTCAGGCAAAATGCACTTCGTCGGCCCCGACCAGTTGCACGGGTTCGAGCAACGCCTGACCACCGACATCTACCCCGCCGATTTCGGCTGGACCCCCGATTACCGCAAACCCGGAGAGCGGATCGACTGGTGGTATCACAACATGGGGTCGGTCACCGGGGCTGGGGTGGCCGAAATCACCAACCAGCTGGAATATGACGATGACGTCGCCTTTCAGGCCGTGCAAAAGATCTACGACCTGTCCCGCGGCACAGATCCGCGGCCATGGTGCCTGACCGCCAGCTTTACCCACCCGCATGATCCCTTTGTCGCACGGCGCAAATACTGGGATCTGTATGAGGGCATTGCGGAACTGGAGCCCCCGGAGGCGCTTGAGTATGCCGATCAAGACCCCCATTCCAAGCGCCTGCTGGACGCCTGCGACTGGCAGGGGCTGAACATAACGCCCGAAGATATCCGCCGGTCCCGCCAGGCGTATTTCGCCAATATCAGCTATGTCGATGACAAGATCGGCGAAATCCTGACCGCGCTGGAAGCCTCTCGCCAAGAAGCGATCATCATCTTCGTTTCCGACCATGGTGAGATGCTGGGCCGCCGGGGCCTGTGGTTCAAGATGAGCTTCTTCGAAGGCTCTGCCCGGGTGCCGATGATGATCTGTGCGCCGGGGCTGGAGCCGGGGCTGATCGAAGACCCGGTCTCCACCATCGACCTGACGCCAACGCTCTGCGATCTGGCCGGCGTGTCGATGGATGATGTGATGCCCTGGACCGATGGCGAATCGCTGGTGCCCTTGGCCAAGGGCACGCCGCGCAGCAGCCCGGTTGCGATGGAATATGCCGCCGAAGGCTCCATCACGCCCTTGGTCGCCCTGCGGCAGGGCGCGTGGAAATACACCCGCTGCAACGCCGATCCCGAACAGCTTTTCGATATCAGCAACGACCCGGAGGAGCGCCAAAACCTTGCCGCCGATCCGCGGGCGGAAAAGGTGATGGACCACTTTCGCCACATCGCAGACCAACGCTGGGATCTTGCCGCCTATGACGCCGAGGTGCGCCAAAGCCAGGCCCGCCGCTGGGTAGTCTATGAGGCTTTGCGCAACGGCAGTTACTATCCTTGGGATTACCAACCCCTGCGCGCGGCGTCCGAGCGGTACATGCGCAATCACATGGATCTGAACATCCTCGAAGACAGCAAACGATTTCCCCGCGGGGAATAAAACAGATTGAAGGAAATTGAGCGGCTTGCGCCGCAAGTCTTTCGCCTCGTCGTCACGCTGCGCGTTCCTCCTTGAAAAAGGGGGCGCGCTGCCCCCCGGCTTCGCCTCCCCCCGGAGTATTTCCGAAAGGGAAAATGCGATTAATTTAAGCTTTGATTTGCCCTTTGCCAAATACTCCCGCCGGAGGCTCCGCCCTCTCAGCCACCCCGCCCGTTGTCGCCCGCCCGTGGCAACGCCGCCAAGCGGGCCCTCGATGGGCCCCGAGGCGGCTCCTCCGAACCCGGCAAGGCTGGACTTACCGCCCCCCTCTGCCCTATCCCTGATCCGAACTTGCCGGAGCCACAGATGACCCTCGTCCATTTCGCCGCCCCCAGTTTGTGGGATGAATACCGTGACACCCTGCCCCGCGCGCTGGCCGAGGCGGGTGTGACTGCGACCGTCTCGCCCAATGCGCCCGATCCCGCAGCGGTGGATTACATCATCTACGCCCCCTCTGCCCCCTTGCAGGATTTCGCGCCCTTTACCCGCACCAAGGCCGTGCTGTCGCTTTGGGCGGGGGTCGAGCGCATTGTCGGCAACGCGACATTGACCCAACCTTTGTGCCGGATGGTCGATCCGGGGCTGACCGAGGGCATGGTGGAATGGGTGGTTGGCCATGCCTTGCGCCATCATCTTGGGATGGACCGGCATATCGTGAATCCGGGGCATGTCTGGGATCCAACCTGCCCGCCTTTGGCACGCGAGCGCCCCATTGCCATGCTTGGCCTTGGCGCTTTGGGGCTGGCTGCAGCGCGGGCGTTACAAGCGTTGAATTTCTCGGTAACGGGGTGGAGCCGATCTGCAAAGGACATTCCCGGCATGGCGACCGAGCATGGAACGGGCGGGCTGGCGCGGGTGCTGTCCACCGCACAGATCGTGGTGACCTTGCTGCCCAAAACACCCGAAACCGAGAACCTTTTGAACACCCGGACCCTTGCCCTGCTGCCAAAGGGCGCGGTGATCCTGAACCCCGGGCGGGGGCCTTTGATCGATGACACAGCGCTGCTGGCGGCGCTGGATAGCGACCAGATCGGCCACGCCACCTTGGATGTGTTTCGCCAAGAACCCTTGCCACAGGATCACCCGTTTTGGGCGCATCCGCGCGTCACAGTCACGCCGCATATCGCGGCAGATACCCGTGCCTTTTCCGCCTCTCGTGTCATTGCCGAGAATATCCGCCGGGGCGAGGCGGGCGAGCCCTTCTTGCATCTGGTGAGCCGCGCCTTGGGGTATTGAGGCAATCGCGCCAAACCTGCGTCGGTTTTGGCACAGCCTTGCAACACCCCGCCGCCTAGCCTGCCCCGATGACATATCGATCGGGCGTGATCTTTGTGGTTCTGGGGGCGGCCTTGTGGTCGCTGATGGGCTTGGCCATTCGCCAGCTGGAGGCTGCCGATACCTGGCAAGTGCTGCTCTGGCGATCAGCCGGAGCCATTCCGGTTTTGCTGATCTGGGTCACTTGGCGATCCGGCGGCCAGCCCCTTGCACGGATCCGCGCCACCGGCTGGGCCGGGGTGATCGGCGGGCTGTCCTTGGTGGCCGCATTTTCCGGCGCGATCTTTGCCATCCAGTCAACCACGGTGGCCAATGCAGTCTTTCTGTTCTCGGCCTCGCCCTTTCTGGCCGCCCTTTTGGGCTGGCTGGTCCTGCGTGAACCCGTGCGCCCAGCGACTTGGGCCGCAATCGCTTTGGCAGGGGTCGGCATGTTCATCATGGTGCGCGAGGGGCTGGAGGCGGGCGCATTGGCGGGCAACTTGGCCGCGCTGGCCTCGGCCTTCGGCTTTGCGGCTTTTACGGTCGCCCTGCGCCATGGCCATCTGACCGAGAATGTGCCGGTCAGCCTGATTGGCTGTGTCTTCTCGATGATCGTGGCCTACGCGATCCTGACCGTGCAGGGCACGGCCTACCTGCCCTCGGCCCAGGATATCGCCATATCGGCCACGATGGGGGCGGTAATTCTGGCGGTCGGGATGATCCTGTACACGTTGGGCAGCCGGGTTTTGCCTGCGGCAGAGGCCACGCTGTTGTCGATGGTTGAGGTGATGCTGGCCCCGGTCTGGGTCTGGCTGGTGTTGAATGAGACCGCCAGCCCCGCCACCTTTGCGGGTGGTGCTGTGGTAATGGCGGCCGTGGGGCTGAACGCCGTGGCGGGCGGGCGCGCACGCCGCGCACAACTGGGCGCGCTTTAGCTTTTGCCCCCAACACGCGGGGCGCGAAAAACCCGGGTGCGGGCAAAGTAATCTTCCAGCCGGTTCAGCCGCGATTGCACGGTTTCGGCCAAATGGCCCTGCACTTGCGCCAACAGCGCCTCGACGACCACAAGGATGGTCGAGGTGCTGTCCCAGGCCGCCGGAACCTCTACATGACAAGCCAACGTATGGCGGGAAAAGGCGGCGGCGGGCGACAGCCAGCGGTCGGTGACCAAGATCACCTCGGCGCCCTGATCAGCGGCGAGTTCGGCGAATTGCACGGCGCTGGTCTCATAGCGGCGAATGTCAAAGATCACTGCCACATCGCCGGGCCGCAGATCCAAAAGCGCCTGCTGCCAATCGGTCAGCACATCGGCCAGATAGGTCACATCAGGGCGCATCACCCGCAACAAGGTGGCAAAGTAATCGCCATGCGCATGGGTCAGCCGCCCGCCCATCACCAGAACGCGGCGATCCAGATCGGCCAACAACTGCGCCACAGCCAGAAAATCGCGCGCCGGGATCTGTTGGATCGTGGCTTCGATATTGGCCACCACGCGGGTAGCAAAGCTTTGCAGCGGGTGGGCACTGGCCTCAGGCGTGCCATCGCTTAAGTTCAAAGGCGCAGTCAGCAACCGGCCGACTTCGGCACGCAGAGCAGTTTGGTAATCGGTGTAGCCGCGAAAGCCTAGTTTCTGCACCAACCGCACGATGGTGGGTGAAGACACATCCGCCGCCCGCGCCAAAGCAGTGATCGACCCCAAGGCCGACATCGGGTAATGCGACAAGATATGGGACGCGGCTTGCCGTTCGGCCCGGGTCAGATCGGACAAGGCTGATCGCATCCGGTCTTCGATGGCAACAGGTAGATCCATTACAGCCCCGCTGGTTACAGAAACGATCATAACAGAAAAAACAGTTCCGGAAAATTCTTGACAGAACGGCGTCGCGGGGAAGAAGGTTGGGCGAACCGGGGGAAGACAAGCACATGCTGAACCACTGCCGCACGCTTTGCAAGGCGCGGGCCATCGGGGTCTTTGCCCCTTTTGGTGGGGTATAGCCATGCCGCGCATCGCCATTGCCTATGTCCGCCTGATTGATCGGCTTTGTATGCGGGTGGGCCGGTTTGCAATGTATCTGCTATATGTGATGATGGCGATTCTGCTTTGGTCCTCGGTGACCAAAGCCTTGAATTTCCCGGCGATCTGGACGCTGGAAATGGCGCAATTCACCCTTGTGGCCTATTACATGCTGGGCGCGCCCTGGACCTTGCAGATGGATACCAACGTCCGGATGGACCTGCTTTATATGCGCTATTCGCCCAAAGGGCAGGCGCTGTGGGATGCCTTTACCGTGCTGGCGCTGATGTTTTATCTGGGCGTGATGCTCTATGGCGCGCTGGATTCCACGATCTATTCCTTTGAGGTCGGAGAGCGGAACCCCTCGGCATGGCGACCCTATATGTGGCCGTTGAAATCGATCATCTCGGTCGCTTTTGGGCTGATGCTGCTGCAATCCATATCCATCCTGATCCGCGATATCGCGACCCTGCGCGGAGAGAAAATCTGATGGATCACAACACCATCGCGATCCTGATGTTTTCAACCATGTTGTTGATGATGATTACCGGGCAACGGGTGTTCGGGGCGATTGGCGTTGTTGCCGTGGCCGCCGCCTTGATGCTGTGGGGGCCGGGCGGCACCGACATGGGCATTACCGCCGTCTTCAAGGTGATGAAATGGACACCGCTGCTGACACTGCCGATGTTCGTTTTCATGGGCTATGTGATGAGCGAAAGCCGGCTGGCCGATGATCTTTACAAAATGTTCCACGTCTGGTTCGGGCCTTTGCCGGGTGGCTTGGCGGTGGGCACGATCATGCTGATGGTCATGATCTCGTGCATGAACGGGTTGTCGGTGGCCGGGATGGCGATTGGGGCGACCATCGCGCTGCCGGAACTGGCGCGACGAAATTATGACAAGCTGATGATTTCAGGGGTTATTCAGGCGGGCTCCAGTCTGGGCATTTTGATCCCACCCTCGGTCGTCTTGGTGCTGTTTTCGCTGATCGCCAAGGTTCCCGTATCGGATCTGTGGTTGGCGGGAGTGATGCCGGGGCTGCTGATGGCAACGCTGTTCGTGGCCTATATTGTGATCCGAGCGACGCTGAACCCGTCGCTTGCCCCAGCGATGTCGGCAGAAGAGCGGGCCGAGATCACCTGGGCAGAGCGGTTCCGCCTGCTGCGCGCAGGGCTGCTGCCGCTGTTCATCTTTGTGTCAATGATGGTGCCCTTTCTAAAGGGTTGGGCCAGCCTGACCGAGGCGTCCGTGATCGGCGCACTGGCCGCCGTGCTGGCGGCGGTGCTTAAGCGGCGGTTTACCTGGAATGTGTTTGAGACCGCTACGCGCAACACGCTGGCGATTACCGTGATGTTCATGCTTATAATCACAGCCGCTTTGTCCTTCGGCGCGGTGTTCGATGGCCTGGGTGCAGGCCGCGCGATCGAGAATTTCTTTCTGGCCGATCTGGGCCTTGGGCCTTGGCAGGTGCTGATCTTGATGCAGCTAAGCTTTCTGGTCATGGGGATGTTTCTGGACGACACCGCCATGCTGGTGATCGTGGCCCCAGTTTATGTGGGGCTGGCCAAGGCTTTGGGCTTTGATCTCGTCTGGTATGGCATCTTGTATACGATCACTTGCCAGATTGCCTATCTGACGCCACCCTTCGGCTATAACCTGTTTTTGATGAAGGCGATGGCGCCCAAGGACTACACCTTGCCGATCATCTACCGCTCGGTCTTTCCGTTCGTTCTGGTGATGACCCTGACTTTGGTGCTGGTGATGGTGTTTCCACAAGTGGCGCTGTGGCTGCCGGAAACCGTTTTGCGATGAGACAACCGACCCCGGTCTGAACCGGGGCAAAGATTGCCCAAATTCGGGCCCAACAAGGAGAAGTGAGATGACCTCAAGACGCACATTCCTGACCACAGGCGCATTGGGCGCCGCAGCGGCCGGCCTGTCCGCCCCCGCGGTTCTGGCACAAGAAACCATCAAATGGCGGTTGCAGACCTATGCCGGCCCCGCGCTGGCCGAAGAGGTGGTCAAGCCCGCCATCGACACGTTCAACGCCATCGCCAATGGCCAGATGGAGATCGAGCTGTTTACCTCGGACCAGTTGGTTCCAACGGGCGAATTGTTCCGCGCGATGCAGAACGGCACGATTGATGCGGTGCAGTCGGATGATGACTCGATGGCCTCGCCCACCGACGTGACGGTGTTTGGCGGGTATTTCCCCTTGGCGCTGCGCTATTCGCTGGATGTGCCAGCGCTGTTCAACACCTGGGGTCTGGATGAGATCTGGAAGGAAGAATACGCCAAGGTTGGCGTTAAGCACATCTCGGCAGGATCATGGGATCCGTGCAACTTTTCGATGCGCGAACCGATCAACAGCCTGGCCGATCTGCAGGGTAAAAAGGTGTTCACCTTCCCAACGGCTGGCCGGTTCCTGGCGCAGTTTGGCGTGATCCCAGTGACCGTGCCGTGGGAAGACGTCGAAGTCGCGCTGCAAACGGGCGAGTTGGACGGCTTGGCTTGGTCGGGGATCACCGAGGCCTATACCTCGGGCTGGTCCAAGGGCGCACCTTACTTCCTGACCAACAACATCTCGGGGGCATGGATTGGCCACTTCTTCGCCAATATGGAGCGTTGGGATGCGGTGCCTGCGCATTTGCAGGAACTGCTGAAGACCTGCTTTGACCAATCGCATTACCGCCGTCAGTGGTGGTATTGGGCGGGTGAAGCCAAGCTGCGGGTGGACGGGCCGGATATGTCGCTGACCTCGATGCCGGATGAGGATTACGCCAAGATCGAAGCGGCGGCACAGGTGTTTTGGGATGAGATTGCGGCCGAAAGCCCGTTGAAAGCCAAGATCGTGGATATCATCCGCAAGTATAACGACACGATGGTAAAGGCGGGTTCGCCTTATCGCCACGGCTGAACCCGTAGGATGGGCAATATTGCCCATCCTACCAACGAACCCCGGGAAGGGCGCAGGACGCGCCCGACCCTTCCCCACACCCAAACCGGGGGAGAGAGCTTTTGTTAGATCTGACCTTGCCAGCTGATTGCTGGCCAAGAAAACCGGAATTCGGCGGAGGGCGCGGGCGCGGCTGACGCCGCTTGCCCCCTTTCATGCCCAGATATGGGCAACCCGAAACCGATATGAATATGAGATGATTATGCCCGGAACCATGACCCTAGCCGCCCTGCAAGCCGCCTTTGACGCTGGCGAAATCGACACCGTTCTGGTGGCCGCCATCGACATGCAAGGCCGCCTGATGGGCAAGCGTTTCCACGCCGCTTTCTTTCTGAGCAGCGGCCATCAGGAAACCCATTGTTGCAACTACCTTCTGGCCGTCGACATGGAGATGACCACCGTCCCCGGCTATAAATCCTCCAGCTGGGAGCAGGGCTACGGCGACTATATGATGAAGCCCGACCTTTCCACATTGCGCCCGCTGCCCTGGCTGCCGGGCACGGCGCTGGTGCTTTGCGACTTGCTGGAGCATGACGGCAAAACCCCAGTCAGCGTCTCGCCCCGTGCGATCCTCAAGGCCCAAGTCGCCCGCGCCCGCGCAATGGGGTTTGAACCCATGATGGCGACAGAGTTGGAGTTTTATATCTTTGAGAACTCTTACGACAATCTGCGCGATGGCGGGCTGACTGCCTTGCAGCCGATCTCGGGCTATAATGAGGATTACCACATCTTCCAGACCACCAAGGAAGAGGGGATGATGCGCGCTGTGCGCAACGGTCTCTATGGCGCAGGTATCCCGGTTGAAAACACCAAGGGCGAGGCTGACGCAGGCCAGCACGAGGTCAACTACCGCTATTCCGACGCTTTGGACGCCGCCGACAACCATGTGATCGTCAAGCAGGCGGTCAAGGACATGGCCCATGCGGCGGGGAAATCGGTGACCTTCATGGCCAAATACGATCACCGCAAGGCCGGGTCGTCCAGCCACGTGCATCAAAGCCTGTGGACCAAAGACGGCAAGCCGGTCTTTGCAGATCCCGACGATAAACACGGCATGAGCCAGACAATGAAGCATTTCCTGGCAGGTCAGCTGGCCCATGCCACCGAATACACCGCGTTTCTGGCGCCTTATGTCAACAGCTACAAACGCTTTTGCATCGGGCTTTTCGCCCCGACCAAAGCCGTGTGGAGTGCCGATAACCGCACCGCCGGTTTCCGCATTTGCGGCGTGCGTTCCAAAGCCGTGCGGGTCGAATGCCGGATACCAGGCTCAGACGTGAACCCCTATCTGGCCTGCGCGGCACTGCTGGCGGCAGGCCTTGACGGGATCGAACAGAAGTTGGAGTTGGAGCCGGAAATGTCTGGCGATGTCTATTCCAACAAAACCGCCCGCGAGATCCCGCATTCCTTACGCGAAGCGGCGGTTGCGCTGAACGGATCGAAGATGCTGCGCCGCGCCTTTGGTGATGATGTGGTCGATCACTATCACCACGCTGCGCAGTGGGAGATCCAAGAGACCGACCGCGTGGTGACCGATTTTGAAATCCAGCGATTGCTGGAACGCGCCTGACCCAAGGATGGGCAGATTGCCCATCCTACCAATCCGCCCGTCGTAGGATGGGCAATTTGCCCATCCTCTTTAGCCAAGGCCCGACCATGACCCCCATCCAACTGATTTCCCCCGCTGACGGCTCAACCTACGCCGAGCGCACACCGCTGTCACCCGAGGCTGCCAATGCCGCCGTCACCCGCGCCCGCAGCGCCCAAAAGGCATGGGCCGCACGGCCCCTCGCCGACCGGATCGCACTGGTCAAAGCGGGCGTCGCGCGGCTGAACGAGATGTCCGACGTGATCGTCGAAGAGCTGGCCTGGCAGATGGGCCGCCCCACCCGCTTTGGTGGTGAATTCGGCGGGGTGAATGCACGGACTGACTATATGTCTGAGATTGCCGCAAAGACGCTGGCCCCGCATGTTGTTGAGGATTCAGATAAATTCCGCCGCCTGATCGCCCGCGAAGCCCTTGGCGTCGTTTTCATCGTCGCGCCCTGGAACTACCCCTATCTCACCACGATCAACACCCTGATCCCCGCCCTGATCGCAGGCAATACCGTGATTCTGAAACACGCTAGCCAAACCCTCTTGGTGGGCGAGCGTCTGGCGCAGGCCTTCCACGAGGCGGGCGTTCCGCAAGATGTGTTCCAGAACGTCGTCCTTGATCATGCCACCACGGAATCCCTGATCTCCACCCGCGCGTTCAACTTTGTGAACTTCACCGGCTCAGTCGGTGGCGGTCAGGCGATGGAACGCGCTGCCGCAGGCACCTTCACGCCCCTTGGCCTTGAACTCGGCGGCAAAGACCCCGGCTATGTCCGCGCCGATGCTAATCTGGATGCCGCCGTCGATACCTTGATGGATGGGGCGATGTTCAACGCGGGCCAGTGCTGCTGCGGGATCGAGCGGATCTATGTGCATGAAAGCCTGTATGACGCTTTTGTCGAAAAGGCCGTCGCTTGGGTCAACACCCTCAAACTCGGCAACCCGTTTGACGCCGCCAGCACCCTCGGCCCGATGGCCAACAAGCGCTTTGCCAAGATCGTCCGCGATCAGATTGCCGAGGCCGTGGCCATGGGCGCAAAACCCCTGATCGACCCGGCCAATTTCCCCGCCGATGATGGCGGCGCCTATCTGGCCCCACAGGTTCTGGTCAATGTCACCCATAAGATGCGGGTGATGACAGAGGAATCCTTTGGCCCCGTTGTAGGCATCATGAAGGTCAAGGACGACGCCGAGGCTATCGCCCTGATGAACGACAGCCCCTATGGCCTAACCGCCAGCATCTGGACCCAAGACTATGAAACCGCCCAAGAAATTGGCGCGCAGATCGTCACCGGCACCATCATGATGAACCGCGCCGATTATCTGGACCCCGCCCTGTGCTGGACCGGTTGCAAGGACACCGGACGCGGTGGCAGCCTGTCTTACCTTGGGTTCCACTCCGTCACCCGCCCCAAATCCTATCACCTGAAGAAAGTCTGAACCGATGACCCACGGCGTCCCCTCTCGCAACTGGTCCTACCCCACCGCTATTAAATTTGGCGTGGGGCGCATTTCGGAATTGGCAGATCATGCCAAATCCATCGGGCTGAAGCGCCCCTTGCTGGTCACCGACAAGGCCCTTGCCAGCCTGCCGATCACGGCAGAGGCGCTGGATGTGCTGGACAAAGCGGGCCTTGGCCGCGCGGTCTTTTCAGACGTTGATCCGAACCCAAATGAATCCAATATGGCCACTGGCATCGCGGTCTATCTGGCGGGCAAACATGACGGGGTGATCTGCTTTGGCGGCGGCTCGGCGCTGGACCTTGGCAAGATGATCGCCCTGATGGCACATCAGAAAAAGGGCCTAAGCGTTTGGGATCTTGAGGATATTGACGATTGGTACACCCGCGCGGACGCAAACAAGATAGCACCCATCATCGCGGTGCCGACCACGGCGGGCACAGGCTCCGAAGTGGGCCGGGCGGGAGTTTTGACCAATTCCGAAACCCATAAGAAAAAGATCATCTTCCACCCCAAACTGATGCCCGCCGTGGTCATCTGCGACCCAGCCCTAACCGTGGGCATGCCAAAATCCATCACCGCAGGCACCGGCATGGACGCGCTGGCCCATTGCCTTGAGGCCTATTGCAGCCCGATCTACCACCCAATGTCGCAGGGCATCGCGCTGGAAGGCATGCGGCTGGTGTTTGAAAACCTGCCAATCGTCTACACCGACCCCACCAACCTACAAGCCCGCGCCCATATGATGAGCGCGGCGGCGATGGGCGCAACCGCGTTCCAAAAAGGTCTGGGCGCGATTCACTCGCTATCCCACCCGATTGGTGCGATCTACGGCACCCATCACGGCACCACCAATGCTGTCGTCATGCCAATGGTCTTGGATTTCAACCGCAAGCTGGTAAAGGATAAACTGGCCGCGGCCGCTGCCTATTGCGGCATCAAGGGCGGCTTCCAAGGCTTCAAATCGCGGATCATGGAATTGCGGCGCGAGCTGTCTATCCCAGAAAACCTGACCGCTTTGGGTGTGACCAACCCCGATCTGGATATGCTGACGGCCATGGCGCTGGAAGATCCGTCTTGCGGCGGAAATCCGGTTGAGATGACCAAACGCAACACCCGAGCGTTGTATGAGGCTTGTCTTTAACCTAAGGCTCCTCCTGTCCCCTGTGGCAGGAGGAGAATCCAGATGACCCAACACATCACCACCGATATCGCCATCATCGGCGCGGGCGTCATTGGCCTCGCGATTGCCGAGCGGCTGTTGGCCGAGGGCCGCGATGTTGTGCTGATCGACCCGGATGATCCGGGAATGGGCGCCAGCTATGGCAATGCCGGCACGATTGCCGATTACGCGGTGGACCCGGTGGGCACGCCTGCGGTGCTGCGCAATCTGCCGTCCTTGCTGTTCAACCGCAACTCTCCCTTGTCGATCCGCCACGCGGCTTTGCCCTCGCTGACGCCGTGGTTGCTGCGCTTTGCCAAGCAGTCTTTGCCGGGGCCCGCGCGGCGGAACGCGGAGGCGATTGCAGGGCTTTTGCATGAGGCCGGGCCAATGTGGCAGGATCTTTCCCTGCGCGTCTCAGGCGCGGGGATCTTGCAGCATCGGGGGTGTCTGTATCTGTATCAGACACCTAAGGAGTTCCGTGCGGCCGAGGCTGCCATGGAATCGCGGCGCGCGCATGGGGTGACGGTTGATCTTTTGGATGCGGCGGGTTTGGCCAAACTGGAACCGGGCTTGCCGCCAATGGCGGGGGCTGCGTTCTTTCCCAAGGCGATCTTTCTGAACGATCCAGGCCGGATGATGGCATTGCTGGCGGCCAATGTGATGGAGGGTGCGCGGCTGATCCGGGCGCGGGCGACAAAGCTGACGCGACAGATCACTGGGGTGACGGTTGAGGGCAAGGGCCTTCATCTGCATGCGGCGCGGGTGATCCTGGCCGCGGGCGCGCATTCGCGGGGGCTGGCGTTGCAGGCGGGGGATCGGATCCCGCTGGAGACGGAACGGGGCTATCATGTGGAATGGGATATGCCCAAAGCGCTGCTGACGCGCCCCGCCTGCCCGACCTCGCGGGGGTTCTATCTGTGCCCGATGGACAGACGCTTGCGGGCAGCGGGGACGGTGGAGTTGGGCGGGTTGAGCGCGCCGCCCTCACCGCACCGGATTGCCCAGCTGGTCGAGGGAGTTCGGCGGATCTTTCCGGATTTGCCTGAAACCCCGGATCGGACGTGGATGGGGTTTCGGCCCAGCTTGCCCGATAGCTTGCCGGTGATTGGGGTGTCAAAGGGCGGGGCAGAGGTGATCCATGCTTATGGGCATGGGCATCTGGGGGTGACGATGGCGCCGGTGACGGCGCGGATCGTGGCGGATCTGGTGGCCGGGCGGGCGGCGCATATGGATCTGGGCCCAGTGTCGCCGGGGCGGTTTTAGGGGAGCGTCCCGAGTCGGGACGCTTGCCCCACGCAAACGATTTCAAGGGGTTAGGGAGGCCGAATTAGGGAACTGTTACCCTTTGACACCCAAACCCCCTCTTTTGCCCCCTTATGGCGCGGAGGTGGGCGGGTGGGGCGCCTTGAGGGGGCAACCGACACCAACAAAAAGCGCTACCCCATGGCCCCCATCAATACGGGCTCAACCTGATGCCAGCCTTCCCACATCATCTTCAGCGCCACATAAACGATGATCGCCAGCCCGACATAGGCAATCCAGCGGTGCTTGTTCAAAAGCTTTGCTATGAAGGTCGCGGCCAGACCCATCATCGCAATCGACAGAACCAATCCAATCACCAGAACTGTCGGATGGCCATGCGCAGCGCCAGCCACGGCCAGCACGTTATCCAAAGACATTGACACATCGGCGATGATGATCTGGCCAACGGCTTGGCGCAGGGTCTTGCGCGGGGCGCCCCCGGCGACTGCTCCGTCCAAGTTCAGGTCTTCGTTTGCCAGCGCCTCGGTCGCGGTCTGTTCGTCGGCATGACCGTCTTGCAGCTCTCGCCACATCTTCCAGCAGACCCACAAAAGCAGGATGCCACCCGCCAACAGCAGCCCGACAACGGCCAAAAGCTGTGTGGTCAGCAACGCAAACACAATCCGCAACACGGTGGCTACTGCAATCCCGATAACGATCGCCTTGAAGCGCATGTCTTTGGCCAGACCGGCAGCAGCTAGGCCGATCACGATGGCATTATCGCCCGCCAAAACCAGATCAATGCCAATGACCTGCAAAAGAGCCATGAAGCCTTCGTATGTAAAGATTTCCATGGGTGTCCCGGAGTGTTGAGTCTTTGGCCAGCCTGGTAGGCCCTGTCGCACAGAGATTCAACGGGTGCAATTCAGGCGCGCAAGGCTGGACTCCAACGGATTGACGCAATCTGAACGCTGCGCCATGTTTACGACCCCATATGTCGGAGAGCCGCTCCCATGATCAGTCCCTTGCCCGCCGTGATCTTTGCCGCCCTGCTGCCGACATCGGTCTTTGCCGAGGCTACCTTCTGCCCCACAACGCTGAGCGACAGCGAGGCGCTGCACATCCTGTGGAACGACCAATCAACCTCAACGATCACGCGCAGCGCCGAGGGGGTTTCAACAGAGATCACCCATTGGAAACTGATGACCGAAGAGGTGGAGCATGCCACGGCGCTGCATGGCTATCTGGTTCTGGGGATTGAAATTCGTAGCCCGTCACAGACGGAGCCGACGCGGCAAGGCAGCTATATCTATGCGCCCGATCAGTCCGTGCTGCTGATGCCCGGAGAGGTTCGGGAGGTTGTGGCGACGTTCACCGATCTCTCGGGCAGCGAAACCGGGCGGCTTCGGTTTGAGGCCGGACAGATGGGCCGCTTGACCATCGGCCCCTGCGCGCTGGACAGCTATCCGATCAACATAACCTATCTGGATATGGTGCCTGTTCATATTGAACGGTTTGACTACATCCCCACCTTGGGCACCGCCTTCTTCCACGGGGCCTATGGCAGCGACGGGTCAGAGATCATCGTCGTTCGTCCAGTCCAGGTTTCGGTGAAGGAGTAGCTGGCTGGCTGAGGATTCAGCCTGTGGTGGGCGGCCAAGCAAGGTCGGGCCCGGTTCGGAAGTATGAGACATTATTGGTAAAGGTGCTATCGGGGCAGAGCCGGATCCAACGGTTGTCGGGATCATTGGGGGTGGCCACGTTGTTGATGAACCACGGGTTCCAGGCGCATTCGTCCGGCCCAAGATAACGCGCCAGAAGGCGGCGAAAGCGCTTTGGGTCGGAGGGCAGGATGGTGGCGTGGCCGCGCAGCCCAAGGTGCAGCAATTGGCCCGCCAAGTTGTCGAAATGCACAACCTCGATCGCGCAGCGCGAATCTGTCAGCAGGCGCAGGACCGAGGCAGCGGTGGTCGATCCCAGCATCCAAACAGCGCCGTCTTCCCAGATGAACCAGACCGGCGCGTTGCGCGGACCGTTCGACGACTGGGTGGCCAGATTGGCCATCAAAGGCATCGCCAGCACGGCTTCGGGATCGAAGGAGCGCGCCACGGCCGCTACAGCATCCCCGGCACGACCTGATCTGGGGGGCGGTGGCCGTCGGCGAAGGTCTTGATGTTGATGATGACTTTTTCGCCCATCTCGGTGCGGCCTTCCAGCGTGGCGCTGCCCATATGGGGCAGAAGGACCACGTTGGGCACTTCGCGCAGGCGGGGGTTGATCTCATGGCCATGTTCAAACACATCAAGGCCAGCACCCGCCAATTCATGCGCACGCAAGGCGCGGGTCAGGGCGTTTTCGTCAATCACCTCCCCGCGTGAGGTGTTGACGATGACAGCAGTGGGTTTCATCAGTTTCAGCCGCCGCGCGTTCAAAAGGTGGAAGGTGGAGGGCGTATGCGGGCAGTTGATGGAGACGATATCCATCCGCGCCAGCATCTGATCAAGCGATTCCCAATAGGTCGCTTCCAGCTCTTCCTCCACCTCGGGGCGCGCGCGGCGGCGGTTGTGGTAATGCACTTGCAAGCCAAAGGCCTTGGCCCGGCGGGCAACGGCCTGACCAATGCGGCCCATGCCAAGGATGCCCAGCCGCTTGCCCGCCATCCGTGCGCCCATGAAGGCGGTGGGGGCCCAGCCCTCCCACTTGCCTGCCTGCATCACCGCCAGCCCTTCGGGGATGCGCCGGGTGACGGCCATGATCAGCGCCATCACCATATCAGCGGTATCATCGGTGACCACGCCGGGGGTGTTTGAGACCAATATGCCGCGCTGGCGGGCGGTGACGACATCGATATGGTCAACGCCCGCGCCATAATTGGCGATGAGTTTGAGTTTTTCGCCCGCAGTGGCGATCAGCCCGGCGTCGATATGGTCGGTGACGCAGGGCACCAGCACATCGGCGCGGGCCATTGCGGCGGCCAACTCTTCGCGCGACATTTTGGTGTCGGGATCGCGCAGTTCGACGTTGAACAACTCTTTAAGCCGGGTTTCGACGGCTTCGGGCAGGCGTCGCGTGACAACAACAGTCAGACGTTGCGTTGGCATGGCATTCCTCGCGGGGCTTCCAAAGGCTTCGGTTCTGGGGCAGAGTGGCGGGATAAGGGGCGGTTCACAAGCCCTGGGATGAGGCATCTGAGGCAAGACGGGCGGGCCAAGTGTAGCAACGTGCGATTTGGGGGCCCTGAGAGGGCGGTATCATGTTGAAAAAGGCAGTTGCGGCGGCGATTTTTATGGCGATCAGCGCGGTGGCGGTTGGGGCCGAAGAGGTGGCCGTTGAGGCGACCGAAGCCGCCGTTGAGGCCGGGGCTGTGGCCAAGGCTCCGGGCGAAGACGCCTGCAAACCGGGCTTTGGCTGTGTAACCAGCCTGCCCCTGCCGCGGTTTGTGTCCTTGAAGGGCGATGAGGGCAACGCACGGCGCGGCCCCGGGCTGACGCACCGGATTGATTGGGTATTCACCCGGCCCGGCATGCCGCTGCGGATCTCTGCCGAGTATGACAACTGGCGCCGGGTTGAAGATCAGGACGGCGCGGGGGGGTGGGTGCATTACTCACTTTTGTCGGGGGTGCGGTCGGCGATCGTGACGCTGGACATGGCCGAATTGCGGGATGATCCCGACATGGGCGCACGGGTGGCAGCGCAGGCTGAGATGGGCGTGATCGGGCGGGTGCAGGAATGCACGATTGATTGGTGCCGGATCTCGGTTGGCGGAGAACGCGGCTGGGTTTTGAAGGCCGCCCTGTGGGGAGTTGAGCCGGGCGAGATAGTAAACTGACCGCGACGGTTTGTGGCAGGGTTTGCGATACCGTGCGGCTTGCGCTAAGCGGGGCGGACAATGCGCCATGATCCAGATTCCAGACTGACAGTTCAAGCCGGGCTTGCCTCGGTCGCGGTGGCGGCTGTTCTGGTGGCGTTGAAGATCTGGGCGCTGATGGCAACGGGGGCTTTGTCGATTGCGGCCTCGCTGGCGGATTCGGCGCTGGACCTGATCATGAGTATGGCGGCGGCGGCGGCCTTGATCTATGCGGCGCAGCCTGCGGATGAGGACCACGCCTTTGGCCACACCTCGGCCGAGGATCTGGCGGCGCTGGCCCAATCTTGTTTCATTGCTTTGTCTGCCGGGGTCATCGGCTGGGCCGCCGGGACGCGACTGCTGGCCCCGGTGCCGCCCATGCTGCGCGATGAGGGGTTGGGGATGTCCGTTATGGCCGTGTCGGTGACGCTGACGCTTGCGCTGGTCTGGTGGCAGGGCCGGGTCGCAAAGCGCACGGGCAGCCGGGTAATTGCGGCGGATCGGTTGCACTATATTGGCGATCTGCTGCCCGGGATTGGGGCGATTTTCGCCCTGTGGGTATCGGCGGAATGGGGCGTCTCAGGCGTGGACGCCTGGGTCGCGCTGATTGCAGCGGCAGTGATGCTGGTGGGCGCGGCCAAGATCGGCAAGGGCGCGTTTGATGCCCTGATGGACCGGCGGGCGGACCCTGCTGTCATCGCGGGCATTGCCGCGATGGCAAGCGGCTGGCCGGGGGTGCGCGGCCATCACGATCTGAAAACCCGCACGGCCGGGCGGCGGATTTTCGTGCATTTGCACATAGAGTTGGACGGCGATCTGCCGCTGCGCGAGGCGCATGCCATTGGTGCCGCGCTGCGCCGAGCAATCCTGAAGGCATATCCGCAGACGGATGTGATCATCCACAAGGATGTGGCCCAGTAAGGCCCGGCCAGAATTCGCACGACGGCCCCTTGCGGATGGCGCAGAGATGCGGCCTTATACAGATGTATAATAACTTGGTGTTACCATGACCCACGCCCTCAGAACTGAGCGCAGGCCTTATCAGCGCGAAAGTCAGGCCAGCCGCCGCGAGTCGCTGATTGCCGCGACCCAGGAACTGGTGGCCGAAGGCGGCGCGGGCGCTGCCACCGTGCGCGCCATTGCCGAGCGGGCAGGCGTCACGCCCGGCCTGATCCGGCATTATTTCGGCTCCAAGGATGATCTGACCCGCGCCGCTTACCGCGAGTTGATGGATGGCATGACCGACAAGGGCCGCGATGCGCTGGAGGGGGTTGGCGCTGCACCCGAGGAGCGATTGGCGGCCTTTATAGCCGCGAGCTTGCGCCCCCCGGTGATGGCTCCGCGCTCTGTCGCGCTATGGGCGGGATATTTGCATAATGTGCAAAGCGATCCGGCCCTTTTGGTGCTGCATGAGGCGGCCTATCTGCGCTACCGAGACACCTTGCAAGAGTTGATCGCAGCGTTGGGGCGGCCTGATGACACCGCCGCCCGCCTGCGCCGCGATGCGATTGCCTGCAATGCGGTGCTGGACGGGCTGTGGCTGGAGGGCGGGGTGCTGACGCATGGCTTTGGCCCGGGGGAATTGGTGCGGATCGGCCTTGGCTCTGTCGGAACGATCCTGGGTGTGGATTTGATGGCGCAGGGGATGTTCATCCCCGAAATTGGTATGGCCCCGAAAGACGAGATCGAAGGAACTGAGCAATGAGATATGCAGATGTAACGGGCCGGCTGGCCCATCTGGGATCAGCCAAATGGGAGGTGCATAACCGGGCCCGTGCCATGAAATCCGCCGGTGTGGCCGTGATTGAGTTGACCATTGGCGAGCCTGACGTGCCGCCGCCTGAAGAGTTGTTGAACGTGGCATCAGAGGCGATGTTTGCCGGGCGCACCGGCTATTCCAACGGGCGCGGTGAGGCCGGATTGACCGGCGCTTTGGCGCGGCGCTATTCGGCGCGGCGGGGGCGGCATATCGGCTCTGATCAGGTGGTTTGCCTGCCCGGCACGCAGACCTGCATCTATGCCGCGCTGCGCACGCTGTTGAACGCGGGCGACGAGGTTCTGGTGGGCGACCCCATGTATGCCACCTATGAGGGGCTGATCGTGCAGGCGGGCGGCGTTATGGTGCCGGTGCCCTTGCGCCCCGAGGCGGGCTTTCGCATGACGGCGGCGGATGTCGAGGCGCGGATCACGCCCCGCAGCCGTGTGTTGTTTTTGAACACGCCGCATAACCCGACGGGGGCTGTGCTGAGGGCGGCCGATATTGCGGCTTTGGGAGAGGTCGCGCGGCAGCATGATCTGTGGATCCTGAGCGATGAGGTTTATGAAGAGATGGTCTTTCCGGGGGTGCCGTTTGCGTCCCCCATGGATCTGCCGGAACTGGCCGAGCGGACGGTGATTGCCTGTTCCATCTCGAAATCCCATGCCTCGCCGGGGTTTCGCTCTGGCTGGCTGATTGGGTCGGCTGAATTTGCAGAGCGGTTGGTGCCTTTGTCGGAAACGATGCTGTTTGGCAGCCAGCCCTTTATTGCCGACATGACAGAGCGGGCGGTGTCTGCGCCGTCACCGGTGGCTGCTGGCATGGCCAAACGCTTTTCCCGCCGGGCCGGCCTGTTGGCCAAGGCACTGAATGGGGTAGCCGGAATACAGGTGCATTTGCCCGAAGCGGGCATGTTCGCCTTGGTCGACATCAGCGCGACGGGGGTGTCGGGCGAGGATTTTGCCTTTAGGCTGCTAGAGGCTCATAAGGTGGCCGTGATGCCGGGGGAAAGCTTTGGCGACGGGCTGAAAGGCTGGCTGCGGCTGTCGTTGACGGTGGAGGATGCACTGATCGCAAAGGCGGCAGAGCGGATTGTGGCGCATGCAATGGCATTGGCAGGAGTGAAAGCATGACAACGGTTGGTGAGCGTCTGGTTGAAGGCTTGGCCGCGCGTGGGGTCGAAATAGTTTTCGGCATCCCCGGCGTGCATACGATTGAATTGTATCGCGGTTTGGCCTCGGGGCTGGTGCGCCATGTGACGCCCCGGCATGAGCAGGGCGCGGGCTTTATGGCCGATGGTTATGCGCGGGTGACAGGCAAGCCGGGGGTGGCCTTTGTGATCACCGGGCCGGGGCTGACCAATACGCTGACCGCGATGGGTCAGGCGGCGGCGGATTCGGTGCCGATGCTGGTGATTTCGGGCGTGAACCGGCGGGCGTCTTTGGGGTTGGGCTTGGGGCATTTGCATGAATTGCCCGATCAGGCGGCGATGGTGCGGGCCTTGTGCCACACCGAGCAGTTGACCGATCCGGCAGAGTTGGGGGCGGTGCTGGACCGCGCCTTTGCTGCGATGCTGGGCGGCCGCCCCGGCCCCGCCCATATCGAGATTCCAACGGATGTGATGGGGCTGCCCTGCCCTGCGCTGGCTGCCCCCGCAGGCGTGGCCCAGCCGCCGATGGCGGGGCCGCAGGCCCTCGCCGAGGCGTCAGCCACCCTGAACGCAAGCAAAAGCCCGATCATCCTGATCGGTGGCGGCGCGCGCTTTGCCGAAAGTGCGGTGCAAGCGCTGGCCGAGGCGCTGGACGCGCCCGTCATCCAGACCGTCAACGCCCGTGGGTTGATGCATGGCCACCCCCTGGCCGTGCCCGCCACCGCCAGCCTTGGCACTGTGCGCGATCTGATACGCAACGCTGACGCCGTCCTGGCTTTGGGCACGGAATTTGGCCCCACTGACTATGATATGTATAGTGATGGCCAATTGCCCGATCTGTCGGGCATGATCCGCGTGGATATCTGCGCCAAGCAACTGACCCGCCGCCCTGCGCGGCAAACTGTGCAGGCCGATGTGGCCGGTTTTGCCACAGCCCTGCTGCCGCTACTGACGCCCCGCAAAACCGGCGGCGCGGATCGCGCGGCGGCCACCCGCATCGCGGCGCGGGCGGAGTTGGTTACCCTGAATCCCCTGATGCCCGGCCAGTTGGAAATGGTCGAGGCGATCCGCGCCGCTCTTCCCAATGCGCAGATCATCGGCGACAGCACTCAACCGGTTTATGCCGCCAACATGGCCTATGACCACGACCGCCCGCGCGGTTGGTTCAATGCCGCCACCGGCTTTGGCGCGCTTGGCTTTGGCGTAGGGGCCGCCATCGGCGCCGCCGTTGCCAGCCCAGAGGCGCAAACCGTTTGCCTGATCGGCGATGGCGGTTTGGGTTTTTCGCCCGCCGAGCTGCGCTGCGCGCTGGACGAAGGGTTGCAACTGACCTTTGTGGTCTGGAACAACGCTGCCTTTCAAGAGATCGCAGATTGCATGATCGCGGCGCAGACCCCGGTGATTGGATGCAGCCCCAGCCCGCTGGCGATGGATCATTTCGCCGCCGCATGCGGGCTGCCCTTTGCCTCAGTCACCCAAGACCCGGCGGCCTTGGAAGCCGCCTTGCGCGTGCCCTGCAAAGGCCCAAGGCTGATCGAGGTGCGGGTGGCTTAACCCCGCCTGCGCCCCGCCACCCGCTTCATCAAAGGGGCCAGCACCAGAACCGCCAGCAACATCATGGCGGCAAACACAAAGGCCGCCCGCAGCCCCAAGGAGCCTGCGATAAAGCCCAGCATGGGCGGCCCGAAGAAATAGCCAAAATAGCCCAGCAAAGTCGCCCGGGCGACGGCCCGCGCCCGATCTTCGGGCGGGGCCAACCGCCCCACCAGCGAAAACGCGGTGGGGGCGATGACGGACGACCCGATTCCCATCACGATAAACCCGCCGTAAGCCATCATCGGTGACACGGCTTGTGACGCGATCAGCGCGCCAATCGCCGCGATCACAGCGCCCAACTTTAGCAGAAAATACGGCTCTACCCGCCCAGCTAACCCCTGCCCCGCCAGACGCGCAAAGCCCATGGTCAGCGCCAGCGCCGCCGGGCCCAAAGCGCCCTGCTCGGGACTGCCGCCCAAGGTCTTTTCGATATGCAGGGCCGACCAGTTCTCGGCTGCATTCTCGGTCAGGAACGCCACCAGAACCATCGCCCCGCCTACCACCGGCAAAAGCCCAAGCCCGCCCCCCGCCATGCCCTTTGGTCGGGTCAGGCCGATGATGCGGCCATCGCGCTCAAACGTGCCCAGCGCGAACAGCAAGGCCACGCAGGCCATGCTGCCCATCACCCAATGGGGTGCCCAATCCCATCCGCGCAATACCCCTGTGGTGATTGCCGCCCCGGCATAGCCAAAGGAATAGGCGGCATGGCACAGGTTCATCAGATGCAAACCGCGCTCATTCTCGATCTGCGCGGTGCGGGCGTTCATCAACACATCGGTGAGGCCGGTGGCCGCCCCACAGCCCATCATCGCCAGCGCAAAGAACAGATGCCCCGTCATCTGCCCCGGAAAGACAAAAGCCAGCGCCATCAATCCCGCCGCCACCGGCAAAGCCACCCGCCCCAAGCCTGAGCCGATCCGAGGCGCGGCCAGCATCGCGGCCACCGCCGCAATCGGCGTGAGCAGGATCAAGACTCCCATTCGCGCCTCATCCACCCCCAGCATCGCCTTGATATCCGGGAACACAGCGGCAAAGGTGCCCCAAAGCACCCCCATCGCGGCAAAAGCCGCAATTGCCGGGCGCGCAACGCGAAGGGTGGTCATCGCAGACATGGGAAGCCTCCAGTACACCTCTCCGACCTAGCCCGTGCCAAAGCCCCCGTCCATCCCACCCGAGACACCGCGGCAATGATCGATTGGGGTCATTGAGGCTTTCCACCGGCGATTGAGGGGCCAGCCCCTCAAACTCCCGGGGATATTTGGACACAGAGGAAGGGGCAAAGGCAGGGCCTTATCCCTTCCTCTGTGCTTAAATGTCCCCGCCGGGTGAGAACGTCAGAGATTTCAAGTGTTTGGAATCATGTGTTTTTTGGCTGCGGCGATATTAACAGTCCTACAGTTTTGTGCGCCAAATGAAGCAGAATTTTTACCCGGATCCGCAAGCCCCTCGACTCTGGCACAATCGCCAGCGGGACAAACGCAGGCTCCGCAGCCACATCCACAGGAAGGCCCATCGGTGACAGCAAGGCTGGCAACAACTCGGCCGGCAGCCTCAGAAGGCCCTGACGCGCAAAACGCCGCCAACCCGAAAGCTGATGTGCAACCATCCCATGCCGCCGGGCAACATCAACCACCCGCGCTCAAGGCTGAAAACTCTCCCCCACCAGGCTGAGGGCGACAATCATCAGGGCACATGTTTCAGCCGAATGTCTGATCTTTGGAATGACGACCGCAAGAGTCATCAGGGGCGCGGCCAGACCTACCATGAAGGCAAATCCTGCAATGATCGGACCCGGCATTCCAAGAAGGAGCGTGGTCGTGTCGAAAAAGGCGACGTAGCCACCAAGAAACATGGCCGTGGCAACGATGACGATACGGCGCCTTTCTCGATATAGGCGCTTTATAAGCACACGCATGAGAATCCCGCTCTTTGTCCGGGCGCTGGATAGTCGACTTCTGTGTCAGGACGCGGGCGCTTATTTGTCAAAGGGCCGCAGACTCGAACCGTTTGGTCGGCTTGCCGCACTGCTGGCCTTCGGTTCAAAGCCATTCTCTCTACCGCTCGGTCAACTTCAACTCTATCCGGCGGTTTTGGGCGCGGGCTTCTGCACTGTTTCCTTCCGCCACGGGGCGGTATTCGCCAAAGCCGGTGGCGGCCATGCGGTCTGGCGGAAAGCCAAGATCGTCTTGCATGAAACGCACGACGGATAGCGCCCGGGCTTGGGACAGCTGCCAGTTGTCCTGGAATTCGCCATCGCCCGACAGCGGCACGTTGTCGGTGTGGCCATCGACCCGGATGATCCAATCGATGCCCGCAGGGATATTGCCGCGCACCTCATCCAGAATTTGCACCACCGAGGCGATTTGCGCGCGGCCTTCTGGGGCCAGATCGGCGGAGCCTGCGGTGAAGAGAACCTCAGATGAGAAAACAAAGCGGTCCCCCACCACGCGCACACCTTCGCGGCCCTGCAACAGCGTGGAGAGTTGGCCGAAGAATTCTGAGCGGAAACGTTCCAGATCGGCGTTTTCGGCGGCCAGGCGGGCGGCCTCGGCGGCCTCAAGATCGGCGCGGGCCTTTTGCTCAACCGCGACTTGGGCGAGGGCAGAGTTCAATTGGGTGCCAAGAGAGTCCAGCTGCACTTGCGCCTCAGCATCCTTAGCCTGCGCCTCGTTCAAGACCTGTTGCAGGGTGCCCAGCTGCGCGCGCAGGGCGGCGATTTGCTGGTTCAGCAGCTCCATCTCGCGGGCGGATTTCAGGACTTGTTCCTGTTCGGCCAAAAGCGCCTGTTCGGCAGCGGCAAGGGCTGCGTCTTTTTCGTCAAGATTTTCAGCGCCTTGTGCGGCTTTGGTGCGGGCGGCGGCCAGCAGGGTCAGGGTATCTTCGGCGCGTTTGCGCGCGGCTTCTAGGGCAAGGGTCATCGCGGTGAGTTCGGTATCGGCCCCCTGAAGCTTGGCGCGCAGGGCCTCTAGTGCGGCGGCGTCGGCCAGATGTGCGGCTTCGGCCTCTGACAGGGCGGTTTGGGCGGTTTCGGTCTCGGCCTGTTGGGCGGACAGGTCGGCGGCATCGGCGGCGGCTTTGGCTTGCAGATCTTTGATCAGCGCGTCCAGCGCTTCTCGGCGGGCGGCGGCAAGGCGGGCGGCTTCGGTATTGGCGTCAATTTCGGTGCGGGCGGTGGCAAGGGCCAGCTGCATTGCCTCGGCGTCAGTGATAAGTTGGGCTTTGGCGGCCTCAAGATCTGCAACCGTGGCAGTCAGGGTTTCGGCACGGGCGGTGGCGGTGTCGCGTTGGGCCAGAAGGGTGGCGACTTGGGCTTCAAAGGCGGTGATCTTTGCGGCGGCCTCGGACAGCTCGCCCTCCCGCGCAGACAGATCGGCGCGAAGGCCTGCGATGGTTTGTTCTTGGGCTGCGCCGGAGGCGAGGGCGGCGGAGAGCGACGATTGCAATTCGCCCACCTGACTTTCCAGCCCATCGGCGCGTTTGCGTTCCAGACCAAGGGCTTGCGACAGGGCCGTGACCTGTTCTGTCAGGGCAGAGAGTTCGTTATCCTGGGTGGTGATAGTATCGCGCAGGACCGATTGCATGACGGTAAAGATGGTCAGGATGAACATCAGCACCATCAGAAGGGTGGTGACAGCATCGACAAAGCCGGGCCAGATCAGGCTGGAATCGCGGCGGCGCGACAGGCCCATGATCAGCCCCGCCCGGCCGCGCTGCGCGACATTTGCCGGATCGCGGCGGTCAGCGCGGCCAGATCAGACCGCAGATCGGCGACGGTTTCCTGCCGCCCGGCGCTGAGTTCTTCCAAGATGCGCAGCAGTTGCACGTCGATCGAACGCAGGCGCATGCGGCTTTCGGGATCGGCCCCGTTTTCGCCAGCCAGCGCCTTGATCATCCGCTCTTGCCCATCGGCCAGCCGGGTGAAGGCAGCGGTTTGGGCCAGCGTTTGGGCGGCGGCATCGGCGGGGCGTTCCAGCTGCACGGCCAGCCTATCGACCGCTGCCGCCAGATCGGCCATGCGGTCTTCCATCACCGATTTGGCGACATCGGCCTGCGTATATAGCATTTGCAGGCTTTCCATCTGGCCTGCCATTTGGTCCAGCACCTGCACCACGGCGGATTGATCGCCGCCCTCAGCTTCGCCCGACAGGCCGATGCGGGTGATGGAAGAGAGCCACTCCTCCAGCTCTCGGTAAAAGCGGTTCTGGCCGTGGCCGGCGAAAAGTTCCAAGAGGCCGACGACCAGCGATCCGGCAAGGCCCATCAGCGAGGAGGAAAACGCCGTGCCCATGCCGCCAAGCTGGGACTCAAGGCCGCTCATCAGTTTGCCAAAGACATCCATTCCGGTGTCGCCATCTTGCGGGGCGAGGTTGCGGATGGTGTCGACCACGGCGGGAACGGTGGTGGCAAGGCCCCAGAAGGTGCCCAAAAGGCCAAGGAAAACCAACAGGTTGATCAGATAGCGGGTGATATCGCGGGCCTCATCCACCCGTTGCGCGACGGAATCGAGGATGGATTTGGCAGAGGAGGAAGACAGCGTCATCCGCCCTGCCCCGCGCGATTTCAGCAAAGAGGCCAGCGGGGCCAGAAGGCGTGGCGGGGCGGCGGAGGCGGCACCCGGGGTCTGGCGGACAAAGCTTTCGATCCATGAGACCGACTGGGCCAGAATCCAGACCTGCCAGAAGCAGGTGGCGATGCCGAAGAGGAAGACAAAGGCAATCAGCCCGTTCAACAGCGGGTTGGTGCGGATGATGTCAAAGACCATCGCGTGGATCGCCCAGCCGCCAATGGCGACCAACACGCAGACCAAAAGCATGGTGGTGATGGCGCGGATGGGTTGGCTGAAAGTGGTGCCCGGGTCAGTCTCGGGGGGCTGCATCGGTGGGTTTGCCTGCCTGTTTTGGGTTCTTGGAGACAGACTAGCAGGTTGGGGGCCACTGCCAAAGAAAATCTGCCTAAGGGATTCTGACGCGCAGGTTTAACCCAATGCGCGGACCCGGACGGCCAGCCATTCCAGATCGGGGTCGGCAATGCCAAGATCAGCCAGATGGGTGGCAGTGGCCCAAAGATAATCGCGGTTCGACCCGCGCCCGCCCACGGCTTGGGCGATGATCAGGGCTTGGGTTTCTAGCGCCAACCCGCCGCAATACTGGTCATGATCGGGGTCGATCACATAGGTCAGGGCGGTAATCGGGCCTTGGGCGGTGTCCACGGTCAGGGTGGTTTCCAGATAGGCCGATGAGATCAACTCACGCTCGCGCAGGGTGGCGATGGTGGCGGTTTCGGCGCCGGGGGGGACGGCAAAGGCCACGCCGTCGCAAAAGGCCGTCTCGGCGCGGTCCAGTGCCAGCACAAGGCCGGGGTCAGCCACCGTGCCGCGATGATGGATGGAGCGCATGCAAAAGCTGCGGTGCCAGCCCGCCGCCCGGGCAATGCGCTTTTCTGCCACCGGAAATCCGGGGTTCCAGATCAGCGACCCATAGCCGAAAACCCACAAGGTATCTTGCACCGCTTGCCCTCTTATTGCGGGCCACTTAGACCATGCGAAGGATCAAGGCAAAAGGGGCGGCCATGCGGTTTTTGAAATGGGTTGGCATCATCTTGGTGGTTTTGGCCGTGGGCGTCTGGTTTGCAGCCTCTTGGGCGGTGAAAAAGGGGGCGGAGACGCTTTTTGCCACGATGGCGGCAGATGGGAATCTGACCAGCACGCCTGAGGTATCGGTGGGCGGGTTTCCCTTGCGGATGGATCTGGCGATGGTTGGGCTGCATTTTGTGGATCCGATGACCGGTGAGGGCTGGGAGGTGCCAGAGCTGCATATCAATGTGCCCAGTTGGAAGCCGTGGCATGTGACCGCCGATCTGCCGCCAACCCAGACGCTGACGCTGATCACTGAGGCGGGCAAGCAGGCGATCACTGTGACGTCTGAGGGGGTGGCGGCCTCGGTCCGGGTTAGCCCAAATTCGGCGGTGAATTTGCAAGAAGTCACGGCGGGGGGGGCGGCATTGCAGGCGGTGTCGTCGCTGGGCTGGACGGTGGGCGCGCAGGATCTGCGGCTGCGGCTATTGGTCGATGCCGATGATCCGAAAAGCTATGCCTTTACGCTGGATGCCCGGGATATTGCACCCGATGTGTCACTGGCGGCGGCTTTGGCGGCAGTGCAGATTCCGGGCCTGCCGGTGTCTGATTTGCCGGCCAAGGTGGACAGCGTGGCGGTGGTGATGCAGTTGCATCTGACTGAGGCCTTGGACCTGACGGGCACCGCGTCGCAGTCAGAACTGACGGGGTTGGATCTGCAAGAGATCACCGCAGTCTGGGGGCCGATGACGATTGCGGCCTCTGGCCGTCTGGCAGGCGATGCGGCGGGGTTTGCGGCAGGAACGATCGTGGTGGAAGTGACGAATTGGGATCGCCTGCCGCCGTTGCTGGCAGCCACCGGGGCGGTGCAGCCGGGGGTGATCACGCTGATCTCAAACGGGATGAAGGCGCTGGCCGAAGAGGGCGGCGATCCGACCGTGCTGAAAGTGCCGGTGGTGATGGAGGGTGGACGGATGTCCTTCGGGCCGTTTCCATTGGGCGTTGCACCCCGGATGGCACCCGCCGCAGCAGGCTGATTTTTCGCAGAAAAATCGTGGGGCGTCGCGGATCAGCTGGCCTTGGGAGGCTCTGCCCCACGGCCAAAATCTGGGGCGGCAGTGTCTTGTCCGGCCTCGATAATGCCACGCCGGATGGCGCGGGTCCGGGTAAAATAGGCGTGCAGATGATCGCCATCGCCCATGCGGATGGCGCGTTGCAGCACAAAGAGTTCCTCGGTGAAGCGGCCAAGAATATCCAGCACGGCGTCTTTGTTGTTCAAGAACACGTCGCGCCACATAGTGGGATCGCTGGCCGCAATGCGGGTGAAATCACGAAACCCGGCGGCGGAATACTGGACGATTTCAGATTCAGACACGCGGCGGACATGATCGGCCACGCCGACCATCGTATAGGCGATCAGGTGGGGCGTGTGGCTGACCACGGCGACGACGAGATCATGGTGCGCCACATCCATCGTATCGACCTTGGCGCCAATGCCTTCCAGCAGGGTGCGCAGCTTGGCCAGTGCGGCGGGATCCGTCGCCTCATTCGGGGTCAAGAGCCACCAGCGGTTCTGGAACAAGGTCGCAAAGCCCGACCTTGGGCCGGAATATTCCGTGCCCGCCATCGGATGGCCGGGGATGAACTGTACGCCATCGGGCATATGGGGGGCCACAGCCTCGACCACGGCGGCTTTGACCGATCCCACATCAGTGACCACCGCGCCCGGTTTCAGATGCGGCGCAATTTCTGCCGCCACGGCGGCCATGGCACCAATTGGCACGGCCAGCACGATCAGATCGGCGCCCTGAACGGCCTCGGCTGCCGTGTCGCAGACCCGGTCGCAGAACAGATCGCGGGCAATCGCGCGGGTCTCGGGCGATTTGGCATGGCCGACGATCTCTGCAGCAAGCCCGTTCGCACGCATGGCATGCGCCATCGAGCTGGCAATCAGGCCAAGGCCGATCAGGGCAACGCGCGGATAAAGGACCGTCATTTGGCCCCCTTGAAGACCGCGACTGCATGGGCCACCCGGCGGCAGGCGGATTCGTCACCGATGGTGATGCGCAGGCAATGCGGCAGGTTATAGCTGGCGACTTGCCGGACCATCAGGCCTTGGGCTTGCAAATGGGCGTCGCAGGCCTGCGCCTCTTCTGCGCTGGCAAAGCGGGCGAGGATGAAATTGGCGGCTGAGACATCTGATGGCACGCCAACCTCGGCCAGGGCCGAGGCCAGCCAGGACCGCATCCGCGCATTGTCGGCGCGGCATTTGTTGACATAATCCTGATCGCGCACGGCGGCCTCTGCCGCTTCGGTTTGCGCGACGGACAGGTTAAAGGGCTGGCGGATGCGGTTCAGCACGTCGATGATCTCTGCCGGGCCATAGCCCCAGCCGATGCGCAGGCCGCCAAGGCCATAGATCTTGGAAAACGTGCGGGTCATAAATACGTTCTCGCGGGCTTCCACCAAGGCCAGCCCGGCATCAAAGCCTTCGACATATTCGGCGTAAGCCCCGTCCAACACCAAAAGGGCCTGCTTTGGCAGACCTGCGGCCAGACGCTCCACCTCGGCTGGGGAAATCATCGTGCCGGTCGGGTTGTTGGGATTGGCGATAAAGACCAGTTTGGTGCGGGTGTTGCAGGCGGCCAGAATGGCGTCCACATCTGTGACGCGCTCGCGCTCACGCACCTCAACAGGGGTTGCCCCGACGGCCAAGGCGCTGATGCGGTACATCAAAAAGCCATGTTCGGTAAAAACCACCTCGCCGCGGGGGCCGGCGTAGGCCTGGGCCAACAGTTGGATAATCTCATCGCTGCCAACGCCGCAGATGACGCGGGCAGCGTCGAGGCCATGCACTTCGGCAATGGCTGCGCGCAGGTCAGCGTGGTCGGTGGAGGGGTAGCGGTGCAGCACATGTGCGCCGCGCAAAAACGCCTCTTTGGCCTTGTCGGACGGGCCAAAGGGGTTCTCATTCGATGACAGCTTCATCGCATTGGCCTGACCGGCGGCTGCGGCTTTGCCGCCCACATAGGGCGCAATATCAAGAATGCCGGGTTGCGGCCGGATCATGTTGCTCATCGAAACCCCCCTGGTCCAATCCCGGGTCTTACCCGCCAGCGGGTGCCAATGCCAGAGGCTTTGGCACCTTAAGGCGCCGGGCAGCCCTGGATTTCCACCGCGCCCCGGTCGGAAATCACCGTCATCCTGACGCCAGAGCGGTCCAGCGCAAAGGGCGCTCCTGTGGGGCCGACCATCTCTGTCACGGCAACCAGCGTTTTGCCGGTGCGGGTTGCAGTGGACTCTGCCACCCAAACGCGCGGATCTGTGGTCTCGAACGCCACGGTTTCTTCGCCGGGTTGTTGGGGCAGCGTGATGGAGGCGGTGATGCGCAGCCCATCGGTGATCGGGTCAACCGTGCAGGACACGTTGCCCACTCCGGCGTCTTTGGCGGTGATAGGTTGGGCCTTTAGCGCCGCGCGGATCGCCTGATCGGGGGCACCGGGCGCAATGATATCAGCAGACAGGTCCAGAAAGGCGGGCATGCAGATATCGTGGCAAATCCCCAGATCGACCGTGGCGCGCAAGGTCACCGGGCGCGAGGGGTCGATCGGTTCAACCTCTACCGGCAGAACTAGGCCGTCCGTATAGCCGATGGTCAGAAAGCCGTTGGTGTGGAACACGGTCGGCGCGGGCCAGTGCATCCGCACCGATTTCAGGTTCTCCGAGGCTGACCAGTCGAACTGCGGCGGAATGCCCGCATCGCCCGGCGCGCGCCAATAGGTCTTCCAGCCCGGCGCCAGATCCAGCTGGATCGCGGCCATGTGCGCGCCCGATTTCATCTGCCAGCCGGGCAGCAACTGGCCGTCCAGCACATCTTCTTGCGCGGTCGTGCGGGCATCCGCCACGCCGGACAGGCAAAGCAATAGAGCGGCAGCGGTCAGATGGATGTGTCTTTTGATCATGGCGCCAACATAGGCAGGCGGCGGCCAATGGGAAATCACTTCCGGGCGAGCCTGTGTTACAATCGCCACCTACTGCGTATCCGTTTTACCACGCTTGAGACTCGGCCCCGGCTGGCTCATGCTGGCGGTGACAGGAAAGGTGCGGGACATGCAAACGATGCAAGGGACCGAGGATCTGGCAGGCCAACTGCTGATCGCCATGCCGGGAATGACCGACGCGCGGTTTCATCGCAGCGTTATTCTGATCTGTGCCCATTCGCCCGAAGGCAGCATGGGGCTGATCATCAACAAGCCGGCGCTAGAAGTGTCTTTTGACGGGTTGTTGGACCAATTGGGCGTTGCCAAGGGCCAAAGCGGGCGGGAAATCCGGGTGCATTTTGGCGGCCCGGTGGAGCGTGGCCGCGGCTTTGTGCTGCATTCCGATGATTGGAGTGGCGGCGAGGCCACGATGCGGGTGCCCGGCGGCCTGAAGATGACCGCCACGCTGGATATTCTGGCCGCTTTGGCCGAGGGGCAAGGCCCGGCTAAGGCCCTGCTGGCACTGGGGTATTCGGGTTGGGGGCCGGGGCAGTTGGAGGCAGAGATCAGCCGCAACGACTGGCTTTTGGCCGATCCGGGCGTGGATCTGGTGTTTTCTGACGAAGATCTGGGCAAATGGCGGGGCGCGTTGCGGTTGATCGGGGTGGATCCGGTGACGCTTTCTGCCAGCGCGGGGCGGGCTTAACCTTATTTTCAGGAATTACCTTGATGCTGCCCGAAGTCGGCCACAGTCCTGTGGGAAAAGTAGTCCGGGCAATGCTGTGGTGGAGAGAGTAAAATGATGCGCAAATTCGCGGCCTTGGCCGTTTTGATGCTGGGTCTGGGCCAAACGCCCGCCCATGCCGAAGACCGGGTTACGCTGGGCTGGGGCCGCATGTTCACCAATGACACGCTGGGCGATGGCAACGACCGCTGGCGCACGGGGTCTTATACAGTCAGCCGGGTGCGGGGGATTTCATGGTCTGGCCAGGCGCCTGCAAGTTTTGGCGAGGTGCTGGAATTTCGCGCCCGCGCCGAAGTGGTGGCGCCCGCAAACCTGTTGGTTCAGCCACCCGGAGATCGCCGCTATGCCGGGATCCTGTCCTTTGGCATTCACACCCATGTGCAGCGTGAGGCTTGGCAAGTCAGCGCCGGGGTTGATCTGGTGGTGACCGGCGATCAGACCGGAATGAGCAAGATTCAAGGTCATCTGCATGATATCCTTGGCTATCCGGAGCCGGTCGTGGCGGCCAACCAGATTGGCAATGCGTTCCATCCGACCCTTGTGGTTGAGGCGGGGCCAGAGATTCGGCTGGCGCCGGATGTAACGGTGCGGCCTTTTGTCGAGGGGCAGGCTGGGTTGGAAACCTTTGTGCGCGCCGGGGTGGATGTGACCTTGGGCGCCTATGGCCGCAACGCGCTTTTGGTGCGCGAACAGGTCACCGGCCAGCGCTATCGGGCGGTGGTTGGCGAAACTGATCCGGGCCTGACCTTCACGCTGGGCGGCGATGTGGCACATGTTTACGACTCGGCCCTTTTGCCCGATGGCGGGGCGGCGGTCTTGTCGGACACCCGGACGCGGTTGCGGGTTGGGTTGGGGTGGCAGGGCGAACATGCTTCGGCCTTTTACGGGGTGACCTGGCTGGGATCAGAGTTTGATGGCCAGCGCGAGGACCAGGTGGTGGGGTCACTCAGCCTTAGATTGCAGTTTTAGGGCAACATTCGCCTTTGTCTGTTGCCTGATTGCCATAGCCAAGGCGGTTCCGGCCTGTTAACGTTCTTGCATAAAAAGAACAAACGAGCAGGCAAACAGGCAAATGGGAACGGGTGTAAAAGCCACGTTCGTCATCTCTTGGTCACAAACAGAAGTGGACGGCATACAGGCTGTCACGATGGATATGTTGTCAGTCGGCGCCGCTTGGCGCTGGACGGGCCACGCGGTGCGTATCGACGCGCCGGGTGATGTCTTGATTCTGGAAGGGGCCGAAGGGGCGGCGGACATGCGTCAACGGGCGGCGCGCATGGTGCAACGGCTGATCGGGGTGGCGGTTTCAACCGATACCAGCCCTGATCGCCGGGCAGAAAATGGCATTGATGAGATGCCGGACCAATGTTTCATCGTCACCGATGGCACGCAAAGCTGGCCGGTCACCATTCTTCCGGTGCCCGACTCTGGTGCGCGATTGCTGATGTTTCATGGGGCGACACCGCCCTCTGACCGCGATCTGTGGATTGTGCGGACGCAGATCGACCGATCTGGCGGGGCGGCGGGCGACCGGTCGGGCGGCGGTGTGATCTGCTTTACCCCCGGCACCCGGATTCTGACCCCCGATGGCGCAAAGCTGATCGAAGATCTGCGCCCTGGCGATCTGATCCAGACCAAGGACAATGGCGCGCAAGAGGTGCTTTGGCGCGGCAGTCGCCGAATGTCTGGCGCGCGACTGTATGCCATGCCGCATCTGCGGCCGGTGCGAATCCGTGCGGGGGCTTTGGGCAAGGGGCGGCCGGATGATGATCTGCTGGTCTCGCCCCAGCACCGGATGCTGCTGCGTGGCGCTGCGGCCGAAGCGCTGTTCAACAGCAAGGAAGTGCTGGTGATGGCCGAAGATCTGGTGAACGACCATTCCATCATGGTCGATCTGACCACGCGCGAGGTAACGTACGTTCACCTTTTGCTGGGTCGCCACAACATCATCTTTGCCAATGGGATGGAGACGGAAAGTTTCCACCCGTCAAACACCGCGCTGGACACCATCGACACGCACGAACGGGCGGGGCTTTTGGCGCTGGTGCCGGGGATCGAGATTAACCCACATTCTTATGGGGCACCTCTATAAATTGCCCCACCGCCCACACTGCGGTATGGTGGGACAGTGAACTGGCGGTGGGGATGCGGCGATGGCGCAGATGGGTTTTTTCGATCTTTCGGACCGTTACGCGAGTCTGGATGCCAAGAAGGACCCGCTGGTCGAGATTGACACCGTCGTGCCGTGGGAGG